>Ga0137379_10002007_pt1 | contig 18714 bp, 21 predicted proteins | sample SagtaG_18_FD_104812 | JGI IMG/M metagenome (GOLD analysis project Ga0137379, IMG submission 104812) | Vadose zone soil microbial communities from Sagehorn Ranch, Mendocino, California, USA - Sage2_L_80_16 metaG | ecosystem: Environmental > Terrestrial > Soil > Vadose zone | place: USA...
CATGCGCTGCCAGTGCGTCCTGCTCAGCACGACCAAGCCCGGCGCGCGCATTCACGTGTTCGGCTATACCTCGGACCTCGAGCGGGCCGACATCTTGTACACCTCGCTGCTGCTGCAGATGGCGCGGGGCCTGACCGCCTCCGTCGTCCCGGCCGGGGTCCGCAGCGTACGGGCCTGGCGGCGGAGCTGGCTGCTCGGCTTCGTCACCGCCGTCATCGCCCGGGTCAAGGCGGCCGAGGACCGCGCCGCCGGCACGGCCGATGACTCCCCGGCCGGCCGCGAGCAGGCCGGGCCGAGCACCGCCCTGGTCCTGGCCGACCGGGCGGTGGTCATCCGCCAGCAGCTGGAGCAGGCGTACCCGGCGACGCGCCGGACCCGGATCACCTACAGCGGCCGCGGGTACAGCGCCGGCTACGACCGGGGGCAGCAGGCCGACATCGGCACCGCCCGCCTGAAGTCAGCGCGGGCGCTGGGACGCGGGCGCTGATTCCCGTGAGCCAGTGTCCGGGCCGGGGGGCGTTGCCCGCCCCCCGGCCCGCCCAGATCACCCTCGGCCAGCTCGGCCGGCCCGGCAGGACAACCGCAGGCCCCCGGCCCGCCCCCGGGCCGGGGGCCTGCGGCATGCCCGGTACCGGCCAGGCGGGCCGGTACTTCACCTACAACGAGCACGGGCCAGCGGAGGGAGTCCCGTTCACCATCACCCGCCACCGGGGCGTCCTGGCCAGCCGCGCCGACCTCGCGGCGCAGATCGCTCCCGCCGGCGGTGCCGGGGCCGAGGCGATAGCCCGGGCCGTCGCCGATGTCGCGGCTGACCCCGGGCGCGAGAGCAGGCTGGCGGTGGTGGCCGGCATGATCGCCCGCTACCGGGCCGGCGGTCACCTGGCCGGGCATGAGGAGACCGCCCGGCTGCTGGCCGCGCTGCGCCACCTGCGCGTCCGTGATGAGGCGTGGGCCCGGATGGACCCCGTGCACAAGCCGCGCACCTGCGGCTATGGACCGACCTGACCCGCCTGGCCCCGGCCGGGTACGTCGCCGCCCCGGCGTCGCTGCTGGCATTCGCCGGCTGGCAGAACGGCGACGGGGCGCTGGCCAACGTCGCGCTCGACCGGTTAGCTGGCCGACGACGGCAACTACTCGATGGCCCGTCTCCTGCGCGAGATCCTCGCCGCAGGTGCTCCGCCCGACCAGGCCGTGCTGCCGATGACCCCGGAGGAGGTGGCCGAGACCTACGGCGAGGAAGGCGGCAGGCTGGCCTGAGCCGCCTGCCAGGGGCCCGCCACCGCATGGTGGCGGGCCCCTGGCCTGCCCGGGTTCCGGTGACCGGGCAGGCAGCCAGGTAACCCGGTCCTGGAGGCCTTGCATACCTGCAAGCAGGCCGGCGGCCCGCTCCTGCAGGCTCACCTGGACACCATCGCGGCCCGCGATGCGGCCGCCAGCCGGATCCTATGGTGCAGGTGACCAGAACGGCGGCGGTGAACCAGCCACCCGGCTGGTACGTACACGCAATTGACTACTCCCCGCCCTGAAGGACGGGGATTCCTTCCCTCGCGGGCCGGGGTTCCTGTTTCACGGCCGGCCGCACCCGGGAGGTCCCGGAATGTCTTACGCCAGCTCCGCAGGCAGTCACCGCTTGACCAGCGGCCAGGATGTTCTTAGCGGCGTTGACGTCCCGGTCATGCCGGGTGCCGCAGGAGGGGCACGTCCAGTGCCGCGTGGACAAGCTCAGTTCCGCGAGCATGTGCCCGCATGCCGAGCAGGTCCTGGAACTTGGGTACCAGCGGTTGATCACGATCAGGTCGCGCCCGGCGCGTTCGCACTTGTACCCAAGCTGGCGGCGGAACTCACCCCACCCGCAGTCCGAGATGGCCTTTGCGAGCTTGCGGTTGCGGACCATGTTCTTGACGGCCAGGTCCTCGATCACGATCACATCCGCGCCGCGCACGAGGCGCGTGCTGGCACGGTGGAGGAAGTCCTGCCGGGCGTCGCGGACCTTGCGGTGGACGCGGGCGACCTTGGCCTTCGCCTTGGCCCGGTTCGCCGATCCCTTCCGGCAGCGGGCCATGCGCCGCTGGTAGCGGGCCAGGTTCCGGGCCTGGCGCTCCAGGTGCCGCGGGTTGGCGATCCGCTCTCCGCCCGACGTCACGGCGAAGTCCTTCACGCCGAGGTCGACGCCGACCGCACGCCCGGCCTCGGGCAGCGGTTCCTGGCCGTCACTGTCCACGGCGAAGGTCACGTACCAGCGGCCGTCCGGCTCCCGGCAGACGATCACCATCGTGACCACCCGCAGACCCGGTTCGCGCTGCTGTACGTCGGCGGGGACGGCTGCTGGGAGGTGCTCTCGCGGGAGCCGATGCTGGCCTCGCGGGTCTTCCGGCGGCTACCGTTCACCCGGCTGGACCGGGCCGCCGTCCCCGCGCTGATGCGCCGCTACCACCCCGTCTACAAGGGCGCGGGCGAGGCGCTGCTGCTGGAGATCGAGGACGCCTACGGCAAGGGGATGCTGCGGAACTGGGCGGTGTTCACTCACGCCGCCGCGGGCCTGTGCGCCAGGGCCGGGACCAGGCGGATCACCGCCGAGGTCGCCGACCAGGTGTACGCCAAGCTCGGCGGGGGCACCAGCTGACCGCCCCGCCGGCCCCGCGCGTGTACGTGGTGGACAACGCCGGTGATGACCTGGCCGCCGTCCGCCACCTCAACGCCTGCGGCGGCCCGGCCGAGGGCCGGGCGGTGCTGCGGCCCACGCCCGGCGCCCGCGACGTGGCCACCCTCGGCTGGGACCTGCTGGTGGCCGCCGGCAAGCCGCCGCACGCCGCCCGCAGTGAGGGGGTCAGCGGCCTGTCGTGGGAATTCGGCCAGGCGTGGCTGGCCGGGTTCGCGGTCACCGACATGATCGTGGACCGGGCGCACCTGCTCACCCGCGACCAGGCCGGTGCGGCCGCAGCCGCCGCCGTCCGGGCCGGCGCCACCTTGTGGCTGCTGTGGGGCACCGGCATCGGGCCGCCCGTCCCGGACCGTGACGGGCCGCCGCACCTGGTGGCCGGACAGGACGCCCAGGTCATCTCCCTGCGAGAGTTCTACCAGCGCCTGCCGGCCGCCCCGCCGCCGGCCGCCACCGAACTGGGCCGACCGGGCAGCTGGCCGCCGCTGCCCGCCGCGGACTTCCCCACCTTCCTGGCCGCCTGCCGCCGCTACCTGCCCCGCGGCGAGTTCGCCCAGGTCGCCTGCCTGTACTACGACACCGCCGAGGCCGCCGACGCCTGGCTGGACACCTACGGCGCTTTCCGCGACCCGCACGACGGCCAGGTCACCGCCGGGTTCGAGGCGGCGCTGGCCGGCTGGCTGCGCGACAGCGCCATCGGCCCGGCACCGTGCGGCCCCGCCGCCCTGGTCCGGCTGCCCGCGGTGCAGGCCGCCCTGTTCGTCCGCGCGATCGTGCTCACCTGGCAGCCCGCCGCGCTCGGCCCGCAGCCCGCCAGCAGGCTGCCCGGCAATCTCACCCCCCAGGTCGCCGGGGCGCTGCAGGCGACGGTCCGCACCGACGCCGCCGCGGCGACCGCGCTGTCGGTGCACCTGAACCAGGGGCCGGCGTTCTTCGGCCTGCTGCACCTGGACGACGTCGCCCCGGACGGATCCGCGATCCGCGGCCCGGCCGGGCGGGTCCCGGCGATCCGGCCCGGCATCTCGCCCGGGGCAGGCGGCGTGTACGGGCAGATGCTCGAGGAGGACCAGCGGAGCTGGCGCGAGTTCGCCGCGGCCGAGCCCATCCGCGTCCCCGGCTGTGCCCGGCCCCTGTTCGCCGCGCACCTGGCCTACCGGCGGGCCAGCGGCGCCGCCGGCAACGACCCCTACTTCACCCACCCCCGCGACCCCGGGGGCAAGTCCCCCGTGCAGTACCTGCGCGGCGCGATCCGCGGTACCGCGCGGCGGATCGGCCTGGACCTGGCGTGGCTGCACGGCGGCGGGTGCCGCCACGGTACCGACATCGACATGACCTGGCGCGGCCAGAGCTGGCTCGCCGAGCGCGGCCTGCGCCTGGCCCGCGGCGGCCCGGGCCAGGACCCGGCGATCACGCCCCCGCGGGGCAGGCCGTGCCCGCGGCCCTGGTGGGTCAGCGGCGGCCCGCCATGACCGGCCCCGGGCTGCGCGAGCGGCTGCGCGACGCCGGGCTGTCAGCGTGGGAGCTGGGCGACCTGCTCGGCATCCACCCGCACCTGGTCAGCGGCCCGGACCCGCCGCTGGCCGGCCGGCCGGTGCAGGTCCTCATCGAGATCGCGCGCCGCCTGGACCTCCATCCGGCCGACCTGGTACCCGAGCTCGGGCCGCTGCTCGCCTGCCGCCGCCAGGCCCCCGGCGGCGGCAGCGGCGGCCGGGGCCGCCGCACGGATGCCCTGGCCGTGCTGTCCGCGCTGGCCACCGCCTGGGGCCCGCTGTCCGCCGACCAGCTCGCCCGCGCCCTGGGCTGGCAGCTGCCGCGCACCGCGGCCGCCCTTGCCGCCGCCCGGGACACTCCCGGCCTCGGCGGCCCGCTGGCGCTGTGGCGGGTCCCGCCCGAGACCTGGACCGTCACGCCGCGCCTGGACATCCTCACTGGCGCGCAGCGCCGCGTCCTGCGCGATACCACCGGCGCCGCCGACCTCGACGAGGGCCAGGCCCGCGTCCTGCTCGCCGCGCTCGCCGCCGGGCAGAGCGACGCCTACGCCATGCTGCGGGCACAGCCCGGCTGGGCCGGCGCCGAGGCCGCGCTCAAGGAAACCGGCCTGATCTACAGCAGCACCGGCCCGCACCGGGTCCACGTCAGCGACGACGTCCGGTTCAGCCTCCGCTACAGCGACGACGGCCACATCGCCCGCGAGCTCGGCGAGCTGCCCGCGCCCGGCGGCGCCCCGCCGCGGTGAAGGCCCGGCCCGCAGGCACCCAGCCGGGCCGGCTCTCTTCTCGGTGCCTGCCGGCCTGTGCCGCTGAAAACCTATTTTTCCGGCCGGGACAGTGGTTTGGGAAGCAAGATATCTTTTCAGGGCCCTGAATGCATGGACCGGGCGCGGTCCATGCATATCCTAGGTGCTGTTCCCCTCGTGACGGGGCGGGGACAGGATCGGTGAGCGGTGACGCGGGCCTCGGGCAATGCGGGGCGGCGGGAGCGGGCGGAGAAGGCCCGCGAGAACGTGGTCAAGGTACGGCTGTCCGATGAGGAGATGGCGGCGCTGGGCGCCGCCGCCGGGCGCGCCGGGATGGCGCTGGCGGCCTGGCTCGGGCAGTTGGGCATGGACGCGGCCGACCACCGGGCGGTCCCGGTCCCGGTGCTGCAGCAGGAGACGCTCAACGAGCTGATCCGGGCGTCGGAGCTGGTGCGCCGGGTCGGCGTCAACGTCAACCAGGCGGTAGCCCGGCTGAACGCCACCGGTGAGCCCGGCATGGACCTCGGCCCGGCCCTGGCCTACTGCATGCGGGTCGTGGCCCGCGTCGACGAGGCCGCGCGGCTCATCCGCAGGGGCCTGAGATGATCGGCCGGGTCCTGCCGCGCGGCAGCCGGGTCGCCGGGCTGATCTGGTACCTGTACGGCCCGGGCAAGGCCTGCGAGCATGTCAACCCGCGCATCGTCGCAGGCTGGCGGCATCCGGCCGAACTGGAGCCGCCGCTGCGCCCGGCAGGCCCGCCGGATGCCGCGCCGCTGGATGACCTGCTGGCCGAGGCCCTGGCGGCCCTGGCGGGCCCGGCTGCGGGCCGGGCGGCGGCCGCCGCGCCCGCCGGGCCGGCCCCGGCTCCGGCCCCGCGGGCTGGCGGGCGGCGGGACTTCAGGATGCTCAATGACCTGCTGATGCAGCCGGTCACGGCCCTGGGCCGGCGGGCGCCGGCCCAGTTCGTCTGGCACTGCGTGGTCCGCGCCGCCGACGGTGACCCGGAGCTGGGTGACGGGGCGTGGATGCGGATCGCCGGGGAGATCATGCACCGCACCGGCCTGTCCCGCTACGGCGAGGAAGACGAGGGGGTGCGGTGGGTCGCGGTGCACCACGGCGATAACCACATCCACGTCGTGGCGACCCTGGCCCGGCAGGACGGCGGCCGGGCCAGCCTGGACAACGACTTCTACCGGATCGGCGAGGCGCTGCGCGACCTGGAGGCCGAGTACGGCCTGACCGTGGTGGCCCGGGCCGACCGGACCGCGGACCGCAGGCCGGGCCGGGCCGAGACCGAGAAGGCGGCCCGGGCCGGGCAGGCCGAGCCGTCCCGGGTCACGCTGCGCCGCCACGTGGCCGCGGCCGCGGCCGGGGCCCGGTCCGAGCCGGAGTTCTTCGCCGCCCTGGCCCGCCGGGGCGTGCAGGTCCGGCTCCGGTACAGCGAGCACGACCCGGGCCAGGTGACCGGGTACGCGGTCACGATCGACGAGGCCCGGACCGCGGCCGGGGACCCGGTGTGGTTCGGCGGCGGGAAGCTGGCCCCGGACCTGACCCTGCCGAAGCTGCGGCGCCGCTGGCCCGATCCCGGCGGCCCGGCCCGCCGGCCGCCGGCCGGCCCGGCCGGCGGCCCGGGCCGGCCCCGGCTGCACGGCCGCGGCATGACGGACAGCCCGGCCCGGGCCGCGCTGCGCCGGGAGGTCGCCGCGGCCGCGGCCGGGGCCCGGTCCGAGCCGGCATTCTTCGCCGGCCTGGAGGCGGCCGGGCTGCTGGTCCGGCTCCGGCCCGGCCCCGGCCGGCCCGGCGAGGCGGCCGGGTACGCGGTCAGCCTGCCCGGGATGATCCACCACCGGGACGGCCAGCAGGTGTGGTACGGCGGGCAGACGCTGGACGGCCAGCTGGGCCTGGGGGCGATGCGCCGCCGGTGGCGGGCCGGCCGGCCCGGCGCCCCGGCCGCCGCCGCGGACTTCACCGGCGCCGAGACCAGGGACATCTTCGGCTACGCCGCCGCCGCGGCCGGCCAGGCGGCCCGCGCGCTGCGCGCCGGGCCCGGCCCGGCCGAGGCCGCCGACATCGCCTGGGCCGCCGCCGACGTGCTGCACGCGGCCGCCGACGCGACCGGCAGCGGCGAGCTGCGCCGCGCCGCCGACGGGTTCGCCCGGGCCGCCCGGGCGCCGTGGGGCCGGATCCCGCCGCCGTCACAGGCGGGCGCCGGGCTGCGGACCGCCGCGTACCTGCTCACGCGGCCGGTGCCGGACCGGACCCGCCGCCTTCTCACCCGGCTGGCGCTGGCCGCCGCGCTGGCCGGCCTGGCCGGCGCGGTCGCCGAGCTGCGCGAGGCGCAGCAGCGGCTGGCCCAGGCCGCCGCTGCCCGCCGCGCCGCCGCCGGCCTGTCCGCGGCGGCCGCCGGTACCCCGCCGGCCGCGCCCGGCCCGGCCCGGCCCGCCGCGGCCGATGTCCCCTGGCCGGCGGCCCGCCCGGCCGCGGCCCGGCCCGGGACGCGGCCCCGCCGGCCGCCCAGGCCGCCCCGGCCGGGGCCGCCCACCGGCCCGGGCCGGTCACCGTGACACGCCGGGCCGCCGGGCGGCCAGGACACGCAAATGTCAGCAGGACCCCCCACTATGGATGGCAGGCGGCACGGCCGGGTCCCGGCCCGGGCCGCCGGGAAGGAAGCACGCCATGGACCCGATGCAGGACGGCCCCCACCCCGACCCGGTCACGCAGGCGGCGGCGGGTGCCGGGCAGAAGCTCGCCGAGCTCGCCGCCGTCGCCGCGCTGCTCGGGCAGGTGGCCGCTCAGGTCCGGGCCCGCCGCGCCATGAAGAAGGCCGACCGGGCCGCGCTGGAGGAGGCCGGAGCGGCGGCCGCCCGGACCGGGTGGGCGCCGGCGCTGCACCCGGAGTGGCTGGCCGACGCGGCGATGCCGGAGCTGGCCCGCGCCTGGGGCGCCGCGCTGGCCTACGAGGACGCCGACGCCGGCGCCCGGGCCGCGCTGCAGGCCACCGAGACCCGGATGCGGGACCTCCACCCCGCCGCCATGGCCCGCTACGACAAGCTGCGGGCTGCGGGCCAGGACCGGGCCGGCGCGATGCGCAAGGCGGCGCCGGGGCTCCCGCTGGACCCGGGGCCCCGGCCGGCCCCCCGCGGCGGCCGCTCCGTTACCGCCACTTCCGGCGCCGCCAGCCCGGCCCCGGCCCGGCCGGATCCGGAGGCGGCTGCCGTCGCCCAGCTGCTGGAGATGGTCGGCGCGCTGAACGACAGCGAGATCGCCGCCGGGCGGGGGCCGCTGCCCCCGGACCTGATCGAGATGGCACTGGCGGACCGCACCACCGCGGCGCCGCGGCTGATCGCCCGGGTTATCGACGGCCTGCGGGACGGCAGCCTGGCCGTGCCCGCAGCCGCCGCGCGGCCGCCGCGGCGCACCGTCGCCGCCACCGGCCCCGGCGCAGCCGACTGGCCGGGCCAGGCCCGCGACGGCGTGGCCGCCGTCGCGGTCCGCCAGGCCGCCGGGGTGAGGCCGCGGCGGGCGGCGCGGGGAGCGCACGCCGCGTCCCGGCCCGCGAAGGCACCCCGGCTGCGCCCCTGACACCACCGGGACCGAAGAGAGGATCCGGGAATGACGCACCTGACTGCCGGGGACCTGGGCTGGTTCGCGGCCGTGCTCGCCGCGGCCGGGGTGTTCGCCGCGCCGGTGATCATCGCCGCTGCCCGCCGGGCCGAGGGTATCGGCCTGGTCCTCCTGCTGACCGCGCTCGCCCTGGGGACGGGCGTCACCTGGGTGGCGGCGCTGATCGTGGCGTTCACGCTGCCGTCCGCCCGGCCGCGGGCACCCCGCTACCCTGCCGCCGCCCCGCCCCGGCGCTGGTAGGCGTCCCCGGCCCGGGCCGGACGCCGCGGGCGATGCCCCGCCGAGGGCCTCGCGCGGGGGGGCATGGCAGGGCCGGGCGGCTGCCGGGTATCCCCCGGTGTTCCGTGACGGGAATCCCGCGGCCGCGGCCGCCGCGGTGCCCGTCACGGAACACCCGGCGGCCGCCCGGCCGGGCGGCGGGTGAACCGCAGCGGCCCCGGGACCGTTGAGGTAGGCAGTGACCAGCCGGGCGGCGGCTCCTTCCTGCGTGACCGCAAAGGAGACCAAGCCGTGAGGCAATCACCAGGAACCAGGCTCGGCCCGCTCACCCGCAGGCTCGGGCGCCGGTGGATCACCGCCGCCGCGATCGCCGGGACGGCGGCGCTGCTGCCGCCGGGCGTGAGCTACGCCGCCAGCCAGTCCGCCGCCGCGCCGGCTGCCGCGGCCGGCAGCTGCACCGGCGTCACCCCCGCGGTGTTCCCCGCGGCGGGCTTCATCGCCGATCCCGCCCGCGACCAGGGCGGCCACCTGTGGTGGCGCGGCTCGGCGGCCGGCGCCAGCATCTGCATCGGCACCGTCGTGGAGTTCGTCCGCTACACCACCACGGCCACCAGGCAGTGGAAGGTGATCGTCTACGACGCCAGCCACCCGGGCGGCCAGGTGGTCGCCCGGCAGAGGTTCACCCTGCCCCGCGGGTTCTGGTTCTGGTCCTTCCCTGTCCACCAGTCCTACCCGGGGCTGCGTGCGGTGTGCATCACCGCCGATGACGCGTTCGGCGCCCCGTGCATCGATTTCGGCCGGCAGCAAGGATGACTCCCCCGCCCGCCTGCCGGGCTGGCCCTCAGCCCGGCTCAGCCGTCCCCGCCGGGGCCAGGCGCGGCCGCATTCCCGGCGCTGACGGCGCCGGGCCCGGGCACGGAGGGGCGTGCTGGCCCGCCCCGGCGCGGCCGCCGGGCAGGCCCGGAGGCGGCGGAGCCCGCCAGGTCCTGCCCGGTCGTCTCGGCGGCCTCCGCGATCAGGCCCCGGGCGGCCGCGTCGACCGCCGCCGCGCGGCGCAGCAGCAGCACGTCGGTCACCCCCAGCTCCGCCAGCTGGGTTTCCGCCGGCCCCATCTGGCCGGCCCGGGGATTAGCCGGCACTGGCCTGGGGCCGCCGCGGGCGCGGCCCGCCCGGCGAGGTCTTCCTGGCGGAAGGCCTCCCGGGCCAGCGCCATGACCCGGCCGGTGACGGGGCCAGGTGCCGGGATTCCCGGCGGCGGGCGCGGCAGGGCATCGTGGGCTGCGGACCCGCTCCCTCCCGCGGCTCCGCGGCGCCCGCGAGGCTGCCGCCACGGTGCTTCCCGGCCAGCACGGCGCGGGCGTGCCCGCCCGGCGCCGCCGCCAGGCTGGCCCGGCCCCCGGCGCCCGGCGCGGGGCCGGCCGGCAGAGGGGCCGCGCGGGGCCCGATCGCGGGTCAATGTCCGCAGCGCGAGCCGGGCTGACGCAGAATCATGATGCGGCTTCTGCCGTATTGCGGGGGCGGCGCCCGGGCCGGGGAGGTGATGGGAAGTGCGGGCGATCGACGCGATCACGGGCCGGCTGGATCACGCTGCGGGAGTGCCGGATCTGCTGGCCGTCGCATGGGAGGCCCTCGAGTTCATCCGGGCCGCGGCCAGCGGCGGCGCGGATTCCGGGCCGGGTCTGTACGCTGCGTTCATGTTCGCCGCGGCGGCGGCCGCCGAGGCGAGGGACGCGGTCGGCATGGCACCGTCCATGCGGGCCGGGGATCACGCTCCCGGCGGGGACCAGGCCCCGGAGGAGGCGGGGCCGCTGGCGGAGCTCGCCGGCGCGCTGGCCGCCCGGATGTCCGCCGCGGCCGGGCAACCCGATGATCCTGGCGACCGGGAGGCTTTCAGGGCCGCCGCCGCCGGGGCGGGGCAGGTCCGCCGGCTGCTGGCCGGGGGCGGATGATGGCGGCGGTCACCTTTGGTGACCTGCTGTTCACCGGGGTGGGCCACCTGGAGACGGCGGCCGGACGCTGGGATCAGGAGGCTGGCGACCCGCTGGCGGCCGGGCGGCAGCTGTACCGCGTGGTCGACGTCATGACCCGGTACGTGGACGGCGCGGCGCCCTGGGACCATGCCGGGGCGCTGGGCCGCGCCGACCTGGTCTTGTGGCAGCGCGCGGGAACTTACATCGCCCACTCGCTGCACCGGTCCGCCCAGGCCCTGGGCCGGGGCCTGGAGGGGCTGGCCAGCCTGCAGGCCGCGCCGGAGCTGCCGCCGGGCCTGCCGCTGGCCGCGGCGGCCACGGCGCTGCTCGCGGGCCGGGACCTGCTCAACACCCACCTGACGACCGGCCCGGACGGAGTCCGGGCCGGTCGGACCGAATGGGCGCAGGTGATCACCTCGGCGCCGGTCACCAGGGCGGTGACGGACTTGATCGCGTGGTGGTGCCAGCAGCTGGCCCCGCTGGCCGGGCGGCTGTCCGGTCCCGGCCTCGCGGCCGGGGCGGCCGGCGAGTTCGCCGCGGCCGGGAAGTGGCTCGGCCAGGCCGCCGCCTTCGCGCGGCCGGCGCGGCTGGCAGACCCGGTGTCGGTCAGCGACCGCACCTTGCTGTTCGCGATCCCGCTGGCCGCGATGTCCTACCGGGAACCCCCGCGCGCCGCCGAGACGGCTGCCGGCCTGTGCGGCGGCATCACCCGCAGTGCCAGCCGCCTGCAGGCGGCGGCCCGCGGGGCCGCGCGCCGGGCGGCCTGGGCGCCGGAGGCAACCGCGGGCGCGTGGCGGTGGACCGCCACCGCGGGCGCGGTGACCAGTCATCTTACCGAGGCCGTGCTGCGTTCCCTGGCCGCCCGCGCCGGGCCGCTCGGCCTGCCGGAAGGTGAACTGCACGCGGCCGCGGCGGCGCTCGCCGCTTCCCAGGCCAGCTGGCACCAGGTAACCGCGGCCTGGGGCCTGATCACGACCGAGACCCGTTTCCTGGCCACCCAGGCCGTGACCGAGGCCAGCGACCTGATCGTCCGGCTCGGCCGGCTTGCCTGCGACAATCCGGCCTGGACACCGTCCGCGGCGCACCACGCGCCGCTGCGCGACCCCGCCGTCCTGGCCCCGGATGCCGCCGCGGCTGCCGCGATCGTCGCGGCGGTCCACTACGCGGCGTGCGCCTTCGAGCGCGTCGCAGCCGCGGACCTCGGCGCCGTCGAGGCGGCACACCAGGCCTTGCGGCTGTACGTCCCGACCCGCATCATTCCCGACGCCCGGCGGCGCAAGAATGACTGGCGGACGATACCGCGGGCGTACGTGATCGCCCCGGAGGAGCAGACCGCCGCGCTCATCGAGGCGTACCGGGCCGCCGTCACCGCCAGCAGCCGCGCGGCGCAGGCGCTTGACCAGGCGGCGCTCGCCGCCAGCGCGCCCTCCCGGACGATGGCGCTGGCCCGGGAGGCTTTCCGGGCCGAAGAGCGGCTGAGTCATCTCCCGCTTCCGGGGGACGGCCTGGACGCGCCCAATCCGTGGGCGGGCGGTCCCGGGCCGGCGGAGAGCGAGCTGGCCCGGATCGGGGTCACCGATCCGCTCGTGCTGCAGCGCGCAGCGGCAATCGACGCGGCCGGGCAGAACCTGGTCACAGAGGCCCGGACCTCAGCCGGCGGGCAGGCTCCCGGGCCGGTGGATAGCGAGCTGGCCCGGCTCGGGGTCACTGATCCGCTGATACTGCAGCGCGCAGCGGCAATCGACGCGGCCGGGCGGAAGCTCATCCTGGAAGCCCGGACGGCGGCGGCCGGCGGGCCGCCCCCCGGGCCGGCGGAGAGCGAGCTGGCCCGGATCGGGGTCACTGATGCGCTCATGCTGCAGCGCGCAGCGGTCATCGACGCGGCCGGGCAGAAGCTGACCGCCGAAGCCCGGGCAGTAGCCTGCCGCCGGCCCGCCGCGCCAGCCCCGGCCCATCCGGCCGGCCGGGGTCCGCGGCCCGGCCCGGCGGCAGGACGGGCCGACCTGGAATTCCCCGGCCGCCTGGCCGCCTCCGCGCCGGGGATCCGGGCTGCCGGGCGCCGCCGCCGGCCGCCGCGGGCCGCGGGCAGGCCCGGGCCGGGACCGTCGGTGTAACGGTCCGGGGGAAGCGCCCGCCCGGCGGGTCCCGGCCGGGGGCATGCCGCTAACCCGCCCCGGCCCGGGCGGCGGTTGGGTTACTGGAGCATGAACGTACGTTAAGCCGGTTCGGGGTGTTCGCCCCGGGCGCTGCCGGTAATCTCGGCGTTCATGAACAGAGGCGTACCCGAGGGCGAGCCCGTGGTCCTGGACGTCGCGCAGCTGGAGGCGCTGCTGTCCAGGACGTTCGGCATCGGGCTGGATGTCGGCCGCGGCAAGGAACCGGTGGCGCTGGTCCGGCTCCGGCTGGCCAGGGCGCTGCTGGGGGCCGCCGAGGCCAGCGCAGTGGCCGCCGAAGCGATCGCCGCCGAACGCGGCATCCCCGCCGCCCAGATCGCGGCGGCCGAAGGTCTCGCGCTGCACGCGGCCGCATTCAACGGCATGCCCGATCCGGTCTTCCACCTGGCGGGCCGGGCGATGACCATAGTCACCGGGCTGGCGGCGATCGAACCCGACCCCCGCGCCCCCAGCCGTGACGTGATCCTGGACGCCGCCCTGCAGGCCGCCACCGGCCTGCAGCAGCTCCTGTCCTTCCGGCACGCCTGCACCACCGCGGCCAGCCCCGCCGAGCAGCAGCGCGCCACCGGTACCCTGCTGTCGGCGGCCGCCGAGCTCGGCAAGGCTGCCGAGGCGGCCGGCGGCCTCATCGAGCTGGCCAGGCTGACCGCCGCGTCGGGACGCACCGGCACGACCGACCTCAACTGAGCGCGGCCGGGAAACCCAGCAGGAGCCGTGGCAGCATCGCCCGCCGGGCCGGAGATGGGGCTTGACCAACGATGGAAGGCAACATCCATGGCTGAGGCTGTCAACGGGCCGGGTGGCAGCGCGCCCCGGCACATTGCGGGCCCTCGGCATCCCCGCGGCTTGCTCAGCCAATGGTCGTGGCCGGCGATTGCCCGGCTGTACGCCGCCGGAGACGGCGGGCTGGTGGTGCACTTCGTAGTGGACCGTGACTGCCACGATGGGAGCGGGCGCCGTCGTGGAACACCCTGGTCCGGCTCCGCAACCGGAAGATCCCGTACCCGGCGCCAAGGAGCAGTGGATGACCCCGATGAGGACGGTGAGCTAGCCGTGATGAGCCCGGAGGACGCGGCACGGTGGTATGCCGCCCGGACCCTCGCCGATCTCGGCGGTCTGACCGCCCTGTGGCTGGAAGGCAAGATCCGCTCCCAGCCCGGCTATGCCGACCCGGACCCCGGCGAGGAATGGGGCCCGGACCCGGAGACCCGCGACATCGTCCCGGTGCTGGCCGCCGCGAACCGCGCTGGGTACTTCACGGAAACCTCCCAGCCCGGCGAGCCTCCCGCCATCGGGTACAACGGCGAGATGTGGGTGCAACGTGCTGGGGTCACTGGCTACGCCAGCCCGGAAACCCTCGCCGCCTTCCGCGGCTGCGCGGCGACCACGCCGCTGATCCTGATGGCCATCCCCTCGGCAGGGGACGGGGCGGGGGACGGCAACTGGGGCATCCGGGTCGCGGTGACGCTCAACGGCGAAACGGAGAACACATGGTTCGGCGGCCTGACCGGCCGCAGGTCCCTGCGCGAGATGTACGAGGACGACCTGCACCCGGACGCTGTCCAGGCCATGTGCGACGCCTGGCAGGTCACGATCATCGATCCTGAGTGGGGCCGCAACGACGTCCTCTGGCCAGTGCTCGGCGAATTCGCCGCTCAGCAGGATCACGGACTCAGCACCTCTGCGAGCTAATACAAGTGTGAAAACGGAACAGCCAGTCACGGTAAGCGCTTGAGTTGATCTTCGTCACTGCGATGATCACCATTCATCTTGCGCAGCACCACTCGTCAGCTACTTGGCACTTCCTGGCACGAGCCTTACCGGTAACGGGGTTACCGGAGCCGGATGGGAGCGCACCCTCGGCGGGCCGCCGCCGCTGTATGCAGTAGAGCGGGACGGACGACGTGGCTCGCACGCGAGGCGTGGCCCGATCCGCTGTGCGCAGTTGGGGGCCTGAGGCGCACCGCGCGCCTTACGCTTGTTGCCTCAACCATCGCAGGCGCCGTTGCGCCGACCTGAGTACGATCCCCCATTCCGTTGCAAGCCGTGCTGTATCCCAGTTCAGCCGGTCGGCATCGGCAAGCCACTGCTTTCGGTCCTGCTCCGTCACGGGGGGGCGTCCGTGGGGCCGGGTCTCGCGCAATTGGTCTATCACGTAAAGGCGCTCACCCTCGCCCTTGATCAGTGCCCGCAGGCGATTGACGGCCTCGTCCAGCTCGGCCTTGCGGGCTAGATCAAGCCTTTCCGCGCGGCTGCGCTGAGCGTGCTCGTCTTTAGTCATGCCGTATGCCTGCCGGGCGCGGGCCCTGGGCGGAACCGGCGCGGCGCGGAGTGCGGCGGAGCTTCCGCTGCGAGTCCATCCGAGCCGGCGAGCGCGGTCAGTAAGCGTCTCGCCTGCAGGCGAGTGCCAGGCCGCAGCAGCCTCCTCCAGGGTGCGGCGGCGGTCGCTGCCGGCATTCCGGTCCATCATCGACGCCAGCGTCGCCCCCTCCCGCGTATACGTAGCGATCCGCGAGATGTCTTCGTGGCTGAGATCGCAGGCGATGAGGAAGTAGTCGAGTTCGCATTCGCGCCACTCATCGGTGCCCAGTGCGGTCTTCGGGGTGGACCTGCAACGGAACCGGAACGCACATTAAGCCGGTTCGGGCGTTTCAGGATGTTCGCCCGGCCGCGGTAGGTAGCGTTGCTGTGCATGAGCCGAGGTGGTGTGCCCGGGGGCGGGGCGGTGGTCCTGGACGTCGCGCAGCTGGAGGCGCTGTTGACCAGGACATTCAGCATCGGGCTGGACGTCGGCCGGGGCAGGGAGAAGGTCGCCCTGGTCCGGCTGCGGCTGTCCAGGGCGCTGCTCGGTGCCGCCGGGACGCAGGCGATGGCCGCCGGGGCCCTGGCTATCGAGCGGGGCGTGGCGGCGGAGCAGATCGCGGCGGCTGAGGGGGTGGCGCTGCACGCCGCCGCGGTCACCGGGATGCCGGACCCGGTGCTGCACCTGGCCGCCCGCGCGATGGGCGTGGTCACCGGCTTGGCCGCGCCCGAACCCGGCCCGCGCGCCCCCGGCGCCGGCGTGCTCCTGGACGCCGCCCGGCAGGCCGCTACCGGCCTGCAGCAGCTCCTGGCGTTCCGGCAGGACTGCGCCACCGTCACCACCCCGGCCGGGCAGGCCGCCGCCACCGCCAGGCTCACCGGCGCCGCTGCCGAACTCGGCCAGGCCGCCGACGCCCTGCGCGGGCTCATCGAGCTGGCCGAGATGACCGGGCGGTCCGGCCGTACCGGCAAGACGGATCTCAACTGAGTCCAGCTCTGCCACGGCGGGCAGGCCCCCCGAGCCCCCCAGTTTGACCCTCCCCGAACCGGCTTAACGTGCGTTCCGGTTCCGTTGCAGGTCCACCCCGGTTGCCGCCACCGGCCGTTCGGATCCCGGAAGAGTGCTGGCGGCCATAAGAATCAGTCGGTGGCCGCGATCGCGATCAGTCCGTCAGCGTCCCGGCGCAGGGTCGCGGCCAGCTGGCCGCGTGCCGTCTCGGGAACCCCGTCCGGGAGCTTGCCGCCGCCCGCAGCCAGGTCGGCGGCGCCGCTGATGTACCTGGCCACGCGGCGCAGCAACGCCGGCGGGAACAAGATCTCCGCCGGGTTGTTGCCGGCCTGCCCTGCCGGGGTGTCGGCGGTGATCTGCCCGAGCCCGGACAGCGTCTGCGCATAAGTAGTGATGACGTCCCTGAGATGATCGGGCGGCTCGTTCGCCGCCCGTACCTGCATCGCCTCGGCCAGGGCCGCGACGGTGATCCCCACCAGGGCCAGCGGCAGCGGCACGGTCCGCGGCGCCTCCATCAGGTCGGCGCCGGGCCGTTCGCCGGCGACCTCGAACAGCATCCGCCGTGCCATGTCCGTGATGATCTCGTCACCGAGATAAGTGCGGGCAGTTGCCTCGGTGACCCTCATGAGGGCTGTTACGGCACGGACCTGCCCGGTGATCAGCTCACCGGCACGCTGCCGGTCGAGGTGCATGCCGGACGCAGCGAGCTCCTCCAGGAACACGTCGATCTTGCTGTCCAGCCACGTACGTCCTCCCGCCACGGAGCCCGGTTACATCCGAACGGCCGGTGGCGGCAACCCAGCGGTCCTCAGCTCGCTATCGCCGCTGGCCGTTCCGTTGAATCAAGCCCCTGTAGGTATTCCCGTGCGCCCGAGCTGCTGGGAGATGGGTACACGTTTCGTGCTGGTCCGTGTAATACACTCGTTCCCATGGAGAGACCTGGCCACCGGCTGAACGTCACGCTCGACCCGGAGCACGCCGCCCGGCTGGCGCGGCTCGCCGAGCGCACCCATGTCCAGGAAGGCACCCTTGCGCGGTCACTGCTCTCCGTCGCGATCGAGGAAGCCGACCCGGAAGCACGTAACATCGTCGCGGTGCTCGACGGGATCCCGGGCGCTTACGAACACGCAATGCGGAGCCTGGAGCGCGCCCGCGCGGGCGAGACGATCGCCCTGGACGAGCTCTGAACGTTGGCCAAGGTCAGGCTCAGCGTCCCCGCGGTCAGCGACCTCGACCGCATGATCGTCACGCACAGCCTTCCGGTCGATGCCAGGCTGCGCGTCCAGCGCTCACTTCGCGTCCTGGAGCAGTTTCCCCGGATCGGCCGGCAACTGGAGGGACGCTGGGCGCCGATGCGGGTCATCCTCGGGCCGTGGCGATGGATGCTGATCATCTACAGCTACGAGGAACCGGACGACGTCGTTCTCATCGTCGCCTTCCAGGACGCGCGGTCATCTGCTGCGGCCACCGCACCGTGAGGTTTCTCCTGATCGCTTGCAGGGGTGTCCGCACCCTGGCCGCGGGCGGCCGCGCCGTCCCGGGGTACCGGTACTGCATATTGGCGGCTATGCGGCGTAAGCGGTGGAGCGTGAAGGCCCCGCCAACACCCCCGGGGTAAGAGTAGTGTGCGTGTCACTTGGGTGGGAGCGGGAGCCTGAGGCCCGTGGTGCGGATGGCCGGCCCGATCACCCGCCGCAAACCGTGAACACCCCGTCGTCGTCACGTCTAGCCAGGATCAGGCCACATGCAATCGGACATTGACGCTCAGCTGACTAATTTCTTCGGGGAAGCCCCGCCGCGTGAGTTCGTGACGGTGATGCGGGGCTATGACCGTCCGCAGGTCGACGAGCACATCAGGCAGATCGAAGCCGAAGTGCGGCAGCACCGCGAGCAAGCCCAGGCCATGCAGCGGGAGCTGTCCGAGGCCCACCGCCAGCTCCAGGAGCAGGAGCGTCCCACCTATTCCGGCCTGGGCGGCCGGATCGAGCAGCTGCTGCGGCTTGCCGAGGAGCAGGCAACCGAGGTGGTCCAGGCGGCTGGATCAGAGGCGAACGAGATCAAGGCCGCGGCCAAGGTCGACGCGGCGGAGCTGCGGGCCGCCGCCGAGAACGAGGCCGCCGGGCTGCGCGCCAACGCCAAGCGTGAGACCGATGACCTGCACGGCGCGGCCGAGCGCGAGGCCGACTCGATCCGGACCACCGCCCGGCGCGAGGCCGGCGAGCTGACCAGCACGACCGAGCGCGAGGCGGCCAAGCTGCGGGCCACCGCCGGCCACGAGGTCGCGGACAAGCGGGCGGCCGCCGAGCGTGACATCGCCAGGCTGCGCACCAGCACCGAGCGCGAGGTGGCCCAGCTGAAGGCGACCGCCAAGCGCGAGCGGGATGAGATCCTCACCACCTCCAAGCGGCAGGCCGACGAGATGCGCAGCCAGGCGCAGCGGATCCTGGAGGAGAGCGAGGCGCAGCGGGCCCAGGCCGAGGCCGAGTTCGAGATCCAGCTGGCGGCGCGCCGGGACGAGGCCG
>Ga0137379_10002015_pt1 | contig 18691 bp, 18 predicted proteins | sample SagtaG_18_FD_104812 | JGI IMG/M metagenome (GOLD analysis project Ga0137379, IMG submission 104812) | Vadose zone soil microbial communities from Sagehorn Ranch, Mendocino, California, USA - Sage2_L_80_16 metaG | ecosystem: Environmental > Terrestrial > Soil > Vadose zone | place: USA...
CCGCGTGTCCGGGAGGGCTCGTGCACTGGTACTCTTTCCCACGTCGCGTAGCCCCCATAGCTCAGGGGAGAGAGCAACGGCCTCCGGAGCCGTGAGCGCAGGTTCGAATCCTGCTGGGGGCGCTCCTCGTTACCAGGGCTAATCGGCCTCTCACCTGCGACGACGCGAGACGTGATGGTGTCAGCCGGTGCCACGTAATGCCAGCCGATGTCGCCCGATGCCGAATTCTGTCCCCGATGCGTCCCCATAACGACCGCCTCCGGTGAGCGTCCATTCGCGCAATCAGGACTTCGTCCTGGCCGCCGACCGAGTGATGGTAGATGCGGCGAAGGACCTCCACCGAGTGCCCGGCCCACGCCGCGACGGTGGCCTCGTCCACGCCCTCGTTGAGCCGCCGGGTGACCCCGGCGTGCCGCAGGCAATAAGGCTGGATCATGAGCGGCCCGTCAAGCTGCTCAGCGGTGAGCGAGGCAGCCCGGACCTTCTGCCATACCTGCCACCACGTTGACGCCTGGATCGGGTTGCCGCGCTCGGAACGAAAGACACGCCCGTCCGGACCCACGCCGAAGCGGGCGATATGCTCGCGCAGCATGGCCACCAGCTCCGGCGGTGCCGGGATGCGCCGGGACGGCTTGCGCGCCCTGGTACCGGGCCTGCCCATGGTGCGACCCTTCAGGCCGCGATGCTCGTGGGTCAGGCCGTCATCGGTGTACGCCCGGCCCGCGGTGGTGCTCGCGTCTGCGATTATCAGCCAGCCCCATCCGTCCTCGGGCAGCTCGCACGCGCTGAGCGTCAGCGCCGCGACCTCTGAGGGGCGCATCATCGAGAAGTACATGCAGCCGTAGAAGGCCCGGAACCGGGCACCCTGGGTAGTTCCGAGAGCGCGGCAAGTCTCGATCATCGACTCGACCAGTTCCGGGCCCCCGATGGTCCGGTAGTCGAGCGCGTCGTCAGGGGCCCCCGGCGGGGTCCAGCCCTCGGGCTGGGCGGCTTTGCTGAGCGGGTTGGCGTTGAGCCGCTTCTTGCGCACCGCGTAGCCCAGGGCGCGGTGCATCACCCGCCGCCGCCGGGAAAAGTACGAGGGGGACGCCGGGCTGCCGTCGAGCTTGCGGGCCAGGGCGTCGAGCACGTCGGCGGTCACGGAGGGATCGCTGAGTGCGCTTACCGGGCCGGACGCCCTGGCTATCCAGGTGAGCGCCCGCGCCTCGTCCTCGTCCGGGCTGGCCGCGTTCGCGCCCTGGTTGAGCTTCTTGCGCAGTGCGGCCCGGAGAACGTCAGGATCCGGCGGGCCGGCCCCGTTCGGGGCGACTACGGCAGGGATGACACAGGTAAGGCTCTCTACGATCGAGGCGCGCTCCTTGGCCGAGACTTTCGGCCAGGCTGCCTCAGCGAACTCCAGGCAGTGCGCAAAGAACGATACGTCGCGTCGTTTGCGCTCCAATGACTCAGGCAGGCCGGTGTCCGTATTGAACGCTTCGCCGCGGCGGGCAGCGGTAATCAGGGTCGCACGGTAGGACTCAGCGAGTCCCTTGATGGCGAACGACTCCCCGAACCTCTCCCCCTCCACAGCCCACCGGACGCGGTAGCCGGTGGACCGGCGGCCCTTCCGGGTCTCGATCGCATAGATACGGACGTCATACGAGGTCACGCCGCGGTCGCTTCCCGGTCCGCCAGCCACGCATCAAACCAGCTCCGGCGGCACCTTAGGCCCCCGGGCATACGGACGCACTTCGGAGCGGTGCCGGCTGCTCGCATCCTCGCCCAGGTGCGCTTGCTGATGCCTAGCTCCGTGATCATCTGGGCCGGTTTCAGCCATGGGTCCAGGCCGGTTGTCTTCTTCGTCGTCATCACACCTCCTTCCGGGTTTCCAGATCACTCCCTGCACGGGGGGATTGCACGGCTGACATAGCCATATTGGGTCCCCGTGCACCGGGCGGTGCAGTTACGGGAGGGTGCGGTGCGCGCTGGTGCATTAGCTCCTCGGCACGGATTCCCTTCCTAGGGAAGGATGATGTGCGCAGCCCGGCCTGGCGCGCATTCCCCCTGGTAGCACGGGTCATAAGGTGACAGTAAGTGCCTGTCATTGCCTCGGGCAAGCGCGGCAGGGCGCTCAGGCTGATCGATCATCAAGAAGAAGGACCCTGCGGATTGCTCTTTAATTCTCACTGGGTTCTTACAATTTCTTCGGCGGACTTTCGCCCCATCGCAACGGGAGGTCAGGATCGGGCCACATATCCCCTGGTTCCGAACATGGTGAGGAGGCACCTGATGGGGCGTCGGCTGTATTACCGGGATAGTTGTGGCCGCGTGCAGAGAGACCGGCGGGCCGAACGACGTGGGGGCGGCGGCCCCGGCCTTCCCATGAAGCCGTTCATCTTTGCATTGATGATTCTCGCGGCCTTCATTGTGCTACACAAGTTGAACTCGTAGTGCATGGGGTTACCAGGGCTCGAGGGTCAGGCCGGTGTTGGCCAGGCAGCCGTCGATCAGGTGGGGCCCGGTACTGGATCTTCTTCAGCTTGCACTTGATGATCCGTACCAGGTCGTCGGGGCCCAGCATGCGGACCTCGTTGACCCGTAGGCCGAGGTCGGCATCCAGCCGCGCGGCCGCGTAGTTCCGGGCGGCCGGGGCAAATTTCGGCATGTGACCAGCTCCTCCCGGCCACTCGGCGAACAGCCGCTCGATCTCAGCCTCGGCCGGCGGGACGCGCAGCTGCGGATCGACCGACGCGCGAGGCCGATTCATCTCATCCAGCGGGCACTCAGCCACGCGGCCCGTCAGGTTGTAGATCTCGGCCTTGTGCCGCAACTCCAGGAACTGGAAGTAGACCGCCAGCGCGGCCGCCCGCCCGGTGCGCGTCGACGGCTTCGCGTTCCGCAGCACCCGGCCGAAGTAGGCATCGGCGTCCTCCGGACGCATCTTCCACAGGGTCAGCCGAACCAGTCCCGGATCAGGTTCAGGTGCCCGGTGTCCTTGCGGATCGTGCTGTCGGCCAGCCCCGCCGAGGCCCGCGCCAGGACGAACCCGTGAGCACGTCGGTCTCGAAGTCCGCGACCTCGTCCCCCCTCGACGGCGCCCGCAGCTCGCGACTTCACCCTGGGGCGCAGGCTTCACTGCGGGCGACAGGCTTTCACGTAGAGTGAAGAAATTTCATCGGCGCGTGTCGGCGGGATGAGCAGGCCCGCAAGCCATACGCCAGGCCCGACCGGGAGAGCGGACGCTAGCGGCTGACCCTCGAACTCGACGGCTGTTGCGTACGCAGGTAACGCATGCTTCCAGTGTGGTCTACGGCGGCCGACTGCGGTAGGCGTCACCAACAGTGCCCGGCAGGTTATCCGCAGGCGCGAAACGGTTGCGGGCCACGAGGCTGTGCACAAGGGTGGGATTAGGTCTAGTCAAGCGGGGGTGCCCGTGCCGTCGAACCATGCCGAGGCCGAACAACGGATCGACGCCGCGAAACGCGGTAACGACGAGGTTCTCGATCTCAGCGGGCTCCGGCTGAAAGACGTTCCTTCCGGACTGGTCGGCCTCAGGCACCTCCGGGAGCTGCGCCTGGGTGATAACCGGCTAACCGCGCTGCCCGGCTGGCTGGCAGACCTCACTGGGCTGGTTCATCTCGACCTGAACGGGAACCAGCTCGCCGAGGTGCCGGAATGGATCGGCGGCCTCAGCGCGCTGACCTGGCTCGATCTTGGCGGTAATCAGCTGGCCGGGCTGCCGGAATGGATGGGCGGCCTGACCGCACTCACGCACCTTGGAGTCGGCAGCAGCGGCCTCACGTCGATTCCGGAATGGCTACGCCACTTCACGTCGCTCACCGAGCTGTTCCTCGACGACAACCTGATCACCGACGTCCCCGAATGGCTCGGTGAGCTCACCGGGCTGACGGCGCTCCGGCTGGACGACAACCTGCTGAGCGCAGTTCCCGCCTCGCTCGGCGGTCTGGCCAGGCTGAACCGCCTCGAGCTGGGCGAAAACTGGCTGCGCGAGGTGCCGGAGTGGATCGCCGGGCTCAGTGCGCTGACCTGGCTCGATATCGGCGACAACGAGTTCGCGGAGATACCCGGCTGGCTCGGTGACCTCACCTCGCTGACCCATCTAGACCTCAATTCCAGTCGGCTCGGCCAGGTCCCCGGATGGCTGGCCGACTTCACCAGGCTTAGTGAGCTGTACCTGTATGGCAATCGGATTACGGCGGTGCCCGAATGGCTCGGCGAGCTGACCGGGCTGACCATACTCCGGCTCGACGACAATCGCCTGGACACGGTGCCGGAATCGCTGGCCCAGCTGACCGGGCTGACCCGGCTCGACATCGATAGCAACCGGCTGACCGAGGTGCCGGAATGGACACGGCATATCGGGAGTCTCACTTCGCTGGACATCGGCGATAACCGGTTCGAAGGGCTGCCCGACTGGCTTGGTGAGCTCACCGCGCTAACCCGGCTCAGCTTGAGCAGTTGCCAGCTGACCGAGGTCCCGGGCTGGCTGGCCCGGCTCACCGGACTCAGTGAGCTGTACCTCGAGGACAACTGGATAAGCGAGGTGCCGGAATGGCTCGGCGAGCTGACCGGGCTGACCATCCTCCGGCTCGATGACAACTGCCTGCGCACGGTACCGGCGTCGCTGGCTCGGCTGACCCGGCTGGTCCAGCTCGACCTGGGCCGGAACCAGCTCATCGAGGTGCCGGAATGGATCAGCCAGCTCGGTGATCTCACTCGGCTTGACCTCAATAACAACCAGCTCACCGGGCTGACCGACGGCCTTAGAACTCTCGCTGGCCTGCAGCGCTTGTCCCTGTCGGACAACAAGCTCGCCACGATCCCCGGCTGGCTGGCGGAACTCACCGAACTGACTGAGCTCTACCTCGACGGGAACCGGCTCACCGAGGTGCCCAGTTCGATCGGCGAGCTGCGCAAGCTCACCACGCTCAGCCTGTCCGACAACAAGATCACCCAGCTCCCCGACTGGCTAGGCGAGCTCGCCAGGCTCACCATCTTGTATCTGCGGGGCAGCCAGCTCAGTGAGGTGCCGGCCCTGATCCGCAGGCTGACCGGGCTGCGCTACCTCGACCTGTCGCAGAACAACCTCACCACGCTGCCGGACTGGCTGGCCGACCTCACCAGCCTGCAGCGGCTGTACCTGGTCGGCAACAAGCTCACCGAGGTACCCAGGCCGGTAGCGGGCCTGTCCCGGCTTAACCTCCTGGACCTGTCGGACAACCAGCTCACCGAGCTCCCAGATTGGCTGGCCGACATGGATAATCTGGTCCTGCTGTACCTGGACAACAACCAGCTCAACGGACTGCCTGATCTGCTCGCCAGGCTCACCGATCTCAGGCAGCTCAGCGTGCGCAAGTGCCAGCTCACCGAGGTGCCGGCCTGGGTCACCAGCTTGGCCAAACTCACGCTCCTGGACCTGAACGGCAACGAGCTCACCAGCCTGCCTGAATCCATGGCCGACCTGGCCAACCTGCAGTTTCTGTACCTGTCGGACAACAAGCTCACCGAGATCCCGGGCTGGCTGGGAAACCTCACCGGATTGACCAGCCTTTACCTCGGTGGCAACCCGCTCGGCGGGCTGCCGGACTCGATCACCGCTCTGACCGGACTCAGATGGCTCGATGTCAGTAAGGCGAAGCTCACCGGGCTGCCCGAATGGTTCGGGGCCCTGACCAGGATCAGCTGGCTCAATATCTCGGGTAACGAGCTTACTGACCTCCCGGATTCGCTCAGGAACCTGGTCCGCCTTTCTTATCTCCATCTGCGGGACAACCAGATCGGCTCGCTGCCCTCATGGATTGGAACTTTCCGGGGCCTTACCTACCTGGATCTCACCGGCAACTCTCTCACCACGATCCCGCCCGACATCGCTGAGCTGACAAGGCTCAGATCACTCCTCCTGGGGAGCAACAAGCTGACCGCCATCCCCCCGGATCTCGCCGGGCTGCGCGCGCTGGCCGGCCTTGACCTCAGCGATAACGACCTGGCCGAGATCCCCGACTGGCTGCTGGACCTGCCCAGCCTGGATGACCTGTCGCTTGCGGACAACCCGAAGCTGGTCAGCCCGCCGCCGGAAATCGCGGCTAGCGGCACCCAGTCGGTGCTCGCCTTCATGCGGGCGCGGCGGGAGGGCGCCTCCCGGCAGTGGGTGTCGAAGCTGCTGGTCGTGGGCGAGGGCGGCGCGGGAAAGACGTCCCTGGTCAAGGCGCTGCTCGACCAGGAGCACGACCCGGCCGAGGCGACCACGCACGGCATCCGGGTCAGCGACCTGACGCTGCCGCATCCAGCGCACGCCGACGTCTCGATGAGGCTCAGCACGTGGGACTTCGGCGGGCAGCAGATCTACCACGCCACCCATCAGTTCTTCCTGACCAGCCGCTCCTTGTTCCTGCTGCTGTGGAACTCCCGGCTAGGCTGGGAGCAGGGCAGGCTCCACTACTGGCTGGACATCATCAAGTCCCGCGCCCCGGAATCGCCGGTCATCCTCATCGCCTCGCACGCCGACGCCAGCCAGCGGCCGGTCGACCTGCCCCTCGACGACTTGCTGCAGGAGTATCCGCAGATCGCGGCGAGCATGGCCGTCGACAACCAGACGCGGCGGGGCATCGCCGAGGTCCTGGGCGAGCTGGCCCGGCGGGCGGCCGACCTCCCGCTGATGGGCGCGGAGTGGCCGACCACCTGGCTGAACGCGGCCGGCGCGGTCAAGGCGGCCCCGGACAAGCACATCACCCCGGATCAGATGTGGCAGCTCGTGGCGGGCGCTGGGGTCACCGACCGGGCCCAGCAGGAGTACCTGGCCGTGGCCATGCACCAGCTGGGCGACATCCTCTACTACCACGACGACCCGGAGCTCGCCCAGACCGTCGTGCTGCGCCCGGAGTGGGTGAACGAGTACATCAGCCGGGTGCTCGACAGCCACGATGTCGCCGCCTCGGACGGGCTGCTGACCCACCCGGTCATGACGGCCTTGTGGTCGGATCTCGACCGCGGGATGCGCGACCACTTCCTGGGGATGATGGACAAGTACGAGATATCGTTCCGGATAGACGGAGGCCCAGCCGGGGTGGTCAGCCTCGTGGTCGAACGGCTGCCCTGGAACCCACCCCCGTACGAGGACGTCTGGAAACCCAGGCTGAGCGGCGGCAGCGCGTGCGAGATCAGGGTCCTCTACCAGCTCAACACGATGCCACCCGGCATCCCGACCTGGTTCATCGCCCGTTCCCACCGCTTCACCACCAACACGCACTGGCGCACCGGGGCGGTACTCCAGCATCCCGACCGGAGCCACCGCGCCCTGGTGCGGGCCAACCCGCGCCGGAACACCGTCGAGCTGACGGTGCGCGGACCCGCTCCCGCAGCGTTCTTCTCCATCCTCGACGACGGGTTCAACCGCACCCTGGACCGCTACCCGGGCCTGGAGATAAAGCGCCTGGTGCCGTGCCCCTGCCAGGGAACCGAGAAGGAGTCCTGCACTGAGCTGTTCGACTACGAGGACCTGCAGAAACGCCTGGCCAGAAACCCGCCGAGGCACGAGATCGAATGCCGCAAGTCGGGCGAGTTCCTCGACGTGCCGCAACTGCTCCTCGGCCTGGCCCCTTCCGAGCGCGACACGACCCGGGCCGGGATCGAGCGGCTCACCAGCATGCTCGACGGCATCGTCGCCAAGATGGCCGACCAGGCCGAGTACACCCAGCGGATGTTCCTCAAGATCCTCCGCGCCACTCAGGAGCAGCAGGAGACACGGTGCCCCAGCGTCTTCGCGGTCCTGCCGGTGAAGTCCCGCGCCCTGGCCGGCAGCACCTTCGAGCTGCACCTGTACTGCGAGGAACCCGGGGCCTGGCACCCGCTTCCCGGCCAGGCCGGGCACTACCAGGTCAACGAGCCGGCCGAATGGCTGCGCAACATCGCCCCCTACCTCAAGCAACTGCTCATCATCCTCAAGCACGCGGCCCCACTGGCCGGACCGGTCCTCGGCATGGCGGTCGGCACGATGAGCGAACGCCTCAAGGCAGAAGTGGAGGCGATGACCGAACTGGTGGCGCAGATCCCCGAGCCGACCCGCATGGCGGATTCGCTGCCCAAGGAAGGCCGCTCCGGGCCAGACCCGGCGGTCCGGGCCACGTCCGAGGCCGACTTCCGCGCCCTGGAGGCCCTGCTGACCAAGCTCGACCCGGACCGCGCCTGGGGTGGTCTGTCCCGTACCGTCACGCCGGAAGGCCTGACCCTGTACCTATGCCGCGAGCACTACGACGCCTACCGCCGGGTGGTGCGGCTGTGACCCCGGTGGGTCGCCGCGGCTCAGCCGGTCCACGACCGGGGCGACCGGCAGGACCGGGAAGATCTTCGTCGCATCTCTTCAAGGTGGTCGACGGGGAACGCAGCCTGCAGGGGAAGCACCCAAGCCCGTGCGGCAAGGCTTTTAGGGCTGAGGAGTCACCAGGGATCGCCGTGGATCACGGCAGTACCTTATCTGGCGGGAACCCGTTCGCGTTTGCGTGGTCCGGAACGCGTTCACGATACGTGCCGTCGATTTGTCCAGACACTGCGCTGGGTCCAAGACAGACAGCCCGAACCCGCCCATGGATCCGTAGAAGATGACTTCGCTCGCTTCGGTCATGCTGCCGTCGGGAGATTGGGCCGTTTATCCGATCAGGCCCGGGTGACACTGCGTAGGCTCCCGCGCCGGTCTCTGGCCCTGCAGCGGCCGCCTCGCCGGGACCGGCCTGACTATCGAGCCCTGGTGACCACATGCACTGCGAATTCAACCTGGGTAGCGTCTCTCGTTCATTAGACGAGAGTGCCCACTCGGATTTATGGATCGAAGTGGGCGCGCTCAGCGTATGCGAGCTAGAGGGCGACCTGTTCCGCTCGTGCGTCGACGGCGGCGAGCAGTTCGGGCTTTCGTCCTTGGTGTGCCGCTATTCAGCCTTCCCGAATATCCTCGACCCCCACGGGCAGAGGAGTAACGCCCTTGAGCACGCCGGGGGACTCGCCAAACTCCGTGACTCTGCGGTAGCAGTCGGGGCGTTTCGCCGGGTCATCCGGGCTGCATGACGCATGAAGGGCGCCGTCCGGTCCTGTAATTGCGCCGTACCCACCTTCGGACCGCCCGCCGCACCGCTGTCCACAATGGTAGCAATCCCACTCAAGGTTGGGGGTAGTCATGCCGCTGGGTGGGGTTGAGAATACATCACGGCGAGGGCAGGTTCCCACGTGGCGAGGTGCCGAAGCCAGGTTTCCGACATTACCGCCCGGGCGGACTCATCAGTGTCCCGAAGGAACCGGAGGTGCCGGATTGCGTGTAGCAGCACGTCAATATCTCTGGGCGTTGGCGGTTCGTTAGCCGCGTGGGTGATAGGGTTACCGACCTTTGCGAACATCTCTGTGGTAACCGGAAGGGCGTTCGGCCACTGATCGATGACCAAATCGTGAGTCTGGGCGATGCCGACCCACGTGAGGATGATTGCGGGTCCATCGATGCGCCACGATGTAGAGTGAATCAGGTCGAAATGCATTCTGGGATCGTGCTGACCGACCAGAAGTTTCACTTCGAAAAAAGGCTCGCTGTCTGCCGGTATCGGTCCTGTGCGCCAAGCGTCCCCACCAGACAGTAGCCAAACTCCGTTATCGTCTGCACCCAAGGGCCAGACCTCGACCTGCACGGTCATAGGTTCACCCATTATCCATATCCTCTCGTGCTTTTGCGGCAACCTCTAGGATCTGCACGGCCCGGGTTTTCGAAACCCGGATTCGATCGGCCAGTGCGCTTAGCGACAGTGATTCCTGGTCCCGTATCCGGGCTGCTTGGAGTGCTCGCAATTGCCCCAACCGGTTGGTGACCTGGCGTGCCGCTTCCGTCACCTCCGTAACCATCTCGAAGGCTCGGTGCGCATCAGGCTCCTCTGCTACTGCCCTTTCGGCTAGCTCGTAGGCGCGGGCTATGGCGCTAAGCGCGTCGCTGGCCTGCGGAAATTCCGACTGATGCTCCACCACTTCAGCGTACAGGACGCCTGTATGACCGCCAAGAGCCGTGGTCGGCGACCTCCGTACAGTACCCCTGTAGACATCCGTACAGGAGTCCTGTATCTTCGATCGTACAGGTCACCTGTACGGTGCGGATCACGGGCCCGATCCGCCGACGACAACCCGCTCCCCGCCCTTCCCCTGCGGGGAGCGGTCCACCTCGGTGATTGGAGCCTCAGTGATGCCTGCTCAAGCTGCCTACGCCCCCTTCGGGCCGGGTACTGGCTGGCGAGTCTAGGGCGCGGAAATGAGCCGAAGCGCGCCGTCTTGGCTGGCGACTCAGCTTGGAGACGTTTACACGCTGCACTTCTGGCCTCCCTATGGAGATCCGGAGGGGCAGTGGGCTGGGCATTACACCGGCTGGGCGCGTGAGGGCCGGCTCGGCTCGCGCCTCGTGGATCACGTGCTGGGACGCGGCGCCCGTCTGACACAGGTCCAGATCGGGGCCGGCGGATCCTGGGTACTCGCGGACGTGGAGTCCGGGGCGACCCGTGACCGTGAGGCGCAGCTCAAGGAGCGCAGCGCATCTCGCCGGTGCAGCGTGTGCAGGGCACAACGCGCTGTTGAGGCCGGGCGCATTACCAAGGAGGAAGCGCTCGCCAGATCCGGTTGGTCCCGCGCCCGCGATTACGAGCGCGGCATCCTGCTCGACATTTTCGGGCTCGAAAAGCAGCCGGATCGTATTCCTGAGATTCACTCCCCGCGGCCTTTCGCGCCCCTACCATCTCCCGCGCCTGTAACGGAGATCGACCCCGAGATTGACGCCCTGGTCGATGCCCTGTGCGCCGAATGGAGTTCCCCAAAAGCAGAAGCGTCCGCGGATGCTCCCGAATTGGAGGCTGAGGCGGGATGACTCTCACGGGCGCACGGCGGCGGGGTCCGGGCGGACGCGCTCATTTTACAGACTTCCGGCTCGGTGATTTCCAGGGCCGGAACAAACCCCAGAGCTGCCGCATCGCAATGCGGCGCTCCGGGGTATCGGCAGAAACCGAATTGGAGGCAAATGCATGAACGACACCCAGACGGCCACCGAGTACAACGCGGTGCCGCACGACCCGGTGATGGCCGCGCCTGACCCGGCCATGTTCGAGCCGATGAACAGGGACGAGAACCACATCCTCACCGCTCACCTGTCCTCGGGATGGTGCAAGCAGAGTGTCGTGTATCCGAAGCTGTCCGAGCCGTGGCGGGAAACCGCCGTGATTCTCGATGACCTAACCGCGGCCTGGAGGGCCAACTTCAACGCCGAGCACCGCGGGTCCGAGATCGAGGCCGGGGCATGAGCGCCGGGGACGCCTGGGACGCCTACGTCACCGCGCAGCAGGCCGCACACGAGGCGGTCACGCAGTGCGCGGGGAGCCCGGGGGACGGGACGCCCGAAGGGGACCGGGTCGTGTTCCTGCTCGACTCCGCAGATCTGGCGTGGTCGCAGTTCGAGGCCGCGGCGCTGGCGGAGCCGGAGGCGCAGTGATGGCGTCCTGGATCGGCCCGGAGGACCAGGAGGCGGCGAAGCAGCCGCCGCCCCTGGATGTGATCACTCGCGCGCTACGACGCCTGGTCTTGGGGTTTCGCGACCCGGAGGGCGCCCTTTCGGACGGGCCGTGTGTGACCTACCGCAACGAGACCGGCGGTGCCGCGGCGGCGGTCACCCCGGAGCCAGATGCCCAGTGAAGCGGATGGGGCCCCCGGACCGGCCGGGGGCCCCGGAAGGAGTGAGATGCCCAAGAGGAGCACATCCCCGGACCACGACCGGCGGCGCAGGGAACGGGACCGGGTGAACCACGCCCGGTCACGCGCCCGCGCCGCCGGCCGCGACCCGGACGAGATCCCAGCCCTGGAGCCGCCATTGCGGCGGGTGGTGCTGCCAGTGTCCCGCGCCCCGCAGACCGGCTGGCAGCACCGGGCGGCCTGCCGGACCTCGCCGCCGGAGTGGTTCGACGCTGAATCCGACGATGACGCGGTGCGGGCGCTGGCGGTATGCGCGGGCTGCGAGGTGCGCGGCGACTGCTCCGCCGCGGCCGCGGCCGACCGCGCGGAGTGCGGTGTCTGGGGCGGAGTGGACCTGTCCGCCGCGGCCCGCGCAACGGATAAGGCGGTCGCGTCATGACCTGCAAGGCAGACGCCCAAGCGTACGTCACAGAGGTCTGGTACCCGCCAGCTGACAACGGGCGCCAGGCCCTGCACTCGCGCATGAGGGAGCCGGAGCCGCTCCCCGAACCCATCCCCGAACCCGAACCGGAGGCCGACCTATGAGCGCACCCGAACCGCAGCAGAACCCTGGCCCGCTCCGCGTCTTCGACTTGTTCGACCCGGGCAAGCCCGATCCGGTCCTCGAAGCCGAGGTAGCGGCGCACCATGCCGCCTACCCGGACCCGCGCAGCTACGACGCCAAGAAGGCATGGAAGGACGCCCATCCGGACGCCCCGTCACCAGTGCACCGCACAGGCTCAGTCCTGGGCGCGCTGTTCAGGGAGCTCGGCCCGGAACCGGAGGCCGAGCTGTGATGACTTACCCGATCCCCGCCCTTACCCCGACTGCTGCCGCTCCCAGCGTCCAGGGGGGAAGCCGAGCTGTGAACACCGGCCTGCTTCCCCTTAATCACCCGGCCTGCGGCTCTGCCGTCCAAAGCCAGCCGCAGGCCGGGCCCGTCTCCCCGATCCGTACCGGAGGTAAGAACCGATGAGCGTTCCTAATCTCTCACGAGACAATCGCGACTTCCGCGCCGCTGCTGGCTTGGCCCGGTGGTCAACCGCGGAGCCTGAGGCGATACCGGAGGATCTTCCGGCACCCCGCGGTCCGGGCCTGTTCGAGGTCATCAATGCCACCGGGCGGCGGGCCGTGACCAATGTCCGCAGGCTGACCGGGGCCGAGAGGACTCCCGGCTCGGCGCTGGTGTCGGCGGCGACGGTCCTGCTGGCGCTGCTGGCGGCCGGGCTGTTCGTGGTGACTCTGAACGCCCAGTACAAGTACGTTTTCGCGGCCAAGCATCAGGCCGTCCCGGCCATGATCGAGGCCGCGGCTCTTGACCTAGGCATGGTCATCTTCGCGCTGCTGGCGCTGGGCCTGGCGATGGCCGGGCAGTCGGCGCGGATCGAGCGGGCGCTGATCGTGGCGTGCGCGCTGGGCTCGGCTGGCCAGAACTACGCCGCGGCTGATGTCACCTCGCCGCGGTCCGTGGCGGCCTACCTGGCCCCGTCGCTGTTCCTGGCCCTGGTGGTCGACCGGGTCGTGGCGGTGGTCCGCCGGCATGTGCTGGGTGATGCTGAGCGGTCCGTCTGGGCCACTGCGGGCCGCGGCGCGGCCAGGCTTGGCCTGCCGCTGCTGTACCTGCTGCGGTTCGTCCTCGCGCCGCCGTCCACTGCAAAGGGGGTCCGGCGCCTGGTGCTCGACGCCGCGCCCGTTCCCGGTGTCATTGAACTGGCGGCAGAGCCCGCGGAGCCGAAACTGATCCCAGAGCTACCCTCCGGCGTGTACCTCCGTGCTCACGGCGGCATTACGCCGCACCTGACGCTTGACCATGTCGGACAGCTCGTCTTGTGCACCGAGTGCCCGCAGAACGTGCGGGACGGTGAGGAGCCGCCGGAGTTCGGGTCGAAGAGGGAAGCGTTCGAGTGGCATTACCGCCGTCACCCGCAGTTCGGGGACCGGCAGGCGATGAGCCAGGTGGCGCGGCTGATCGGGGAGATGGTGGGCTTGCAGTGGGGCACGTCCCGGACCTACGCCGCCGCGATCCTGGCGGCTGATGCGATCTCGGACGCGATGGATGCCGCCCGTGAGTGCGACGAGGAGGCGCAGTGATGAAGCTTCTCCTTGCCCTGGTGGTCCTGGTGCTCGTCGTGGCGCTGTTCGTGCGGGTCACGCTGTTCTCCTCGCTGCCGTCGCGGCGGGCACGGTGGCGGATCAGGTTCCGGCTCAAGCCCGCGCCGGGGTTCGCCTCGTTCGCGGAGCTGGCGTTCAGGTGGTCCCGGCTGGCCGCGGTGGTCCACGGGAGGCGGGTCCGCCCGGACCTGGGATTCTGGGCGCGGCTGTTCTGCCCGGTGACCTGGTACGCCTGGCGGCTGGGCCGCGCGCAGTATTTCAAGCGGGTGTTCGCCCCGCAGGAGCATCAGACCGCAATCATCGCCCCGCCCCGGGTGGGTAAGTCGGGTTTCCTGGGGGAGTGGATGCTGTCCCACCGCGGGGCGTGCGTCTCGTTCACGACCCGCGCCGACCTGTACGAGCTGACCGCGGGCACCAGGGCGCAACTGGGGCCGGTGTACGTCTTCAACCCGTATGGGGTCGGCGGGATACCCTCCACGTTCCGCCCCGACATCGTCGCCGGGTGCCTGTCCCCTGAAGTGGCGGTCCGCCGGGCCGCCGCCCTGATCGGGGAGACAACGATGATGGGCGAGATGGTGTTCTGGTCCGATAAGGCTGCGGTGGCCCTGGCTGGGCTGATGCACGCCGCCGCGGTCGGCGGCCACGACATGTCCAAGGTGTACCTGTGGGCGAACCGGTCCGGGGAATCCGAGCTAGCCGCGCTGGCCAAGCGCCCCTGGGCCGCCCGGGAGCTGTTCGCGGGGCTGGCGGAGATCTACTCGGACACCAAGGCGGCCAGCTCGATCAGGATGACCCTGCTGCGGTCGCTGGGCTGGCTGGCGGTCCCGGAGCTGCGGGACATGGTGTGCGGCCCGGAGGTCCGGGAGGTCGATGCCGGGGAGTTCGCTGAGAGCAGGAGCACGCTTTACATGATCTTGCGGGACGGCTCCTCCTCGGTGGCCGCGCCGCTGTTCCGGCTGATCTGCGACCTGATGCACCATGAGGGGAACCTCGCGGCCACCAGGACCCGCTACCGTCGGCACGTGCCCGGGGTGTTCTTCGCCGTCGATGAGGTCGCCAACATCGGGCTGCCCAAGCTGGCCCAGAAGCTCGCGGACTCCGCCGGGTTCGGGTCGTTCATGGCGATCGTGATTCACTCGGTCGCCCAGCTCCGCGAAGCCTACAGCCCGGACGCCGCCGGGGCGATCCTGGCCTGCTGCGGGACGAAGGTCATCATGCCGGGCTTGGCCGATGCGGACACCCTGGAAGATCTGTCCGTACTGTGCGGGACGGTCCCGATCCGCCGACCCGGCGCTGAGCGCCGGGGAGCCCTGTCCGTGCTGCGCGGGACGGCGGCTTGGGGGGAGGGCACCGCCCGGGTTGTGATGCCCGAGGTGATCGAGCGGCTACCCGCCAACCGGGCCCTGATCCTGCACGCCAACCTGTCGCCGCTGGTGGTCAAGTTCCGTACCCCGTGGCGGCGCTGGTCTTACCGGCTGGGCAGGCTGCCGCTGCCGCCGCGCCCGCTGCCGCCGGCGGTGCCGGAGCTGATCCTCGAATGGGCCGGGCCCGAGCTGGAGGGGCCCTCTGATGCCGCAGCCTGACCCGGTGCGGCCGGAAGGGGAGACGCTGGCGCACTTCGCGGTGGTGCTGGCCGCGCACCGCGGGCAGCTCGTCGCGCTCGACGGCAAGGTCGAGCGCCTGGCCGAAACGGTGGGAGCGCTCTCGGAAGGGGGTCCGAAGGGGGCGCCGATGATCTCCTGGCACGAACTCGATGCGGAGGAGGCCGCCGCGGTCAGGGCCGACCTGGCCAAGTGGGTGGGCGAGGTGCTGTTCCGGATGTATCCCAGCGCCCGGGAGTCGGTGCGGGAATGCTGGGGCCAGCACCCGGACGCGGTCACTGAACTGTCGGCCTGCTGGCTGGAATTCCGGAGGATCTTCGCCCCCGTTGCCCCGCCCAAGTCCGGCAAGCCAGCGGTGCGCCGTCCTTCCCTTGCGGATTCCCTCGTCTACCTGGATCGCTGGCTGCCGAACACGCTGCGCCGCGTGAAAGTCATCACGGAAAGATGCACCGGAATAGACGGCCACGTCTCTCCTCCGGGGTGATCTTCCCGCACTGGGCTATTCACTTGAGCGGACCAGATGAGAACAGACCGCTAGATGCTGTGGTCGTGGTAGCTAGGCGCACCAAGATCTTGCGGCTGGTCCGGTTAACTGAATACCCCTTTTCCCGCATATGAATCGGACGTTTAAACGCCCCCGGCCTCAAGGGCCGGGGGCGTTTAACGTATCTGGGGTCATTCCTCCGGCTGTGTTACTCGTCCCGCTGCCCCAGATGCGGCACGGATCATGTGACTGCATCTGACGAGGACGAGGACGAGGACGAGGACGAGGAGGACGAGACAGGATGTCAGAGTCAGGTCCTACGGTGGATTCATGGTGACGGGAATGATCGCAGCCCTGCTGTGTGAGGAGTGCGGAGCGTCTTCGACTCGTATCGAGCTCGTGGCACCCGGAGAACTTCCCGCCGAGTGGGAGCAGTGGCCCAGCACAGTTCAGGGGACGTTCCTGCTCGATCGAGAGCCAGGACAGTGGTATCTACTGTTCAAGGGCATCGCCACGGAGAACGGCTACGGCAACACCGTAGACGCCAGCAGGGCCAGGCAGATCGCCGCAGCCTTCCGGCCTCCCCTTACCTTTGCCCAGGTCCACACCGCCGGGTTCTACGACGACGCAGGATTCTGCCAGGAATGCAACGCGCCATACTGCTGCCTGCACTGGCGCGTGTCCGAGGGCGGTTACGGTTACTGTCCCCGCGGCCACGGCAAGAGCCTGGACCCGCACTGGTAGTCAGTAGCACCTGCCAGCGCTACGCCTGAGGGCCCGGCTCGGCGGGCTCGCGACTGTCCAGGCAGGCGACGTTTCCCCTCAGGGCGAGCAGGACCCGGCTGGCTTGGGTTGCCCAGCCCCTGCTCTTATCACCCAGCAGCCGATTCCGGCCGTCAGGGCGGCGAGGAAGACCAGGGCGCCGAGGGCGGCCAGGCCGAGCTGAGCCACCAGGGCTGCTGACGTTACCCCGGCCACCATCTTGCCGGCCTGCCTGAGCATTGCCGTCACCGCGCTGGTAACGGTATCGGGCCGGGGCGATGTGGGATCCGCAGACCTGTGCATGAACCGCCGGACTCAGGATCTACGTCTTCTGGCACTGGTCGAGCATAGCCGAGCGCGTGTGTGTATGTGGTTCGGGTTCACTTGCCCGGGGAGTCCTTTTCTGCTTTCTTATGATGCCCCCCGCCGCTCGCGGGCACGGCTGACCGGGAACGCCGGGCCGGGCTGGTTACGGCCGGGCGGGCCGATTACCCCGCTGTGGCGTCGGGCTGGCTGCTGCGGTGTCGCCGGGGCTGGTGTGGGCGCGCATCTGGTCTAGCTCGGCGCGGTAAGCGTCGGCCTGGTCCTCGGCGCGCTCGGCGCGGGCGCGCAGGTCGGTGCGGACGGCGGCCAGTTCGGCGGCGGCCTCGGCGCGGAACCCGGCGAGTGTCTTCTCAGCGTCGTCGCGTACCCGGCGGGTCTCGTCTCGGGCGGCGCAGGCGGCGGCCCGCGCCGCTGCGGTTTCCTGCTCGGCCAGCCGCGTGCCCTCGGCCGCCTGGCCGGCGTCGGCGCGGGCCTGGTCCCGTTCGGCCTCCGCCACGGCTACACGCCCGGCGGCCTCGTCCCGCGCCTGCCCGATGGCGGCGTCCCGTTTGGCCTCCGCGGCGGCGATCCGGGCGGCGGCGTCCTCGCTGGCCTGCCGGACTGCCGCGTCCCGGCCGGTCTCGGCCTGCGCGCGGGCTTCCCCAGCCTGCCCGGCGCGCTGCTCGGCGGCTGCCAGCTGGCCGGCCATCTCCTCGGCCGCGGCGTCGGCCTCCGCGCGCCACTGCCCTTCCTCGGCCGCGCGCTGCTCGGCGGCGGCGGCCCGGGCCTCAGCGGCGGCGGCCCGCTGCTCGGCGGCGGCGCGGGCGGCTTCGACCTCGGCCTCGGCGGCGGTCGGGTCGGTCAGGGTCGTGACGGCGTCGCGGAGCTGCCCGGCGATGCCTTCCACCCGGTCGGCCTCGGCTCGCAGCAGGCGCAGCAGTTCCGCCCCGGTCACTCGGGCGTGGGTTACCGGCCGGTCTGTGTCGGCCGCCGCGGGAGTTCCGGCCGCGGCGCTGGCCAGGCGGCGGCGCTCCCGCCACGCGGTGACCTTGGTGTGGCCGCGGCCCTCGCAGTACTCGGGCGGTCGGCCGGGCCCCACGTGCTCGGCTACAGGCTGCGTGCAGCCGGGGTAGTTGCAGACCCGGCCCGTGGCGGTGGGGTTTTCGCTGGTCATCAGGGGGTTCTCCTTCGGGCTGACCTGTACCCATTTTATCTGATTTGGTTTCGTTGTGCAATACGTAACTAAACGAAACGTAATGATATGACGTAACTAAACATTGGCTCCCTGCGAACGTTTAAACGGTTCCGGGTCGGCAGTGTCAGGTCTCAGCTGACCTGGCCTTTTCTCATCGATCTGGCCAACCAGGTGGCCAGTCTCATGCGATGTGGTGTGACTACCAGCGATAAACGACGTTTCCCAGATTTACCTGACGTGAGTAGAGATCGCGGAGACGTGCCCCGAGCGCTCGTACTCCTCTCTGTCCTGGGCCGGCAGCGGGAATCGTCAGCAAGCACGCGCTCGCGGTCGTTCAGGACCGGCTCAGGCATCGGGCGTATCGGCGGCGCGGCTTGCCGATCCCGGGCGCGTCGGCGGACGTCCGGCCGGGTCGGCCCCGGAAAACCGGTAGGTGGAGCCGGACGCCGGGGCGGATACTTGCCGGGTGGCCGGTGACCTGCGAGGCGATCAAGGTGAGCCCGG
>Ga0137379_10002016_pt1 | contig 18691 bp, 14 predicted proteins | sample SagtaG_18_FD_104812 | JGI IMG/M metagenome (GOLD analysis project Ga0137379, IMG submission 104812) | Vadose zone soil microbial communities from Sagehorn Ranch, Mendocino, California, USA - Sage2_L_80_16 metaG | ecosystem: Environmental > Terrestrial > Soil > Vadose zone | place: USA...
CCACCCCGTGCTGCCGATCGGACAGCATCTGGCCGAGATGCTCGGCGTGCCCGCCATCCTTGCGCCGCCGCTGCCAGCGCTGGTTCCGACCAGGGATTTCCTCTCGGCGGCCTGGCCGTGCCCGGCCCCACGAATGCTGAACAGGCCGTCCTACCGCGTGGCCGTGCGACTCGCGGGCGCATGGTGCCGGCGGGATATCGACCGCTGGCGGCGCGAGGTGCTGGCGCTGCCGCCGCGGCCCGGTCGGCACGATCCGTTGCTCTCCAGCGACGGCGCGCCGGTGATGGTGCTGCACTCGTTCAGCGCCCACATTGTCCCGCGGCCGGCTGACTGGCCGCCCACCGCGCATGTCACCGGATTCTGGATGCTGCCCGCCGCGCCGGGCTGGTCGCCTCCGCGCAGGCTGGCCGAGTTCCTCGATACCGGCGAGCCCGTCGTCTACATCGGCTTCGGCAGCATGCCCGGTCCCGATCCGGAACGCCTGGCCGCGGCGATCCTGGCGGCCGCCGGCCAGTCCGGCGTCCGCGCCGTCGTGGCGTCACGGAGCCCGGAACTGCGGCGGCTGCTGCCCGCCGCACGGTTCCTTGTGATCCGGGACGCCCCGCACGACTGGCTCTTGTGCTTGTCCCCCAGGTCCGGGCGATCGTGCATCACGGAGGAGCCGGCACCACGGGTGCCGCGGCGGCGGCCGGGCGACCGCAGGTCATCTGGCCGTTCGTCATAGACCAGCATTTCTGGTCGCGGCGGATGGCGGATCTCGGCGTGGCACCGCCGGCCAGGCCGGTGCGCGCGCTGACCGGGCGCACCCTCGCGGCGGCGCTGGACCGCGCGCTCGGCGATCCGGCTCTCGGCCGGGCAGCGGCCGGCCTGGCATCTCGCGTCCGGGCCGAGGACGGCTGCGGCCGGGCCGTGTCCCACCTGGAAGCAGCCGCCGCGGGCACCCGGCCGGTTGTACGCGCATGATCGAGCTTCCGCTGCCTGCCGGAGTGGAACGGCAGGTGATCGAGACACCCCGCAGGCCGGTACCCGTGCTGCGCTGCCTGCCGCGGTCCGCGGCCGACAACGGGATCGACGTGGTCATGGCTAGCGGTTTCTTCGGCACCAAGGAGGACTACCGCGAACTGCTCGCGCTGCTGGCTGAGGCCGGCTTCCGCGGCTGGGCCTACGATTACTGGGGCCAGCTCGGACCAGTCCAGCGTGAGCTCGGCTACACCATATCGTTCATGGCCGATGACCTGCTGGACCTCATCCGCACGGTCACCGGGGGACGGCCGGCGCACGTGATCGGGCACTGCCTGGGCGGGTTCGTGGCCCGTTCGGCCGTTGTCGCCGAGCCCGGCGTGTTCCGCAGCCTGACCCTGCTGGCCTGCGGTCCGAGTATGCGCGAACGCAAGCACAAGGCCATGCTCAGCGGGCTGGCCGAGCTGCACGCGAACGGGGGCACGATGGCGCTCTGGCCGCTGGTTAAGGTGCTGTTCGCCGATGACGACACGGTCATGCGGGAGTTCTGGCACGACAAGCTCGCCACGATGAACCCGCGCTGGGTGACCGGCACCGCGGAATCAATGGCAGATGAGCCGGATCGCAGCGCCGAGCTCACCGCGGTCGGCATCCCCTCGCTCGTGGTGCACGGCAAGCGCGACCGACGCGTATGGTCGCCGGACGCCTACGCCGACATGGCCCGCCGCCTGCGGGCCGGCCACGTGGTCATCGAGCGGGCGTCGCACAGCCCGAACATGGAACAGCCCGGGCCGCTGGCCGTCGCGCTACTCGACTTCTGGCGGGTCACCGCCATCCGCCCGGGCAAGACCCCAGCGGGGGCGTGGTGAGCGCGCGGAACGCCGCCCGGGCGGCGGAATCGGAAGCGCTGCGGATCTTCCTGCGGCTGATCAGGCCGCGCCCGCTGGCCGATCCGTATCCGCTGTACGCCCGGCTGCGCGACCTGGCGCCGCTACTGCCCGTCCGGTTCCCCGGGGTCCCGGCCGGATACCTGGTCAGCACCTTCGCCGGCTGCTCCACGCTGCTGCGCGACCCCGCCTTCGGGCCGCCCACCGATGCCAACCTGGACGCGATGAACCCGGGCTGGCGGGACAACGCGTTCACCCGCTGCCTGTACCGGTCGATGGTGTTCCGGGTCGGCCCGGGTCACAGGGAGTGCAGGCAGGGCGTGTCCCGGCCATTCAACCCCCGCCAGATCACGTCGTTCCGGGCCGAGCTCGAGCAGATCGCCGGCAGGCTCGTGGACCGGCTGGCCGGGCTCGGTCCCGAGCCGGTGGATCTGGTCGAGCAGCTGGCGCTGCCTTTCGCGTCCTTGTCCCTCGGCCGGCTGCTCGCGATACCGGATGACGAAGCCATCCGGCTAGGACGGCTAGCCCGCCAGGTCGGCCCCGTCTTCGAGCAGTTCGCCTCGGCGGAACAGCACCGGATCGTGGCCTCGGCCGGGGAGGAGCTCGTGGGCCGGCTGGCCATGATCGTCAGCGGCCACGGCGACGACGGAGCCCGAGACAACCTGTTGGCGGGCCTGGCCGCGACCCGGGCCGCAACCGGCGAGGAGGAACGGCTCGGCACGGCGGTGCTGCTTTTCGGGGCCGGGTTCGATTCGCCCGCGAGCATGGTCGGGCTGGGCGCCAAGCTGCTGATCGAGTGCCCGCAGCAGGCATGCCTGGTGGCCGGTGAAGCCACGACCGCATCGCGAGCGGTAGCCGAGATCCTGCGGTACGAGCCGCCGGTGCAACTGATCGTCAGGGTCGCCCTCGAGCCAGCCGAACTGGCCGACGCCGAGATCGGCGCGGGCAGCATGGTCATCGGTTTGATCGCGGCAGCGAACCGGGATCCGGCGCGGTTCAAGGAACCCGAGATGTTCGACGTGACACGGGATCAGGTCCCCTCGCTCAGCTTCGGCGCCGGGCCGCACTACTGCCTGGGCGCCTTCCTGTCCGGCCTGCAGGGCGAGGTCTTGTTCCCCCGGATGCTGCGCCGGTTCCCTGGCCTGCGGATGGCCGGCGAGGCCGTCTACCGGTCGCCGGGCTCCACCCTGCGCGGCCTCGAGCGGCTGGTAGCGCCCCCCGCACACGTAGTAGCGGAGGTTAGTCACTCCAAGTAATATCATAACTACGAAGCGTCGATACGGTGCGCTTCACGCACCGAGATCGGCGAACCGGGGTAAGCGATTTCGATATGGCCTGCAGCATCCAGGGAGACGACCCTGCCCGCGAAGACGCCACCAGGCGCCAGCGCCGTGGTCACGTCACCGAACGTCTGGGAACCTCGGGCTTGGTGAGTCTTTCATCAGGTTCCAGTCGGCCTACTCTCACGCCCTGGATCCGCCGCGACCAGCCGCCGCGCCGGGAGCGGCTGAGAGGGAAGCGCTGTCCGCTCCGCCGAGGAAGCGAGCAGCGGCAGGTAACGCTCTCGCGGCATCGGCTCGGCGCCAAGCGACCGCAGGAAAGAGCTGTCCCACTGCGCGTCGATGAGCAGGCCGCCAGCCAGACTCAATCGTGCGGCCATGTCCGCGACCGCGACCCTCGCCGCGCCGGGATGTCGGCTGAACAAGGAGTCTCCGCTGATGGTGCGGCCGATGCCGATCCCCATCGCGCCGCCGATCAGGTCGCCGTCCAGCCACACCTCAATGCTGTGCGCCCAGCCTTCCTGGTGCAGGTCGATCAGCGTGTGTAGCAGCGTGTCCGTGAGCCAGCGCGGCTCGCGGCCCGCGCGGCATTCCTCGGCGACCTGCCGGAACCTGGCGTTGGCGGTCGTCCGCGTGTCGCCGCGCCGTAGCTGCTTCCTGATATTGCGCCCTAGGTGGACATCGCCGACGCTGATCACCGGCCTCGGGTCGGGCGACCACCATGCCACCCAGTACGGATCGTCGCGCCCGCTGCCGACGAGGCCGATCGTCCCGTCCGCGACCCGGTCCTCGTACCGGACTTCGTTGATCGTGCGGAAATACTCATCGGGCGCTGGAAGCGGGATGATCCCTCGCTTGTACGCGCCGAGCACGCTCACCGGGCTCAGGTCCGCGCAGAACGCGACGGGGCTGTCGCTGGCATCCGATGCGATTTCCAGCGACTCCCAGTCCGGATAGCGGCTAACCGGCATGAGCGGGCCGGCCCGGTACCTTACTTCGCCCCGGGCAGGCGGGCAGCCGGCTGTGCCGGGGCTCTCAGGTATCCCGTCGCTATCAGGCGGCCGATGTTGCGGTCGAGAAGGGGGCCGTCGACCGGCGGGAAGGTGATGCCGCTGCCCTTGAGCGCCTGCTCGGTATTCGAGCGAGTGTAGTGCGGGAAGATGTGCTCCAGGTACATCTCCGCAAGCGTGAGCCCGGATTCGTTATCGCGGTCGAGGAACAGCGGCAGGAACGTGGTCATCGGGTGGGACGGGTTGTGAGCGGCATACCGGAGCAGTTCGCTCACCCAGACGCCGAACGGTATCTGGCTGATCTGGAACCCGTGTTCACGTAGCCGGCCAACGAGGGATCCGAGCAGGGCGTACCTGGGGCTGGCCAGATGATAGGTGCGCCCGGTCGCCCCTTCGAGCGAGGAGATGTGCCGGATGGCCGCCGCGCAGACGTCGGCGGGTACGAAGTCGAGCGGCAGGTCGATGTCGGGAGCCAGGCCGGTATCGGTGATGAACCTTATCAGCGCGCACATCTCGGTCGCGGTATTCCACGCGCCGGTGCCGCGGCTCCCGACGATGTCCAGCGGGCGGTAGATCGCGACGGGCAGGCCCGCGCGCCCGGCGCTCCTGAGGAGTTCTTCCGCCACGAACTTGGTCTCCACGTAGCCGACGCCAAGACGGTCAGCAGCCGCAAGGGGCGTGTCCTCGGTTACCTCGCGCGCGCCCACGACGCCGAGGCCCGCGAGCACTGCGGTGGTGGAAACATAGTGGACAGGAATGCCCCGGTAGAGACCTGCCAGCCGGATCACCTCGCGGGTTCCGGTCACGTTAGCGGCTCGAAGTTCCTCGTACGGGTAGATGAAGTTCACGATCGCGCCCGCGTGATAAATGATGTCGGTGCTCCGGGCGAGCTCGCGGAATTCGCCGGGGGAAAGGCCGAGGCGGGGCGATGCGAGGTCACCGGGCAGCGGCACCACGCGGTCGGCGGGCAGGTCGGCGAGTTCGTAGCGCGCGGCGGCGTCCGCGATGCGCTGCCGCGCGTGCGAGGCGTCGCGCGCCCGGACCAGGCACCAGACCCGCGCGGTGGTGGCGGCAAGCAGTTCGCTCAGCAGGTGCGCCCCGAGGAACCCGGTCGATCCGGTGAGGAGTATCTCGAAGGGCCTCCTCCAGTTCGGCCGCGGGCCCTGCGGGTTCGCGTTCAGGTGGGCGGGAACGTCGAGTTCCGCCTCGCGGGCGAAGTCAACCCGGGTCTCGGCACCTTCGGCGGCGAGCCTGCCCGCGCGGGCGTCCTGCGTGGCCTCGGCAAACCCCCGCAGCGTCGGGTCGCGCAGCAGGCAGCGGGTGAGCGGGCGCACGTAGTCCGCCCTGATCCCGAACATGACACGCGCGTGCGCCAGCATCTCCGCGGCCAGCAGCGAGTTCCCGCCGAGCGCGAAGAAATCGTCGTCGAGGCTGACGTGGTCCTTCTTCAGCAACCCGGACCACAGGTAGGACAGCCCCGCCTGCGTCGGCGTGCGCTGCCCCCCGTGGCCATGCCGTTGCGGGGGGATCTGGGGATGCGCTAGCGCGCCCCGGGCGGGTTCTCCTTCCGGCGTCAGCGGCATCTGGTCAAGCGCGACGAACACGGCGGGAATCATGTAGCCAGGCAGGCGGGCGCGCAGAAAGCGCCGCAGGCTCGCGGTCGATGGGCCAGGCGGGTACGGGGGGGTGGCACCCCCCCGTACGCGGGGGGCTTCGGGGGGTCGTCCCCCCGGATCAGAGAGCGTGTAGTACGCCGCCAGGCGCGTGTCGCCGGGACCGCGCTCGGTCGCCACGACCGCCACCTGCCCGATGTCCGGGTGCCCGGCCAGCACGCTCTCGATCTCACCGGGCTCGACGCGGAAGCCGCGAACCTTGAGCTGGCGGTCGACGCGCCCGGTGACCTCCAGGTTGCCGTCCTCTCGCCAGCGCCCGAGATCCCCGGTGCGGTACATCCTGCTGCCGGGGACGCCGCGGCTGTCAGGCAGGAACAGTTCCGCGGTGAGCGCTGGCCGGCCGAGGTAACCCCGGGCGACTCCGCAGCCGCCGACGTAGATCTCGCCCACCGCTCCGGTCGGCGGCGGCTTCAGCTTCTCGTCGAGAACCATGATCCGCGCGTGCCTGATTGGCTGGCCCACCGGCACGGGGATCGTCGGCTGTATGGTCTCGGGCTGGGTGCCTACGTCGTAGAGGGCCGAGGTGATGGTGGTCTCGGTAAGCCCGTAGGCGTTCAGCAGCCTGGCCCTGGGTGCCGCCCGCAATGCGGCCCGGCAGTCTGCGGGGTCGGCCATGTCACCGCCGGTGATCATCAGCCGGACGCTCCGCAGCCGCTCGTCGTCCGGCCCAGTGATCGCGAGCAACTGGTGCCAGTACGCGGGCGTCAGGTCGATGACGGTGACCCGCTGGTGCTCCAGGTAGCGGAGCAGATCGGTGGGAGCGATCGTGCCCGTCGGCGGCAGCATCAGGGTTGCTCCGCGCGCCAGCGTGACGAGTACCTGCTCAACAGAGGTATCGAAGGCGAGGGAAGCAAGCTGCACCACCCGGTCCCGGGCGGAAATCCGGTAGTCGCGGGATACTTCACTGATGACGCAGGCCAGGCTGCCATGGCTGACAGCGACCGCCTTGGGGTGGCCGGTGGATCCGGAGGTATAGATGGCGTAGCACATATTGTCCGGGTGCAGGCTGACCTCGGGAGCCGTGGTCGGCTGGCGCGCCAGATCGGCGGTGAGATCGCCGATCGCGAGGAGCTTTGTCCCGGATTCGGAGAACTTCTCTTCCGCCCGGCCCGCCAAGATGGCCATGGGGCGGGCTTCTGAGCATATCCGGGCCAGGCGATTCGGCGGAAGCGACGGGTCGAGCGACAGGTAACCGCTGCCCGCTTTCATGATCGCGAGCAGGCTGCGGATCGCCTCGACGCCGCGCTCGAGGTAAACGCCGATCAGGGTCTCCGGGCCGGCGCCCATGTCCTTGAGGTGGTGGGCGAGCCGGTTCGCCGACTGGTCAAGCTCGCGATAGGTCAGCCGCGTTCCCGCGGCGATGACGGCGGCCGAGCCGGGCCGACGGGACGCCTGCTCGGCGACCAGCTCGTGGACGAACCGAGCATCGTGCCCGTGCGGAACCTGGTGATGGCGCTGTTCGCCCTGCGCTGCCTCGCCTCGCATTGACCCGGCCGGGTATCGCTTCCCCGATGCGGCGGCGTGGACGCTGGCCGGAGCGATGTCTTGCCACGCGTCGGCTATGGCGTCCAGGCAGGCGCGCCTGGGCTTGTCTGCCGACTGCTGCCGCCACCCGGCCGGCAGGTCAAGCTCTGCCCGCCATAGCGCATGCTGGCCTTGGTCGTTGACGACGACGACAAAGGCGTTCCCCGTTGTCTTCCCCGGGTCGTTCACAGCGGGCACAAATGCGGTTCCCTATGGAATGTCCCGGATTGTCCGGGTAAGAGGGGTGTCTTGTCTGAGTAATTCCTGCCCGCGGCGAGCCCAGCTGACACGTCACTTTCATGGCCGATGAGCTCTGGTCGTCTGAGGAATTAACAAGAAACTGAGAAACTTCCCACTACTTCGCAATCTTCGCATTAAAGTCAGCAGTGTTAATTTACATCAAACTGCCCATAGGCCGCCGCAGACGGTGACCGCGCATACGGTGATGTGTGGGGGGAAAGAATACAGTGTATTTCTGGGGCCAGTGCTCAGAGGAAACAAAGATGAACATGGGGGGACTGCCGTGAAATCGCAGCGGCGTGTGCTCGGCGGCTATGCCGCCTGGATGGCAATGCTCATCGCGGCGTATTACGCGCTGCCCGGCCTGCGCGTTGAGGCGTGGGGCCTGATCGGCCTGAGCGGAGTGATCGCCATCGTGGGGGGCGTGGTCATCAACCGCCCTTCCCGCAAGGCGCCCTGGCTGCTGCTCGCCGCCGCGCTGGCGAGCTTCGTCGCCGGCCAGGTCAGCGCCCTGGTGGCGCAGCTTGTGGGGACGGAGCTCCCCTTCCCCTCGTTCGCGGACGTGCTGTACCTGTCGACATATCCGCTGTACGCGGCCGGGCTGCTGATTTTCATCCGGTGGCGTAATCCCGACCGGGACCGGCGCAGCCTGATCGACGCGCTGACCCTGACCGCAGGGCTGGCCCTGCTGTCGTGGATTTACCTGATCCTGCCTTATGCGCACAACGCGGCTCTGTCCTCGCTGCAGAAGAGCGTCGCGATCGCCTACCCGCTCGGCGACGTGCTCGTCCTGGCCATGATCGCCAGGCTGCTCGCGCCGGGGACGGCGCGGGCCAGAAGCGTCCAGCTCCTTACCCTTGGCGCCGTCGGGGGACTGATGTCGGACGCGTCGTTCGGCTTGCTCCAGCTCCACGGGTCGTTTCACAACGGGACCGTGGTCGACCTCGGCTGGGCCCTCTTCTACGGTGCGTGGGGCGCCGCGGCCCTGAGTCCGACGATGACGGAGCTCACCCAGCCAGTGGCCCGGCAGCACGTGGAGGTCTCGCCGATCAGGCTGACCGTGCTCATGCTCGCGTCGCTGATAGCCCCGACCGTGCTATTCGCCGAGTCATTCCGGAGCCGGGGACCCTACGAGAGCGTGATCGCGGTGTTCTCCGCGATCCTCTACCTGCTCGTGCTGTCGCGGCTGTGGGACGTGGCGGCCTCGCACCGCCGCGCGCTTGGCCGGGAGCGAGCGGTACGGCAAGCCGGCGTATCCCTGGTGTCGGCGGTCACCGTGGACCAGGCCGCGGCCGCCGTCAAGTTCGCGGCGAGCACCCTGCTTGGCACGCACCCGCAGAACGACATGCTGCTCGCGGTACGGACTGACGGCACGTTCCGCGCGGTGACCGCGGCCTCGGCCGATCCAGCGCCGATGAACCGGCTCGGGGAACTGGCCGAGACCTGGCTACCGTTGCTGACCGGCTCGGTACCACTCCTCGCGCCGGTGACAAGGTTGCCTCAGCAGGCCAGGGCATTCGTTCCCGGCTGTGACTGGATGCTACTCTGCCCGCTCACGCTCGAGAACCGGCCGTCGGGCGATCCGCTCATCGGGGTGCTCGGGGTGTTCGGTGAGCAGCGCATCCTCGCGGACCTTGCCGCGACTCTGGAGATCCTCGCCCACCAGGTGGCCCTCGCGGTGGAGCGGATCATGCTCCGCGACGAAGTGATTCGCCAGGGCAACGAGGCATACTTCCGCACTCTGGTTCAGGACACCTCCGACGCCATCTTGATCGTCGGCGACGAGGGGAAGGTGAGGTACGCGACGCCCTCGGCCACGAGCATCTTCGGTGAGATCACCGTGGAGGGCGCGTACCTGTGGGACCTCGTCGCGGACGGGGAGCGCGATGACCTCGTCCGCGCCCTCACGCACTTGCCGGCCGACGCGAGGCTCAGTTCCCGCTACGTGGACCGGCAGATCACCCGTCGCGACGGCGTGAGCGTCCAGATCCAGGTCAGGGCCAGCGATCTCCGCGACGACCTGACCGTCGCCGGCCTGGTGCTCACCGTGCGGGACGTGACCGAGCAGCGCCAGCTCGAGGAGCAGCTGAAGCACCAGGCCTTCCACGACGCGCTGACCGGACTGCCCAACCGGCTGCTCTTCCAGGACCGGATCTCGCAGCAGCTCGCCGCGGTCAGGCGGAATGGCATGACCGCGGGTGTGCTGTTCGTGGACCTGGACGATTTCAAGGTCGTGAACGACACGATGGGCCACGGCGTCGGCGACGAGCTGCTGGTGGCGGCCGCGGTGCGGCTTTCCGGCCTGATCCGCGACCCCGACACGGCCGCGCGGCTCGGCGGTGATGAGTTCGCGCTGCTCATCGGCGGCGTCGCGGACTCCGCCGCGGTCGAGGCGGCCGCCGACCGCGTGGTCCAGGCGTTCAGCGAGCCGTTCACGCTCCCCTCCGGGGCCGTGCTCACGACGGTCACCGTCGGGGTCGCCACGACCCAGGACAGCGCCGACACCGATGAGCTGCTCCGGCACGCGGACCTGGCCCTGTACGCGGCGAAGGCGGCGGGCAAGCGGCAGTGGCGCCGCTACCAGCCCGTGCTGAGCGCCGGGCTGATCAGGCGGCGGGAGTTGCAGGCCGCGTTGGAGGAGGCGGTGGCCCGCTCCGCGTTCACGCTGGTCTACCAGCCGATCGTCACGCTTTCCACCGGGGAGCTCGCTGGGTTCGAGGCCCTGGTCCGGTGGCCGCATCCGCAATGGGGGATGATGCAGCCCGATCAGTTCATCGCCCTAGCCGAAGAGACCGGCCAGATCGTATCGCTTGGCTCCTGGGTGCTGGCCCGGGCAGCAGCCGACATGGCGCGGTGGCGTGGGGAGCCGCTAGCCGGGGGAGCCGCAGTGAGTAACATGACAACGCCGGTCTGTGGCAGTGCTGCCCCGGAGCCACCCTGGATCCCGATAGCCCCGAACCGCCATGGCTCAGCCCCTGATGGCGGTAGACCCCCTCGCGGGCTGTACGTCAGCGTGAACGTGTCGGCCCGTCAGTTCAGCGCTCCCGGCTTCGTCGACGGCGTGCGCCGGATCCTCGACACGTCGGGCCTGGAACCCGCTGCGCTCATGCTCGAGCTGACCGAGAGCGTTCTGCTGCGCCGTGACGAGCGGGTGCACTCCGACCTGATCGAACTGAAGGCCATCGGCGTGAAGCTGGCGATCGACGATTTCGGCACCGGATACTCTTCCCTCAGCTACCTGCGGGAGCTGCCGATCGATGTGCTGAAGGTAGACAAGTCCTTCGTGGACGGGATCGCTGTCTCCGGGCAGCGCCTGGCGCTCGCCGAGGGCATTGTCCAGATCGCGCGGACACTCCGGCTCGAGGTCATCGCCGAGGGGATCGAAAGCGAGGTTCAGCGGGACTTGCTGACCTCGATGGGTTGCCAGTTCGGGCAGGGCTACCTGCTGGCGATGCCAATGGCGCCGAACCAGGCGGAGACGCTCGCCCGGATCGGGTCCCACCTGGTGCCCAGCCTTCCGCGCCAGGCGCCCGAGCCCGACCCGGCCAAGCCGACCCTGCCTACTCCGCGGTAACGTGACCGTCAGGCAGCCGCCGGATCGAGGTGCCTACTGATGCCTGACCGAGAGATCGTCACCACATCGGACCGGCCCGATCTTGACGAGCAGGGCAAGGCGGCATTGCTGCCCGTCTGGCCGGAGTTCATCTTCCATGACCCGGTCAGCTCCGAGCTCATCGGGCGGGCAGCGGAGTGCTTTCCGCAGTACGACGTGCGGATCCTGGACGACGGAGAGGTCGTGGCCGGCGGCTGGGGGGTGCCGTTGCGGTGGAACGCGGCGGCCGAGACCCTGCCCGCCGGGTATGACGGGGCGCTGATCAGCGCGGTCACCGGGCACGAGAACGCCGTCCCGCCGGACACGCTGTGCGTCATGGCCGCCGCCGTCCGGCAGGACCGGCAGGGCGCGGGGCTCGGCGGGCAGGTCCTGACCGTGCTGCAGTCCCGGGCGACTGCGGCGGGACTGGAACGGATGATCGCCCCGGTGCGGCCGGTACTCAAGAGCCGGTACCCGCTGACCCCGATGGCGAACTTCGCCCGGTGGAAGCGCGGAGACGGTGCCCACATCGACCCGTGGATCCGCACCCACCAGCGCCTCGGGGCCGTAATCCTCGGGGCCGCCCCGCGGTCGATGGTCATCACTGGCACCGTCACCGAATGGGAGGAGTGGGCCAGCATGGCTTTCCCGGAAACCGGCCGGTACGTCGTGCCCGGAGGGCTGGATCTCGTCGAGATCGACCGGGAGAGGGATCTCGGCACGTACGCAGAGACCAACCTTTGGATGCGTCACCTGTGAGCTTCGGGAAGCCAGGTGCGCCTCCAGAGACTCGAAGCCGAGCCCGGCGGAGCTGACCCGTCCCAGGTTGGCGCCGACCGCGGCAGCATGCCGCCTCCTCGGATCTCAGGGCCGGCCGCCGATGGCGGGCGGCCAACACGCTCATAGGTGAAGAAATCCGCCCGATCCGGGCCGTGATTCGGGCCCGGTGCCACGTCCAGCAACTGCCAGCCTCGACCGTGCGTCTCCACCCACCGGGTGAAACGACGATGCCGGACGTGCGGCGCCGTGCCGGGTCGTTCCCGGTTGGTGGCAAAGACGATCACGAACTTCGCCGCGGCGGCGAACAGATGCCTCATATAGGCCTCGAAGACCGCATCCTCGGTCAGGTGGGAAATGACGTCGAGTGAAATGGCCAGGTCCGCGGCGAAAAGGCCGGCGCGGTCGGCGAAGCATGCGCCGTCGTACAAGAAGAAGCTCTTGGTCGGGTCGGCGGCGAAGCGGCGCTGGCACAGTTCAATAGCGGACCTGGAGACATCCAGGCCGATATAGCGCGGGTAGTTGGCCAGCGACAGCTGGAGCCCGTCACCGCAGCCGAACTCGATGACCGAGGTGACTTCGCGCGCCCGGACGAAGTTGTTGACGAACGCGGCCTTGGCCTTGGCCGGGCGATTGTACGAACCCAGCCCGCTTGTCCCGCCGCGAGCGTAGTTCCGCTCCCAGTACAGAGCGGAGCCGCGAAAGGCCATCCGCTGCTGCAGCAGCGAGAGCTGACGGACGCCCGGCAGCGGGCGGATGAGATCCTTGACCACCAGATTTCCCTTCCTCGTCGCGTGAAGATCAGCTCACCGGCTCATGGCGTGGTGCCGGTCGACCAGGGCGGCCGCTATCCGCTGGCCTGCCTGGCCGCCCCATAGGACCGGCGTCCGTGGCAGAGGAGGCGGCGCGGCCATAACCTCGCACGCCGCCCTGACGATCCGGCCTGGGTCCCGCCCCACCAGCTGGTTCGTTCCCTCGGTCAGGGTGACCGGCCGCTCGGTGCTGTCCCTGAGCGTCAGACAGGGCACTCCGAGCACGGTGGTTTCCTCATGCACCCCGCCGGAATCGGTCAGAACCAGACGCGAGAACCGAATGTCCCCTGCCGACCAGTTCGACCACTGTTACACCCGCGAAAACGCACAATTAGTATTCGTAAGATTACTTTAAGTTAAGAGCTTAACGGACTGCCGGCCACGTGTCCACGAGTCGGGCGTGGCAACGGGGCGCCCGACTTCGCCGCAGAAGCCCGCAGGCATAAAAGAGCCTGGTCCGGGCAGCTCATAGGGCCCGGACCAGGCTGGAAATCGCTGTTCGTTAAAGCAGGCCGCTGACCAGCTTGCCGATGCTGTCGAGTACCGTGCTGAGCTGGCCGGCAAGCTGGGTGAGGAACGTACCTAGCATTTCTTCACTGCCCCTGTTCTGATCTGGGCTGTTAGCCCGCCTTGCGCCGCTCCCGATGAGCGGCCTGCGTCGCCCCCCTGGTGACGCAGCAAGCACAGTCTTACAGTAATCATTCGGCTACGCAAGGCTATCTTCTGCCAGATCCGCTTTGCGGGCTCAAGACCGTCTGTACCGCTAACGCAGGCCGAACGCAACCCAGGAAGCGCTCGCGTCCCGGCTAGACAGCGCGGCCGGGCCCACCGGCATGACGAGTCCCGGGCTCTGACGGCCGATTCAGGTTTTGACTATGTGTAGCGAGATAGTGACTGAGTGCTATACGATGGGTCCATCGATGGTCGATGGCCGGGGGCGGGGAGAGGCAACATGCCGGGAGGGCTCCCGCCTCCGGTCAGGTGGTCGCAGTCTTGACCCCAGACTCATCCTGGCTGGATGCTCCCGGTGTGCACAGAGGTCGGACCAACTAGTCGACCGCGGCCGCGCACCTGCCTCGCCTCATCACCGCCGAACTCAGCACCGGCACCCCGCCCGCCGAGCTCACCCCGTACCGCCCCGACCGCTTCCCCACCAGGTCCCCGCGCTCGGATAGCGACCCGCGCAGAGGTCGCGATAAAGGACTCGCCTGCCGCGGCCGTGATGACTCCGCCAGTGCCGCTAATGCCGAGGATGATGCCGGTGCCCCAGGTGTCGGCGGTGCGCATGCTTCCTGACGTGACGGTGGGCGCGCTCGGCCGCCGCGTACCGGGCGGCGATGGCCAGCACGTCCCTGACGTACCACCAGGCGTGGTTGTAGGAGAAGATGGCCCGCCGGAGCCCGGCCGCCGTGCCGCCCGCGGCGCCGTCGGCGCACAGCATCCGCGCGGCGGTGAAGATGGCGTCCGCCGGGTCGTACGGGGTGAGGCGGCGGGACGGGTCGACCTTGACGGCGTACTCGGCGAAGGTGGCCGGCTCGAACTGCATCGGCCCCTCGGCGCCCTTGCGGTTCTTGCCGTGGTGGACGCCCCGCGCGTTCGACCGGCCGTTGTCCGACTCCATCGTCCCGATTCCCGCGAGCACCTCCCAGGTGAGCCCGGGGCAGGTCCGGGCCGCGCCCCGGTACCAGGTCAGGTAGCGCGGCGGGATGGCCGCCAGCCGGGCCCGACTGATGGCCGCCGACCGGGGCGGGCTGGCCGCGGCCGCCGGGCCAGCTGGCAGCAGGGCCGCCGCCATCGTGAGCGAGGCCATCGTGGTCGCGGCCAGGGCCAGCGCCGCGGCCCGCCGCGAACGCCGGATCGTCTGGGTGTTCGCCCGGGTCGCCGAGCCGTGTATACAACGCATGGGGCATTTATGCACCATATCAACGCTACGTAATCATGCAATTACTATGTGTGACTAAAATGGTCGCCGGTCGGACCTGTCGCAGCCTGGGAACCGGGCCGGGTCGCCGGGGTGGGCGATCACCGTGGTGGTCGCGAGCGGCTTGCTGGAGCGGGGAACCCGGCCCGTTCGGGATAATAATGTCGTTAGGACCGCAGGGTCGCACGCCGGAAAGCGGCGAGCAGGGCCGGGTTGTCCTCCAGGCGCCAGTCCTGGTGGTAGATCCCGTCGTGCTGGGCCTGGTCGAACCAGATGAGCCCGGCCACGCGGGCCGCGCGGGCGCCGTCGAACAGGTCCGCGACCTTGGCCGCCCCGGCGACCGGGCCCACCGCGGTCTCCGAGATCAGGATCGGGTCACGGGTGAACCCGCGGACCTGCGCGATCGTGGTGCCGAAGACCGAGGCGAAGGTGTCGGTCTGACGGTAGTAGTAGCCGTCGATGCCGACCACGTCGACGTAGCCGGCTCTCGGCCACCACGGCCGCAGCGGCACCTTGGACGCGTTGACGCTGTTGACCGTCCAGAGCCAGGTGATGTTGCGGGCGTGTTCGGCGCGGAAGACGTCGACCATGTGGCGCCAGGCGGCGACGAAGACCCGGGGCGACGTGTGGCCGGCCCCCCAGGCGTACCAGTCGCCGTTCATCTCGGCGGCGAAGCTGAGCGTCACCGGATACCCGTAGCTGCGCACCTGGTCCGCGTAGGTCTTCAGGTAGCGGTCGTGCCGGCCGGCCGCGATCGACTGCAGGCTGACGCCGACCGGCTCCATCTGGACGAACGGTTCGGCGTGGTGCGCATGCACCATGGCGGCGAAGTGCGCCTGGAACGGCTCCGGCCAGCCGCTGTAGATCAAGACCAGGGAGGGGTTCTGGCCGATGGCGACGGCGAAGCGGGCGACCGGCTGGTACGAGGTCCACTCGCCGGGCTCGAACACGCCGAGCAGGAGGTTACCCGGCGAGGTTGCGGCGTTGACGGCCGGCGAGGCATCGCGGCCGGGCGTGATCGCGCTCTGCCCGGCGGTGACCGTGCCGTGGCCGGTGGCCGTGCCGTGGCCGACGGTGACCGCGCAGGCCGCCGCGGCCGGGGCGACCGCGACGGCCCCGGCGGCCAGGGTGACGGAACGCGGCTGCTTCGGGCGGTATCCGGCTATCTGCTTGCGCCGCACCGGGATGAGCCGGCCGATGGCCGACACCGCGTACGCGGCCGTGACGATCCTGACGAACAGGTAGGGACCGCCGGGATGCAGGAACGCGCTGACGGCCGCGCGGATCAGGTCAGACATCGGCCTGCACCAGATGTCCCCAAGCGATTTCCCGCCTGGTGAACTCGTTCACCAGGGCCCGGATCAGGTACAGGCCGTCGAACATGCCGTAACACCATTCCGGGACGAGCAAGAGAGCCAGGAAAAGGCCCTTGCGCCCGGCTTTCCGGACCGTGATGATCCGCTCCAGGTAGATGACGGAAAGCATGACCGCGACCCAGGCCGGCATGTAAAAGCCCGGGTGCCTTGCCGTCGCGTCGGCAACGGCTCGCCGAGCTCGGGCCGGTAGTGCGCGCTCAGCGCCTCGCGCGCGGCGGTCAGCACCGGGTCGGGCAGCGGCGTGTCCTCGCCGTAGAAGCAGAGCAGCCGGGGGACCGCGACCATCTTGTCGTACATGCGCCGCTTCTCGGCGCGCCAGGGCACCGTATCGGCCAGCCGCGCGAACACCGCGCCGGACCCGGCCAGCCACCCGGGCCGCAGGTCCACCCAGGCGCCGCGGGCCAGCGCCGTCCGCCGCACCGAACCGCCCAGCGGCTCCAGCCTCGGCTCCTCGCACACGTCGAGCAGCGATTCCTGGACCGGGACGCTCATCCCGCCAGTCTAACCCACATCCAAACGCATATTCGAGCGCTGCTCGCTGGCCATGTCACTCAGCCACACGGAGACATGGGCGGGCTCCAGCGCCTGCTGCACGACGCCGGCCAGGTCACCCCGGACCGAGTCCAGGTCCACGGTGTCCTGCAGCCGGGCCGCGAACGCGGCCACCATAAGGCCAGCGTCATAACGGGCCCGGTTGAACCGCCGGTCCACCGCGCGCTGCACCCGCCGCCGCAGCGGATTGAACAGCGCCGCCGCGACCAGCGTCGAGGTGGCCGGCGCCGGCTATCCACAGCATGGCCACCGCGGCATAGGCCCATATCATCCACCGCCACCGCGGTGACGGCGGCCGGCCATCGGGGAAGAGCAGGACGATCAGCCCGAGCAGCGTGATCCCCGGCGCCCAGCCGGGCTGTGCGAGCAACGCCACCCAGCCGAGCGGCAGCCCTCCATGCCCGAGCCGGTAGTCGGCCACCGTGTAGTAATTGGCATCCTCGCTGAGCGCGAAGAAACCCGCCACGCCCATGATGATCCAGCCGAGCGGGTTGCCCGGCTTCCGCCAGGCCACCGTGAAGCCCACCGCCGCGAAGGGAGCCGAGATCCAGACCGGAACGGAGCCGCCGCTGGCGGCCAGGCTCTGGTGAGCGACGCTGGCCAGCGGCACATCGGCGATCATCAAGGCCAGCAGCAGGACACCGAGGATAAGCGCGCCCGTGGCCGAGGCCAGGCGGAAACGGCGGCGCCCGCCCGCCCCCGTCATCGCAGCCTGGCCACCGGGCCAACCCCTCCCATAGACGAGACTCTACGACCGGATCGTTCCGGGAACGTTACGGTCGCACGGGCCCCTCCCGTGCCCCTCCAGAGATCCGCGATCATGGACTATGGCCCGGTATTGCGTGGTGATCGGCGCGGGTGTAGTCGGCGCCTCGGTGGCGGCCCGGCTGGCCTCGGCCGGGCAGCGGGTGACGCTCCTGGAGCGGGACCAGCCGGGCCGCGCCACCAGCCGGTGGAGCTTCGCCTGGATCAACTCGAACGACAAGGCGCCCAGGCCCTACCACGACCTGAACTGCGAAGGGATCCGGGCCTGGGCCGAGCTCGCGCCGGGCCTCGACGGCGATGCCTGGTACCGGCCGGTCGGCCACCTCGAGCTCGCCGCCGCCCGTGCAGAACTCGACGCCCGGGTGCGGCGCCTGACCGAGTGGGGCTACCTCGCCCGTCTCTTCGACCCGGCCGAGGCCGCCGGGATCGAGCCCGCGCTGCAGCTATCCGGCGCGACGGCCGCCGCCTGGTTCCCCGGGGAGGGCTACCTGCTCACCGAGCCGCTGATCGCCCGCCTGGTCGCGCACGCCGAAAGCCACGGCGCGGACGTGCGGACCGGCGAGCCCGGCCGGGTGACCGCCCTGGAGGCCGGCCCAGGAACCGCGCCCCGGGTCCGCACCGCGGCCGGCGCCGTCCTCGAGGCGGACGACGTGGTCTGCTGCGCCGGCCGCTGGACGCCGTCCCTCGCCCCGGTACCGCTCATCCCCTGGGAACGCCGGGGCTCGGTCGCGCCCGGCCTGGTGGTGCGGGCCGGCCCGGTCGCCCCGCCCGGCCCGGTCCGGCTGCTGCACACGCCCGAGCTCAGCCTGCGCCCGCACGCCGGCGGCCTGCTGCACCTGGAGGCCGAGGACGCCTCCGCCGCCGTGGACGTGCACACCCCGGAACCCGAACTCCGCCGCTGGGCGGAAGAACTGCTGCGCCGCGCCCGGCGCACGGTCCGCGGCCTCGACGAAGCGCGCGTCGTCGAGACGAGAGTCTGCGTCCGCCCGCTCCCGCCCGACGGCCAGTCGATCGTGGGCCGCCTCCCCGGCGCTCCGGGCGTCTACGTCGCCGTCACCCACAGCGGCGTGACCCTGGCCGCCCATCTGGCCCGCCTCATCACCGCCGACCTGACCACAGGCACCCCGCCCGCCCCGCTAACCCCCTACCACCCCGCCCGCTTCATCCCCTGAATAGCGTGAATGTGACGTTCAAGCGGAAAGGACGCGCGGCAAAATAACCCGCTGGTTCCCGGATTACGGCATATTAGTGTGGTATGGGCGCTAGAGAGGTTACCCGGGAGATGCTGGCGGCGAAGTTCCAGGCGATTTTCCCGCATCTGG
>Ga0137379_10002023_pt1 | contig 18677 bp, 10 predicted proteins | sample SagtaG_18_FD_104812 | JGI IMG/M metagenome (GOLD analysis project Ga0137379, IMG submission 104812) | Vadose zone soil microbial communities from Sagehorn Ranch, Mendocino, California, USA - Sage2_L_80_16 metaG | ecosystem: Environmental > Terrestrial > Soil > Vadose zone | place: USA...
CGACTAGCGGCTCCCTGGGCCCCGCAGGCCCCGCGGCGAAGCCGCTGTTCGCGGCACGCGCAGTGCTCATGGACGCCACCAGCCGGGCGGAAATATCCATTTGGGATTGGTATGAAAGAGCCACCACACCACAATCGCCGCCGCCAGCATCACCAAACCAAATGCCTGGTTGCGCCTGTACGCATGTCGCTGCTCTTCGCGCCGCTCTTCCTCGGCCAGTTGTTCGCGATAAGGCTTGATGCGGCGTTCAACCACTGCGCGTTTCTCCCCGGCCACGCGCGTCGGGCGCCCCGGCTCACCACGCATCAGTATAGGTGCAAAGCCATACCTGCCCACTCGTGCGCTCTGTCCGTCATATTCCCGGCGTCTTTAACGATGCACAGCTGCCGGCGTAACTTCGAAAGGTCAAGGCGGGGCCGCACTACACAGCGAGGATGGCGAGGGCGACCACCAGCGCTCCCACCGCCAGGCTGACTTTGTCGCTCATGGCAAATACGACGGGGTCGTCGTCCAATTCGCCACGCGATGCCAGCAACCAGACTCGAAAGAGCCAGTAAATCAGCAGAGGGATGATCAGCCAAAGGCGCATGAAATGCCGGTAAAGTATGGTGACGTCGGGGCGCGCGATGTAGAGCATGAACACGACTACGGCGGCCGTGGCGCTGGAGGTGCCGAAGCTGCGAATCTGGTCCATATCGGAGACCAGGTAGCCTCGCCCGTGGGTGATGGTTGCGCCTCGTTCGCGCTGATTTTCAAGCTCGCTGAAGCGCTTGACCATGGCTAATGATAGGAAGAGGAAGGTGGAGAAGCCGGCTAGCCACGGGGAGATCACTGTCGCAGTCGCGGCGCCGCCTGCAAGAAGTCGCAGGGTGTACAGGCTCGAAAGCAGCAAAACGTCCACGATAGGAATTTGCTTGAGATAAATGGAATAGGCGATGGTGCTGACGATATAGACACCCAGCCATAGATCAAACGCCCTGGGAAGCTGCGGCAGGATTGCGGCGGAAGCCACGACCAATCCGAACACCAATGCGATGCCGCCGCCGACGGACAGGTCTCCGGCAGCGAAGGGCCGCAAGCGTTTGGAGGGATGCCGGCGGTCGTTATCGATGTCGAGCATGTCGTTGACGAGATAATTTGCCGAGGCCATGAAGCTGAAGCAGAAAAAGGCGGCGACTACAGAAGCAATCGAAGAAGACGTCAGCCTGTGAGAAAGCAGAAGCGGGGCAAACAAGAGGATGTTTTTTGCCCACTGATGAACCCGGATTGCTTTCAGCAGAGTTTGCGTTGTGGGCCGACGGTCAACGAAGGTGCGGGCGACGGGGATTTTTCCCATGTTCAGCGTCATTCGCAGTCCGGGTGTCGGATTCGCAAGCATGGCGACGCGCGCATTAGCCAGCAGCGGCAGGTCGGCTCTCGAGTTGCCGATGTAGTCGAATTCGCCGAGCTGCTCTTTGAGACGGGCAAGCTTCTTCGTTCTGGTGAGATTGGTCTTGGCGTCAGAGGCAAGGACACCGGCAAAGATGCCCAGGTACGCGACTACGCGCTGAGCCAGGCCGCCATCCGCGCCGGTGGCCAGAAAGAGCCGGCGGCCCGCACGACGCTGTTCCTGCAGATAGCGGAGCAACTCCACGTTATAAGGCAGGCGCGCGGGGTCGAGCGGCGCCCTCAATGCAACCTCGAATTTAAGGTGTGCGCGGCCACGGAGCAGCCAGAGAGGCGCACGCCAGATTTGCAAGGGCTGCCGCCGCGCGAACAAGCACATGGCATCCAGGAGAGTGTCCGACTTTACCAGGGTGCCATCCAGGTCCACGCACAGAGGGGGCTCAGTGCGAACGGAAACAGCTGCCTCGGCAATGTCGGTTTTCAGGAGCAAGAAGTTGCCTCACAGGACAGAGGCCGCGGCTCAAAGCCAAGCCGGCGGTTTGCATTGGACCAGACCATCCGCCTGCAGGCTCGAACCGCACCGCCAGTAAACGTCAGGAAGAGCTTCTCGTCCAGATTATAGGGGATGGCAACGAGATACTAAGCAGAACGCCAACCCGAACGCATTTGCATCCAATTCAAGGAGGATCGGATGCCTGGAAGTCCACGCTTCAAGAGGCAGCCGTCAGGCGAAACCTTTGCTGAAACCACTTCGTCCTTATAGAGTGACGCGGGTACCTTATTCACTGCCACACGTGTCTTAATTTGCCCTCGAATTGCGGGTGCAGCCACCAAGCAAAAAACGACAGGAAGTGAAATGATGCCACTGCAAAACGCCACTGAGACTCATTTGCCCCAATTCGCCGAGTCGCAACCGCCCGGGCACAAGAACGTCGGTGCGCGGATCGTTGTTTATCTCGTGCTGGTAATCGTGGGGGCTCTCATTGGGTGGGAGGTCTATCAGAACCACCAGAAGCAGGTGGCTGCGACCGCCAAACAGGCAGCGGCGCTGCAAGGCCGGCCGGTTCCGGTGCAGGTGGTTGAGGCGGAGCAGAAGCCGATGCCGATCTTCCTGACGGCACTCGGCACCGTGACGCCATACATGAGCGTTACGGTGAAGGCGCGGGTCAGCGGCGAACTGATGCCGGTCAAGTTCACCGAGGGCCAGGAGGTGAAAGAGGGCGAGACGATCATGGTGATTGATCCCAGGCCGTACCAGGCTGCGCTTGACCAGGCCAAGGGAACACTGGCCCACGATCAGGCTCTGTTGAAGAACGCTCAGGCCGAGTACAACCGGTACAAGGCCCTGTACGACGCAGGCGTGGTCTCAAAGGAAGCGATGGAGGCCGACGAGGCCCAGCAGGGTCAGTACCAAGGCGCCATCGAATCGGATAACGCGGCGATTGAGACCGCTCAACTGCAACTGAGCTGGTGCTATATCAAGTCGCCGATCAGTGGGCGGATCGGCCTGCGGCTCGTTGACCCCGGCAACGTGATTAGCGCTAATACAACCAATCTGGTGATCATCAACCAGTTCAAGCCAATGGCCGTCTACTTCACGCTGCCCGAGAATCAGCTTCCCCAAGTGCTCCACAAGCTTGCCGCGGATAAAAGGATGCCGGCGGACGCCTACGATCGCGGCGACACGCAAAAGATCTCAACGGGAAAGTTGCTCACCGCCGACAACCAGATTGATACGACGACGGGAACGGCAAAGTTGAAAGCCGTTTTCGACAATAAGGACCAGGTGTTATTTCCGAACCAGTTCGTGAATATTCACCTCGTTCTTGAGGATCGGCCCAAGGCGCTGGTTGTGCCTTCGGCTGCGATTCAGACGGGCCTGAACGGATCGCTCTTTGTGTGGGTGATCGATAGTGACGGAAAAGGTGGGCAGGCAGCCAAAATGCAGCCGGTGAAGGTGGCGCTGGCCGAGGGTCAGTCGACCATTCTTGATAGTGGTCCTGAGCCGGGAGCGAAAGTGGTGGTGGACGGAGCGGACCGGTTGAGGCCCGGGCAGCAGGTTGCAGTCAGCGCGGCACGCCAACGGGCGAACCAGGGCGCAGGGCAAGGGGCCGGGCAAGGAACCGGGCAAAGTTCCGGGCAAAACAGCCCGTTGGCGACACCTGAAAACAGAGGGCAGCCGGGCAACGCTAAAGCGGGCCAACGCATGCCGAACAGTCATTCCGATCAGAGGCAGCCGCAGTGAGTTTGAGTCCATCCCGGCCATTTATTCTGAGACCGATCGCGACGTCGCTCATGATGGCGGCTATTATGCTGGCCGGCGGCGTGGCCTATTTGCAGTTGCCGGTGTCGGCGCTGCCCGAGGTGGATTACCCGATCATCCAGGTGCTAACGTTTTATCCAGGCGCCGGGCCGGAGGTCATGTCCTCGTCCGTGACTTCGCCGCTGGAGCGGCAGTTTGGCCAGATGCCCGGACTGAAGCAGATGACCTCGGTAAGCTCAGGCGGCGGATCGGTGATTACGCTCGAGTTCAACCTGGACGAGAACATTGACGTGGCTGAGCAGGAAGTACAAGCGGCCATCAATGCGGCGAACAGCTTTTTGCCGACCGACTTGCCGAATCCACCTGTTTACAGCAAAGTGAACCCGGCAGACGCGCCAATTATGACGCTGGCGTTGACTTCGGAAACGCTGCCGCTGGACAAGATTGAAGATGCGGCTGACACCAACCTCGCGCAGAAGATTTCGCAGGTGACCGGCGTCGGCATGGTGTCAATCGCCGGAGGACAAAAGCCGTCGGTTCGAGTGCAGGCGAACCCAGCCCAACTGGCCTCTTACAACTTGAGTCTTGAAGATCTGCGCACGGCACTCGCTGCTGCGAACGTCGACCAGGCCAAGGGCACGCTCAATGGAGCACGGCAGTCCTACACCATCGGCGCGAACGACCAGCTTGTTTCAAGCAGGGACTATTTACCAGTGATTGTTGCGTACCGCAACGGGGCCGCGGTGCGCACGTCTGACGTGGCAAGTGTGGTGGATGCGGCTGAGAACTCGCAGCAGGCCGCGTGGATGGATCGCCAGCCCGCAGTGATCGTGAACGTTCAGCGCCAGCCTGGCGCAAACATTATCGCAGTAGTAGATCGCATTCAAAAACTTCTGCCCCAGTTGCAGACGAGCCTGCCGGGCAGCGTGCATGTGAAGGTGCTGACCGACCGCACCACCACCATCCGCGCTTCGGTCAAGGATGTGGAATTTGAGTTGATGCTCACGGTGGCGCTGGTCGTCATGGTGATCTTCCTCTTCCTGCGCAATCTTGCGGCCACCATCATTCCCTCTGTCGCGGTGCCGCTGTCAATCGTGGGCACGTTCGGCGTGATGTACCTGTTGGGCTACAGCCTGAACAATCTGACGCTGATGGCGCTCACTATCTCCACCGGCTTTGTGGTGGATGACGCAATCGTGATGATCGAGAACATCTCACGCTACATCGAGGCCGGCGAGTCGCCTATGCGCGCGGCTCTCAAGGGCAGCGAGCAGATCGGTTTCACGATCATTTCGCTGACCGTCTCGCTCATCGCGGTTTTGATTCCGCTGCTTTTCATGGGCGATGTTGTGGGCCGGTTGTTCAGAGAGTTTGCGATCACGCTGGCGGTTACCATTCTGGTTTCGGCCATCGTTTCGCTCACTCTGACGCCGATGATGTCCTCGCGCATCCTCAGGCACAAGACGGCGTCGGAGCAGACACGCTTTTATCACGCCTCAGAGAAGGTCTTCAAGTCAGTTATCAACTGGTATGGCGAGACGTTGCAAGTGGTGTTGCGTTATCGCTTCATCACGCTGATGGTCACCATCGCGACCTTGGTTGGCACCATTCTGCTCTTCATCGTGGTGCCAAAAGGATTTTTCCCGGTACAGGATACGGGCGTGGTTCTAGGAATTAGTGAGGCTCCGCAGTCGGTTAGTTTTGCGAGCATGGCCGAGCGCCAGCAGAAATTGGTCGACATTGTGCTGCAGGACCCGGCGGTGGATAACATTTCTTCGTTCATCGGTGTGGATGGAACCAACACCACGCTGAACTCGGGTCGCATACAGATCACTCTCAAGCCGCTGGAGGAGCGCAAGATTACAGCTTCTGAAGTGATTCGCCGTTTGCAGCCCAAGGTCGCGGATGTCGACGGGATTCAGCTCTTTTTGCAGCCGCTGCAGGATTTGACGGTAGAAGATCGTGTGAGCCGCACGCAGTTTCAGTACTCACTTGAGGATCCGAACGCGACGGAACTGGCCACTTACACGCGCAAGATGGTTCAGGAGCTAAGCGAGGAAGCGATGGTCACGGACGTGGCCAGTGATCTGCAGGATCAGGGTGTGGGCGCGATGCTCGAGATCAACCGCGACGATGCGGCGCGTCTCGGCATCGCCATGGCCGATGTGGACAACACGCTCTACGATGCTTTCGGTCAACGCCAGGTCTCGACGATTTTTACGCAACTGAACCAGTACCACGTGGTGATGGAGGTGGGGCCGAACTTTCAGACCGATCCCGCCACGCTGAACAATCTCTACGTGAAATCGGCGAATGGAACGCAAGTTCCGCTGAGCACGATAGCCCACTGGCAGCAGTCGCGCGCGCAGTTGTCGATTGGACACCAGGGCCAGTTTCCTTCGACCGTCGTCAGCTTTAACCTCGCGCCGGGCAAGGCGCTGGGCGATGCGGTGAACGCAGTGAGTGACGTAGAAAAGCGAATTGGCTTGCCGGCCAGCATCAACGCGAGCTTCCAAGGCACGGCGGCGGCATTCCAGACATCGCTGTCCAATGAGCCGCTGCTGATTTTGGCCGCGTTGATCACCGTCTACATTGTGCTGGGCGTGCTCTACGAGAGCTACATCCATCCCATCACAATTATTTCCACCTTACCCTCGGCGGGCGTGGGAGCGATCCTGGCGCTGCTCCTCACGCGCACTGAATTCAGTGTGATTGCATTGATTGGAATCATTCTGCTGATCGGCATTGTGAAGAAGAACGCCATCATGATGATTGACTTTGCGCTTGATGCTGAGCGCAATCAGGGTAAGGCCCCGGAAGAGGCAATATTCCAGGCCTGCCTGCTTCGCTTCAGACCAATCATGATGACGACGATGGCAGCGCTGTTGGGCGGATTGCCGCTGGCGCTAGGGGGTGGCGTTGGCGCGGAGTTGCGCAAGCCGCTGGGCATCACGATCGTGGGCGGACTATTGCTGTCGCAGGTGCTCACGCTCTACACCACGCCAGTGATCTACCTCTACTTTGACAAGCTCTCGGCACGCATGCGCAAGGGCATTTCGCAGCCCGCCCTCGACGAACAACCGGTGACCGGAGACTAGGGCGTGCTCACGCTATTGAGGCGGTGGCGCCGGGAGCCAATTTTTACGAGTTCTAGGAGCGAGGAGTGACGCATACCGGGTGTCTGCTAGCGACGATCGACGCCGAAATCGGGGAAATTGGCCCCGGCCCGAAGGGTTGCGGCGAAAAATCGGACCATACTTCATGCTCGCCCTCGACGGTGGACCCGCCACAGCCTTCGGTCTCGGCTTCCCACCCCAGCGACCAAGACCTGTCGCCGGGGAGCCCGGCTTCGTCTGGCCCGATTTTCGCTCGCAACGCCATCCACCTCAATAGCGTGAGCAGGCCCTAGATGCATCTATCTGCGCCCTTCATCCGGAGACCGGTGGCGACGACACTACTGAGTCTGGCAATTTTGCTGGCGGGCTCTGTGGCATATTCTCTGCTGCCTGTCGCTTCACTTCCGGATGTTGATTTTCCGGTGATCGGCGTGGGCGCGGGGTTGCCGGGCGCCAGCCCTGAGACCATGGCTTCGGCTGTGGCTACACCGCTGGAGCGTCAGTTTGGTCGCATTGCGGGCGTGAACCAGATGACCTCGTCGAGTTCATTGGGATCGGCTTCGGTGACCCTGCAATTCGATTTGAATCGGAACATCGACGCCGCGGCGCGCGACGTGCAAGCCGCCATCAACGCAGCGCGCAGTCAACTGCCGTCGTATCTGCCGCAGAATCCCAGCTACCGCAAGGCCAACCCCGCGGAGGCGCCGATCCTCATTCTAACCTTGACATCGGACGTGGTGCCAAAGCCGCAGATCTATGACATCGCCGATTCGATTCTGGCGCAGAGGATCGCGCAGATCCAGGGAGTGGGGCAAGTCTTCGTGGGCGGCAGTTCGCAACCGGCAGTTCGAGTCGAGTTGAACCCGATGCAACTGGGCAACAACGGTATTGGTCTTGAAGCGGTGCGCACGGCGTTATCCGGAGCCAATGCGAATCGGCCTAAAGGCACATTTCAAGACGCCGAGCATCGCTGGCAGATTGATGATAACGATCAGATATTCAAGGCTTCGGACTTTGCACCGATCATTGGCGGCTATAACAAGCAGACGGGCGCGGCGGTTCGCATCTCTGATCTGGGCACGGTGACGAACTCGGTTTCTGACATTCATACCGCGGGATTGGCGGGGAACAATGCCCGGGGTCACAGCGGGTTGCTCAAAGACGCCATTCTGATCGTCGTCTTCAAAATTCCCGGCGCCAACGTGATCGACGCGGTTGATAGGGTCTTGAAGGAGATGCCACGGCTGCAAGCTGAGATTCCGCCAACGATCACGATGAATGTGGCGGTCGACCGCACCACGACAATTCGTTCGAGCGTGCGCGATGTGGAGATCACGCTGATCATCAGCGTGATCCTGGTCGTGCTGGTTGTCTTCATGTTTCTTCGCGAAGTGTGGTCCACACTGATTCCGTCGGTGGCTGTGCCTTTATCGCTGGTGGGCACGTTTGGCGTGATGTACCTGCTGGGCTACACCATCGACAATCTGTCGCTCATGGCGCTGACCATCTCCACTGGATTTGTCGTGGATGACGCTATCGTGGTGATCGAAAACATCACTCGATATCTTGAAGAGGGCATGAAGCCATTTGAAGCGGCGATGAAGGGATCGCGCGAAATTGGCTTCACGGTGCTTTCGATGAGCACCTCGTTGATCGCGGTTTTCATCCCGATTCTGCTGATGGGCGGGATTGTCGGCAAGCTGTTCCGCGAATTTGCGGTTACTCTCAGTGTGGCCATTGCTGTCTCGCTTTTGGTTTCGCTGACTACAACGCCAATGTTGTGCGCCCACTTTCTCAAGGCTCGCGACGAGAGCCGATACGGGCGTCTCTACCGCATTTCAGAGAATGCATTTCAATGGCTTCATCACGAATATAATTCTGCCTTGCGGTGGGTGCTTCGCCACCAGTGGCTGATTCTCTGTGTGGCCATCGGTTGCGCTGTCTTGAACGTCTGGCTCTACATCATCGTTCCGAAGGGCTTCTTTCCGCAGCAGGACACGGGCCGCCTGGGCGGCCGAACACGCGCCGCGCAGGACATCAGCTTTCCTGCGATGCGCGACAAGCAGCGCGAACTTGCGCAGATCGTGCTGAGTGATCCATCGGTTCAGACGGTGACTGCTTTCGTGGGAGGGAACGGGCCGGGCGGAGGAAGCACCAATGTTGGCAACATGTTCATCGCGCTCAAACCGCCGAGCGAGCGGCCGAACCACATTACCGCGGACCAGGTCGTAAATGGTTTGCGAAGCAAGCTCGCCGTCGTTCCGGGAGCAGCGCTTTTTCTCCAGGCCCAGCAAGACATCCAGATCGGCGGACGCGGCGGCGATGCGCAATATCAATACACGCTTTCTGCAGAGAATTTGAACGACTTGAATACGTGGGCGCCGCAGTTGCTGGCTCGCATGCGAACCATGCCGGAGTTGCGCGACGTTTCAACGGATCAGCAAAATCAGGGGTTGGCGGCAAACCTGGTCATCAATCGCGATATGGCTTCGCGCCTCGGCATCAGCACCGCCGCCATCGACCAGGCGCTCTACGATGCGTTCGGGCAGCGGCAGGTTTCCACCATGTACACCGGACTCAATCAATACTTCGTGGTGATGGAAGTCGATCCAAAGTACCAACTGAGTCCCGATGCTCTCAACAACATTTACATCAAGGCCAGCAACGTTGTGGGTGCACCGACCGCAATGTCGACCACGACAACAGCTTTGGCCAATCCGACGACCCTGGGAGCAACGGGCGGGGGAGCATCGGTGCCGACGGCGCCAAACGGTGCTTCAGCGGCGGCTGCGACGTTCCCCACATCGGGCGGCAACCTCGTGACCCCGAGTTCTTCTTCCGGAAGCATCAGCACAACATCGCCAACACCGACCTCGAGCGCAAACTCGGCCGCAGCGAGCAGCAATTCTCTCGCGAGCGCATCAAGCAGTGCTTCGGCCAATGCTTCGGCAAGCGCTACGGCCACCGCTGTCGGCGGAGGCGGAAGCACGACCACAACTGCATCGACTGCTCCGGGGACAGGCGGAGGTATGGTCCCGCTGTCGGCGATAGCTCACTATCAACAGAAGCGGACCTCTCTTGCGGTCAACCACCAGGGACAGTACCCCGCGATCACGCTGACCTTTAACCTGGCGCCCAACGTAGCCCTGGGCGAGGCGGTGATTGCGCTTGAAAAAGCGCAGCGCGACGTGGGCATGCCTTCTGCAATTCATGGGACGTTTCAAGGCACCGCGCAGGCCTTTCAGGATTCGCTCAGGAACGAGCCCTACCTGATTCTTGCCGCCCTTGTCGCGGTCTACATCGTGTTGGGGATTTTGTATGAGAGCCTCATCCATCCCCTGACCATTCTCTCCACGCTGCCGCCAGCAGGCGTGGGCGCGATTCTCGCGCTGCTGATTACCGGAACGGATCTGAGTATTATGGCGCTCATCGGCGTTCTTCTGCTCATCGGAATTGTGAAGAAAAATGCCATCTTGATGATCGACTTTGCCTTGCAGGCTGAGCGCGACCAGGGTCTGCCGCCGGTCGAAGCCATCTATCAGGCGTGCCTGATGCGTTTCAGGCCGATCATGATGACGACGATGGCGGCGATGTTTGGTGGATTGCCACTGGCCATCGGCATGGGGGTGGGGTCGGAGCTGCGCAAGCCGCTCGGAATTACGATTGTCGGCGGGCTGCTGGTTTCGCAGATGCTTACTCTCTTTACGACACCAGTTGTCTATCTCTTCTTTGACAAGCTGCAGTGGAGAGTGATGAAACTGCACAAGGTGGGGTCGGAGCTGGAAGAGGCGGCGGGCGACTGAGGCATTTTTTTGGTCTCGTCACTGCGGCAACCCTCTAATCGGCGCTATACTCCGTCCGGCAATCCAATTGCTGGGGATGAACCATGCCTACGCTGGAGAAGGTCGATTTCAAAAAGAGATGGAAGAAGCTGTATCAACCACCGGTCGGTGAAATCACGACCGTGCAGGTTCCCGCGCTCACTTATCTGATGGTCGACGGCGAAGGGGACCCCAACAGTTCCAAGACGTTTGAGCAGGCTGTCGAAGCGCTTTATTCGCTGTCTTACACACTGAAGTTCACATTGAAGAAGAGTCCGCAGGCGGTCGATTATGGCGTGATGCCGCTGGAGGGGCTATGGTGGGCTGACGATCCAAGGGTGTTTCACGAGGCGGATAAATCCGCATGGAAATGGACGGCGATGATTCTGCAGCCCGAGTTCATCGCGCGATCAGATGTGGATGCAGCATTCGAGCAGGTACGCAAGAAGAAGAACCCGGCGGCGCTCGACCGTGTTCGTTTCGAGACGCTTGAAGAGGGTGAGGCGGTGCAGACGCTCTACCTTGGCCCATTCGCGGACGAGGGACCGACAATCCGGCGCATGCACGAGGCAATCGATGCGGCTGGAAAACATTTGTACGGCAGGCATCATGAGATCTATCTGAGCGATCCGCGGCGAACCGCACCGGAGAAACTTAGAACGGTACTTCGCCAGCCGATGCGATAATTGGCAAGTGCGGGAATGTCCGCGTCGTGAGGGTTTCACCAGAATCAGTGCAGGACGCAGCGTTGCGCTGCTCGACGACCCGCGTGTTTCTTCGCGATGGCGGGCGAAATGATGGTATTGTCAAATCTATCCAGAACTAAAGAGTGACGGGATTCCCCCACAAGCAATCTCTACTGACAGTCTTCTTAGATATCGCGGTTTTTGCCGCTGGCACGCTTGTATTCGCTGGCACCGCATTGCAGAACTGTCGAAGCACCCGTACTGAAAACTGAACGAAAGGCGAAGGTACAGCGATGGCCCAATCCTTTGAAACAGCTGACGCCAATCTGGTCTTGACTTTAGATGAAATTACCAGCCTCACGCTGGACGGTGGCAAGCCGGCCGATACGTTGATGAACGTCGTCGCGCTGATCGCGGCACGGTTCAGAACCGATGTTTGTTCAGCGTACCTGCTTGAGCCCGATCGCTCCAATCTGGTGCTGGCAGCAACGCTGGGTCTTCATCCGCGGTGTATCGGCGCGCTGCGCATGTCGCTGCACGAAGGGCTTGCCGGACTGGTTGCCGAGCAGGTTCGCCCAGTCGCCGTCAACGATGTCAGCACGCATCCTCGGTACAAATATTTCAAGGATTCCGGCGAGGAGGAGTATCACTCGTTTCTAGGAGTGCCGCTGATTGACAGGGGAGTGCTGCAGGGTGTCCTCGTTGTCCAAACCAAGGAGTCCAGGGTGTTTCGTGACCGCGAGATTCGCATGCTGGTGGAGGCGGCGGACCAGGTAGCGCCCGTGGTCAGCGAGGCGCGCACGCTCGACCGATTTATCGCTCCCGCGCAGGAGCGGCTCTGGGCACTGGCCCGCAACGTGTGGTGGAGCTGGGACCACGATTGCATCGACCTGTTCCGCGATTTGAACCCTGTTCGCTGGCGCGAGCTCAACCAGAATCCGATCGCTCTGCTCAATGAAATGCCCTTGAAGGAGATCGAGCGTCGCGCAACCGAACTGGTTCTGCACAGCCGAATCAACTATGTTTATCGACGCCAGCAGGAGTACTTGCTTGAGGACCGAACCTGGGGCGCCGCGAATGCGGGCGTATTGCGGCCTCGGCCTGTGGCATACTTCTCCGCCGAATTTGGCATGCACGAATCGCTGCCGATTTATTCAGGCGGGCTCGGGGTTCTCTCCGGCGACCACATCAAGAGCGCATCCGATTTGGATATTCCACTCGTGGGGATTGGCTTGTTCTACGGGCAGGGCTACTTCCTGCAGCGGCTTGACGAGCGTGGCTGGCAACGCGAGGAATACCTCGAGACCGACATCAATCAGCTACCCATGCAACCGGCAATCGGCCTCAATGGCGAGCCGGTGGTCGTGGAGATTGCAACGCGCGGGGGATCGATTCGCGCCAAAGTCTGGCAGGTCAAGGTGGGCCGTTGCGATCTGTTGTTGCTTGATTCGAACGTTGCCGGCAATGCGCCAGAGGATCTGGAGACGACCTCGCGGCTGTATGGCGGAGATTCACGGACGCGAATCCGGCAGGAGCTGTTGCTCGGCGTTGGCGGCTACCGCGCTCTGAAGGCGATGGGAATTTCTCCGGGAGTCTTGCACCTCAACGAGGGGCACAGCGCGTTCGCGTTGTTCGAGGCGATCCGAAGCCGGATGGAAGACGAAGGCCAGGACTTTTACACGGCTGCGAGTCAGATTCCCAGAGAGGTGATCTTTACCACCCATACGCCTGTTCCCGCCGGACACGATCGCTTTCACGCTGACTTGATCGAAGAGCACCTTGGCCCTCTGCGCGAAAAACTCGGCATCTCTCACGAAAATCTGATGGGGTTTGGCCGCGAACATCCGACGGATCATCAGGAACCATTCTGCATGACGGTGCTCGGACTGAAGCTCGCGCGGCGAGTGAACGCGGTCTCTTCGCTGCACGGAGAAGTCTCGCGCGCGATGTGGAAGAATCTATATCCTGGCAAACCTGAAGACGCTGTTCCGATAGGCCACATCACCAACGGCGTCCATGTGCCATCGTGGCTGGCGCCACAGATGTGCCGCCTTTACGACCGCCATCTCGGCGTGGGTTGGCAACACCGAAGCGGATCCAAAAGCACGTGGGACGCGATTGAGGACGTTGACGACGGCGAGCTTTGGGAAACTCATCTCAGCCTGAAGGCGCAGCTACTCGAGTTTGTGCGGCGGCGCGCCAAAGAACAGGCGCAGCGCCGCGACGAGTCGTCTCAGGTCCTGCAACGGCTCGGCAAAGTACTTTCGCCCGATGCGTTGAGTATCGGATTTGCGCGGCGCTTCGCGACATACAAGCGTGCGAACCTACTGCTAGCCGATATTGAGCGACTTGCCTCGATGGTCAACGACCCCAAGCGGCCGGTGCAATTTCTGTTTGCGGGCAAAGCCCATCCGCACGACGAGCCGGGGAAAAAGGTCTTGCAGCAGATCGCTCAGATGATGCGGGATTCGGATTTCGCTGACAAGTTCGTGTTCGTCGAAGACTACGACATCAATGTTGGCCGGTATCTGGTGCAGGGCGTCGATGTGTGGCTCAACAATCCCCGCCGGCCCCTTGAAGCTTCAGGGACCAGCGGGCAAAAAGTTGTTTTGAATGGCGGATTGAACCTCTCGGTTTTGGATGGATGGTGGGCTGAGGCCTACGACGGATTAAACGGGTTCGCCATCGGCACCGGCAGAACTCACTCCAGCATGGATGTGCATGACAGCCGCGACGGCGAAGATCTCTATCGCGTTCTTCGCGATGAGCTGATTCCGCTTTATTATCAACGTGACCGCGACGGGTTGCCGCGAGGCTGGATCAAGCGCATGAAACGGACGATTCGCACTTTGGGGTGGCGTTTCAATGCCGACCGCATGGTCATGGACTACACGCAGAAATGCTATGTGCCCGCGGCCGGAGGCACATCGAGCGAAATCAGATCGCTTTGCTAGAGCGACAGCGGGCAGCCAAATCGCCTACTCGAAGCGCACCTTCTGTGTCGCCGGTTCCTTAACAGACATGTACCCGGTGCAATAGCGCAAAGTGAAGCCGCTCTTCCCCGCGAGCTTGATGTTGATGGTGTGGTACTGGCCATCTCCCGGGCCCCGCGGAGAAAAGCTGATGAGATAAGTGGCGTCGCCATCTTCCACAATCTGTGACAGCGCCTTTGCAAGACTGCTGGAGTGTTGGATCGTAATTCCCCCGGTTGCTTTGGCCAGCTCGCGGATCGGCCTTTGGATGGGGAGTTCAATTGCTTGTGACGTCTGTATCTGCGCGAATGGGTCCGTATTGCGGGAGTAAGCGTCGGCGCTAATAGCGCCACTTGCAAGTTGCGTCCTGCCGGATTGTGAGACATCGAATGGAATCACAGCAACGTTTGCGTCATTCATCGCTTCCACCGCGCGCGTGGCCGTGTCATCCAGCTGTTTATATCCAACATCCCTTTCATTGGCGGCTTGCTTGTCGTGCACATCGATAAATACGCTGTCGGTCGAAACCCAAACCAGGTTTTTGTGTCCAGGAAGAGCGGCGAGGTGTTGCGCCACATCGTCGAGAACCTTCATCGATTGATGCGCCGAGTCGATGGGGCCGGTAGACGGCTGTGAACTGGCCACGATGCTGGGCATCCAGTTTCTTAATCTCTCGATCAGCGCGGCATGATCCGTTGTTATCTCTGCCAGAACGTGAAAGCTGTCGCTGCCGATGGTATAGAGTCCCGCGCGCAAACCAGGTGGCGCCACGGCAAGAAACTTGCGTATCTGCTCGCGCTCTTTGTTCAAGTCGCCCGAGGGTATGTGGCTCTCGTCGATCAGCAGAATTGTGGCTCCGGACTCGGACGCAAGCGCCGCCTCGCCCCCCGCCTGCCGAATGCCGTTGTCATATATCTCGAAGTCCGCCTGCTTCAGGTTCTTCACCGGGTGACCCATATGGTCGTAGACCACGACGCCTAGGCTCACCCGCTGCGATGTGCCCGGGGGCGACTGTCCATTCGAATAGTCTGGGTTCGCCGGCCCGATAGGGATACCGTTGGATGCACTCACAGTGATTTCGAGCTCTGGCGGCGCGGGTAACGCAACCGCAGGAGCGGGCGCAGACATCGCTGCCGTTGCACCAGTCGGTGCGACTCTTGGCGCAGCGGCGGTTTCCGTTGTCTCGGGCGACCGTGCGCTCACAGCCCCAAGAGGTTGAAGCCTCGACGAGGCCTGTCCATCCGCCCCGACGACATCTGGGGGGCGACCCGGTTCTCCGCTGTCCGCAGTCAGAATGCGCATCTCTGAGCCCAAACGGTGATAGTGCCCAAATGCAACGTCGTTTAGGAGAGTCTTAAGCGGGCTTCGATCAAAGGCCGCCGCGGGACGCGCACCCAGCGTTTCTTGAACAACATGCCTTTGCGCAAGCGCCACACTCCTCAACGGGCAAATGAAACTCTTGTCCCCGATCTCCACCGCGCCGTACTCCACCATGATCGAGGCCTTGGTCAGAGGTTCGCCCGGCGCGAGTTCCGCCTCCACTGTCAATCGATGAATGGCTCCAGTTGCCGGGTCGACCGAGATTTCCCCGCGATATGCCGCGAGTTCGTGAAATACGTGCGAATTCATGGGTTGAGTGCCGGGGGCAACAATGGTGTCATCATCCGTAACACAACAGAACTGGACCCGGTAATGCGATTTCTTGGCAGGGACCTTGTAACTGAAAACCGCTTCCAGGCCATCTGCGCCGCGTTCCCAATGACTCCAGGCCAGTGTGCTCTGGGCTGCGTCAAGCAGCACAGTGCTCAAAATGGGTCCGAACTCGCCCCAAGATGCCAACCCTTGCACCTCAGGCGTACGCTTCTGCCTCTTCTCCGCGCTCGTATCCACCATCTCCTGGCCGTCACGGTAAAACACCGGCACGCCGGACTCGCTCACAAAATGCGTTGGGAGGTAGCTCTCCCAGGCGCTTTGCGGCCGATCCTCGAATTGGGCTGTGTCACGGGTCGCTGAGAAATTCGGCAATTGATGAACGGTCTTGGTCACATAATTCACCACCATGGCCATCATCTGCCGTTGTGCAGTTGCATCGGGCGCTGGCTTCGGAGGGAGGTCCGCCGCCGACTGAACGAGGAATGCCGATTCATCGGCCAGAATCATCAGTGCCTGCCGGGTCTTCTCTCCCGGCAGTTCGTCTCTCAACTTCGCCAGCGTCAAGGCGTTCAGTCGTTCCGTCAGCTCAAACACAGCCAGCCGCTGCGCCACTTCCGCGTCCGGTTTGCCATTGGCCGCTGTCAGCACCTGCTCCAGCTGCGCTACCGTAACCTTTTCCGCAGTTGCCTCTCTTGAAGCAATAACGGTCAGCGTCAGTACCGCGAACAACAGTACAAGTGTCAGCCTATGCATCGCGCGAGCCCGCAAGCAGCATACAACTTCTGCCTGCTTCAGGATGTTAGTGTGGTTAGACTCCACACGACTGCAACCGGCCATAAGCTGCCGCACTCATAAACGGAGGAAGGTAGCCGGACTATTTCAACGCATACGACGGAGCCGCTTCTTCAACATTGACAGCCTGCTCCAGCAGCTTGACCGGATAATATGCGTTGCGCGTGTATTGCTTGACCATGCGATTTGTGTTGAAGAAGGAGCCGTTGAAGGCCAGCGTGGTGCGCATCATGCGCGCCCACATTTCCGGTGGCGCAAGGTAAAGCGGAACGACAGCATTCTCAAGCTTGTTGTAGAGCGAAAGCGCTTCTTCGGCGTCGTTGGCGCCATCTTCAATGGCCCAGCCCGTGAAGCCCTCGATGCAACCTTCGATCCACCATCCATCAAGAATTGAAAGGCTGGGGACGCCGTTGAGCGCGGCCTTCATTCCGCTTGTCCCGGAGGCTTCATAGGGCCGCCGCGGCGTGTTGACCCACACATCAACTCCGGCGGTGAGAAGAGCGCCAAGATCCCACGCATAGTTCTCGAGGTAGACAATTCGCAGCATGTCGTTGGAAAGCTTGCGGGCGGTTTCGATCACATTATGAATCAGCGCTTTGCCCGGTTCGTCCTGGGGATGCGCTTTGCCTGCGTAGAGAATCTGGAGGCCGCCGGCTTGCGCGGCAATTCTGAGCAGACGCTCAGGGTCGGTAAAGAGGAGGCTCGCGCGCTTGTAGGTGGCGGCGCGACGCGCAAATCCCAACGTGAGCACATTGGGATTGAGGACGAGGCCAGTGCGTGTAGCCACCTCGGTCAGCAGCGCTTCTTTGGCGCGGCGATGAGCGTTCAGAATCTCCTGTTCGGGCAGATCGATGGCATTGCGCAGGTAGAGATTGTCGCGTCGCCATGAGGCGATGTGCCGATCGAGCAGTTGCTGAACCGGTTCCGCAATCCAGGTTGGAGCGTGCACGCCGTTGGTGATGGAGTCGATGTTGTATTCGGGGAACATGGCTCGCGAGACCTTGCCATGCTGCATGGCAACGCCGTTGGCATAGCGCGAGAAGTGCAGCGCAAGCAACGTCATGTTCAGGAGGCCTTCCTTGAAGACACCCAGTTTTTCGAGGCGCGCAGTGCGCTCTCCTCCGAGAATGCGAATAGCCTGCTCCGTCGAGAAGCGGTCGTGCCCCGCGGGAACAGGAGTGTGCGTGGTGAAGACACACTTCCGGCGCACCTGGTCGACATCGGTTTCTGCGGGAGTACCGATCGGTCCACCGCCCATCTGGCTCTCAAGCAGCGCCAGGGTCAAGAGCGCCGCGTGGCCTTCGTTCATGTGATACACGTTTACATTCAACGCCAACGCGTTCGCCATGCGCACGCCACCCAGGCCCAGCACGATCTCCTGCTGCAGGCGATAGTTGGTGTCCCCGCCATATAAATGGTCCGTCAGGCCACGGTCCCATCCGGAGTTACCATCTACGTCGGTGTCGAGTAAGTAGATCGGAACCACATGGCCATAGCGACCCTGCAGATCATAACGCCACGCGCGCACAGTCACGTCGCGGCCTTCCACTGAGACCTTGATGCGCGGGGTTTCCTCCGTGCAGAAGTCCGCGGGATTCCACAGCTGGACTTCCTCGGTCTGGTCGCCGGATTGGTTCAGATGCTGTTGGAAATACCCTTTGCGGTGCGCAAGGGAGAAAGCCACAAGCGGCACCCCAAGATCGGCAGCGGAGCGGAGGGTGTCGCCTGCCAGCATTCCCAAGCCGCCAGAGTAGGTGGGCATTCCTCGATCGATCGCAATCTCCATGGAGAAGTAAGCGACCAGGCCAGACGTTGGAAAAGCTTCGTAGGAAAAAGGTTTAGGTGAATTCAGATGCATCCTCTAATTCTTTCTGCGGCGCTCGCAAATTGCCAGTTTCTTCCTGCAAATCGAACAATTGTGGAACGTAGTACAGGCAAAACTGCTCCCAGCCATCTAGGGGCGGAATTTCTATAAAAATACTTCAAAG
>Ga0137379_10002024_pt1 | contig 18673 bp, 17 predicted proteins | sample SagtaG_18_FD_104812 | JGI IMG/M metagenome (GOLD analysis project Ga0137379, IMG submission 104812) | Vadose zone soil microbial communities from Sagehorn Ranch, Mendocino, California, USA - Sage2_L_80_16 metaG | ecosystem: Environmental > Terrestrial > Soil > Vadose zone | place: USA...
CACATTGTTCTCATTCACCATCGCCCCTTTCTGTACCGCCATCTGTACCCCGACGTTAATACAGCAACCTTGTTCCGAATTTGTAACAAGATCCGCACCTGGCCTAGATCGCCGTGATTTCATGGTAGGTTCCCGCGCGTGAGGGCCGGAGTCAAAGCCGGAGGTCGTTGTTTCGGATTTCAAGACGAAGAACACTTGTAACCTCTTCTTCAAACGCAAGGAGCCTGAGATCGAGACGGCAGTCTCATTTGAAGGCACAACACACGACGGCCCCACTACAGTCTCTTCTCGGCTGTAAGTGTACGATTTTCTGACAACGTCGCTTGAATCGAGGAAGCAAATGCCAAATATCACCTTCGCTCGGGTCCTTGGCTCGATGATTCTTGTCCCGATGTGCATTACGGGCGTCGCTGAAACGGGCACAGCAAACTCTCAGCAAGCGAGTATTCAAGTTTTATACACCGGCCGATTGATGGGATATTTTCGGATTCCCGATCTGCAATCCGGAACTGCAGCAGACGACTGCAACTCCATACCAGCTGAGCGGTGGAGCACCGAAGCCCAGCAGTTTGAGACAGCGCGCCGGAAAGCACCGGGTGCGGTCCTGTTGGGTACCGGGGATAACTTCGCGCCTAGATTCGAGGCGCGGGTCTTCGATCCGAAACCGACCCCCTTAAGGACAACACCCGTCCTCAAGTTCGAGCCAGCGGGCAAAGACCAGTACGCGTGGTACCCCGGTCTCCCTCAGACAGACACGATAAACGGCACTCAGGTACCCGCGAATAGATGGATCCACATCGACGATGTGGCACACATGCGAAATTTTCAGCGTACTCTTCGACGCGGACAAGGAACGATCCCAGCGGATAATGTTGGGTGCTTCTTGCTACGGGAAGGCTATTCGGCGATAGTACCCGGCAAGCATGATTTTTACTTCGGTCCTGAGCGAGTGCGGCAGCTTGAACGTTTTCTTGCCTCAAATCAGAAAGGCACCTCAGTTAAGATGCTTGGCGCCAATCTCGTGATTGAGACTACATGGAAAGGCGACCACAAGCCCCTTCCAGATACAGAACGCCGGTGGAACTTCTCACCACACTGGCCATCAAAGTTCAGACCGCCTTCTAGCTTGCCAATACCAGCACTGATCACTCCTGGGGACGAAGGCAAAGTGTATCCTTGGCTGCCCGCTGCGATCATCAAGCTGATGGATCTTCCGCCGACAAGCCCCCTCTACCGCTTGATCCACAACAAGACGAGTGGTCTCCGAGTAACTGGGCAGGATTTTGAAGCTTATCTCGGCGATCTTCCTCCAGACCCCGCCTATAAGTCTGAGCTCACAAGTCTCCTTGCCACTATTAACCAATTCGATAGCAACAATGATCAGGTGTATTTATGCAAGAGCAATAAGGGTGGCGATCCCGATGACATTCCGCTGCCAGGCAGCCCGGGTTGTTCCAAAAAGCCATTGGACAGATTTGTTTGGCTGGATAACAACTCGGTTGACTACCTGCTCGAATTCCCGAGTCCCCTCAAGCCAGGCGAGAATTATGGGCTATGCGTGACTGGTAATAACCTTCCCGCAATCGAAAATGGACGTGACCTCCATTTCTTTTGCAAGCGTTTCTCCGTATACCGTCCATTGTTCACGTTTACCTCAGTGGAGCCGCTCGATACACCCGTTCAACCGTACGCCCTGGTTTCAGCTGATCCCGAGAAAACTAGGTCAGTGGACACCGTGATTTTCGGTGCGGTTGATCCCGATGTTCCCGAGTATGTGGGAACCTTAAATCTCCAGTGGGAGAATAGAAGCACGGATGACAAGGAAACTTCATACAAGACGGTAACTGCGGCCGAAGATCCGGCGGAAGCTCTCCGGGAAGCTACACTCGCTTTCGACTGGATGTACCAAAGCCAAAACGGCAGGAGATTTGGCGGCATAAGAATTCTGCTTGCCCAAATGAGTCCCCAAAAGGCGCGGTTGTTGGCAAAGCGAATGAAGCGATTTGATATCGTGGTAACCGCGGCGGATCACGAGCAGGCCATCGGAACAGGCAAGAGCGTAACCGATTGGAACCCAGAGGATCTCGAAGAAACGTTCCCCAGGAAATACCCCGCCTACGCTGCAGTGCCAGACTCATATTACGTTGAGACACGCACACCAAAGGAGCGTGTACAGATCAACTCACTGAGCATCAGCGCTTCCAGTGATTTGGGTGGGGATTGGCAGTTTGAATCCAAAGTGCTCAGATCTCAAGAGCTCCCATTGCGCACCAATTCCCAAGCGCCCAAGTTCTGGACCGCTGTGTCCGCTGCTTTGGCGAGGAACTGTTTGCCTACCCAAGCCTTAGCGATTACGGCAACGTCAGTGAAGCACGAAGAAGAAAACATTCGAGTGCTTACGCTGTGCGCAATCCAAAAGGAAGTGGGAGCGGATGTTGTTTTGCTCCAGAAGCGTGACCTTTTTATTGATCTACCGACCACAGCAGGCGACATCGATGCCGGTCCAGACCGGCTGCAGCAGATTCTCGATCGGATCATTTGGAAAGGCGACTTTCTGACGCTTCTATCTATTCCGGGCAGCGCGCTGACTCAGGTAATGCAACAATCGAAAAAATACAAGGCGGATGATGCTTCAGCACTCTCGCTGAGTGATGAGCAGAATAGGGAACTGGTCTCTATTGGCATGCAGTATGATCCGGATCGTGCTGAGTACCTGATCAATGGGGAGCCACTCGACAAGAACCGCCTCTACTCTGTTGCGACGAGCGACTATGTAGCCGCGGGCGACACCGGATACGCTGACCTCGGGACAGCTGCGGTCCAGCCGCCTCACCTTCCGAGCGACTTTCCAAAGTTGTTGGATATGATCAGCGCCGTCGTGTGCCGCAGCATTGCGGCCCAGACGTCCGGCAGTGATTGCCAACCTCAAATCAAGAGGGACGAGTATTTCGACGCGTTGGAACTTAAGCCCACGGACACTCGTGCAGGCCAGACAGCTGCCCGACAGCTCTACTCGTGGACCCCTCTGGATGTTGCCAAAAAAGTGCCCGGTGAGAAGCCGGCTCGGACTGCCACGAATGAAGTCGAAAAAAGTGTACAAGAAAGGGGTATTGCGGCACTCCACATCAATCCGCCGAGCCCCAGTCTTCTCGCGCTTGATAATGCAAGCGTGAGCCTGACTTCCGTAAACCACAAGTTCTCGGATGCCGAGTTAAGGCGGCTATTTCCCGGAAGCCCAGTTACGCAGCTCACAACCACGCGGAGTCATACAATCCAGTTCGACATAAAACCGAAATACACATATTCGTGGGATCACTTCGAACTCTTCGAAGGTCAAGAGCTTCGCTACACTGCCCAATACACCGGTCAAGCGAATGCTTCTCGAATCCTGAACCAGAAAGAGAATCTCTGGTCAAGTGACACGGGAGCGTTGTGGCAAGTGCCAAGCAGGCGGCTACCACATCTTGAGCCGCTTCTGACATTCCATTCTGAGACTCAGCTCTGGAACCCGCTTCCCAACTTCATCGAGTCGCTTGCCTCAAGCGGTAAGCCCCCAGTGGTCATGCCGTTTGACCAGAGCCGCACCTATCTTTTGCTTCCAAGAGTCGGCATGCGCTTCAAGGACCGCACAAGCTGGATCGAAGCAGGTATTGAAAGCGGGGGCGAACTGAACGCTGTCAGGTTGGTTCAGGCTCCGAATGGGATACAGACGTTAGTGAAACGTCCGAATATTCGCGTTCGCGGCGTCTATTGGAATTGGCACACGATTGTTCCCTTTCATCCAAACGTCTCCTGGCAAATTGATGAGGACGGAGACTTCTTCTTCAATAGCCGTGACGACAATCCCATAGATACTCGTTTCCGTTCTGATACAGAAACTGCCGTTAATTTCAAGGTCTGGCCGAGCCTTAGTTTCTCGCCGACCTATGAACTTTTCTTGTACTCAAACAAAGTCCAGGGCATTTGGTTTTGGCAGGGTCAAGCAGCGGTAAAAATGAAGTTCCGGTTCGATTTCTGGAATCATCGCGAGTGGACTAGGGAGATTCAATACATCCCGCCAAAATGAGCTTGGCTGATGCGATTCGGCAACAATCCTGTCGCATCTGCCTGATCGCGGATGCCATGGCGCGGATTCGCTCAACGAAGCACGAAGAAAACTGAGCGTAATACAGTACCATTGGCTGTGCTGTGAAAGGAACGTGGGAAGTATGCCCGTCGGACACTAAGGATTTCACCGCCAACACAATCGACTACATGTAGGCGAAAAACTCCTTCCCCGAAGCAGGCATCCTGCCCATTGTGATCCTGGTGGCATGCCTTGGACGGATTCGACGGTTACTTTCTCGCGATCTTCATCCTAGAGCGGCGATAGTAATGAATCGGCGGGCGCAACGAGCCGGGCGTAGAGGTGCTTGATTTTGGGCTATTGTAGCCCGAAGAGTTGGGGCCTCGCACCCTTCTCCTGTTAGTGGCCGCGAGGCTAAGAATTGCGAGCCGTACCGGAGGACACCATGGCAGTACCATTTCGACTTGCAGCGGTATGGGATAACGAAGACTTCTACGTACACAAAGGGGTCTTGGACGCGCAGGTAACTCTTCCCGGGACGGAACTGGGCGACGGCCTGATCTACTACGCCGGCGTTCAGAAGGTAACGCACCGAATCGCCAGCAGCATGATTTCAGAACAGCCGGTGTTGGGCGAAACCCGGCGGGGGCTGAGATACCTATGGAACGACGGACGTTTCACGGAGATTGTAAATGAGGGCACTGAGCCGATAAGTCTCTGCCGCGTCGGGCTCACCTACGATCCGAAGCTGAACCTTGCCCCCTCGTATGACATAACCGCAGCGACAGCGCATCTTCTTCACGGCGAATGGCCGGCAGCCTTCAAAGCCTCGATTAAATCGGACCTGGAGACAATTGGCTTGCTCGCCAAGCCATTTGCAACCGGTGCATACCCTTCTGGCAAGGACATTCTGCGGGCCAAGCTTGCGAAGGAGGATCTGGAATTCAAGCTCCAGTGGTTGGCTGGAGCTTCCCGCAAATTGGTAACCCCAGCTTCCAGCGGGTGGGGAATCGCCTCTTCCGGCAAATCGAAAACGGCATTTTACTCCATCTTCGGACCAGGAGGTGGTGGCCCGGAAGGGTCGTCAGGAACCGCTGCCCCCTTCGATCCCATTGTGAGAGTCACGGTCAACACTAAAGACTCAAACGGAAGTGATGTCCGGGGCTGTAGGGTATTTGCGAACGCCTTCGCCCACGGAGACGACGACGTTCAGGCTGTGACGTTTTCTCGCATGAGCACGCCGACTACTGAACCGCTGCCCGTGGGCAGATACAAGATGTGGGCGGCAAGAGGGAATCTCAGGGGTTCGTTCGATGCAATCGGCGTCGGCAGAGCTAACCAGCGCGAGCAGACCGTCGATTTGATTGCTCCGTAGGGGAGCCACTTCCGCTGAGTAAGGAGGATTTATGGCTGTGTCCGTGGCTGACGTCGGCCAAGCCGGTATCAGTGTAGCGAGCTTGTTTGCCGGTTTTCTGAAGGCGATTGCTCCTCCTGAACGGGCATTGGCAAAGTGGACAGGCCTTGCCGCCATGATTGCCGGGCTGGCCTTTCTATCCGTGAAGCTGCTTGCTCACATGAGCACGCATCACTCGGCGGTGAAGTTCTGGGGCATCCTCGCATGCCTTGCGGTCACGCTGAGCGTAGCTTTGTTTTTCGTTTACCTCTCGGCTTTGCAGGCTCGCACCGTTGACTACGCCGGGCAATCCAGAATTGCTGGCGACGAATACACGTCCATAGCGAGCGCCTACCACGTCGCGAATCCGACCTTTACTCGCGAGCAGATACTGAATGATTACGCTGGAGATGTCGGCCAGGTGTGGACGCCGGGATCGCTGCGGAAAGCGACCTTGATTCTGGGGGCAGAGTATTCTCTCTTTATCGCCTGCTTGGCTTTCGCCTTGAATCTGGGTGTGGAGGTTCTGAACAATACTTGGAGCAACCCGCCACACCCGGAAAAGCCCACACTCCAGCAGCGCGCGTCCGCTTTGAAGGACGTCCATTTCGAATTGGACAAGAGTGATTTGGAACAGGATGCCATCGAGAGGCTTTCTGATGATGCGGCGATTGTGGTTAGTATAGTTCAGCAGTTCCCTAAAGTGAGGGTGGTCGTCGAAGGCCATTGCGACGACCGTGGTTCCGTCGAGCGCAACTTGGCGCTCGGTTACGAACGGGCCAGGAGGGTGGGAGACGGTTTGGCTCATGCAGGTATCTCGTCCGACAGGCTGCAGCTCGCCAGTTATGGAAAAGGATCGCCCCTGTGTAGCGAAGCCGGCGAGCAGTGCAGGCGAAGAAATCGCCGGGTTCATCTGACGGTCCTGGAGTAAAACCGGCCTCTTGCGTCCCTCCCATACGTGCTAACAAACAGTCCGAGATGAGTGGAACGAGCAAGGCCGGGCCATCTGGGAAATGCGGTCCGCTAGCTTCATTACCCAACAGGACATCGCCGGAGAACAGGAGAACATACGAAGTACATAAACGATGCGGAGTTTTTCAGTTTTTCCACGGATCATGGCGATCTGAGACTTATCTGAACTGATCTGAAAGCTCTGATGATGCCAAGCTTCACCGGCATCACGGCTTACGTGACGGGGGTCTTGGCATACGCCCCACTTTCCGCCTAGGATTCTTGCCGGAAGAGATTCTGACTATGCTCTCGAGATTTGTCCAGACGATATTTGCAGCGGTCTTTCTGCTGGCTATCCCTGTTGCATTAGTCTTGGGTCAAGCGAGAGGAGGGGCTATGCCTTTTCAGATTGCGACCACCGCTTTTTCTGCCGCGGAAGCGATTCCAAAGAAGTTTACGTGCGACGGACCCGACGTTTCCCCGCAGCTGAGCTGGAAGGAAGCGCCTGTGGGGACACAGAGCTTTGCGCTCATTATGGACGATCCCGATGCCCCAGCGGGTACTTGGGTGCACTGGGTGTTATACAACGTCCCCGCAAATATGACGGAACTGCCAGAGGGAGTCGAAAAACAGGGACAGCTTGCCAGCGGCGCGCTGCAAGGACGCAACGATTTTCACAAGACCGGCTATGGTGGCCCATGTCCTCCGCCGGGCAAACCACACCGCTATTTTTTCAAGCTGTATGCGCTCGACACAAAGCTCAACTTGAAGACCGGAGCCACTAAACCTGACCTCGAACGCGCCATGAAGGGCCACATCCTGGTCGAAACGGAACTCATGGGGCACTATGGCCGTTGAGGTGCGAGGTCGTATCAACCTCTCCAAACGCCAGGTTACTCAACGATTCGAACGTCACCGATGGCGTAATATCATTGCACCACCGACCTCGATGACTGGAACCAAATCCGTACGCACAGAGATGAAAGCGGTTGCGTGGTGAACCGCAATCACCCGCCTCAGGCGTTCGGACAAACTGCGAAGCTGTCGAAGACACCTACCCCCTTTTCTTAGACTGCCTACTCCGGTTCCGTCTGTTCCGATTTCGTAACAGAGCCCATATTTCTTAACCATGGCAGCATTTTGAAGTTAGTGTTCCGTCGTGGTGTCCAAAGCCAAGGTACCTATAGTTCTGGTTGCGTAGGGGTCTGAGTCATGGATCGTCGCGTGAAGACCGCTATTGGGATTATGCATCTCGAAGGCCACCGTAACCTGCAAGTCCGTGAGGTGGCGCAACGGGTCAATCTTTCTCCATGGCACTTCACACGGTTGTTCAAAGCCGAAACAGCGGTTTCGCCGAAGCGTTATGTGCGCTGCCTTAAAATCACGAAGGCGCAAGAATTGCTCAGCGAAACTTTTCTAAGTGTCAAGGAGATCGCAGCCAACGTCGGGTTTGGAGACCGGAGTCACTTTAGCCGGGACTTCAAGAAGATGTGCGGCAAAGCACCTTCCGACTTCAGAGCCCGCAACATAATCAAGTCATAATTAAGAAGAAGCAATTTCCGCCACGCAATAGCAATATCCGCCACCTCTCGAGCGTTGAAATTTCCGGCTCTTGGCTGTAGGTTTCCGTTCCATCGCAGTTTGCGGCATTTACGCGCCACTGCTCGGCCGCAAGCTTTCTACAAACGTCCCTGCTGATGCCGCTTTTCGCAGGCGGCGGGCTCTTAGAAGGCGGTTGCCGTGAGCCGAGTGAGGCGCCTGTCCGCATTCCCTTGGTGGTCCGCCAATGATTGCACCCCAGCCAAGCCGGGCGCCCCTGTAACTCGAGAACCTCACTCCTGCAGAACTCCTGAAGAAGTATTGCGAGACGCGCGAAGAACTCTGCGCCCTCGCCCTCTGGGAACATTATTGCGACGTCAAAAGACGGCAGGGCGAAATCTACCGGGATCTGCGTCGGGAAAGTCGCCGCTACTGTCCTCCTGGATACAACCCCGACTGGATGCTCTATGGCAGCCACACGAGAGCCTATTTCCGTTTTACGCGGAACATCAGTCGATTTGTCGGTCGGCTCGACACCCCGCAATTCAAAAGCTACAAACGGTGTCTCGTCGAGAGCTCTGTCATTGACGAATATTGGTTCGTCAAAGGTGAAGGCAAGGCAATATGGGTGGAGATCCATCCCGAATATGAAGTGGTTGATGACGCCGGGCAGATCCATCGGACAGAGCGAACGGAGGAGCGTGAAGCAATGGAGGAGTTGGACAATGCGCGCCTGGAAGACGAACGGCGTTTGACAGGCCTTCAAGGGATGGTGCGCGAGCCAACCGCCGAAGAGCACGAACCGGAGGCGACCGAAATTGACGAGCAGGAGAAATTCATCGAAGCTGAGCCAGCTCCAGCGCCCGGTGGGGACGAGCGCGCACGCGTTTACCGTAATCTTGGCTTGGCACAGCCGCTGCCACGTCCGGATGCCGCACTCAGCCAAAGAGAACGCAAACTCATCGTCCGTTTCCTGATCCTCGACCACCTCACGACGGCCGGCAAGGCCCATAGCTCGAATTGCATCTGCCGATTTTTCCTGGCAGACGTGTCAATGGCCTGTATCGCCGTGATTATTTACGGCGAGGTCGCAAGTGTCACGGTCAGGAACAGACACGAAAAGCGGGTGCGCGACACTCTCATCCACGACCTGCTTTCCATGAGACAGGTACTGAAAGAGAAATTCGGGATGACGACGATCAGGCAGGTATAAAAAGATCATGCATCCGCTCGAAACGATATTCCACGCCTACGTTGAAGGGGATACGTCCGTGAGCGACCGGGAGAAAGTGGCCGAGCACCTCAAGGGGTGCGGTGAGTGTCGCGAGCTCCTCTCATTCATCGAGGACTTTTCCAGCGCCGCGAAAAGCATGGAACCGGGCGACATTGCTCCGAAGGAACCCTGCTACGCAACCGAGGTCGTCGTTGCCTACGAGCATGGCGGGCTCGATCGCGCCACTTCGCTCAAGCTGCGGAAGCACATGCTCTTCTGCGACCGCTGCGCCGGAACATACTATCTCCTCAAACGGATGCGCGCGCCGAGCTGGACCGAGGTCGTCATCGAAGCGGTTCAGTCCGCAAAGGGATTGTTGTTACGCCCGCTCGAGGCTATCGGTGCTGGGGATTTTGTTCCGCTATCCGCAACCGTTTCGCGCGGCGAACCGGAAGAGCCACAGTCCACAGCTGAGATCAGCCAGCATATCTCTAATCTTGCGTACGAAACCGATCTGCACCTCTACCTTGAGTCTGGTGGGCGCCTGCCGGGAGCGGCGGTTCGCCTGCTTGTTGCGATTGATTCGCCCAAAACCGCATGGCAGGCAAGGCTTCTTGATGCGGACGAAAACGAGCTCGCCTCCATTCCGCTCTCCGGCGAGAAACAACTGCTCCACTCCGGCCTCGCTGCCGGCATATTCATCGCAGAAGTTCTATGTGATGGCAAGGCAGTCGCGGAGTGCAGACTGCAAATTAGGTAAGTTCGGCAGCGTATACCCGGGTACGCTTTGAGAAGTACCAGGGACGCGGAATCCCAAGAAATTCGGAGGAGTCCGTAGAGCTCGGTTGCCGCGCTAAGAGAAACATCGAATCCCAGAGGTACAATGCCGCCGCATATGCAGAGCTTATTCGTTGAACTTGAACAACGAGGAGATACGGAAACGCTCTCGTTCCAATATATGTGTCGCTCAGGTGACACCGCGCCACCGCTCGCGCTATTTCAGAAGGCTATCAGCATCCGAGAGACGAAACGGCACGACGCCGATCAGTTGAGCCAGATTCTGGCAAGCCGAACTTCGAGGGCTTCAGCGGACCTCAGATCCTGCGGCGGCAGGCTCTTCGACAAGTTTGTCCCGAGCGAACTGGGCGACCGGCTGTCTCAAGAACCGGACGGAGCCTACCTGGTGCTCTATCTTGCGCCGGAACTCACGTGGATTCCGTGGGAACTTCTCTGGGACGGCGCGCAATTTCTGTGCGGGCGCTTTCGAATCGCCCGCGTTTTGCAAAGGGCCGCGGAAGAATTCCGCGCTGCAGAGCAGCGCCTTCGCGAAGCACGCTCCGGCCGTGGGGCGCTGATCATCTTCGGCAACACCAAGGGTCTGGACGCCACTGCGGAGAAGACCGAGGTAGAACAAGCCCTCAAGACCCTTTACGGTCCCAAGAACGTCTGGTTCTTTGGCGCGACGGGCGCCAGCGATGTCTTGGAACAGCTCAAGCAAGACTACGAGGTCTGCCATTTCGTCGGCCACGGGAGCTACGACGAGGCCTCGCCCGGCGAGACCGGGTGGGTATTTCGCGATGGGACGGTGCTTAGGTGCAGGGACATTGAGGCAGTATCTTCCAGAGCGGCATTCCCCCTCCTGATTTTCGCAAACTCCTGCGACTCTGCGCATCCCTCCATGGCGGACACCGCGGCATACATTAGCACCCTGTACCGATCATTTCTTCGCCAGGGCGTGCCCCACTACATTGGAACCATAACCCCAATTCCTGACGAGTCGAGCAAGGAGTTTGCACGCACGTTCTACCGGCTCCTCGCCGAGGGATCGAGCATCGGGGAGGCGCTAGGGGACGCCCGGCAAGCGTTCGCAGACAGGCCAGGAATGCCCATCTGGGCGGCCTATGTGCACTATGGGGACCCGACTCATCGCCTCTCGCAGCTCTCCTCGGCGCAAACGGGATCTTCGGCCTATCGGCGTTCGCCAGAGATCCTCCACGAGAAAACAACATTCTCTGTACTCGGCCGCCTGGGCCGGGAAGAACTGCAACGGACCCTCGATCAATACAAGTATGCGGTGGCCAAGAATTCCGTGGATGGCGAAGCTCATTACGGCCTTGCGCTTTGTTATCTCCACCTTGAGCTGTACGACCTCTCCATCAAAAACTTCAAACGTGCTCTTGAGCTGATGCCGGAATACGCTGACGCGTACTACTACTACGGGATCGCTCTGATTCGCGGCCGAAAACCTAAGCTGCTATCGCTCCCAGAGGTGAAGCGCATCGAGGAGTATCTGCAAGCGGCCTTGCGACTGGACGGGCGGCCGGCGAAGTACTACTACCTCGCAGCGATCCTGAAATATGAGTACTACCTTTCCAATGGTTTGTTGTGCGATCCGTCGCCAGATGAACTGTTTCTGGCGGCAGAAGGCAAGGAGCAGGACGCCTGGGAAGCCGAGAGGCTCCTCCACTCTGTTCCTTTACGGGATCCGGGTCTGATTTCAAAAGTCCGCAGGAAGCACGAAACGCTGAAAATTTAACTAAGAAGGGAGAGCGGTCATGACGCAGGATGAACGATCGCAGATCAAAAAGTATTTCAAGAAGTTTCCCAAGTGGGCAGTTTGGATGATCATTATTGGCTTGCCGCTCCTGGCTGCCAAGTTCCTAGGCGTAATTCCCATCGGCCTTGGCATCTGGGGGATCGTTTCCTATTTTCAAAAGCCGAGTGACGAGCAAATGGATGCTTGGATCCAGGAGGACCTGAAGAACTTGCAAACTCGAGCCCTCGCCAAGACGGGGCTCGACCCCTCGGAACTCGTCGCCGAGGCCGTGATGGTGTACGGGCCGCGATTCTGGGACATTGGGGGAGCGGAAGTGGGCATCAAAAAGGGCAAAGACGGCATTGTCCGGTTTATGCCCATCGGCGTAACGGTGATAAATTTCACGGCCCATCAACTGACGGCGTACCAGTTCGCTCTCGATTTGACTACCGGCAACCCCCTCAGCGAAAGGACCGACGAGTATTTCTACCGAGATGTAGTATCAGTGTCTACTCAGTCCAAGACCAAGTCCTGGGATAAGGCCGAGATCGGCACGAACGCGCTGTCCGTGCGCCAGCTCTTGCCCTTAATGAGTGGCGGCAAGTTGCAATTCAATGCGGCAGAGATGTTCACCCTTACCACCTCGGGCGGAACATCCATCGAAGTCGTCCTTCGGGACCCAAAACTGATAGAGAGTGCTGGCGGGGGAAGTATACCGACGGATATGGCGGATAAGGCTGTTCAGACGGTCCGAAAGATGTTGCGAGAAAAGAAAGTTTTTCCTGCAACTGCGTAAGGAGCTGCTGTATGGTGCCCTCTTGAGACGCGGCGGGAATTGAATTCTTCTACTCACGGAAGGACCGACCGCGTCTCTTGGCCCTGATAAGCGCGCCCAACGACGCGCACGCCTCGTTTTCACGGAACAATATCCAGGGCAATATCGTTTTCTGAAGGAGCGGGATCTCGGGGATGGGTGCGCTCTCGCCCCGTTCATATTTGAAAACTGCGGTTGCCTGGTCCCGAGCTTCTCTGCATAAACTCCAGCCGGGTCCAGGTGAACGCCGCGCGGATTTGCCGTCTTCAAACTGATCGTCTTCAACACCAGCCGCACGTCGGAACTAGGCGAATGCAACCGTCTTGAAGGGGTGGGGGAAGGAGAAAAGATCGATGATCCGGCTGGACAACGATGAGATGAACATGACCTCGGAAGTCTCTGCGTTCCTGGGGTACACTCCTGCGCGTCGCCGCCGGGAAGCCATGGCACTGGCTCTCTCAGCTCCAAGAAGGCCCGGACCTGACGGGCCTGATGTCATCGCCGTACTCGGCTGGATCATCGGAGGCACTTTCGCAGCATTTGTCGCAGCAGTTGTCGGCGTCGTGCTGCTCTCCGCAGTCTGCTTCGTAGTTTCGATAGTGGAAGGTCCCACAGCCGGAACGATGACGACTGCGACGACCAGCGCCCATGGGCAAATTAGCCAGACTGCGCCTTCGACCCCACGAGCACAGCGGCGACCGATCGTGTCACAACCCGCTTCCGAGTCCTCCGTTGCGTACCTACCTGCTGAGTATGACTTTGGCTGCCTGCAGGCTGACCCGCATCTGCGGTTTATCTGGCTCCACGACCGAATGCCCCGAGGCTTTGCGGCAGAGGACCTCACGACACCTCTCCCGATTGGCACCTGTGTCCTGTTCGAACGGCAAAACGCCAACGGGTGGCGGCGCGTCGTGTCATTCGACGGCAAGTACCGGGGATATGCCCAGCTCTTCCCGACTTCGTATGAAAGGCGCACGATGCGCCCGCTCTTCACCAAATTGATTCCGCTGCTTCGTCAGATTCCCTGAATTCACCCCGTTTATGTCTCCAGAAGCCCCTCGGAACGCGAGGACACCCTAATTTCAAATTTAACCAGAAGGGAGGTGGTTCCCTTATGAGCCTTTTTGAGCGCAAGGAATCGCAGAGCCACGACGAACGGCAGCCCGAAGTCCCTCGGGTCCAGATCCAAGGCGAGGAAGCCGTCATTCCCGCCATGGACGATGCCAAGGGCGGCGAGCGGGTCAAGCTCTCCCCAAAGACCTGGGGATGAGCCTGTCCGGGAGGGCGATTGCGAGCGTTCCGCGTCATTGTCCCTTTCGCTCTGAGAATCGTGAGGGCTTTTTCGATTTGGGCTGGGTTCTCACCAGCCCCATTTTTTAAGAAAAAGAAAGGTGGGTGCATCATGCTTGATCCGCGTCGATGGTGGGTGGAATGCGAAATCATGAGGCGGCGTTTCCCATGGTTTTCGCCGTTTGAAACGAACAGCGGCAACGTAGGGTTCTTCGGACATCTGCGGGGGCCGATTTCGGGCGGGGTCTATGAGGTCGTGCTCAAAGTCCCAGCGCGCGTGTATCCCGAGACCGAGCCGCCGATCTACATCGATCCGCGGCTTGGCAGTAACTGGCGCCAAGATACCGTCAATCACGATCCCCGCGGCAAGCTCTGTTATGACCGTGTCGGGCATGTCTGGCACCCGGCGCAAAGCACGTTCGCCAACTGCGTGGGGCTTGCGCTCGCATATTTGAAGGACCAGCACGCATGAGAACCCTGGCATTGCAGGACGGCATCTTTGAACAAATTGTGAGGCTTCTAGACCTCTACGGAGAGCTGGAATTCGCCGTCACGCTCTTTGGCTTCATTCGCAGCGAACGATTCGAGGGGACGCACATCGCGCAACCTGGCCCGGCCTCCAATCACGAGTACGGCAGTTGCACGGGCGACCACGAGTTCGAGTCCGACTTCTTCAGCGGCCTGCGGGAGAAAGTCCCGGGCATTCAGTGGCTGGGCGATCTGCATGCCCATCCGCCGAGCTATCCCGGGCTTTCGGGAACGGATCACCGCACGATCCGGCAGATCCTCTTCGGGACGGACGACACGCTTCATCCCCAAGAGTACGTCGCCGGCATCATCCTGCCGTTGCGTAGAGCCGGGGAACCAGGTGTGGTCATAGTGCCCACCTACTTTTCAAAGGAGAACCCCTCGGGTTCGGAAATGGAGCTTGAATATGTCTCAAACGGTATTTGCACGCAACCCCAAAGAACACGACGTCTTTTCCTCTCTGCATATGGCCGTCGTCGGTCTTGGCACGATCGGTGGCGCGCTCGTCGACATCCTCGCCAGGACGGGTGTAGGGACACTCACCCTGATTGATCCGGAGGATCTTGGCGCGGAGAACGTCGGCCGGCATATTCTCGGTTGCCGCTCGGTGGCGAAAAGCAAAGCGCAGGAGCTGGCACTGCATGTGGCTGGAATAAATCCCGACTGTCGGGTCGAGGCTTATAAAGAACGATTCGAGGGTTTTCCGGAGAGGCCGGATCTTATTCTCTGCGCTGCCGACAGCTTTCAATGCGCCTCCCTCGTGAATGGCTATGCGCTTCGCGAAAACGTGCCGGCGGTATATAGCGCGGTCTGGGGCGAAGCTTCGGTCGCAGAGATTCTCTACGTGATTCCCGGCAAGACCCCCTGCTACGAGTGCTACGCCGGGTTTCGGCGTAACGTGGAGATTCCATCTGATGCGAGGAAATACGCCGATCCGAATTTTGATGATACCCGGCTACCCGGGCAAGCGGGGCTATGGGCGAACATCCTCATGGTTGCCGGCCTGGAATTCCAAGTCATCCTCGGCTTGGTGGGGCTGCGGAACACGCTCGATGATCGGGACACATTGTGGCTCATGAATATCTCTGATCCCCGTTGCGGACTGCAGCGACTCGCGCTCACCCTGGGCGAGGTCAGAAAAGGGTGCGCGGTCTGCGATAAAAGCTGTCTCGAGGAACTTCTCAGGAAAAATCTGACAGAAGAGGACTCGGCTGGTGCATCTTTGCGCTTCGATCCTTCAGAGAAGATGTTTGAGGATACCGAGGAAGCGAGACAAGCTCTTTCGGAGTTGGCAAAGAGAGGCATTTTCATCTAAGCCTTAGAGGTTCTCCGCGCTCCTTAATCTACCTCAACCTTCGAGCGTCGGGAGCTTGTGGGTGAATACGGCATCGAGGAGGGGAACTGAATGCAAAAAGAAGCAACATCTGTGCTTGTCGAGAATCTGGAAAAGCGACAGCGCGCACTGAAAGTGTCAGAAGTGGCGGATCTCTTACAGGTAAGTCCGATGACGATCTACCGTGCCGCCAAAGATGGGAGCCTCCCTTCCTTCAAGGTGGGAAGTTCCCTCCGCTTCGATCCGAGAGTCATCATCGCGTGGCTCAAGAGACAGATGTGCGTGTGGTATCCCGCCCGATGAGCCATTTCATAAGAAATGTTGATGGTGTTTGAGAGGGTATGACCTAAAAGCCCCCACAGTGAGAATTCTCACGGTGGGGCCCTGGATGCGACTCGTCAAGGTTATGTTGAGACAGTCTCGTCAACTTTTGGCTCATCTGAAACGTCCTCGGCGGGCGGCTCATCTGCGGACATTTCGGTCTGCTCTTCTGGTTCGGACGCCTCGTTTTCTTGCACCTCTTTTTCTTCTTCTTTTTGTTCCTGCTCTAATTGTTGGTCCACCCGTTCTTCAGCTTCATGATTTAGTTGTTCGTCAAACTGTTTCAGGAGTCCCGGTAAAGTTTCTAAAATTTGTGGGAGTAGCTTGACTCCTTCCTTAAAAGCAATTGCCAAAGACTTAACTATTTCCGGATCAAGAAGGCCTAGCGCACCGCTCTTCCATGGTCCGCCATTGCTATTTCTTCCAGTTGCAAAAAGACTCTCGAGGTCCGGCATATCCAAAGCCTCGAACTCTCGGAAAAGATCGTTTATTTTTTCCTGAAGAATATGCTGTTTTTCCTCGCGAATGAGCCGTTCTCTTTCCCGGCGCAGGAGCTCTTCCTTTTGCTTTGCCAATTCTTCCTGTTCAGCTTGGAGTTTTTGCAGTTTTTCCGCTTCCGAGGCTAGCCCCGGCGGGTCGTCTTCGGTCGGAGGCAGTCCCATTTGTTCCCTAAGACCGCTTAATTCCGATTTTGTCTTGTTTACAAGTTCGGTAAGCCGGGCGATCTCTTGTTGTCCCGCTTGGGTCTTGTCTTCGAGATTTTTCAGGTCGTTTTCTGGAGAAAAATCGATCGAGGCCATGTCCTCAGCTTCCGGGGAAGCCGCACCTTCTTGGACATATTTAAGTCCGCCCGTTCCTGTTTCGGGAGTGATGTTTGCGACTACGCCGCTTTCGCCCACTTTTTCGAAAGATTCGCTCTCCATATCAAGGGAAAGGGATTATGTACTAACTATAGCCACCGGATCAATGTGGTCAAGGTAGATTGTTTGCCTCCTTGAAGCGGGAGATCGTGCGTAATGCTCACATTGCTCACATTTTTCTGCCGCACTTCGAGGTTCAAATTCATCGATTGAACCAGAAAGCACTTTTGCTCAGAAAGTCCTGCTTTGTAGCTGTCGACCGTGCTTTTTGTCCGTTCGAAAATTTCCATGCGTTCGGTGTATCAGCTCAGGTAACTAGCACGTCTTGCGATTTGCGTCTTGTATTTGTATTCCCGCAACAACCGCGAAAGCCGCATCGACTTTCTCTAACAGATCCTTCCCGTGGCCCGCTTTTAAGTAGCGCATAGTCGACGCCAAATCCTTGTGTCCCATCCACACCTGGAGGGTCCGGATATCGGTCCCTGCCCGCAGCTGGTTGGTCGCATAAGTCGCCCGAAACTTATGGAGAAACCAATTCTTGCAATGGGGACCAACGCGGCAGTCATTATTCTTTTTACCGCGGCACATCCGGCAATTGAGCCCGGTATTCCACGCCGTGCGCTTCAAGCGTTCCAGAAAGTGATAACTGACGCAACCCGTTTGGCTCGGGAACACCAAGGGGCGGTCTGGATCGGCAGAGGCTCTTAAGGCACGGAGATTTTTCACGAGATGCGTAGGCAGAAGCACTTCCCGCTCTTCCCAGGTCTTCGGGAAAAAGCCACATTCGGGCTTGGCCGTCACCCGTGCCAAATGCTCTTCTAGGCCCAGATCCCGCCACGTCAGAAACTGCACTTCCTTTTCGCGAAAGCCCGATCCCAGAAAAAACTGGAAAAGAAGGAAATCCTTCTCGCCGCACATGGCGAAAAGGCTTTTCAGTTGTTCGGGGGTGTAGGCCTGAGGAACGCGCTCCACGTAGCGCGGCCAGTCTCCGCGCCTGAGCAGGCCATTGCGGCCATGAGTTTTGAGCATTTGCTCGACCACCATCATTTTGGTCCAGATCGTCCGAGGAGATAATTTCTTCTCTTCGGCGAGGAATTGGCGGAAGTCGAGCAGCGTCCGTCGCTCCACTTCGATGAGTCGATGCGAACCGCAAACGTCCTCGAAATACGCGAGTGCCGTCCCATATTGTTTGTACGTCTTGGGAGTTCGCTGCACCCGAATCTCAGCCAGAAATCCCTCGCAGGCCTCTGCCACGGTCAGGCTCGTCGCCAGCGGTTCTTCGGTAACGGCTAAGCCGATCGCACGGGCTTTAAGGACCGTGTTTCGGCGCTCCTGTTCCTGTTGGGCGCTTGCGGCATTCTTGCCGACGGCCAGGCGGCGACGTTTGCCGTCCTCCCGCCAGTCGAGCGCGTAATATCCTTCCGGGTGATGCTCCAGGCGATCATTCACTACGACCAGGTCCTGCTTGACCCGGCCGGTTTTGCCGCGGACCGCGGAACAGTACTGCCAGCGGTCCTCTCCTACCTTGACGTATTTCGTGAGGTTGCAAGACGTTCTTTTCGCTTCCATCTGCTCTCCTGAATGAATCGAGATGTGGACATCTCCTCAGGTAACAGACGGGTGGGATGCGCGGGTTCCGATCCCCCAGATTCTCTCTCGTGGAACTGATCATGGAACTGATGGGGTCTAAGCCCTTCAGTTCAAAGAAACTGGCGGAGAGAGTGGGATTCGAACCCACGTTAGAGTTTCCCCTAAACACGCTTTCCAAGCGTGCGCCTTCAGCCACTCGGCCATCTCTCCGGCGCTATCGGGAAGCTACTGCAATGCAG
>Ga0137379_10002028_pt1 | contig 18657 bp, 18 predicted proteins | sample SagtaG_18_FD_104812 | JGI IMG/M metagenome (GOLD analysis project Ga0137379, IMG submission 104812) | Vadose zone soil microbial communities from Sagehorn Ranch, Mendocino, California, USA - Sage2_L_80_16 metaG | ecosystem: Environmental > Terrestrial > Soil > Vadose zone | place: USA...
CCTGCGACGCACCATCATCGCCGCTCGTTTTATGAGCTCTCGCCCAGCTCAACCCACCAACGCGGAAATCCGTCAGATCCAGCACGCATGGGCACTCGCAGCCGCATAACCTCGAAAGTCGAGTGAACGGGAAGTAGCCGTCGTACCAGTCGACGCAGGCGGCGAGCAGGTCGGTGAGCTCCGACTCGTCCTCCCATTCCTCGTTACGCTCGACGTGCCACAGCGGCGCGCCGGTGCGGTCGTAGGCGGCCACGAGCGTGGCGGTGGTACCGGTGACGTCGTCGCCGAGGCGGAACACCAGCCGGTGGGTGCCCGGGTACACCGCGCGGGCGGCGAGGACCGCGTCGACGGCGAGCAGGTCGGCGTAGCGCTCGTTGGTGCGTACCGCGAGGTCGCGCACCGCGCTGCGGACGCGGTCGCGTTGGGCGGGGTTGAGGGTCAGGTAGTCGTGCATGGTGGTCATGTCGTTGTCCTCCAACAGAATTGTCAGTGGGGCCGGGGTGGTTACCAGTCCCAGGTGGGTAGGGCGTCGATACGGTCGGCGTCGGCGTCGAACAGGACGTACGCGCAGCCGGCCGTGCGGGCGAAGGCTTGGATGGTCAGCACCACATCGGGAACCTCGGCGCCGTCGTGCTCGTCGGGGTCTCCCGGTTGGTCGGGCACCTGCATCAGCCAGCCGTAGACGGTCTGGTGGGCGACGACGCCCGGGATGGCATCGAGCCGGTCGCACATCTGCTCGGGCAGGTGGGCGGTGGACAGGTCGAGGAACGTGCGAATGTCGGGCAACGCCGGTCTCCTGGTGACGGGTGCCGGCCGTGTCCACCCCGTGCGCCACCGGCACCGCGGCCGGGCAGCGATGGGGGCGGACACGGCCCGGCACAACAGATTCGGACGGGTCAGGTGGTTGGACAGGCGGTGGTGGTTCAGTCGCGAGTCAGCGCGGGCAGGGTCGCCGCGAGGGCGGCGGTCTTGCTCGCGGTCCGGAACATCGACACCGCGTTGGCGTCGATTTCCGCGATCCCGTCCTCGCGCTCGCGGGTGGTGAAGGGCAGTCGGGCGTGCGGGCCGACGCGGAACGTGGGTAGGTTGTAGTGCTGGCGGGCGATGACGGCACCGCCGGGGATCTGGTACTCATCGAAGGCGTCCGAGCCGAGGCCGTCGATGCTGGTCTCCTGGTTCCCGGTGCACAGGACCACGAGGTCGTAGGCGCGGCCGTCGATCAACGCGGCGCCGGGCACCGCGATCGGCCGCGCGCGGCGGCTCACCACGGTCAGGCGCCGCACGCCGAACCGGTCGGGGCGCAGGTAGCGGCCGGTGGCCTGGTACCGGCCGCGGATCTGCTGCTGCCACTGCTCGCACGTGTCGGGCAGGTCGGTGGCGTACCAGTCGACGCGCTCGACCCGGTCCAGGGCGGCGGCGGCCATCAGCGGCTGTGGGGCGATGCCCAAGAACGACTCGACGGTGCACTTGCCGGAGTCGCCGCCCCCGATGACCGCGGCCCGACGCACGCCTTGCAGCGGCCAGGGGCTGGCCATCCGGGCCATGAACTGCGGAAACGTCACCATGGTGGTGCCGTTGGCCAGATCCTGATCCGCGGGGTCGCCCAAGCCCCGGGCGTCGATGACCCGCCCCGCCCGCAGCACCCCACGGTCAGCGATGTCGATCTCCACCGACGTCCCGTCGCGGGTCACGGACAGCACCTCAGCGTCGGTGACCACGTCGGCGTACTGAGCGAGGGTCAGGCCGATGACCAGCGCCATGTCGGTGTTGGTCTGGTACTCGGTCATGGACACGTTCGCGGCCTGGATCGGCGCGCCGGGCAGGTAGTTCAACGCGGCGCCCTGGTCCCCGGCCAGCCCGGCACCACCGGCGCGGTTGCGGGAGTTGAGGAAGAACGTCGGCCACCGGGTCATCCCGAACGTGCCACCGACCCGCGGCCCGCGTTCCACCACGAGGGGCTTCGGGAACCCACTCAACACTCGGGTGGCGGCGTAGACGGCGGCGTGGAACCCGCCGCCGATGATGACCTCAACGCCGGGGCCGCCCTGGCGCAGCAGGTCCTGCTGGCGCGGCTGGTCTGCCCAGTAGGTGTCCAACACCTGATCGGCGACCTGGCGGCCGGTCGGGTCCAGCGCGATACCGGTCAGCTGCGCGGCCAAGCGGCTGGGGAACTCCGCCTCCCGCGCCATCACCATCCGCATCCCGTCAGCGGCGCCGGGCTTGACGGCGACGGCGCCGAGCACGGACTCGATCAGCGGGGACGGCTCAATCTGGAACATGGGTGGTCCTCCCTTGTGCGGGATTGACCGGGTCGCCGTACCGGGCCGCGCGCACACTTCACCCCGGGTTTCCCGGGACGGTGCGGCACGCGGCCGGTACAGCGACCCGGGAAGGGTCAAAAACTGCGTGATTGCTGGGGTCTGGCGGCTACCAGCCCCAGACGGTTTGCGTCGCCGAACGCGTCGGCGACAACCTCGACGAACTGAACGCCCAGGTTCGACGCGAGGGCGTGATGCCCGACCGTCAGCCGGAGCCCGCGCGTGGATCGGTTACCGCACCGAACCCCGGGCTCGCTGCCGAGCAGCGGACCGCTACCGGTCGGAGCGGGGTCAGACAGTGCCGTGCGACAGCAGGACCGCATAGGTGTCATCGGCGCGCAGCGCCTCCCGCACCGCAGCACCCGGCGGCTCGCCCGCGTCGTAGGCGTTGCGCCAGGCCCAGTCGGCCAGGTCGAAGATGGACACCCCGACCCGGCGCAGGCACAGCGCGTCGGCGACCAGCAGCCACGCGGCGAAGCCCTGGTCACCACCGGCGTGGCCGAGGTACCGGGTGCCATGCTCGCCGTCGAGCACCGTGCTGATCGCCGCGCGGCGGGTCGGGTCCTCCCGGTCCAGCCAGCCCATCACGCCACCTCCCGGATCCAGGACAGGACCTCGTCGAAGCTGGCGTCCTAGCCCTGGGCGACGACCTCGGCCAGGTCCTGCGCCTGCCCGGTCAGGTAGCCGAGGGTGGCGTTGACGAGCAGGTTCAGCGCGTCGCGCACTCCGGTGTCGTCGGCGTCGACGGCGTCGAGGATGTCATCGGCGGCCTGGTTGGCTGCGGTCTGGACCGCCTCCTCGCTGAACGTCCCCGGCGTCGTCACGGTCGCCGAAGCGCCGGACTGCGACCCGCTGGGGCCGTCAGCCTCCGCCTGGTACCGATCGGCCAGCAGGCACACCTGCGCGGCGATGTGCTCCAGCGCGGTCAGGATCGCGGCCTCGCCGCGCTGGTCGCGGTCGGTGAAGTCCTTGACGTCCTGGTGCAGGCTGGCCAGACGAACCCCGCCTGCCAGGTCGACGGTGATCAGCGCCCCCTGGTACAGGACCTCGCCGTCGGGGATCAGCCATAGGTCCACGCGGGTGACGTCGGCCCGGCGGTGCACGCCGTCGGGTTCGGCCGTGAGGACTTCGTCAACGGTGGGCAGGAAGCCTTCGTCGCCGCGGCCGGTCAGTTCCTCGTCCACGCCGAGGCATTCCGCGTTGGTGAACTCGGGATGCTCGTTGCTGGGCCGGCGCAGCCACGCTCGGACCGCGTCGGGGTCGATGGTGAGTGCTTTCGTGTTGTGCACGGCTTGCCTCCATGGGCGGCTCGCCCGGGTACCCGACCGGGCCGCGTACCACCCGGGATCCGCCCGGGGAAGTTGGCGCGCGGCCGGTCAGGTCCCCCGGAAGGGGTAACAAGGGTGGATCAGAGGGCTGGCACGGCCAACCCGGTGTCACGGTCGGGTTGCAGTACCTACGGCTGGGTGGGCAGCGGGAAGCCGGCTCCGTCGACCTGGTTGCAGTCACGGACGTGGTCGATGTACATGTCGCCCTCGGTGTCGCTGAACACCGCGCCGCAGCCGGGGCAGGCGAACCAGCCCACCGGCGGCGCCAGCAGCGCGGCGATCTGGTCGTCGGTGGGCATGTCGTCGAAACACTCGGCCTCGGTCAGATCGGTGCCGGTGTCGACGCGGTGGACTTCGAAGGAGGTGCCGGCGTCGCTCCACACCAACTCGGTCACGCGGACCTGGACCCGACCTGGACCCCGGCGACGACTCGGATGCCGTGGTCCACCTCGCGAATGATCTTGCTCAAGCTGTTTCCTTTCAACAGATGACGCCACAGGAGCCGCGCTGCCCAGCCGCCGGGTGCGTGGCCGGCGGTAAGGGCGCGGCGAGGCTTGGCGCGGAACATGGCCGGGCCGGGCGGGTCCGGTGGTGGCGGGCCGTTCGGCGGCCGTCGGGGTTATGCCGTGGTCGGGACGGGCCGGATGCGCAGCGGTGGGATGGTGGCCCAGGATCCGGCGAGGGTGCCGGGCTTGGCGGGGTGCTCGACGACGGTGTAGCCGCGGATCCACACCTGGTACCACCGTTCGGCGGGCGCTCCCAGGCGTAGGTCCTCGCCGTCCGGGATGGGGATGCCTGCGAGGGCGGCGTGTTGGCTGGGCCGGTAGCGGGCCATGCGCCCGGCCAGCATGGGACAGGCGCTGCCAGCGTAGGCGGCGCAGGGCGGGCACACGGCGGGCTCCGAGGTGCACTGCCAGAACAGATCGGTGGGGCGGGCGAAGAACACCGCCTTATCGGGCAGCGGGGTTGCGCACACGCCGCACCGGTATCCGCGTAGGCAGCGGTGTTGGGTCAGGTCGCCCAGTTTGCCGAACAGGTACCGACCGTCGGTGGTGCGTGGGGTGATGACCGGTACCACCAGGCCGCCCACGGTGGGCCGCCCGGCCAGGTGCGCCGGTACCGGCGGTTGACCATCCTGCGGTGCGGTCACGACCGGTCTCCGTCCTCGGCGATGTCGTCGGCGTCGGCGAGGAGCAGGGCGTAGGCGCGGTGGGCGAGTTCGAGCTGGCGGCGGCTGAGGCTGTCCAGGCCGGCACCGACCGCGTCGGCGGCGGTGACGACCAGCGCCTCCAGCTCCAGTGGGGTGAACGTGGCGGCGAGCCCGGTGAGCGTGGGCCGCGTGGCGGCGGCCGTGCGCAGAGCTTGTTCGACCGCGCGTAGCTCCCACTCGGCGTCGGGGTCGAGAGATCCGTACTCCGGTGGCCCGGGCGGGTTGAGCGGGTCCACGCCTTGCTCGTCGACTGGTCGCAGCACCAGGTTGTTGTCGTTGTTGAGCCACATCAGGTACCCGACTCCGGTGAACGCGTACTGCCCGTGCGGGGGCAGCTGCCCGGGATCGACGCCGGGCTGTTGCGGTCGGGTGTAGGGCATGAGTACCCCGGTGGGCATCAGGTCCGGGCTGACCCACGGCCAGCCGGCACCCACGCGGAAGAACCCGGCCGGGTCGGGGCCGACCACGGGGCCGGGCGTGGTGTCCGGCGCCGCGACGGTAGGGGTGTCGGTCAGCTCGATGCGGGTCAGCGGGTGCGGCAGCGGTCCGGCTGCGGCGAGGTCGGTGATCGCCGCGGTGATCCGTTCGGCGACGTCGCGGGTGAACCGGGGCAGCAGCCACCCGTCGTGGGTGGCGATGGTGACGAACTGGCCGGGCCAGCGGCCGGGCAGCCCCACCAGTTCCAGCCGCGCGTCCCGCCAGTGGACGGGCGGTGCGGGGCGTGGCGTCGGCCGTACCGCTGCGTCGACGCGGCCGTCGGGGTGGAGGGTGAGTACGAGCCAGTCGCAGCCTGCCCCGGCAGCGTGGTGCAGCTGGGCCGCGAGGTTGCCGAACACGGCGGGCGAGCCGGTGAGCGGGATGACCGCGAGACAGTCGGGCGGCCCGTATCGGTCGGGTGGGGCGGGGTAGGTGTCACCGGCGATGGTGTGGGCGTGGCCGATGGCGTAGACCCGTTGGGTGCTGGTTGGGTCGAACGCGTCGACCAGCAGCGCAGGGACCGCGTTGGTGGTCAGGTAGAACCAGGTGTCGCCCTGTGCGGCCAGGTGCAGCGCGGGGAGGTCACCGTGTTGCGGGTCGATCGTGTGGTCGGGCGCGGTCAGGCAGTGGTCGACCAGGGGCAGCAGGTCCGTGATCGGGAACCAGAGTTCGGTGGATCCGTGGGATGTCACCGGATTTCGCCTCTCGTGTGGGTCGCAACCCTGACCCGGGCAACCCGCACGCTCAGCCGTGGCCCCGTTGCCGGGGCGCGCGCGTTGGCGCAGCAGGTTCCCCGGCAAGGGGTGCAAATTTGACGTGAACGGATGGAACGGTTGTCGGCACGGCTGTTGGCCATGCGACGGTTACGGGCCGAACCGGGGATCCTTCCGCCGGGTTCGGGGCCGGCGTTACCGGGTGGGGGTGGCGGCCAGGAGGTCCGCGAGCGCGGCCCGGGTCGGCGGGTCGTGCGGGTCGGGGTCGTCGTGGACGCTCAGCGATACCTGCCCGTCCCATCCGGCCCGGCTGACCCGGTACAGCCGCTGGTCGGTGTCGACCGCGTCGAGCATGCGCACCGGCCCGGCCCACCCCTGGTACTGGTAGGTCAGGACGTAGGCCAGGACCCGATCGTGGGGCCGGGCGCGGTATGCGCGGGCGAGCAGTTGGGTGCCGGCCGGGCAGCGCAGCGCCGCGGCGAGGGTGGTCAGCACACCGATGGTGCCGCCGGGTTGGGCGTGCCAGGCGTGGTCGGGCACCGGTACCGGCTCGGTGTACAGCCACGGCGTGCCGCCGCGCGGGGTAGCGAGGACGACGGTCAGGGCCGGCAGCCCCGGACCGTGGCGGTGGGTGGCGGCCTCGATCGCGATGAGCAGATCGGTCAGCCGGTGGGTGATGTCGAACGACAGCACAGGATTCGCCTCCAGGCAGGAATTTGTGGAGAGGAGAGGACCCGGGCCAGGCCGAGGCGCGAAGCGCGTCGGGGGCCTGGGGTGGTGGTTCAGCGGTCGACCAGCGCCACTGGAAGGCACCGACCGCGTACCGGCCTGCGTGGTCCGGGTACACGCGGTCGACCTCGACCCACCGCTCCCGCAGGCCGTCGTCGTGGGACCACAACACCGCCACGGCGGGGTCGTCGAAGCGCAGCAGCGGCAGCTCACCCGGCATCAGGTCGGTTCCCGGGTTCTGGTCGAGGTGCCGGTCGAGCAGGTACTCGGCCATCGCCGACACGCTCGCCAGGTCGAACCGGGCGATGACCCCGTCACCGGTGCTGTAGCCGTCGGCGATCAGCGCCGGGTACCACGGGTCCCCGACGGTGGGACTGGTGACCTTCGCCGTTACCCACGTGGCGGTGGGCGGGGCGAGGTCGTGGCGGTGGTCGCTGACCATGAACCGTGCGGGACCGGTGGTGGTGGTGTCGAGGGCGAACCAGTGCGCGCCGGTACGGGCCCCACGGCGCAGCACATCGATCAGGGCGGGCCGATGCCGGGCGTACCGGGCGTCGTGGCGGGTCAGGGGCAGGAACCCCATGGCCGGGTCGGGTTGGCCCGGCGAGCCGGTCTCCCCCGACACGGGATGCCGCCAGGTCAGCGCTGCGGCTTGGTGGGTCGTGCCGTCCTGGTCGTACCAGCCGGGGGTGCCGTTGGAGGCCAACCAGTCCCCGCCGGGGCTGAACCCGTCGGCGGGGCCGCTGGTCCAGATCAGGGCCGGCTGCGTCGGCGCCTGCGCGGCCACCTGCGCACCGGTCAGCTGATGTCCGGGCGCGGCCATCGCGTGTTCCGCCATGGATAGGACGTGGGTGAGGTGCCACCACAATCGGGTGGGCTTCATGGTGAACTCCCTTGTCAGACAACACAAAGACGCCACCCGTGGTGTCGGGTGGCGTGCTGGTGCGAGGCGATGCGTGGGTCAGCCGGCAGGCTGGCCGCCGAGCCACGCGTACCGCGCGGACCGGCCCGTGGTCACAGCGGCCTCCACTGGCCGTGCTGGCGGTACTGGATGGTCGTGGCGCCCACGTCGGCGCGCCCGTAGTCATCCCAGGGCCCGAACATGTCCTGACTGTCTGGCCCGTCGGTGGACCAGCAGCGGCCGATGTAGTACGGGTTGCCATCGCCGTCGAGCAGCCGGAAGAACGCCCCGGTGTTCAACGCCCGCACGATGTCCTCGCTGGTGGCGGTCGAGGGTCCGGCCACCCCGACGCGACTGGGTGGCCCGCTGTGCCGCGGGTCTTCGTCGTAGGGGTTGTCCAGGTCCTGGGTGATCACCCACGCGTAGGTCACGGCAAGCGCCACCCCCGCGCCGGCGGGCCGGGCACTGGAGCCATCCGCGCCGGCACCCGTGGTGTCGAGGGCGGTGAGGATCTCCCGCGCGGCGGTGGTGACGGTGGCGGCGGTGGCGCGCAGGGTGTCGGCGTCGCCGTGGCTCCAGCCGATCAGGTAGTCGCTGGTGTAGGCGCTCGCGTCCAGGCCGTGGGCGGCGGCGATGATCCAGGCGACCGACTGGGCCTCGATCTCGGCGGTGCCGCGGTGGGCGAGGTAGGCGAAGTCGGTGTCGGCGTGGCCGCACCAGATGTGGGCCAGCTCGTGGCCGAGCACCATCACCGCGTGCGCGTCACTGACGTCGGCCCGGACGCCGACGGTGTGGCTGGCCGGGTGGGTGTAGCCGTCGGGGCCGGTGATGGTGCGGGTCAGGGTGTAGCCGCGGGCCGCGACCAGGCTCGCCAGGCCGTCCCACAGCACCCGGTCGCCACTGCCGGTGAGCCGGTCGGCCAGGCCGGGCAACGGGTCCCCGTCGGTCTGCGCGACGTCGAACACGTGCACGACCTTGAACCGGGTGAACGTCTGCACCGTGCCCTCATCACCTTGCGCCGCACCGGCGCCGGCTGTGGTATCCGCGTTCCCGTCCGCGGCGGTGTCGGTGGTGGTGCGGCGGGTGAACGTCATCGGGGCGAGGATCGCGATGCCGCGCTCGCCCTTGCGCACCTGGCGCCCCAACGCTTTCCACGCCTCGAACCCAGCGACCCGGGTCGCGTCCGGGTTCTGCAAAGCGATGAGCAGCTGGTTGCCCAGCGAATAGTGGTGGAAGCGGGCCGCGACGGCGAGCATCCGCTGCCAGGCGCCGGCGTCGACCAGCGCCGCGGTGGCGGTGACGATCTGCTCCTGCAGGGCGGCGACCCGCTCGGCCCGGTCAGCCGCCCGGGCCTGCGTCGCACCGTTAGCGGGCTCGCCCGCGTTGGTACCGGGCGTGCTGGCGCGGCGGGTGATCGTGGTGGATCTGGTCATGTGGCTTGTTCCTCCTCGGAAAACCGTGGTGGTTTCCCGGGGAGCCCCCGGCCGTGCGCTGGGCATGGTCCACCGCGCGAATCCCGGGGTGGCGCCAGACGGCGAAGCGTCCCCGGGAACTGGGGTGGACTAACGGAAAGGTGGCGGTGACGTCAGCACGTCACGCCCGAGGTGGTGGTGCGGACCGGGCCAGCGCGACCCCCGGTCGGTGTCCGCCGTTCAGCGGTGCCGGGTCAGGAACCGGGTGATGTCGGTGAACGGGCTGTCGTTCGGGTATGGCTCGAACAGCATGCCGACCAGGTTCCGCGGTGAGGCGAGAGCGCCAGCGCCAGCGGGTACCGGTTGGTGGCCGGTGAGCCAATCGGTGTCCCAGCCTCCGTCGCTGTCGAGGACGAACACGTCCGGGACCAGTTGCACGCAGCGCAGCAGCAGCGCCGAGACCGCCAGGTCGTACGGCTTGGCGCCGGTCCGGCACATCCCTTCATCAGGTTGAACGTGTCACCGGCCAGGTCGGTGGTCGCGTCGCCGTTGAACTCCACCCCGAAGCCGGGGTCGAAGATCGGGCGGCGCAGCCCGTCCGGGCCGGCGATCACCACCCCGAGCCGGCGGACCTGCTCGACGATCGTACGGGCGTCGTCGAGGATCTGTGGCCATGCCTGTACCCACCGGGGATCGGCGGGCAGGTACGCGTAGCGGTGGGCTTAGGGCCTCACCCTCGTGCTCCCTTCATCTGGGGATTGGTTGCGCCGTTTGGGTGGCCGGTGTGGACCGGTGGTGTCGGGCGGTCAGTCATCGACGCGTTCGACGCCGCGGACCGAGAGGTCGAAGTCGTCGCTGTACTCGACGACGTCGTCCACGTCGTCGAGGTCCACGCGCAGGTTGTTCTCGACGTCGTTCTCGACGTCGTCGGGGTTGTCGCCCTCGACCTCGAAGCTGCCGGTGATGGTGTAGGTGACCTTGACCCGAGGCCGGTAGGGGTCCAGGTCGAAGCGGCTCAGGAACGCGTCGAGCACGTCCCGGCTGAACCCGTCCTCGCGGTATTGCTCGATCACGTAGTCGCGGATCTGCGCGAGGGTGTTGGCCTGGCTGGCGCGCAGCTGGTTCAGCTCGGAACCGCGCTGCTGCGCGGTTTCGGCGAGGCCCTGCCTGGCGGCGACGTCGGCAACGAGGGCCGCGCGCAGCAGCTCGACCTGCCGGGTCGGGTCGGTGACCGGCACGGCGAGCGTGGTGTCGGCCTCACGGACGATGCTGCCCTCGCGCAGCACTTCCACGGTGGCGGTGCCGACCCGGCCCAGCAGTACCGAGTCGACGCCGCTGGCCGACAGGGTCACCGCGACCGGCAGGTCCGGCCCGGTCAGGAACGCGCGCAGCGGCAGCTGCATCCACGGCGCCGTCTCTACGGTGTCGGCGGCGGCGGTGTCGTTGGTGGCGGTGCCGTTGGTGTCTTCGAGTGTGTCCACGGTCGTTGTCCTCCTGCGAGGGCGAGCGTGGTGCGACCCCGGCGGGCCACACCACGCTCGCGGGGGTTTGATGTGGCCTCCCGGTCACCCGGGGCTCCCCGGGGCGGTTGGTCGCGGCGGGGTCCGCAGACGGCGGACTGCCGGTGGTGCAAAGGGTCGCGCCCGGCCCGGGGGTAGGACCGTGCCGGTTACACCCCGATCAGGTGGTGAAGGTCGCGGAGCCGTCCGGCCGTACCGTCATCTTGTTGATCGGGGTGTGCGGGTCGTTGGGGACGACCGCGACGCCTTGCGGGCGTAGTCGAGACGTTCGACGACTGCCTTGCGGGTGGGGCCGTCCACCGCGCAGTGGATCAGGCACCAGCAGTTGCGTTGCGCCGCCTGGTGTTGCTCGGTGTTGAACAGTTCCCAGTCGATGTCATCGGCCACCGGACTCACCTGCGCTCTCGCCCGCGCCGGGCAGGGTCAGGCCGGCCAGGCGTAGCCGGGCCACCGCGACCGCGATCCGGTATGCCTCGTCGCCGATGTAGTACGGCTGGCCGTCGCGGGTGATGACTCCGTTGGTCACCTCGGGCGGTTCGTCGCGGTGCTCGTGTAGGTACCCGGTAAGGAACACGATCGTGTTCTCCCACTGGTCCCAGCGGTCCGGGAACGCCTTCGACAGGGCGAGCAGTTCCTCGTAGACGGTCCGGTCGGGGTCGGGCATCTGGCCGTAGATACTGGTCAGGCGTAGCCAGGCGTCGATGTGCGGGTCGATGCCGTACTGGGACAGCCCGGTGTGCTGCACGTGCCCGTGCTCGTCGAGGTACATCCACATCCGGGGCGCGTACGTGGACTGCTTCGGGTGGTTCCACGGCTGCCCGGGCCGGCGGGGGTTGGTGGTCTGCGAGACGAACCGCTGCCACCCGGCGTGGCCGCGGCGGGTGTCGGTGTCGATCCAGTACCTGATCCGGCACCGCAGCCCACCCCCGTACGGGTAGTCCTGCTGGACGTAGGCGGTGTCGGCGTCGACGTGCCCGACCAGCAGCTGGACGCGGGCGATCCCGGTCACCGCCGCCACCTGATCGGGCTGATGGGGCTGGTTGCCGACTGTCTTGTCCACCATCGGTGGTGGCCTCCTGTTCTCCGCCTGATTCGGCGGTGGCGACTCCACCAACCCCGCCGGGCGGGGCTGGTGGAGTACCAGCGACGAACCCGGAACGGGGCGTGTGTGGTGCTACCGGTCGTCGGTGTCGGGGACGGTCGCGGCGAGGGCGGTCAGCCGCTTCGCGACCCGGTCGTATCTGGCTGCTTCCGCGCGGTATCTGGCGGCGATGCGGGTGTAGCCGTCTCGGGTGGGCTCGATGTTGATGAACCCGTCCTCGGCCGGGGCGGTCGGCTGGTCGGGCCGGGTGGCGCCCGCGTCGGCCTGCGCGGCGGCGTCGGTGAACCGGTCGCGTTGTGCGGCGACCGCGGCGTGAATGACCGCGAGGTCGGTGGCGGTCCACAGCACCGGGACCAGGTGCTCGCCGGGCCGTGGTGTGGTCCAGTTGATGGCGTCGGTGCACGAGGGTCGTTGGTCGCGGCGGCGGACGAGGGGTCGGGTCCCGTCCGGGTCCGGTTCAGCATCCCGGTCGGGGTCGAACAGCAGGATCTGGTTTCCCGCAGCGTCTTTCGCCGTGTACATGGCCGCGTCCGCGCGGGCGAGGGCGTAGTGGGCGTCAACGAGCGCGTCGGTGGTGGCGATGCCGACGCTGGCGCGTGGCTGCATCCGTTGCCCGGCGATGGTGGCCGGCCCGGCGAGGGCGGCCCCGATCGCGGTCGCCAGCGCGTCCGGAGCGGTGTCTGGGGCGAGCAGGACGAACTCGTCCCCACCCAGCCGCGCCAGCAGCCCACCCGGGGGTACGGCCTGGGCCAGCCGGTCGGCGATGACGTGTAGGAGCTGGTCGCCGGCCGCGTGACCGAGACGGTTGTTGACCGCCCGCAGCCCGTCCACATCCGCCAGGGCCACGCTCAGCCGGGCCCGGTCCGCGGTCGCGGCGTGTAGGGCCGCCTCGGCGATGGCCCGGGTGGGCAGCCCGGTGACCGGGTCCCGGCGCGCAGCCTCCAGCTGGCGGCGCAGGTCCCGGCGCTGCCACACGGCGGCCAGGTAGCCCCCGCCGTACAGCAGCAGGCTCATTGCGGTGGCGACGAGCCCGAGCACGCTCAGGTGGAACACCACGGCCGCGAACACGGCCGCCGGGGTGAACACCGCGAGCAGCCCGGTGGCGAATACGATCACGGCGGTGCCGTCCGGGTGCGCAGCGGCGAACTGGTCGTAGTGGTAGCGGGCAGGAGGCTGGCCGGCGCGGTAGCCGGACCGGTCGTTGTCAGTTATCGACTGCTTGGCAGGCATCCAGTTCTCCTCGAAGAGGCTTTGGTGTGTCGGGGAATCCGGCCGCGACGGGGCCGGAACGAGAAACGGCCGCGCCCCCAAGGCACGGGGCGCGGCTGTCGAAATTCCGTAGGTGATGCGGCCGGTCAGGGACGCGGCGCTCCGGCATCCGTTGGGGCGTCGAATCCCGTGCCGGTGTGCTCGCGGGCCCAGGCGTCGTACCGGTCGGCCTCGGTCTGCCACGCCTGCGCGGTGGGGCCGGGCAGCGGGTTGCCGCCGTTGCGCTCGACGAGCTGGCGGGTGGTGGCGGCCATCTGGCGGCACATCCGAGCCGCCGCCGCGTAGATCTGGGCGCGGCCGGTCAGGTCCTCGCTCGCGCGCATCCGCTCCCGATCGTGCGGGCGGTCGCGTTCGGCGACGGTGTAGCGCAGCCCGGCGTCGTGCTCGGCGAGGGTCAGGGTGTAGCGGTAGTCCAGGCCGTCGGCGATGGTCGGGTCCCGGTGCCACGGCTCGGTGGTGATGTCCTCACCGGGCAGGGTGTTCGGGTGCGCCGCCACGTACGCCTGATAGGCCGCGACGGTCAGGGGTACCGGGTTGGTGTCGGCCTGGTGGATGAACTGCGCCAGGTGCGGGATCTGGTACTGGGGGCTGGCCCAGTGCCCGTAGAACCGGCGCGTGACGCCGGTGTGGTCGGTGACGGTGATGACCGCGGGTGCACCCATCACGAGACTCCCTTCATGCTTGGTCGGATCTGGCGGTCGGGGCGCTTGGCCGGGTTAGGCGGTGATCGCGTGCGGGGCGCGCAGCAGCAGCACCTGCGTCGGGGTGAGACCGATCGGGCGGGTGCTGTCGGGGTCGGTGCCGGTGAACACGACCGGCCCGGCGAACTGGTGGTAGCCCTGGTCCAGCGGGTCGGTCAGTTGGTACGCGACCCGGGTGCTGGCCGGGTTGTCGACCCGTACTTCGGCTGTGGCCCAGGCGGTGATGCCCTCACCGAGGGGGCGGCGGCGCATCTGGCCGATGGCGGTGCGCCGGTGCAGGGTGTGCGCCGGGGCGTCGTCGGGGGTGGCGGCGACGATGGTCAGCCGTCCGTGGACGCTGATCACCGCGTAGAGGACCAGGCCGGCGGTGTCGGGGGTGGCGCCGGGCCGGTAGGTGACCGGGCCGAGGTCCACCGGGTTGGCCGGTGCGCTGGTGCCGGCATCGCTGACCGTGGCTGCGGTGGTCGTGGTCGGGGTCGTGCGGGTCATGGTGGTGGTCATGGTTGTCTCCAATGAGGCTGGTGGAACCGGGGTGCGGCGCTGTGCCGCCCCGGATATGGGGCATGGCGAAGCACCGGCCAGGCGGTCCGCATCCGGTTGGGATGCAGGTGCCTGGTCGGTGTTCGTGGTGCTCGGGGTGGAGCTAGCCAGTGGTGGCCATGGCCACGACCGTGGTGTCCCGGGGCAGGCGCTCCAGGTAGGCGTTGGCGTCCCGCAGGTACGCCAGTTGGTCTTCGAGGCGGCCGGTGGCCGGGGTGAGCCATCCGCCGTGGGCGGAGAGGGTGGTGGTGGCGAGGCCGTCGGCGGGGACGGCGGTCAGCCACGCGAGGAGGGCGAAGGTGTTCTGCCCGGCCTGGAACGCTTCCAGGCAATCGGTGGGCAGGTCACAGGGCCGGTCCGGGATGGCGTTGAACGCGGTCATCGCCTGCACCCGTGGCTGTGCCCGGTACTGGTCCTGCGCCTTGGGCAGGGGGTATCCGTTGGGGTCGTCAAGGTGGCGCTGGACGAAGGCCCAGAAGGGTTGCGCCGGTCGGGTACCGGCGACCGTGTGGTGCCAGATCAGCCACTGGGTGGCGGCCTGCGCCTGCGCTCGCAGACGCATGCCGGTGAGGTCCAGCAAGTGGAGCGGGCCACCGGCGGTGGTGTCCTGCCACATGTCGATCAGCTGGCGGGTATGGAGCATCCCGCGTAGCCCACCGGTGCGGCGGGGGGTGAAGTGCGGCATCACGCCGTCGGCGGTGATCCCGCGAAGTGCGAGGTGGGTGGTGGCGGCCTGCATCGCGTGGCGTGGTTCCGGCGTGGCCGGGAGGCACACCAGCACGGTGTGGACGTCGGTGGTGGACATGGTCACGTACCTCCATTAAGGGGGTTGGTGACGCGTCCAGACGCGCGACTGCTCACCCCGCGTGGGAGTGGAGTCCGCACGCGGGTACGCGTCGAAGGGATCGGCCGACAAAGGCGGCCAGGAAGGGATGGGGTGGTGCGAGGGTCGGCGGGGCCGACGGGCGACCGCAAGGGACGGTCCACCATGCGATGGAGCGAAGTGGTGCGGGTGGTGCGTGGTGCGGGTGGCGGGGGTGTCAGCGACACGGTCGCCGCGCCGACCAGCTTGGCTGGTGGGCATGTGCGGTGAACGCGTGGGCTGGCGCCGGGCGCCGAGGGTGGTGCAAACAAATGGGGTGGTGAAGAAGTCTTGACGGTAGCCCGGCTACCCAACCGGACCATGATCGGCGCCGGCGGGTACCCAAACAGGCCCGTGAGCTGGGCTGTTGGGTACCCAACCGGCCCCTGTTGGGTGCCCGGCGGGCGAGCCTGTTGGGTGGACTCGTTGGGTCAAAATCCCTGTTGGGTACCCAACAGGGCGCCGTCCCGAGGGTTGCCCGGGCGGCCGGGTCAGCTGTCGAGCAGGCGCAGCGGGTCGTCGGCCGGGGTCAGCGCCGGCGGGTTGAACCCGGTCCTGTCTCCGGTGACCGACGGCAGGTCCGCCAGTGCGAGGCGGTGCCGGCCGTTACCGACCCGCCGCCAGACCGCGTCCGCCGTCCCGAGCCCGGCCTGGGCGACGCTGTCACGCGCCGCCGTGGCCACGATGAGGCCGCCCAGGCTGACCCCGGCCAGGCGCTGGTGCAGGTTGGCTTCCCGGGCCGCGCTGGGCAGCCAGAACAGCGCCGGCCCGCCCGGGCCGCCCTCGGCCCGCAGTTTCCGGTACGGGACCAGTTTCGCGGTCACCGTTGCGAGGGTTTCGGTGCCGGTGTCGTGCTCCACGTAAAACGACACCTGTCGATGCCCGTCGGTCCAGATGCCGTACCCGTCGGGGCGGATCCGGCCGCCGAACGCTTTGCTGGCGCTACTGGCCGACCACCAGCGCGCCAGCCGCGTACCGGGGTGGGCACGGGTATGCGTGAGGAGGTCGATGAAGAACTGGTTGCAGCCGACCTGGTGCGCCAGGTGCCGTGTGGAGACGATGCCGTCCTGCTGCTCCCGCAGCGCCTTCGGGGTCGGTGGGCGCTTGTCCTGGGACAGGGCGGCGTAGCGGGCGGCGAGGGGGCCGGCGACCCAGTGGACCGGCGCGAGGTGGCCGCGCCGGTACGGGATGAACCTGTCGAGGAAGCCGATGCGGCGCAGCGCGTGCAGCCGGTTGCGGCACGTGTAGGGCGAGCCGAACAGGATGGCGGTGATCTGTGGTCCGGTCAGCACCCGATGCTCATCCAGCAGCAGGGCGAGGGTGTAGTCGCGGGGTCCGAGCCGGTCGGCGTAAGCGAGCAGGGACAGACCGCCGGCAGGCTGGTGGGTGGTCGAGATGGTGGTGTTGGTGCCGGGGACACGACGTTCCCCCGGTCGGGAGATATCCCCCACAGGGATATCTAGGGTCCGGCGTTGGTTGGTGGTCATGGGCTCCTACCAGGGTTGTTGGGTGCCACGCAGGGCTGTTGGGTGGACTGGTGCGCAACCGGGGCGCGACCGGGGGTGCAACCGACCCGGGAACCGGGGCAAGAACCGACCCCCGGGTGGGCGACGGGGCAGCGCCCGGCGGACCGCACACAGGCGGTCGGGTCAGCCGCGGTCGGTGTCGGGTCGGGGCCGGCGGGCCAGCTCGTCGAGGCCGGTCGGGCCGTCGACGTCGGTCCGGGCGACCGCCTGGCGCAGCGCCGTGGTTTCCCCGACCGGCTCGCGGGGCGGCTTCGTGCGCAGCGTGAACGCCGCGGTCTCCCGGGAGGCGATCACCAGGCGGGCGGCGGCGGTGTAGGCGTCGAGGTGCGACACGTCGTGCTCGTCCAACTCCGGCAGCGTGTGCCGGGCCAGCTGGTGCGCGTCTTCCGGCGAGCACGAGAAGAAGATCTTGTTTCTCGCGTTCGCGGACAGGGCGAGTTGGGTTTCGCGCGGGAGTTGCGTCAGGTTCTGGTGGGCGAGGGTGAGTGAGAGGTGGTAGCCGCGGGCTTCGGCGAGCATGTCCCCGACCGACCCGGCCAGGTTCAGGACGTTGTGGGCCTCATCGACGTAAACGGCGCAGTCCCGGCGCCGCGGTTCAGGTAGACCGGCGCGGGCGGTGGCCGCCTGCCACACCGACGCGAACACAAACGAGCCCATCAACTTCGCGGTGTCCTCACCCAACTGCCCCTTGGGCAACCGGGCGATGAGGATCCCGCCGTTGAGGACCCGGCCCATGTCGAAGCTGGATTTCGCGACGCCGAGGGTGTTGCGGACGAAGTCACGCAGCAGGAACGCCCGCAGCCTCGCGAGGACCGGGCCGATGATCTGCGCCCGCAGCGCGGCGAGCGTGGATTCGTACCACTCCCAGAACCCGCGCAGCCCTTCCGGGTCGTCCAGGTCGTGAGTGAACGCCGACCTGAACTGCTTGTCGTTGAGCAACGGCGGCACCAACGTCAACGTCGCGTTGGCCTTACGCATCAACGTCAAACAGGCCACCCGTAGGACGTCGTCGATGCGGGGTCCCCAGTGCCGTTGGAAGATCTTCGAGAAGATCGACACGACGTTGTCGACGATCAGGTCCGGATCCCCACCCGCGAGGGGGTTGAGCGTCGCCCCGCCGGGCTGGTCAGGATCGATCAATACGAGGCGCTTCGCGACCGACGCGGGCAACCGGTCCAGGACGTCCGTCGCGAGGTCGCCCTTGGGGTCGATGAGGACCACGCCGCGGTGGGCGTGGACGTCGTCGAGGATCATGTGCGTCATCAACGTCGACTTGCCCGACCCGGTCGACCCGAGCAGATGGATATGCTGCCGCGCATCGACCACCGGCAGCGCGACGCCGTGCCCGCCAACCTCGGCCCTCCCGAGGGATTTGGTGTCGCGTCCGCCGGTCGGGACGGAGATCGGTGGCGGTACCGCCTTCGCGCGGGCCCGGTCCAAGCCGGGTACGGCGAGGTCCCGCGGCAGCCCCGCGATGACCGCCAGCTCCGGATCCGACAGCACGAACCCCGACCGCATCGCCCGCCCGGCCAGCACGGCCGCCGGCTGCGGAAGCCTGGTGCGCCGCAGGCGGTTGCGGCCGGTGTAGGCGCCGAACGACGACGCGATCGCGTGCGCGGCCGTGACCAGTCCAGCGCGCAGGTTCGCCGCCGGGCGCTGATTCGGGTTGGTGTGCGCGACCGCGTAGCGGATCGCCACCTCCCACTGGGTGGCCAGGGCCTTCTCGACGGCCCCTCGGGCGTCGCGATCGCGTACCGGGTCGGACGGCAGGGCCCGCTGCTGTTGCGGCTGAGATCCCGCCCCGGGGGGGCTGAGGAGGTTGAGTACCCCGTTCAGCCACGTGGCCGGGTCGAGGGGGCTCCGTGCGGGGCGGCCGGTGCGCAGGGCGGTCGCGCCGTGCCGTAGCCGGGTCACCTGTCGGGGTGTTGCCGGGCGGGCGAGGACCTGCACACACGCCCGCTCGCTGCCGGTCAGGTTCGCCGCGGCGGCCACCAGGGCGCGCATCGGGTCCGCGTCGAAGTCCGTTTCCAGGGGGTACCAGGCCGGCAG
>Ga0137379_10002031_pt1 | contig 18646 bp, 11 predicted proteins | sample SagtaG_18_FD_104812 | JGI IMG/M metagenome (GOLD analysis project Ga0137379, IMG submission 104812) | Vadose zone soil microbial communities from Sagehorn Ranch, Mendocino, California, USA - Sage2_L_80_16 metaG | ecosystem: Environmental > Terrestrial > Soil > Vadose zone | place: USA...
AAGTCCCCCGGTGCTCTCGATGCCGCGCCACACCCACGCGCGCTGAGCACGTTCTGGCCCAACGTTGCGTGCCCAGATTTTTAATGTGTCGTCATCCGGATAAGCGTGCAGAGGCTGAAAGCTTGCCACGACGCCAAGCTTCCCGAAGCGTGGGATATCTTGAGCACTGATAGTCTCAATATGCTCAATGCGTGGCCGCGTGTCGTGCGTCTGATTGCTTTTCTCGGCTTGCTCATACGCATCCAGGGAGAGGCGTACCGCACGGTCGCCGATGGCGTGAGTAAAAATCTGCAGTCCACGGCGGTCCAGTTCTTTAACGGCCTGCTTATATTTCTCGGGCTCCCAAAACAGTTTTCCAGTCTGTGTAGGATCGTCACTATACGGGGTTAGCATGGCTGCGGTGTGCGCCTCGACCACGCCATCGAGCATGGTCTTCACCACGCCGCCCGAAATCCACTCGTCCTTATAAGTACGGCGAGCCGCCTCGATCTTGTTGATGGCATCGCCGGTCAGTTCCGGAGGATCCAGAAAGTACGCGATGTAGAAACGGAGTGTGAGGTCCCCCTGGCGTCGCAATTCATCATAAAGATCGAGCCATTCGAAATCCTGGCCTGCACTGTGCACCCGTACCAATCCAAACTTATTGGCTTCGTGCATGCCTAAACGCAGCGCCGAAAGCCGCTCCTCACGGCTCGGCTTGGGAAGGAATTTCGCGACTAAATCTCCGGCCGACTCTTTAAGCGCGCCGGTGGCTTCGCCGTTGTTGTCTCGTACGATCTTCCCATTCGGAGGATCGGGTGTGTCGCGTTTAATGCCCGCCATCGCTAAGGCTTTGCTGTTGGCCCAGGAACTGTGACCATCGAACGCAACCAGGTAAACCGGTCGGTCGGATACAACTTCGTCCAGAAATTTCTTGTCCGGGAGCGCAGTGGGAGCAAAGGTTGGATACGTCCAGCCCATGCCAGTAATCCAGGTTTCGTTCGGATGCGCTGCCGCGTACTCCTTCACCCGCTTCTGAATTTCTGCAACAGTCGTGGCACCGTTAAGAATTACTTGCGTCAGTCCCAGTGAACCGTCCATGAAGTGAATGTGGCAATCGGTGAAGCCGGGCAGCACCAGTCGTCCGCCGAGATCGATGACTTTGGTGGAGGAATCGCGATATGAACTGATGTCCTTCACCCTGCCCACGGCGAGGATCTTACCGCCGCTGATAGCCACAGCCTCGGCCCAAGGCTGGCGCGAGTCGAGAGTATAGATACGCCCGTTGAGTAATATCGTGTTCGCGACATGCGGTTGGGGCGTCTGTGCTGCGCTCGCGCCCGCAGAAAGAATCGCAGAAATTAAAAGTAAGCTTCCAAGCCTTAAAAGAAGACGCGTTGTGTTGGACAAGCCATTCTCCCGTGTCCGCTGGGCGGTCTATTCCGCTAGAAGGTTGGCGGAGTATTTACCCACAGCAGCCAAGTTTCACTTCGGCCCGGATTCTTCCAGCTATGCGGCGTGGCACTCTCGAAATAGAAACTATCCCCTGGTTTGAGACGATATTTTTCTTCTTCGAGCTCAATGTGCAACTCACCGCGCAGTACGTAAAGAAACTCTTCGCCTTCGTGAGCATATGACTCGCCACTGCCCGCTCTCGGGGCGAGACGAAATAAATGCGGCTCCATTACCGTGTTTCCCCACGCCAGCAGTTCCATGCGAACTCCCGGACCTGCCTCCAACACCTTCCGCTGTTCGGGAGAAACCAGGCGACTATTGGATTCCGTGGGATCATAAAAATCAAGAATATTGGTCTTGTAAAAACGCGCCAGCTTGCGCAGCGTGCTCACGGACGCGCTCATATGGGAGCGTTCAAGTGCGCTAAGAAACCCCACCGAGATGCCGGCAGCCTTTGCCACGCGGGCCAGAGAAAGTTTTCGATTCTTGCGCAATTGACGTAGACGAATGCCGATCGCGTTGGCAGCGCCGTTTGACGCGGGACGCACCAGGCCAGCCTGCTTAAGCATCTGCACAATGGCGGGAGCGTTCAATCCTCTGACTTGGCGCAGGAAGCGGGCCCGCTTGAGCAGTTTTACATCTGCCCCCGTGTAGAGACGATATTTGCTCGCAGTGCGCCGAGGGCGAGTGAGTCCCAGCTTTTCCCAGGAACGGATCGCTGACGGAGAAACGCCAACCAGGCGAGCCACATCTCCGATTTTCAAGCAAGGTTGCGGATCGGCGGACTTCATTTTTGGAAGTGGCATTCTCCATACCATCGAAAGATGGTCTGAAGAAACAATTTTTCCCTTGACAGTGTGATGCCGGGTTCTCTAACCTTGCGCGATTATAGCAAGGTTTGCGTTGGACGCAATACGTCATTTTTTTAACTCAAACTTTCAGCGCTAAATTTGGAGGTCTTCATGCGGTCCTCGACAATGCTCTGGGCGACGCGCGTTCTGCTTGTCCTCTTTTGTCTGGTGGATTCGACTGTCATGCTCGCCCAAAGCACGGGTGGCAGGGTGCTTGGACGGGTTGCGGACCCAAGCGGCGCTGTCTTGGCCGGCGTAAAGGTGACATTGACCAACGAGGCGACAGGAGTCAGTCGCTCGGCCCAAACCAATTCCAGTGGCGACTACGTTTTCGTGGAAGTTCCACCTGGAAATTATCGCGTGGAGTTCGAGCAGACGGGTTTCAAGAAGAATATCCAGAAAGAAGTGACGGCTGAAGTCAATGGCGTGGTCACGCTAAATTCAACTTTGCAGGTAGGTGCTGCGCAAGAGACGATAGAAGTCACTTCCGAAGCGCCGCTGGTTGACACTACCAGCACGCAGCTCGGCGCGGTGGTCAATGATCGGTCCGTCTCGCTCCTTCCTCTCGCTGAGCGCAATACTTATCAGTTCCTAAGCTTGCAGCCCGGCGTGCAATCGACTACGGGCGGCGATTTGTTCTACGGTTCCGATCGGGCAGGTGTAGTTTCGGTAAATGGCGGCCGTGGTCGTTCCAACAACTTCAGCGTCAACGGCGGAGATGCCAACGATCAATTCGCCAACTTGCCTGCCGTCCAGCCTACTCCCGACAGCATTCAGGAATTCCGGGTGTTGACTAACACCTTCGATGCGGAATATGGGCGTAATTCGGGGGCCATTGTCAACGTGGTCACGAAATCAGGCACCAACGAATTTCACGGGAATGTTTACGAATTCTTCCGCAATAAATCACTGAACGCAAAAGGCTACTTCGACGCCGAAAAGCCCACGTTCATTCAGAATGAATTTGGTGGGACGTTCGGTGGACCCGTCATCAAGGATCGCACTTTTTTCTTTGTGTCGTATGAAGGAGAACGCCAACGCAGAGGGATTTCGTCGGGAACAATTACTGTTCCCACCGAAGCGGAGCGCTTGGGTGATTTCTCGGCCGGAGACCCCTTTGCCGGCACACTGTCGAATTCGTTCGCTCTGAATCAACGGCCTGGCTGCGCGGCAGCCGTGGGTCAACCGATCGTAGATGGGATGCTATATTCAGACCTATTTCCCGGTAACCAGATTCCAATCGAGTGCATGGACCCAACCGCCGTGGACCTAATGAATCAGTTCATCCCACACGCTAACGTCGGGACGGATCTTTTTTCTTCGGTTCCGGTCCAGCGATTGCGCAACGACCAATTCACTTTCCGCTTCGATCACCACCTCAACAATAAACAGCAGTTGAGCGCGTACTACTATTTCAACGACGATAATTTGGGGAAACCATTCGCGAGATTCCAAGCCGGGGGCGCCAATGTGCCTGGATTCGGCGATCAGAGCCTCGACCGTTACCAGCAATGGAACCTGAGTCACAATTGGGCGGCAAGCAACACTCTGGTCAACGAATTCCGCTTCACTTATTTTCGCCAGGCCCAGGGAACCTTTCTTCACCCGCAGCACACTAATTTGGTTACTGACTCTTGCACGTCGGCGGTGCCGGCGGGAACCTGCTTCGCCGATCCTAACAATCCCCGGTTCGGGATCACGCCGAACCTCGGACCCAATCGCGAGGGTGTGCCCTTCATAGCAATTTCCGGCGGTCCTTCTCTCGGTAATAACTTTGAGGGAGAATTGCCTCAGATCGGAAACACGTTTCAATGGACAGATAATCTGACCAAGGTTAAGGGCGGCCACACCATGAAGTTCGGTGCAGATTTGCGCCGGCAGCGCTTCGACCAAACTCTGTACTTTGACATCAATGGCGATTACTCGTATTTCGGTGGCGGACCAAATGATCCTGGATACGCAAATCTATTCCCCAACTATTTGCTTGGTTTCCCCGATTCCTATTTGCAAGGTTCCGCACAGACCGAGAACGTCCGCAGCACTATCTTCGCCTTGTTCGGCCAGGACAGCTGGAAGATTAGGCGGAATGTAACTTTGAACTATGGATTACGATGGGAGCTTCAGACGCCGCTTACCGACATCGGCCATCGCGTCCAGACGTTCCGGCCGGGACAGAATTCCGCCATTTACCCTTGCCAGCTCTCGGCCAATAGCGTTGCAAACTTCCAGGGTCTTGGGATTGCTAATCCGGACTGCAACAACACGGGTGTCGTACCAACTGGCCTGGTTGTTCCCGGAGATACGGGAGTTCCTGCAGGATTGACTCAGACTTACTACAAGGCCTTCGCACCCCGGATCGGTATCGCATGGAGTCCAGGGGATTCTGGAAAAACCAGCATTCGCGCCGGCTGGGGATTGTTCTACAACCCGATCGAACAACTGGTACTCGAGCAGTTCAGCGCCGAGCCACCCTTCGGCGGAAGTTCGTTTGTTTCCAACACTCTATTCAACACACCGTTCTTAGGGCAGGACGGGGCTACGGTAAATCCTAATCCGTTCAACGGGATTCTTGATCCGCCGCGGGGCCAGCCGATCGACTGGTCAACCTTCCGTCCCATTCTGCTGTTCGGCCAGTTTCAACCCAATCTGCGCACGCAATATTCCGCGCAGTACAACCTTTCAATCCAGCGCGAGATCGGCAAAGGTACGGTGTTCCAAATCGGCTACGTCGGTTCACAGGGACATCGCTTACTGGCCACACACGATTTGAATTACGGCAATGCACAGACTTGTCTCGATCTGCAAAATATTTCTGATCAGACCCTAGACCCGAACCTGGCATGCGGCCAATTTTTCGCCGATAGCTCCTACTTCATCCCTGCTGGCGAGATTCCTATGGGTGTCACTCTTCACTTGCCGTACGGCTCAGTCCCGACCGTAACTGGTCCTAATCCAACTGACATCACCCTGGTGGGCTTACGCCGCTACAGTTCGCCATCGTGTGAGCCGACCACCGGAGCCGGCTGTCCGCCCGATGGCATCCCTGTTTTTTCCAGCGTATTTGCCCAAGACACGGTGGCAAATTCCAACTACAACTCGTTACAGACGAGCCTCGAGAAGCGTTTTGGCGAAGGACTGCAGTTGCAGCTTGCTTATACTTTCAGCAAATCAATCGACAATGCTTCTAGTTTCGAGAATATTTTAGATCCTCTTGATTTCAGACATAGCCGTTCGTTATCGCTGTTCGATTCTCGGCATCGTTTCGTGCTTAGCTATTACTGGGAACTCCCTATACCCAAGAAAGAGGGTTTCGCGGGAAAGCTCTTGAATGGATGGGCGCTTTCAGGGATTACCACTTTCCAAAGTGGTTTTCCGATTCGTATCCTTTCCTCGGATGATAACGAGCTCATGAACAGTTTTGATTTCGAATTGCCTGGACGTCCGGACCTTGTGGGCAAGTTCACCACTCGCGACCCTCATACCACCGGGTGCGTGGCTGGTACCGGTACCTCATGTTCGCCTGCTGATCAGGTTCCTAACCAGTATTTCGACCCTAATGCTTTTGCGCCACAAGCTCTGGGTACTCTGGGCAATGCGCCACGGACCATCTGTTGCGGACCAGGGATCAATAATTTCGATGTCTCGCTGATCAAAAGCACGCAGTTTAGCGAAAGAATGCGGATGGAATTCCGCGCCGAATTCTTCAATATTGCAAACCACTCGCAATTCTTCCAGCCGGACGGGAATATCTCTGATGGATCAGACTTCGGACGCATTTCCCGGGCAAAAGAACCAAGGCTGATTGAATTCGCGGCGAAGTTGTTCTTTTAATTTCTGGCACGGCCCAAGCACGGTTTAATCTGCTTGAGCATAATCTAATGGCCGCGTTGCGCCTTGAGACTCTTGGATAAATAATGTACCCAGCACTTCAGCACGAGCTCGAACTCTTCCAGCGCCGCACGCCAAAATCGGCTGAGGCGCACAAGCGCAATCTCAAACGTATCCCTCTCGGGGTAGCGAGCAACTACCGCGCTTATGATCCCTATCCGATCTTTGTGAAGGACGCACAGGGCAGCCGGTTTCGCGACCTCGACGGAAACGAATACATCGATCACAACCTGTGCTTCGGCGCTCTCATGGCCGGGCATTGCCATCCTGCCGTGATGAAAGCAGTCGAGAAGCGTCTTACGACTGGCACCATGTTCGGCATGCCGCACAACATGGAGTGGGAGCTGGCCGAAGAAATCTGTGAGCGTTTTCCGGTTGAGATGCTTCGTTTTGGCAACAGTGGCACCGAAGCAACCATGCATGCCGTGCGCCTGGCCCGCGCCGCCACCGGACGCGACAAGATCCTGAAGTTTGAAGGCGGATATCACGGGCTGCATGATTCCGCATTGGTCAGCGTCAAGCCCCATGCGCCGGAATTCGGCGACGTCAATGCCCCCAACTCGGTCCCGGGTGGGCTCGGTGTCCCTAAGGCGTCGATTGCTAACGTGCCCGTAGCGACGTTCAACGATATCGCTAGCGTTGAGCTTCGCTTCAAGCAGAATGTCGGCGAGATCGCCGCGATCATCCTCGAACCGATTCTCATGAATGTCGGCTTGTGCCTGCCGCAGCCAGGCTTTCTGGAAGCGCTACGCGATATTGCGACAAAGAATGGAGCGTTGCTGATCTACGACGAAGTAAAGACCGGCGCGAAACTTGGTTGGGGCGGAGCCGCAGAGTATTTCGGGGTTCAACCCGACATGATCTGCCTGGCGAAATCCATCGGCGGTGGGTTGCCCTTGGCGGCCTTCGGTGCACACAAGTCGGTGATGGATCTCATCTCTCAGCACAAGGTGTTTCACGGTGGCACGTACAACACCAATCCGGTTTCGATGGCTGCGGGCTTGGCAACTTTCAAAGAAGTGCTCACTCGCGAAAACTATACGCACGTCGATAAACTCAGCCAGAAATTGAGCGATGGATATCGAAAGATCGTGAACAAATCCGGATTGCAGGCCTACATCGCGAGCGCTGGTGCCAATGGGGCTCTGATGCTGTATCCGCAAGAGATCCGCAATTATCGAGATTGGCTAACCATCGATATTGATCTCTGGCGTCACTATTGGTTTGGCATGGTCAACCGCGGCGTGATGGCACAGCCTTACTGGTGGGACGAGCAGTGGACGATTTCTGTGCAACACACCGAAGCCGATATCGACAAGCACTTGGCGGCCTTCGAAGATGTGGCGCCGGCTCTGGCGAAAGCTCAGCAGGAGCGTACGGCAGCAGTGGCGGTTCACTAAAGAGGCCAAGAAGTGGGGTTGTCAGAACGTGAGCCACGAGATCAGGTTTCGCCCGTTCATGATCGTGAGGTCGAAAAGCCTCATCTGAAGCGGGTTCTCGGCCGCTTGGATCTGGTGCTGCTGTTCGTGGTGGCAGTGTTCAACCTTAATGTGGTGCCGTCGATCGCAGCCAATGGCGGAGTGACGGTGTGGTTGTGGATCATCTCCCTCGCGCTTTTCTTCTGGCCACAAGCCATCGCTGTAATCGAACTGGCTCACCGCTATCCCGGAGAAGGTGGAGTTTACCTTTGGGCCAAGGAAGTCTTCGGCGATTTCCACGGATTTCTTTCTGGTTGGTGCTATTGGACCAATAACATGCTCTATGTACCGACGGTGATGCTGTACTTCGTGGGCGTCTCAGTCTTTGTGCTCGGGCCAGCTCATCACGCAATGGCGGACAATAAGACTTTTGCCCTGGCCGCCTCGGTTTCACTCCTGATCGTGTTGGTGGTCTTGAATATTGTTGGTCTCGGAGTCGGAAAGTGGATTAATAATCTGGGCGGTTTCGGAACTGGAATTGCCGCCGCCGGGTTAATTGGTTTGGGAGGGGTGGTTTGGGTGCGATTTGGGACGACTGTGACTGCGGCCGATTTCCAAATTCCTGCGAATCCGCGCTTCGTGCTCAACTCTTTCGGTGTGATCTGCTTTGGATTGGTAGGGCTGGAATTAGCCTCCGTCATGGGCGACGAAATTCGAGATCCACAACGAACCTTGCCAAACGCGGTCGCTTGGGGCGGCGTACTTTCCGGTCTGCTTTACATCGGAGCAACCCTTACTTTGTTAGTAGCGATACCGAAAAACGATATCAGCGTGCTGCAAGGCATCGTGCAAGCCGTAAGCCAAATGGCTGTCAGGGTTGGCATGGCATGGATCATCGTGCCTTTCGCATTTATGCTCAGCATCTCCATCGCCGGCATTGGCTCGGCCTGGCTGGCAGGATCGGCGCGTATACCGTTCGTCGCTGGACTGGACTCCTACATGCCATCATGGATGGCGAAGGTTCATCCTCGATACGCGACTCCGTATGCCGCCCTCATTGTGCATGCGACGGTTTCAATGTTTCTGGTGATAATGAATTTTGCTCGTGGCGGTGTGCAGGAAACCTTTCAGAAGCTTTTATCATTGGCTGTTGTCTTGCAGTTGGTTCCGTTTCTTTACATGTTCGCCGCGCTGCTCAAACTTGCGATGGGCAAGGGTTTCGTGAGGGGACGTTATCGTAAAGTCACGTTGATCTTTGCGGGCGTGAGTGGACTGCTAACCACGATCCTGGGAATTGTGCTGGTGTTTTTCCCTGCCCAACAGATTAGCTCGCTTTGGTCTTATGAAATTTGGATGTTCGGAGGCACAATGTTTTTCGTTGGCATGGCCGCGTTCTTCTTTTTTGTATACGGCCGTCGCAAAAACCAACAAATGGCAGCTGACGCGGAGTTGGAAGCATAGCCGGAGGTACTTATGCCAGGCGGAGTGAAAACTGAAGTCCGCACTTATCAGATGTATATCAATGGCGAATGGGTCGCCAGCAAGTCGAACAAGACATTTCCGGTATACGATCCCGCCAGCGAAGAAATTATTGCGCAAGTTCCGGATTCCAATGCTGAAGATGTGAACCGCGCCGTGGCCGCAGCCAAGGCTGCTTTTGAGGAAGGTCCCTGGGCACAGACCACTGCACAAGAGCGGGGCCGAGTCTTATTCCGCCTGGCTGAGAAGATTCGTCAAAACGCCACTCTGCTGGCCGAAATCGAGGCTCGCAACTGTGGCAAACCCATTGTCGAAGCGGAATTCGATATCGCCGACGTTGCTACCTGCTTCGAGTATTACGGGGGACTGGCGACCAAAATTCTCGGATACGTCAACCCGGTTCCGGACAATGCTGTGAGTCTTACATTGAAAGAACCGATCGGCGTCGCCGGACAAATCATTCCTTGGAACTATCCTCTCTTGATGGCCGCTTGGAAGCTCGCGCCGGCGCTCGCTGCAGGCTGCACTTGCGTGCTCAAGCCCGCAGAGCAGACGCCCCTCACTGCTTTGGAGATGGCGAACTGGCTGGCGGACGTCGGTTTGCCTGCGGGCGTGGTGAATGTGATCACGGGTTTCGGCGAAAGCTGCGGCGCACCGCTGGTTCAGCATCCCGATGTCAACAAGATCGCATTCACAGGGAGCGCTGCCGTTGGCAAGATGATCGTAAAAATGGCGGCGGATACAGTGAAGCGAGTCACACTCGAACTGGGTGGCAAGTCACCCAATATTTTCTTTGCTGACGCGGATTTCGAGGCTGCCATAGACGGTGCGCTTTTTGGGGTCTTCATCAATCAGGGTGAAGTCTGCTCCGCCGGAAGCCGAATCCTGGTACAGAAACCGATTTACAAGAAATTTGTCGATGCTATGACAGAAAAGGCGAAGAAGATCAAGCTGGGCGCGCCTTTGGACCGCGATACGAAAATGGGTCCGCTCGTGAGTAAAGAGCAATATGACCGGGTGCGGTCCTATCAGGAAGTCGGCAAGAAGGAAGCCAAGCTGGCCAGCGGCGGCGGTCGTGCGGAGAAGTTTGCGAAAGGCTACTACGTCGAACCGACAATCTTTTATGACGTCGATAATAATGCGCGAATTGCGCGAGAAGAGATCTTCGGTCCCGTCGCAACTGTGATTCCTTTTGAAGATGAGAAGGATGCGGTCAGGATTGCGAACGATTCGCCTTACGGCCTGGCCGCAGCTGTGTGGACTCGAGACATTTTCAAAGCTTTCCGGGCTGTGAAATCGCTGCGCGCCGGCGTCGTATGGGTGAATCACATGCAGCCCACCTATGTGGAAGCACCATGGGGAGGCTACAAGCAGTCCGGCTTCGGAAGAGAACTGGGGCCGTGGGGAATAGAAGAGTATCTGGAAACCAAGCAAGTCCATATCAATCTGAACGAACAGCCCATCGGATGGTACTGAGATGGCGACTATTCAATTACGTACTAGTATTCCAGGCCCCAAGTCGACAACACTGGCGGATCGCCGCCTGCGAGCGGTGCCACGTGGGCTGGCTCATGCCACGCCTGTGTATGTGGCGAAGGCCGAAGATGCGGTCCTGGAGGATGTGGACGGGAACCGCTATATAGATTTTGCTGGCGGCATCGGTTGCAACAATGTAGGGCATCGACGGCCTTCGGTTCTGTCTGCTATCCGCGAACAACTGGATCGCTTTCTTCACACTTGCGTGCAGGTCACGCCTTACGAGAGCTATGTTCGCCTTGCCGAGCGGATGAATGAACTTACGCCCGGAAAATTTCCCAAGAAAACTCTGTTTGTGAACAGCGGCGCCGAAGCAATCGAGAACGCGGTGAAGATCGCCCGTGCCCATACCGGACGCTCCGGGATCATCGCCTTCGAAGATGCCTTCCACGGTCGCACTATGATGACTTTAGCGCTGACCAGCAAGACTCATCCCTACAAAGCCGGATTCGCGCCCTTCCCGGGCGATGTTTATCGCATTCCATACGCGTACTGCTATCGCTGCTCGTATTCACTCACGTATCCATCCTGCGATTTGTTTTGCGCGCGCCATCTCGAAGATACCTTTAAACGAGTAGTTGCTTCGGAAGATGTTGCCGCCGTGATCGCGGAACCGGTGCTGGGAGAGGGCGGCTTCGTGGCGCCGCCTCCAGATTATTTCCGGGTTCTGATTGATATTTGCCACAAGCATGGCGTGTTATTCATCGCGGATGAAGTGCAGACGGGTTTCGGCCGCACGGGCGCTCTGTTTGCCAGCGAGCACTACGGAATTGAGCCGGATATCTTTGTGACCGCCAAGTCGCTCGGTGGAGGACTGCCGCTCGCGGCTATAACTGGCCGGGCAGAGATCATGGATGCTCCTCAAGCAGGTGGTCTCGGCGGCACTTTCGGAGGTAATCCACTATCCTGTGCAGCGGCGTTAGCGGTGCTCGATGCCTTTGAAAATGAAAACGAAAGCCTCTCAGCCCGCGCAAATGAACTAGGAAACCGGTTTCAACGACGAGCACTGGACTGGCAACGGCGATGGCCGGTGATTGGTGATGTGCGGGGCCTGGGCGCGATGCAGGCGATGGAGCTGGTGCAATCCGCAGACACGCGGCTGCCGGCTGCGGATGAGACTAAACAAATTGTGCAAGATTGTTACGAGCATGGTCTGATAATTTTGTCGGCTGGATCGTACTCCAACGTAATCCGCGCACTGATGCCACTGGTGATCACGGACGCTCAAATGGATGAAGCACTGGTGGTGCTGGAGTCGGCATTGCAAACAGTCTGCGAAAGAAAGGAAGCTGCAGCTCAGCCGGTCTAGAACCTGACACTTATGACGGTTGCTACTCCAACTCTGACCAAGCTGCCCAACTACATCAATGGTCGTTGGCAACAAGCCACCACGACCGAGTGGCTGGATGTCAGCAATCCTGCTACTGGTGAACTGATCGCCCAGGTTCCCATCTCCACTGACGCCGACGTGACCGCTGCAGTGGATGCTGCGGCTGCTGCCTACCCGGAATGGCGTCGTACACCGCCAGAAGACCGCATTCAGCCGTTATTCAAACTGAAGCAACTTTTGGAAGAGCACATTGATGAACTGGGACGCATCATCACCCAGGAAAACGGCAAGACTCTTTCTGAAGCTAAGGGAGAACTGCGCCGCGCCATCGAAAACGTTGAGGTTGCCTGCGGCATTCCGATGATGATGCAGGGCTATAACCTGGAAGATGTGGCTCGCGGCATCGACGAAATGATGATCCGTCAGCCGCTTGGGGTTGTGGCAGCGATCACGCCATTCAATTTCCCGGCAATGATCCCGTTCTGGTTTCTGCCGTATGCAATCGCTTGCGGCAATACCTTTATCCTGAAGCCGTCGGAACGTGTGCCGCTCACCATGCGGCGGGCCTTTGAGTTGCTCGATCAAATCGGCCTCCCTCCTGGCGTCGTCAACCTTCTGAATGGCGGGAAAGCGGCTGTGGACGCCCTTCTCGACCATCCCAAAGTGCGCGCTCTCAGCTTTGTCGGCTCGACCCCGGTAGCGAAATATGTCTATGCGCGAGCAGGCGCGAACGGCAAACGGGCGCAATGCCAGGGCGGCGCCAAAAACCATGTGATCGTCCTTCCCGACGCCGATATGGCTATGGCCACACAGATTATCGGTGATAGCGCTTTTGGCTGTGCAGGACAACGCTGTCTCGCAGTATCGGTGGCGGTCACAGTCGGCGAGGCGCAAACCAGCTTTCGGGATGCCATCACAAATGCCGCAACTTCCTTGCGGGTGGGCAATGGTTTGGATGAAGGCGTTCAAATGGGGCCTGTCATCACGGCGCAGAGCAAATCACGTGTGGAGTCTCTGATCGCGATGGGTGAGAAACAGGGAGCCAAAGTTCTGCTGGACGGTCGCAATTCGAAAATCCCGAAATATGAAGCTGGAAACTTTGTCAATCCGACAATCCTCGATGACCTACCGGTCACAAGCGACCTGGCGGATACTGAAATTTTCGGTCCGGTGCTAAGCCTGGTCCACGCCGACAGCCTGGATGAAGCGCTTACCTTCCTTGAACGCAGCCCCTATGGAAACCAGGCTTCGCTATTTACCTCCAGCGGGTCGGCGGCGCGACGGTTCCGTTACGAAGCGCCTGCCGGCAACATCGGCATCAACATCGGGGTTGCGGCCCCGATGGCGTATTTCCCTTTCAGCGGATGGAAAGATAGTTTCTTTGGAGTGCTGCACGGGCAGGGTCGCGATGCGGTCGAGTTCTACACTGAGAAGAAAGTCGTGATTGAGCGCTGGGCAAAGGATCACTCGCGAAAGTTTTGAGGGAATTTTATGTCCGACACAATCCAGAAATACAAAGATTATGTGATGACCGGCTTTATGAAGTCGGTTGTGCCCATTGTGATCGATAAAGCCAGCGGCTCGATCGTCACCGATGTCAACGGCCGGGAATACCTAGACTGCTTCGCGGGTATTTCCGTGGTCAGCGCGGGCCACAATAATCCTCAAGTCATCGCCGCGGCCAAGACACAAATGGAAAAGGTGGTGCACTGCGCTTCTTACATTTACCACGTGGCGCCGGTGGCGGACCTCGCCGAAAAGATTGCTCATATCGCACCGCGCGGACTAACCAAGACTTTCTTTGGCAACGGTGGAGCGGAAGCCGTCGAAGGAGCCATGAAGCTGGCTCGCCTCTACACGGGCAAACATGAATTCATCTCTCTACATGCCAGTTTTCATGGGCGCAGCTGGGGGACGCTCAGCGTCACCGGCAACGTGGGACGCAAAAGGCGGGGCGGCCCTTACGCTCCGGGTGTCACCTTTGCTCCCGCTCCGTATGCCTACCGTTCGCAGTGGCCGAACGATCCCGAAGAATGTGGCCGGCAGTGTGCCCGGGCCATCGAAGACGTGATCCGCTTCACTACTTCGGACGACGTCGCCGCGTTCATCGTCGAACCGGTCATGGGCGAGGGCGGCATCATCGTCCCTCCGCGAAACTATTTCAAAGAAGTAAAGAAGGTTCTCGATCACCATGGAATTCTTTTTATCGCCGATGAAGTCCAGTCCGGATTTGCTCGCACCGGAAAGATGTTTGCCATCGAGCACTACGGTGTCGAGCCCGACATTCTAGTAACCGCGAAGGGCATTGCCGACGGTTTTCCGCTGAGTGCGTTTACCACACGACCGGAGATTGCAGCCGCATTCAAGCCCGGGGATCATCTCTCCACCTTTGGCGGCAATCCAGTTTCCTGCGCTGCCGCACTCGCCAACATCGAATTCATGGAGAAAGAAAATCTTCCCGCTCGCGCTACTGAGAGCGGCGATTACGCCATGTCGAAGCTCAGGGGACTGCACAAACAGAATTCGCTGATCGGGGAAGTGCGGGGACTGGGGCTGATGATTGGAGTGGAGCTGGTGAAAGACGAAAAACTTACTCCGGCTACAACAGAAGCCGAAGCCTTGCGCGAGGCGTTATTGCGTCTGGGGGTTCTCGTGGGGGTAGGAGGAGTTTATGGAAACGTGATCCGCTTCCAGCCGCCTCTGGTCATCACGCGGCAGCAGATTGATCGAGCCTTGAAAGCCTTCGAGGCGGCATTACAGGAAGTGGCGCCGCTGGCAACGGTATAGAAGGTGTCTCAGTGCGCGGCGATATTGTTTAGATCTGGTTGTCGTCATCCTCGTCCCGGTCGCTATCCGAGCCACGATTGAAATCCTTCACTGGGCTAAGCGTACGGTTATCGCTGGCATGATGAATCTCAATCGTGCCATTCACATTGGAGAGTTTGATCCGAGCTCCTCCGCCAGCCAGCTCTCCGTGCAGATCATGTCCCACAATGCGATGGTTGCGCACGCGTAAGCCAAAGTCATTGCTGATACGCCGTATACGGTGGAAGCTTCAAGTTCCGCTTTGGAGTCCGAGGGCATGGTCAGCAACACGCTGCCGTTGACAGAAGCAAGCTCAACAGAAGAGGCGCCTAAGCGATCGAACTGTGCCTCCACACGATTATTGATGGTGGAGAGCTTAACTGGCCCGCCCAGACCACTTGCCTTTAAATGGCCGTTAATACAAGAGGCCCGCACTTCGCCGGCGATCCCCTGGACATCCAGCGCACCATTAATAAGCTTTATGCCGTCCAGCCGGGCGTTTCGCGGGACAGATAATGTGTATTCAACGCTGGCGGGATTGTCCCGATCATCGTCGCTGAAAGTAAGGTTGTGGTCTGGATACTCGGTGCGGATTGAGACGCTGTCCGTCGAAGCATCGACCACAATCTTGGCTTCATCCAGCCGGTCCTTGCTGCGTGCATACTTGACTGCGTCCACCTTAACCTCGTTGCGATCCCATCCGGAGATATGAACGCTGCCGTTGATGTTGGCAAGCGCCACCCGCCCACCTGCGGCGAGCGCATAGGTTTGATGGAACTCTTGGGTGAATTGTCCCCTGTTTTCAGCAGCATGGCTTTGCGCCACGGCAAATAGAAGGGCACAAAGGCTGCCTAGAATTGCACCCACCCAAGTAGCAAGTTCGCGTTGACGCTTCATAGCCTTTCCCTCTCGACTCAGCTTAGACGGGGCAAGTGTGAAATCGTGAGTGACGAAACATTAGGAAATAGTTGAATGCGAGCCGCCTTGCTCTTACGAGGGTATCGACCCGAGACGAGGTTGTTTTCGTTCCGCTTCAGAAATCACGTAGAGCAGTAGGATCAGGAGCTCTGGTTCAATGGGATGGCGGTATCGGGGATGAGGGAAAACGAAGTAATAGACTGCGGGATAACAAAGGAACAGCCCAAAAAAAAGCCACGCCCCCGGTCGATGTTTTCGCAGCGCACGTGCTAGCCCCCAGAACGCAAGTGCCGAGGAAAGCAAAAAGATCGCATTTTTCATCGGCGCGAGCCAGGCAATTTTTTCCTGACGAGGCACGCCGCCCCAGTAATATATGAAGCGCTTTAGACTAAGGCCTAGAAAACGCCCATAGTCCTGGCGAATGAAATCGATTGCCTCCTGTTTGCGCTCCTTCACGTAAGCCATCTCCCCAAGGCGGCGATAACGTTCCATCTCAAAAACGTTCTGCGTGGGGTGGAGATATTCCATCCACGTTCCATTCGCTCCCGGTCCATTACCAATGCGGAGTTCAGCACCAAAATTCGAACGCAGAAAAACAGGCTGTCCGAAGGTACGGTAATTGCGAATCAGCCAGGGGGCAATGCAACCCAGGAATACAGCGGAGGCCAGAACGACCCCAGCCAGAGAGCGTTTGCCGAGCTTCCAGCGGTGATACCAAATCCACAATCCTGAAGCGGGCAGAAAGGCCAGTAATGACGGATTGGTGAGCGCCGCAATGCCCCAGATCAGTGAGAACGTCAGCCACGGCTTTAGACCCTCTCTTTCTTCCATCACCAGCGTCAGCCAGAAAAGCACCGCAAGCAGGAGAGCGGCGAGGCTGGTCTCCCACACCCACCGCGTGGACCAATACATTACCGACGGAAGAAGGGCCCATGCCCAGGCACTCCAGACCGCTACTCGTTCGCTGAAACATCGTTTCGCAATCAAAAAAATCAGAATGCAGGTGAGTGCGGAAAAAATGCTGTTAAGGGTCAATAAAATGAAGGCGGACGCCTGGCTATAAATCCCGAACAGCTGGAACACGCCGGCGATGAGCAACGGATATAGTGGCGGCTCCCAGGCTGTCGGTCCGGTGTATCCGTTAAAGGGATTGCCAAATCCTCCGCCCGTGGCGAGAGAGCGCCCGATGCGTCCCATCTCGAAACCAAAGCTGAAATTATCCCCGATGGCTTTGAACCTATAGCTGTGAGCGATCATCATGTATCCCAATCGCAGCGCAAAGGAGATGACCACCATCCAAAAAAAAGATGTTCGAATTTGCGCCCAATAGCGACGATAAACATTGACAGCCCGGATTTTCGAGAGGGGAGTCGTACTGGCAACACCAGCCATAGCAATCAGATTAGCGCGGGATGAGCTCATTTGTAGCTTCAAAATTGGGTTCTATCGGCGCCGCGCCGCCCGCTTCTTCTCGGACTCAGCGCTGAAAATAAAGCGTTTAGCAGAGCTGTTGAATGTTAGCCCTCAATTTATCGCCGAGTTCGGCCAACTAGGGCGGGGTTAATGTCGTCTCAAACATGGGCCAAAAGTAATAGAAACGAGTAAGTCCAGCCGCTTGGTCTGGTTTGTCCATTTCCTCCAGGAGGTCATTTTCAATGAAAAAGTTTCTTGCAACACTGACGTTGCTGTTTGCATTTACGCTGCCCGGCTTTGCCCAAGGACAAGTCCGGCTTTCAGCGGAGGATCAGAAAAAATTTGATAATCACTACTCAAAGTGGGTGAACGATACCCGCAAGAACGACCGGGACGACATCGCCAAAGATGTGCACGAGATGCAGGAGATCATGGCCAAGTACAACATTCCGGCGAATGTGCCCTACGACCAGATCGCCAGCACCGGAAGCGGGGTTCGCGTATATCAGAGCCGGCTTTCGGCGGATGACCAGCGCGAGTTCGATAAGTACTACACCAAATGGGTGAATGACACGCGCAAGAATGACCGCGATGACGTCGCTAAAGATGTCGGACGCATGCAGGAGATCATGGCGCGCAACAACATTCCTGCGAACGTGCCGTTCGAGCAGATTGCCAGCACCGGCTATCCCGGGAATGGTTATCCCGCAACCGCCTATCCGGCAAACAGCCAATGGCAAAGCCGGCTTTCTCCCGACGACCAGCGCGACTTTGACCGCTACTATTCAAAGTGGGTAGACGACACGCGCCAGAACGGCCGGGACGCCGTCAGCAGGGATGCGGGATACATGCAGGAGATCATGGCGCGCAACAACATCCCTGCCAGCGTTCCCTTTGACCAAATTGCGAGCTCGGCCGGGTACTCCAGTGGCTCTTCCCCGGCCTATGTTCAGCGACTCTCAGTCAATGACCAGCGAGAGTTCGACCACTACTACGCCGAGTGGCTGGAACACACGCGCAAGAACGATCAGGATGATGTTGCCAAGGACGTGGCCCGCATGCAGGAAATCATGGCGCGAAACAACATTCCTTGGAATGTTCCTTTCGATCGCATCGGGTCCCCCGATGCCGCCTCGCGACACTAATTAATCACGATAGAAACGGAGGTGCAGAAGCCTGCACCTCCTTATTTCTCACAGTTTGCACTCTTAATTTAGTTCTGCGCACGGCGCGTTGTTGTCAGCAAATCAACCGGTGCGACGAAGAATTGTCATCACTAACCCGATAGCAGTCAGCAGCAAGAGACAAGCCGAAAAGATGTAATACGGAATCCGTATCTTAGGCCAAAGCCATTGTGGTAGCTTGTCGACAAACTTGTCGCTGCGATTTATTTCAGACGAAAAGCCAGTGTTTGGCCTCTCCACTGCAACAACCAAAAGGTCTCCTGCGAACTTCCGCGATGCCCTGTGGTCTCGCCTTGAAAAGCACACGAACTGAATTAGGATGTATTTCCGGTCAGGGCGATTCTAGTAGTGTCGGTAAACCTATCTTCGCGCAAGCGCGGCAGCATAATG
>Ga0137379_10002041_pt1 | contig 18612 bp, 16 predicted proteins | sample SagtaG_18_FD_104812 | JGI IMG/M metagenome (GOLD analysis project Ga0137379, IMG submission 104812) | Vadose zone soil microbial communities from Sagehorn Ranch, Mendocino, California, USA - Sage2_L_80_16 metaG | ecosystem: Environmental > Terrestrial > Soil > Vadose zone | place: USA...
ACTAGATCGGCTCGAGCCGCTGGGCATTGGAAGATACCTTCTTCAACCTTCAACGTGCGGCCCGACACGCAGCCACGGCTGGTCAATCCTGTCACCTCAAGGAAGACGGCAGCGCGGTCCCCGGCGGCCCACGATCAGCGTAGGCCGGCGAGGCGCTCCCGGGCCTGCTGCGCGTAGTGCGCATCCTCGACGAGGTACTCGGACCGGGGGGGCGTGGTGGCGCACCGTTGGAGGAGGACGCGGGCCTCTTCCTTGCGCGAGGGATCCAGGGACAAGAGGGCGTCGGCCAGGAAGTACATGAGAGCGGTGTTGTCCGGCGCGATGGCGAGCCCCGTGCGGAGGTGGGCCAGGCCCTTCTCGCGCGAGACCCACCCGGTGAGCATGGGGATGCGCGGCGCCTCCACGTGAAGCCGCCCCAGGATCAGATATCCCCCCGCCTGGGCGATCGCGGGCTCGATCTGGATGACGGCCTGGGCGAGGTCGCGGATCCGTGCCGGGGCGCTCTGCCAGGCGGCATAGAGCTTGTGAAAGACCGCCCACTGGCCCCAGGACACCGCCGCCCACAGGTAGGTCTCGGCGGCGGGTGCGATCGTGCGGGCGGCGTCGGCGCGAAGGCGGCCACGAACACGGTGCACGTCCGCGTCGAGCAGACGAACCGTGTCCTCGGCGAGCTTCTTGGCTTCGTCGAACAGCTTGACCTGCTCCCGCGGGTCCATGTCGCAGAAGCCGCCGCGAAAGAAAAAGGCCCGCAGGAGGCGCAGGCGTGCCTCGTAGGACAGGGGCTCGAGCGCGAGGGCCCTCCGGTAGTCGGCGATCGCCCGATCCACGTGGATGGGGTCGGCGGTGCCGCCGTGCGCGCCCTCGGCCCTCCGCGCGTAGTGCGCGTCGCCGGAGGCCAGAGCCGCCTCGGCGGCGGAGACCTCCTCGGGCGAGGCGGAAAGGGCGAGGGACGCGAGGGCGGCCAGGATCATGGGCGTGAAATGGGGAGCACCGCGCGCTCCGACTGCTTAACTTACTAAGGCCGCGGGTCGGTCATCAAGTCGGCTATCATGAAGGACGAATTGAGCGCGACGATCCCGAAGGAACCCTCCCCCAGGGACGGCCCCACCGAGAGCGAGCCCGCGGAACCGCCGAGCTCGGGAGGCCGTACGCTCGGCCTGGGCGGCCTCCTGATCGAGCTCGTCGTGCCGGCGGCGTTCTCGGCGGCCCTGCTGCTGGTGCTGGCCAGCTACACCGCGTATTGGGACCTCCACACCCCCATCGGCCTGGGGATCTTCGGTCTCCTGCTGGTGGCCCTCAGCCTGTTCGTGAGCATCCGCGTGGATGGGTTCACCCTGGCCCGCCGCCGGAAGAGGGGGAGGAAACAGCTGCTCAACCGGGCGAACCCCCGCGCCCGGCTGGTCAAGTTCGTGCTCGGCGGCCTGGTGATCCCGATGGGGGCTCTGGCCGCCGCCAACCTGTTCGAGCTCCCCAACCACCAGACCCCGATGTCGCTGGCCATCCGGCTGAGCATCCGCAAGCCCTCGGCCGCCCGTGCGGAGCAGCTCGGCAACGCCGTACTGCGTGCCGAGATCCCGATCGGCAAGGTGCAGGGGATCGTGGCCTTGCAGACCCTGAGGTCGGGCGAGGCCCTCGACCAGCTCTTTCGCATCCTGAGCGACGACCCCGCGGCGCTCGAGGGTGGCAGCGTGTACCAGGCCCTGAGCAAGGCGCTGGCCTCATACGGGGCGTCGGCGAAAGCGAGGCTGCGGCAGCGGTTCGACCAGGTGAGTCCCGGAGCGCGCCGGGGGGCGGCAGCTCCGCCCGGGGACCTCTTCGAGCGCTACTTCGCGGCGGGCTTCGAGGGGGTGAAGAGCGAGATCGACGGACGGAGCCCGGAAGCCGCGGCCGAGGGGGATTGGGAACGTCTGCAGGCCGCGCGGGCCGGGCTGAAGCAGGCCTTGAGCCAGATGGAGACCGACACCCCGTCCGCCCAGAGCGGCAGCCGGCTGCCCGCCTTCATCATGCAGACCTTCCTCCAGATGGGTCTCCAGAAGGATCCCGACCTGCTCGCGTTCTCGCACCGGACCGCCGTCGATGCCGAGTGGTCGGACGCCGTGCGCGGGCAGGCGCTGCTCCTGATTGCCAAGCTGGGTGGGATGGATGACCTGGATGGGCTCTACGCCTACCTGGAGAGTCCCAGCACCCTGCTGCGGACGCGTGCCACGCAGGCCATCGCCACCCTGCAGTCGAAGCTGACGGTCGCCGCGACCAGCGGTTGACCCGCGCCGGGGGTGCTACCATCGGCCGGAGAATGGCCCGAAGGAAGGTACCTTGATGAAGACCGCCTCGGCACGCGCGATCGCCCTCGTGGGCGTCTGGGCCGCCGCCGGGTGCGCTGGTCCCGGCAAGGCCACGAACGTCGATCCCGCGAAGCCATTCCTCGCGGTCTCCATCGGTCCCCGCCAGGCGACCTGGACCCGCAATTTCAACCCGTTGCTTCCCAGCGCCCTTTTCCCCGCCGCGGGAGGGATCTACGAGCCCCTGCTCGTCTACAACCGGGTCAAGGCCGCGTACATCCCGTGGCTTGCCACCTCCTACGCGTGGAGCGCCCACAACACCAGGCTCGCCTTCGCCATCCGCGCAGGGGAATACACGAGCGCGCGCTTCACGGGTTTCCCGGACCAGAGCAGTCCCTACGCCCGGCTGGCCCCCCACGATGACCCGGAGCCCCTGCTCGTCATGCGGGAGCTCAAGCCTCGGGTCGATTGAGGCGGGGCGGCCCATGGAGGATCCCTCATGACCAATCGCAAGCCGATCAACCGCAGGTCGTTTCTCGGCCAGGCCGGCGCGGTGGCGATCGGAGCGGGCGCCCTCGGCGGCACTGCCCTCTCCTATGGCCGGATCCTGGGCGCGAATGACCGCATCTCGCTCGGGCATGTCGGGGTGGGCCGTCGCGGCACGGAGCTGGGCGAGATCGTCGCCCGGCTCAAGGCGAAGAACGTGGAGATGACGGCGGTCTGCGACCTGTGGAAGGTCAACCGGGAGGCGGCCGTGGGGCGGGCGGCCGCGGCCTACGGACGCGCGCCGAGGGCGTTCCAGTACATGCAGGACCTGCTGGCCCTCAAGGACGTGGACGCGGTGCTGGTCTCCACGGCCGACTTCCAGCACGCGACGCACTTGAAGCTCGTGGCGGAGGCCGGCAAGGACTGCTACTGCGAGAAGCCGATGGCCAATGACCTGGCCGAGGCCAAAGCCGCCCGCGAGGCGGTGCTGAGCAAGCCCCTCATCGTGCAGGTCGGCACGCAGCACCGCAGCGAGCCCTATCAGAACGCGGCCCACGACTTCATCAAGACGGGCGCGCTGGGAGACGTCACCAAGGTGGAGATCGTCTGGAACTATCACGGACCCCGGTGGCGCGGGCGCCCCGAGGTCAGCCAGCTGAAAGAGCAGGACACCGACTGGCGTCGTTGGCTGCTCGGCAAGCCCTTCCGTCCGTTCGATCCGAGGATGTACTTCGAGTTCCGCCTCTACAAGGACTTCTCCAGCGGCATCCCGGACCAATGGATGAGCCACGGCATCGACCTCGTCCACTACTTCCTGGACGACTCCTTCCCGAGGTCGGTGGTGGCGAGCGGCGGCGTCTTCGCCTGGAAGGACGGGCGCGAGAACCCGGACACCTTCCAGGCCCTGCTCGAATACCCGAAGGGGTTCCTCGTGAGCTATTCGACGAGCTTCGGCAACGACAGCGACAGCTTCACCCGCATCATGGGCAAGGCCGCGACCTTGATCAACCTCGGGGGGGAGGGAAGCCCGCGGTGGAAGTGGGTGGAGGAGAAGGGCACCCACGAGGACGACCCGAACGTGAAGCGCGCGGAGAGGTACATCACCGTGCCCGGCGACGACCGGATCCCTTCGGCGGCGATGGGCGATGATGACACGTCCCACATGTCCAACTGGCTCGAATGCCTGCGCAGCCGGAAGGCGCCGAACGCGACGGTCCACCATGGGTTTGCTCATTCCGTCGCGTGCATCATGGCCGCCCGCGCGTGCCGGGAGGGCCGGAAGCTCTACTGGGATCCCAGGACGGAGTCCATTCTCGATCGTCAGCCTGCGTAGACGGTCGTCTAGGGGCGGGCCCGCGGGCGGGGTTGCGCCTCCGGTGGCCCAAAGGCCTGGCTTTCCCGGATGCGCACCCTGACCTTGAGGCCATTGAGGTCGGCCGGCTCGTAGTGCCAATGCCGCACCGCGTCGAGCAGGGCCTGGTCGAGGATCTCGCCGGCCGACTCGACCACCCGAGGGTCGACCACCTCGCCAGTCTCGGTCACGGTCAGCTCCACGGTGACGGTTCCCTTGAGGCGGAGCTTCCGGGCCGCTTCGGGGAACGGTGCCGGGTTGCCGGAGATCCTCCGCGGAGCCGTGACCCCGGGGCCCATCTCGACGAGGTCGCCACGCTGGACCCAGCCGCCGGTCCGCAACGCTTTCTTCTGTGCCGCCGGGTCGTCGACCCGGTCGAGGCGAGCGGTGACCTGAAGAGTCTCTCCCAGGGAAGCGTTCACCTTCCGCACCCAGGGGCGGAAGCCCGCGCTCTCGACGCGAAGGACGTGTCCGCCCGGCGTCACGGGCAGCGCGACCAGGGGCGTCGCCCCCACGTCCAGACCGTCGAGCTTGACCGAGGCGCGCGAAGGCTCGGACTCGATCCGCAGGGTCCCCGTCGCGGCCTGCAAGGTGAAGCGAAGCGGGATCGGAGGGCCCTCGCCCGTGACCTCGAGGCTCAGCTCCGCGGGGACGAAGCCCTCCTTGGCCACCTTCACCTGGCGGACGCCCCGGGGCACGGGCGAGAGGAAGAGCGGCGCGTTCCCCACGTGGACGCCGTCGACGAACACGGCGGCGTCGGTCGGGTGGGTGGCGATCTCGAGCCCCGGGGGCGGAGGCACCGCCGTCACCCGTTCCCGCGGGGAGCGAAGGGCGGCCGTGGCGGCCAGCCCCACCACCGCGACCAGCGCGGCCACCGCCCACCGCCGGGCGAGCCAGCGCCTTGCGAAGAACGGAGAGGACTGCTTGAGGTCGACGGTCTCCGCGAGCTCTGGCCGCGGAGCGGACGCGGCGGTTCCGGCGGCGACCGGTTCCGCCAGGGACCCCGCGGGCGCGCCCAGGCTGAGAGCGGCCACGAAGGCCCCTGCGCTGGGAAAACGCGCGGTGGGGTCCTTCGCCAATGCCCGACGGAAGACGTCGTCGAAGGGACGGGGGAGGTCCGGGTTCCAGCTCGAGGGGGGCGGCGGATCCGTGTTGACCACGCTGTAGAGGATCGGAGTGATGGTCTCACCTTCGAACGGCTTCCGACCCGTCAGGACCTCGTAGGCCACGACGGCGAGGGAAAACTCGTCCGTCGCCACCGTGACCTCGCCCTTCGTGATCTGCTCCGGGGCCATGTAGGCGGGGGAGCCGAAGACCTGCCCGCTGGCGGTGATGACCGCACTCGCCAGATGGGCGACGCCGAAGTCCATCACCTTGGGCCGCCCGGCGGCGAGCACGAAAAGGTTGGCGGGCTTGATGTCGCGGTGGATCGTCCCCTTGGAGTGGGCGTAGTCCATGGCCGCGGCCACGGGACCGAGGACGCGGAGGGCCTCGCCCAGGGCGAGCCGCCCTCGTTCGCGCAAGATCGCCTGCAGGGTCGCGCCTTCGAGGAACTCCATGGCGAAGTAGTCCTCGCCCACATCGAAGATGGTGACGATGCTGGGGTGGACGAGGTGCGCCGCCGCCTGCGCCTCTCTGCGAAAGCGCAGGAGGTATTCCGGGGCCTCGGGCCCCGAGACGTGCTCGGGCCTCAGGGTCTTGACGGCGACGATGCGTCGGGCCAGGGGGTCGAAGGCCCGGTAGACGCGTCCCATGGAGCCCTCGCCGACGACCCCCAGGACCTCGTAACGGCCGAAGGTGCGCTCCGGAGGAACCGCGGCCAGGGCCGCGTGGAGGCGGTCACGGACGTCTCCTTCGAAGCTCAGGAACCGGATCCCGGTGCGCCCCGGGGTCTCGCGCGACGCGCGCACGACCGATCCGACGGCTTTCGCCTCTCCGTGGCCACCCGGCAGGGTGAAGCACAGGTCCAGGATGGTCCCCGGGGCCAGCGAAGCCTTGGTTTCCAGCAGCATGCCGCCGACGCTGATGTCGCGCGCCACGGCCAGGACGGGCTCGCCGGCCCCTTCGTCGTTCCGAGGAGACGCGCGCACGGGCAGCCGCGTCCGCACGCGGCGCGGCACGATGAGGAGCTCTCCCAGGCGCGTGTTCCAGAGCGGCGGATCCACGGGCCCCGTGAGCACGAGGTTGGCCCCCGCCTGTCGGAGCTCCTCCTCGGGAAGGGCGGTGTCCCGGGACACGACCACGATCGAGGAGCGTCGCGTCCCCGCGTTGTCACGGAGCCGGCTTATCAAACCAAGAGCGGCGGCGGCATCGGCGCCGTCGACGACCACGACGCTGGGGATGAAAGCCCGAGCCACCTCCAGAGCTCCGCCCGGCGTGGACACCAGCGCGCGCTCGACTCCGTCCGCCCAGAGGATCGTGCGCTCGAGATCCGTGCCGAGGTCTGCGGAACCAACGATCAGGACTTTGGTCATGCAGATGCGCCAACCTTAAGGCTAGATCAGCCTTGGCCCGGGGCCAGGTTGATCGGGAGGGGGCCTGCGGGAACCGCCTGCTTTTTCACCTTATTGTAGCACGACGAGGACGGTGTGCTTCGGGAGGGCGATCTGCCTCCGAATCTCCAATGAATCCGGGCGCTTAGCCTCCTGTGCGCGGGCGCACTGCGCGCACGCGTCTGTCCGCGCAGCCTTCGCCATGATCCACCAGCCCTACTCCAAGTTGTGGCGGGTGCCCTTCGTTCGGCGCTGCCGAGTGGAGTGGGGGGACGGCCCGCGGGATGCCGTCTGCTGCAACATCAGCGCCGACGGCGTTTACATCGGCATCCACCCCATCCCGCCGGTCGGGGAGAAAGTGCAGCTTCGCTTCAAGCTTCCGGGAAACGACATCCCGATCGTCGTGGAAGCCGAGGTGTGCTGGGAGAACTCGGGGCAGGCTCACAAGGTGCACAGCCTTCCTCCCGGGTGCGGGCTGCGGTTCCATGCCCTCCCGGGGCCCGAGCGCGAGAGGATCGAGGACCTCGTGAGGGAGTACCGCGAGCCGGGGCCTCGGCGCCTCGGATGTCGCTGAGCTGACCGAAATTCGTCTCCTTCCGCGCCACGAGCCTGTGTCCTTCCTCACGATCGGCGCGGGGCGTGATCCCCCGCACACCCCCGTCCCCGGAGGGCGGCCTAGCTTCCTCCTTGGACGAGACGCCGCTCGATCCCACCTCCTGACACAGAGCAAACCCGAGGCAACTCGGGGACGCAGAGCCGCGGGGCCCTCGGCCTGAAGGCCGTGGGGCCAGCCGGGCCGCCAGGAGCCGACGCTGCGCAACAGGCCTCGACCGAGGCCGTCCGGAGCGCAGCCGAGAGGAGGTGCCCGATGAAAGCCCACGCTTTTCGACGCATCGACGCTCGCCGACCGGTTCGGGCCGGATCTTCCCGCAAGGGCCGCGCGGCCGCGGCTTCGGGGGCTCGGACAGACCGGGCCCGGCGTGAGGAGCAGGCGCGGCTGCGGATGCTCACGGAGCAGATGCCCGCCGTCATCTGGTCCACGGACGTCGATTTCCGGATCACGTCTTCGCTCGGGGCCGGCCTCGGGGGCATGAACCGGCGACCCGACGAAGCGGTGGGCCGAACCCTGCTCGAATACCTGGACACGCAGGATCCCGGCTTCCCGCCCATTGCCGCCCATCACCGGGCGCTCCAGGGCGAATCGGTGAACTACGACATGGAGTGGGGAGGCCGCACGTTTCAGGCGCACGTGGAGCCGCTGCGCGATGGCAAGGGCTCCATCGCCGGTACCATCGGCGTCGCCCTCGACATCACCGAGCGCAAGCAGGCGGAACAGCGCCTTCTCCATGCCGTCCTCCACGACGCGCTCACCGGCCTGCCGAACCGCGCGCTCTTCATGGACCGGCTGGCCCACGCGCTCGAGCGCACGCGGCGCAAGGGCCAACCCGTCGGTACCCTCCTTCTCGACCTCGACCGCTTCAAGCACGTCAACGACGGCCTGGGTCACCTGGCGGGCGACCGTCTCCTGGTGGCGGTGGCCCGGAGGTTGAGGGCGTGCGTTCGGCCGCAGGACACCGTGGCCCGCTTCGGGGGCGACGAGTTCACGGTCCTCCTGGAAGACATCGACGGCGCGGACGACGCGATCCGCGTCGCGGAGCGGATCCACTACGACCTGTCCCCGCCCCTCGAGATCGACGGTCACGAGGTCGTGATCGGGGCGAGCGTCGGCATCGCGGTCAGCACCCCGAGCCACCACCGACCCGGGGAAATCCTCCGGGACGCCGACACCGCCATGTACCGCGCCAAGGCCCGGGGCGGCGGGTGCTGTCAGGTGTTCGACGAGGCCATGCACGAGCGGGCCGTCTCGCTCCTCGGTCTCGAGATGGAGCTGCGGCGGGCCGTGGAGCGTCAGGAGCTCCGCGTCCATTACCAGCCCATCGTTTCCCTGGCCGACGACCGGATCGCCGGCTTCGAAGGCCTCGTGCGCTGGCAGCACCCGCGGCGGGGCCTCGTCCTGCCCGCCGAGTTCCTCCCTCTGGCGGAGGAGACGGGCCTGATCCTTCCCATCGGCCGATGGGTGTTCGGCGAGGGGTGCCGTCAGATGCAGGCCTGGCAGGCGGAGTCGCGGGCGGAGCTTCCCTGGTTCCTCAGCCTGAACCTGTCCGGCAAGGAGCTCCTGCAGCCGAACCTGGTCGAGGATCTGGGCCGCATACTCCGCCCGGTCGGTGCGCTCTCCCGGCGGATCAAGGTCGAGGTCACGGAGGACATCCTCATGGAGAACGAGGAGTCAGCCGGGAACACGCTGTCGCGCCTGAGGGAGCTCGACCTGCGGGTGAGCATCGACGACTTCGGGACCGGCCACTCCTCGCTGAGCCACCTGAACCGCCTCCCCGTGGACACCCTCAAGATCGACCAGTCCTTCGTCGGCAACATGTGCGATCGACCGGGGAACCTGGAGATCGTCCGCACCATCGTGGCCCTCGCCCACAACCTGAACATGGACGTGGTCGCGGAGGGCGTGGAGACGGCGGAGCAGCTCGCGGAGCTGCGCGCCATGGGCTGCGACTACGGCCAGGGTTATTTGTTCTCGCACCCCGTCGAAGCCCCGGAAGCGCGAACCCTCATGGGGCGATAGATCCGGGGTAGTCGGATCAAACGGTGAAGCCTCACACCGCCGGGAGTAGCTCCTCGATGCGGTGCTGGAGCTCCGCGACCACCGCGCCATCCGTGGGGAGGACGCGGGTGTTGTGGTCGAACGGGGACCCGGCCAGGATCGTCGCCGCGTGGTCGGCCAGGGCTTCGAGGATCTCGAAGTCGAGCTGGGTGAAGCTCGGACCGATCTTGCGGCTGTCCACGTAGATCAGCCCCAGGATCTTCCCCTGCTGGCGGAGGGGGACGCAGGCCAGGGACGCGATGCCGAGGGCCGCCACGCTGGGGCGCTTCCCCAGGCGGGGGTCGGCGCGGACGTCGGCGAGCACGACCGCGGCTCCCGTCTCGAGAACCTGTCGCGCGGCCCCGACGCTGCCGCGGAACCGCTCGTCGTGAAGCGCCGCGGGCGAGAAACCGGAGGCCACCTTGACCTGGAGCTTCCCGTCGGGGCCCATCACCAGGACGAAGCCGCGCTCGCTCCGCGTCAGTTCCATGGCGGATTCCAGGAGGCGCACGAGGAGGTCCGCGGGCCCCAGGTCGGAGCTGAGCCGGCGCCGCATCTGGGCGGAGCTCTGGATCCGCGCCAGGCGCTCCGAGTCGAGAGCCGCGGCCTGGGTGGCGGAGAGGCGCTCGAAGCGGCCCCTCAACCGCCCGAACCCGATCCAGTCGCCGTCCTGGAGCTCGGCGCCTCGCGCCGGCCCGCCGTTTACCGTGGTGCCGTTCTTGCTGCCGACATCCACCAGCGTCCAGCCGACCCCGTTCCAGCCCAGGCGCGCGTGGCGCCTCGAGACGCTCGGATCCTCGAGGACGAGGTCACAGCAGAAGTCGCGTCCGATCTCCAGGTTCTCCCCATCCCGTATCACCACGACCCGGGGTGCACGCTCCGGTGGATGCAGCGTCAGCTTGGCGGGCATTTGGGACCATCCCGGGAGGGTACCGACCCCGAGCGCACTGCTCTGCGGGCCGTGCCCTCCCCCTCGTCATCGTCATCGGCACCAGAACCAAGGCCCTCGCTGTCGGCTGCTCCGTCATCCAGGACCCATCGATCTCATGACTCGACCTGGGGGTCGCGGCTGAACTCGAGCGCGGCCGTGTCTTCGGGACCTCTTGCAAAGGGCGGGCCTCGATCGTGGTGACGGCCTGTCCCCGAGCCGCCGACCAGCGGAAGTCGTTCAGATCGCGTTGGTTGTCGCCCCGGCCGAACCCTGTCGGGGACCGCCCGAGGGCACGCGGTAGGGCTCTCGACTACCGAAAGTTGGTAGCAGACGACACGAAGTACCCAGGGGCCTCCGGCTCGGTCATCCGCCCCCTGGATCCGTCCTCCCAGGATGCAACAGCTCCCACGCCTCGTCCGGAGGGCGGTGATCATGGCGTGACGCTGGCCACACGGCGGCCGTTTTGAGGATGCGGCGTCGTGCGCCACATCCCTTGGGGAAAACATGCTCCCCGGGACACCATTTCTCGCCCGTGCACAGCTCCTCGGTATACTCGCCCTCCAAGGACGTAACGTCGGACCAGAAATGGCGATGCGTCCCACTGACCGCTTCCCTGCGCGCCGACGTTACGCCCTGAGGCGGAGTGAACTCATCGCTGCTCACGCAACCTATCCTACGCCTCCGTCCAACCAGCCGAGGGCGAGGCCGTTCTGCTCGACCTCGCGAACCTCCGGCGCCGCGTCCCTACCCGCAGCATGGGCGGATGCCCGGCCGCGCCGTACCGCATGAGGCCGGCGCGACGGTCGAGGAAGAGATACGCCGCCGTGACGTACTGGCCACCTTCGAAGCAGAGGAGGCGGAAAGCGGTGCTGCGCGCGAGCAGGCGCAGGCCGTAGAGCAGCGCCAACGAGCCCAGCCAGAGAAGAGACGCCTCCCGCCGACGCGACCTCCCGTAGAAGGCAGCCGACAGGAGACCAACCGCGAGCAGGAGCACGCCCAGCACGAGGCCCAGGGCGTCGGCCCTGAGCATGTCGCGCACGTCGGCGCGCGTGATCTGGAGTAGCAGCAGCGGCACAGCCACGCTCATGCCCGAGGCTGCGGATTGTACCGTTCTCCCTCCTTTGGAAATTCCTTGGCGAACCGCTGGACTCGCTTGAGGACTTCCGGGCCGAAAGGGCCGAAATCTGGGGTGCAAGGAGGGATCGATGGGGAAGAGGGTGTCGTCGATGGTGCTGATCCTGGTGGTCGTGGCGAGCGCCGTCGGGGCGGCCGGGGAGGAGCCACCGGACCCGTGCGCCTCGGCGGCCTTCGTGGGCGACCGCGTGCGCCTTCGGATGACCGGCGAGCGCCACCTCTTGACGGGAAAGGTCCTGGAGATCGACGGAGCTGCGCTCGTCATCGCGCGCGGCCGCGAGGGGGCCGTCCTCCGCGTCCCTTTCGCGTCGCTCGACCGCCTCGAGGTGGCCCGAGGCCGGCGGAACCGGGCCGCCCTGGGCGCCGCCATCGGCTTCGTTCCCGGCGCCCTCTACGCGGCCGCCGTTGTTGGGGCTCTCGGATGCGAGGAGCAGGTCCGCTGCACGAAGGTCGGTCCGATGCTGGTCAGCGGCCTGGTGGGAGGCGCTGCCACGGGAACCCTCGGCGCCTTGATCGGTCTGGCCATCCGGACCGACCGTTGGCAGGCCGTTCCCCTGGGTGAGCCGGCCGCCGGAAGGAAGGCCACCCTCGGAATCGGCCTCTCACCGATCGCGGGGCGCGGCCTTCGGGTTGGGCTTTCGGTGGGCTTCTGACGTTCTGAAGCGAGCGCTTCACTGCCGCGTCAAGACCATCGGCTGCGGCGGGCCGTCGGGGTGGGCGTAGGTCCCCGGGATCTGGAGAAGATCGCCGGTCGCGTTCCCGACGACGACGACGACGTTGCCGTCGCAGGCCCGGAAATCGAACCTCACCGTGCGGGGACTGGTCACGTGGCCCTGGAGATCGCCCAGGCACCCCTTGTCCGGTTCGCTGTAGGGCCGCCCACCCAGCACCGAGCCGATCTGGACGACGTCGAAACCCCGCTCATAGAACCTTCCGCCGCCTTCGGAGAGGAGCCAGCGGCCGCTCAGGTTCCCGACCGTGATCGAGCTGCCGACGGTGGTGACTCCTCCGTGGCTGTCGCTGACGGTCAAGGCCACCGGGAACACGCCGTCCCTCGCGTAGACGTGGACGACCGACGCCCCCGACGCCGTCTGGCCGTCGCCCAGGTCCCAGGTCATGGTGAGAGCATCGCCGTTGGCGTCGCTGGCGGCGGCGGTGAAGACCGCAACCGTGACGCCGGAAATCAACAGCCCGTCCGGGGTCCGTGAGATGCTGACCGTGGGCGAGGCGTTCGCCGGGCTTCCTTTGTTACAGCCCGGCTGGAGGAAAGCGATCGCGCAAACGAGGAGCGCCCACCAGATGGCCGATACGCGCATTCCCTCGAACCGTAGGCCCTCGGCGCGAGCAGGTCAAGCACGCCTCCGGCAGCACGCCTCCGGCCGCGCTCCTTGACAGCGGTCGATACTCGGCGCTTGATGAGCGCAGTGGGCACTTGGAAATTGGCGCGGGGTTGGACGTTGACTGCCAACCTCCTGCTCATTGACGGTCGAGATGCCCGCGCCGTCCAAGCAACGAGTTTGAAGGTGTGGCACGACCCATGTACACCTCAAATCGCGAGACGCCGCGACGGCCGGCGACCCAATCCTCCCACTGGCCGAAGGCCTTCATCTGGTCGACCAGCTTGGTGTCCACGAGCAGGACGGGCCCACGCGCTGGAAGAGACGGCCCCATCAAGTCCATGGCGCTTCCAGACCGATGGCTTGAAGCAACGCCGTGCCTGCCTTCGGAGCGTCGGCCACGGATCGGACCGCCCCCTACGGGAGCTCCAGCTTGAAGACGTCGTCGGTGGCGCGCGCTCCGAACCAGGGTCGCAGATAGACACGTCCGCCGAGCGTCTCGTGTAGCCAGCTCACCAAGACTTCCACCTGTTCGGGAGGAAACTGGCTCCTATGACAGGCAAAGGCCTTGCGGGTGGCGACGAGGTCCGCGGCGTCATAGGGGACGCGGACTGTCAGGAAGCGAGGGTCGGTGACCGCCCAGCGCGGGTCTTGGGGGCCACGGCGAACCCGGTCCGCGGGAAGCCCGGGATAGAGCAAGCGGCTGGGCGCCCCCTTTCTACCCACCTGTACGACCTGGGTGACCATGGCACCGACGAGCCGGTGATCCGGGTGTCCATAGCCGCCTTCCGGGCCCCAGGTGATGACGACGTCTGGTTGCAGCCGGGCGAACAGCTTGCGGATCTCCCGCACGACCTCGGCGAGGTATCCTGCGGGTGGGTTGTTCAACCGCCCCAACTCCCCGTCCTTGAAGGCGAGCAGGCTGGGGGCCTCGAGGCCAAGCTCATGGCAGGAGCAACGCGCCTCCTCGGCGCGGAGCCTGGCCAACTCGGGCCCGGCTGGGATGCCCAGGCGAGGCGAGCCTCCCTTCCCCCCCTCGGTCACGATCGCGAGGTGGACTCTCACGCCCTGCCGAGCGTAATGCGCAAGAAGGGGGCCGACGAAGGCCTCGTCGTCAGGGTGGGCGAACACGGCCAGGATGGTCTTCGGCTGAATTTCGACCGCGGCGGGAACACATCCCAGGTTGAGGAACAGCAACAGACAGGTGACTCCGCGGGGGCTCTTTGCCGGCTCGCGCTGTGGGGAGGAAGCGTTCACCTGCTTTCGGGCCACCCAGTCGCATCTGGGGCCGATCGTCGAGCCGCTTTCCGCGCGTCTCAAGGCCCGCCCACGAGGTCATTCGCCTCGGCGTAGGGGATAGCCTCTTCCGCAAAGGCGAACGTCCCGTGCTCCCTGATCTCTCGCGCCGCCCGGACGAAGGCCCCCAACGCCGCGCGAGTGAGCGCGGACCCCACACTGATCCGCCGCACCCCCAAGGCCGCGAGTGCGGCCACCGAGAACGAAACGCTCTTCAGGCCCATCACAACGTTGACCGGTTTGCTCACCGCCGCGCACACGGTCCGGATGTCCTCCGCCCTGGTGAGTCCCGGTGCGAACAGTGCGTTCGCTCCCACGGCCTCGAAGGCCTGCAGACGGCGGATCGTATCGTCCAGGTCCGGCCGCCCGTGCAGGAAGTTCTCGGCCCGCCCAACCAGCACGAACGGGAACGGGAGGGCGCGGGCGGCCGCGGCCGCGGCCGCCACGCGCTCGACCGCGTGCTGGAAGTCGTAGATCGGCCGCCGGGGATCGCCCGTCGCGTCCTCGATCGACCCGCCGACCAGGCCCGCTACCTCGCCCGCGAGACGAATCGTCTCCGCCGCCGCTTCCGGCAGGTGGCCGTATCCATTCTCCAGATCGGCCGCGACGGGCAGGTCCGTCGCGTCCACGATCGCCTTGGCGTTGGCGAGCGCTTCCTCGCGGGTCACGACGCCGGCGCCATCCCGCCGGCCCAGCGTCAGCGCCAGCCCGGCGCTGGTCGTGGTCAGGGCCTCGAAGCCCAGGCCCGCCAGGATGCGGGCGGTGCCAGCGTCCCACGGGTTCGGAATGACGAACGCACCCGGGCGGGCGTGCAGGGCCCGGAACCGCTCCGCTTTCTCGGCTTGACTGGCGCGCATCATCACTCTCCGCTCAGTGATAGGTTCTCGTCACGCAGGCATCGGGCGTGAGTTTCATCGAGGTACTCCGTCGCCATCGGCAGGCAGAGGGTGGACATTTTAGCGACGGGCGCCACTCGCCGCGTGCGACCCCCTGATCCCCGCTTGGCGCACTCGAGTGGCGACCGCTGGTTCTAAGCCCCACCCCCGATCTCCTGATCCCCCAAGGGCCGACGGATCCTTCAAGGAGGTCTGCAGCGAATACGCGCACCCGAGACGACAACTCTCATATTCACCGCGACTTAGGGGCCCAAATCAAGGAGCGAGTTTGGTGATTGACATGAGCTCCTAGAGATGATATAAGTCTAATTAGCTCAGATGATCTTAGTAAATATCGCTAAGATCCAGAGAGGAAAGCGGTATGAACGCGATGTTGCACTGGTCCCCCGCCGCAAAGTTCCACTTCCATCACCCCGCGGAGGACCTGTCCCCGAGGTTCTTCGATGGCGCCCCCACGAATGAGGCCTCGCCGCCTGTTGTGCCGTGGCTCCCTGCCACGGAGGGACGGATCGAGGACGGCATCTACGTGATCCTGTTCGCGCTGCCGGGCGTGGATCCGAAGGAGGTCAAGGTGTCCTTGATGGACAACCTGCTCACCGTCAAGGGCGAGAGCAAGGCCGACCACGACACCACGGGCAAGGACTACTTCGTCCGCGAGGTGGTGTACGGCGCCTTCGAGCGGAGCGTCACGCTCCCCGAGGGTGTCGACGCTGCCCAAGTGGAGGCGAAGTATGCGAACGGCATGCTGGAGGTGCGGGTCCCCACGCCGCGAGCCGCGACGCCGAGGACGATCGAAGTCAAGGCCGCCTGATCGAGGGCGCCCGCCCGCCCTCCTCGTCACGTCCGGCCTGCGGAAAGTACGAGCGCGACGTATGCTCGTGCGATGGCGAGCCAGGGGGAGCGGGTGGTCCTCGACGTGGGCGGCCGCGAGGTCGCGGTCTCGAACCCGGGCAAGGTCTACTTTCCCGAAGCCGGCATCACCAAGCTCGAGGTCGTCCGCTACTACCTCGCGGTGGCCGAGGGTGCCCTGCGGGGAGCGGGCGGCCGGCCGAACATGCTCGTCCGCTACGCCAACGGGATCCACGGCGAGTTCTTCTACCAGAAGCGCGCGCCCGCTGCGCGCCCACCGTGGGTCGAGGTGGTCGCGCTGAGCTTTCCCTCCGGACGCACGGCCGAAGAGGTGGTGCCCCGGGACGCCGCGGCCCTGGCTTGGATGGCCAACCTGGGTTGCCTGGAGCTCCACCCGCATCCCGTCCGCGCGGAGCACCTCCAGCACCCCGACGAGCTGCGCGTCGACCTCGATCCCATGCCGGGGATCGCGTGGACGCAGATCGTGGCGGTCGCGCGCGTCGTGCAGCAGGCTCTGGCCGACGTTGGTCTCGTGGGCTGGCCGAAGACCTCGGGCTCGCGCGGCATCCACGTCAACGTGCGCATCCATCCCCGCTGGTCGTTCACGCAGGTGAGGCGGGCCGCCCTCGCCCTCGCCCGGGAGGTCGAGCGTCGGGCCCCCGACCTGGCCACCAGCAAGTGGTGGAAGGAGGAGCGCCACGGCGTCTTCCTCGACTACAACCAGAACGCCAAGGACCGCACGGTGGCGAGCGCCTACTCGGTGCGCCCCAAGCCCGACGGGCGGGTCTCGGCGCCCCTGACCTGGGACGAGCTGTTCGCGTGCCGGCCGGAGGAGTTCACGCTGCGCACGATGCCCGCGCGCTTCGCCGCGGTCGGGGACCGGCACGCGGGCATCGACGAGAGCCCCTGCTCGCTGGAGGGGCTCCTGGAGCTGTCGGCCCGGCAGGAGGCGGAAGGCCTGGGCGACGCGCCGTGGCCGCCGCACTACGCCAAGCAGGCGGGCGAGCCCCCGCGCGTCCAGCCCTCACGAAGGAGGGAGGGTCCCAAGCCGGGCGGCCGGCGCGTGTCCGCGAAGCCCCTCGTGGAGATCGCCCGCGCCGCCAAGAAGGACGATGCGCTGGCCGGTCTGGAACGCTGGAAGGCCCGTCATCCCGAGGCGGCCGCTCACCTCGAACCCGCCGACGTGCTCGTGGACTCCATGCGCGGCCGCTCCTCCACCTGGACCCGCGTGCGGGTGAACCTCGAGCACGTGCCGGAGGGGCTTCGGCCGGAGCAGGAAGCGCTCGATCCCGACTACGACCCCCGGGCCGGGTTCAGGTTCCCGCCGGGCGAAACACCTGGGCGAGCTCGGCGGGGGGAGTGACCTCGAGCTGGTCGTAGCGGCAGTCCGCGGGCCGCTTGTCCGGGCGCCACCGCAGGAAGACGGCCGCGTGCCGGAAGCGGTCGCCCTGCAGGTGGTCGTACTTCACCTCGCAGACCCGCTCCACGCGCAGCGGCTCCCACGAGAGGTCCTTGCCCGCGCTCCACCGGCTCTGGGCCCCGGGCACGCGCTGGGTGCCGTCGCCCATCTCCGCCCAATGACGCCAGGGGTGCGAGGCGAGCGCGTCCCGGCGCAGCGGCTCCAGCTCCTGCACGAGGCGGCGGCGGGCTTCCATCGAGAACGACGAGGTCACGCCCACGTGGTGGAGGGTGCCCGCGTCGTCGTAGAGGCCCAGGAGCAGCGAGCCCACGAGCGTCCCCGGCCCCTGCTTGTGCCAGCGAAAGCCCGCGACCGCGCAGTCCGCGGTGCGCGCGTGCTTGACCTTGACCATCGCGCGCTTGCCGGGCTGATAGGTCGTGCTCTCGTGCTTGGCGATGACGCCGTCCAGGCCCGCGCCCTCGAAGCGATGGAACCACTCCTGGGCGACCGAGCGCTCGCGCCGGCAAGGGGTGAGGTGGACGCGGCCCGTCGCTCCCGCGAGCGCCTGCTCCAGCCGCAGGCGACGCTCGGCCTGGGGAAGGGGGCGGAGGTCGCGCTCGCCTTCCGCCAGCAGGTCGAAGGCCACGAAGGAGGCCGGTGTTTCCGCCGCGAGCTTCTTGACCCGTGAAGCCGCCGGGTGCAGGCGCATCTGCAGAGCCTCGAAGTCGAGCCCACGCGGACCCACGATGACGATCTCGCCGTCCACCACGCAGCGCTCGGGGAAGCTCGCCCGAAAGAAGGCTTCGAGCTCGGGGAAGTAGCGATCCAGCGGCTTCAGGTCGCGGCTCTGGATGTAGAACCGGTCGCGGTCCCGGAACACGATCGCGCGGAAGCCGTCCCATTTCGGCTCGAAGAGCCAGCCCTCTCCCTCGGGCAGCTCGGTGGCGAGCTTGGCGAGCATGGGCTCGATCGGCGGTTCGATCGGGAAGTGCGCGGCCCCGTCCTTCTCGGCCATCAGCCGGATTCCCTGAGGCGCGCGGCGATCCGACCCTCCGCCTTTGACCAGCCCGCGTCGAGGGGGTGGCCGGGCTCGTCGACGTCGATCAGGAGCGGCGCGTGGTCGGACGGGATCGGCTTGCCCTTCCGCGCCTCCCGGTCGATCTCCGCCCACACCGTGCGTCCGGCGAGCGGGCGCGTGGCCAGCAAGTGGTCGATGCGCATGCCGAAGTTCTTGTGGAAGTTGCCGGCGCGGTAGTCCCACCACGTGTAGCGCCCGGGCTCGGAGTGATGCTGCCGATAGGCGTCGACCAGCCCCCAGCGGCAGAGCCGGGCGAACGCCTCGCGCTCCCGGGGAGAGACGTGCGTCCCGCCGTGGCAGGCTCGCGGGTCCCAGACGTCCACGTCCTCGGGGGCGACGTTGAAGTCGCCGCCGAGCACGAGCGGCTGTTCGGGATCCGCTGCCTCTTCGAGCCAGCGGGCGAGCCGCGCGAACCAGGCGAGCTTGGCCTC
>Ga0137379_10002048_pt1 | contig 18587 bp, 16 predicted proteins | sample SagtaG_18_FD_104812 | JGI IMG/M metagenome (GOLD analysis project Ga0137379, IMG submission 104812) | Vadose zone soil microbial communities from Sagehorn Ranch, Mendocino, California, USA - Sage2_L_80_16 metaG | ecosystem: Environmental > Terrestrial > Soil > Vadose zone | place: USA...
AGATTCGGCGGGAAGAAGTGACTCAAGCCTTCGAGAATCAAATCACAATCATTGCGACGGGGCCGCTGACTTCTGATGCTCTCTCGCAAGAAATTGGAAGGCTCAGTGCGCCAGCGGCTGAATCGGAAGGTTCGCGGACAGGAATGTCCGCGCCACACAACCCACCTCACAATCTCTACTTCTATGATTCGATCAGTCCCATTGTTGAAGCTGACTCGATCGATATGTCGCGTGTATATTTGGCGGCGCGATATGACAAAGGGTCTGCGGACTACATCAATTGTCCGATGTCGAAAGAAGAGTACGACATCTTCTATGACGCACTGGTCGCGGCGGAATCGGTAGAAGCGAAAGAATGGGAGAAGTTGAACTACTTTGAGGCATGCCTACCGATTGAAGAAACCGCCCGTCGCGGGCGCGACACATTACGTTTTGGACCGATGAAGCCGGTGGGATTGAAAGATCCACGCACGGGCCTGCGGCCGTATGCGGTGGTCCAGTTGCGGCAGGAGAACCTTCGGGCCGACTCATACAACCTCGTTGGATTTCAGAATCACTTGAAGTTTGGAGAGCAGGCGCGTGTGCTGCGGCTGATCCCAGGCTTGGAGAATGCGCGTTTCCTCCGGTTTGGGCAGATTCATCGCAATACTTACATCAACTCACCTGCGCTGCTGAATTCAACGTTACAGATGAAAGAGCATCCCTCGGTCTTGTTTGCGGGACAAATTTGCGGAGTAGAAGGATACGTTGAGTCCATTGCAACCGGGATGCTGGCAGGAATTCACGCGGCGGCGCTGGTCTCGGGAGAGGTTCCGGTTGCGCCTCCCAGGCCGACGGCTCTGGGGTCATTGATGAACTACGTAGCCAACGCCGATCCCAAGAAATTTCAGCCTGCGAACATTACCTTTGATCTTTTGCCGCCGCTGGACAAGAAGATTCGCGATCGCCAACTGCGGCATAAGATGCAGTGCGATCTGGCGCTGCGGGAACTGGGTACATGGCTGGAGTCGATCGAAAAACCTACTGAAGTAGTTAGTGCGTCACCGAGAGCTGTTTCTTGAAGTGATTCTGGCTTCCCCCGGCGATACAGCAGGTTCCTGGCTACCTCCAGAGCTCGGCGACTCGGAATGACAGGGGTTAGGTTTTGTCCAGCCGGACGTGAACAAATTTCCCTCCGTTTCCGTACCACTTTTCAGGATGCCTCCCCTTGGCTTACTTTCCGCTGCGGTGGCCGTCCAATCCTGAGCCACGAATATCACCATGGTCCTGCGCGATCTCATCGGCGACGTTTTTCGCACTCTCTGGTCGCATAAACTGCGCACATTCTTGACTATGTTTGGGATCGCCTGGGGAATTGTTTCCATCGTGCTGATGGTCGCCGCTGGCGAGGGCTTGCGCAAAGGACAGGAAGACCAATCAAAGACCCTGGGCAAAGACATCATGATCGTGTTCCACGGGCGTACCAGCCTTCAAGCCGGTGGAACACGGGCAGGACGAGTAGTCCACTGGGAAGACGCCGATGTTCAAGCCGTGCAGGCTGAGGGGCCGGACTGCCAGTATGCAATCCCGGAGCTCGAGCAGGGGGATGTCCGCACCCACAGCAACTACAACAACGCTGCCTTTCTGGTGACCGGGTCTTACCCAGAGTTCGGAGAGATTCGCAGCCTGAACGTTGGCCAGGGTCGTTTCTACAACTGGGACGACGAAAAGGAAGCGCGTCGAGTCGCATTCCTCGGCACCGACGCCGCCAAACAACTGTTTCCGGAAGGACGAAATCCGCTCGGAGAAAATGTCTATCTGAACCAGATCCCTTATCTCGTGATCGGCGTGATGGCGAAGAAGAAGCAGGACTCGAGTTATGACGGCTGGGATGTAAACAAAGTGTTCGTTCCATTTGCGGCCATGCGGCGGGATTTTCCCGACAAACCTCCGGCGACGGCACGTACCTTCGACCAGTTATTGGTGACGCCGAAATCGGTGCTGCAGCATGAGGCTTGCAAGCACCAAGTGAGGGCCGCGCTCGGCAAGATGCACAACTACGATCCTACGGACAAAGAAGCTTGCCCGATCTGGGATACGGTGCAAGAAGCGAAGGCTTTTCAGCAAATGACAGATGGCATGAAATATTTCCTCGGCGCAGTCGGGTTCGTAACCCTGTTCCTGGGCGGGATTGGCGTGATGAACGTCATGATGGTCGCGGTCCGGGAACGGACCCGAGAAATTGGAGTTCGCAAGGCATTGGGCGCCCCGGCTCAAGCGATTCTGAAACAATTTTTTATTGAAGCGATGGTGATTGCTTTGTTTAGCGGAGCCGTAGGCCTTGGCATTGCCTATGGATTGTGCTGGCTGGTGGACTTGCTGCCGATGCCCGACTTTTTTGCTGGACTGCTGCCGACGTGGAAATCGGGACTGCTGGCCTGTGGAATGCTCGGTGGGATTGCCGTGCTGTCAGCGTTGTTTCCCGCGCGCAGGGCGGCGTCGGTGGATCCGATTGAAGCATTGAGATTTGAGGCAGGAGGGTAAATACAGATGTGAGTGGTCAGTTGTCAGTGGTCAGTAAGATCAATAGCCTCCGGTCGGACGCCTTAGCTAGTCCACGATAACGGGCGACTGACCTCTGATCAATACCTCTGGCCACTGACAACTGCCCACTCACCACTTAGGTTGTTTATGCTGACTGAAATCATTCGCGAAGCTTGGGTGGCACTGAAGCGGAACTACACCCGCAGCTTCCTCACCATGCTCGGCATTGTGTGGGGTATAGCGACGGTCACGTTGCTGATCGCGTATGGCAACAGCTTTCGGAATGTTCTCGTCAGCGGCTTTGATGCCTTTGGCAAAAGCGTGGTGATCTGCTGGCCGCAGCAGACCAGCGAACAGCCAGGCGGACAGCGTGCTGGGAAGAAGGTCCGGTTGGAGCAGGCTGACCTGGATATGGTGAAGGCGAATGCGCCCCTGGTGAAGTATGCATGTCTCGAAACTGTGAGGCGCCCCGGGATTGCTTATCAAGACCGGCTAGTCGGAACGGCCGCGATTCGTGGGGTTTGTCCGGAATATGGGGAGATGCGCAACGAGGTCCCCTCGGAAGGGCGTTGGTTTACTGCCAGTGATGAAATCGAGCGCCGCCGTGTCTGCTTTCTCGGCGGACGCATTCGCGAGCAGCTCTTCAGCGGGCGTCCGGCCGTGGGCGAAACCGTGGCCATCGCTGGCGTGCGCTTTGAAGTTGTGGGCGTGATGCAGCGCAAGATTCAGCTCAGCAACTACTTTTCGAGCGATGATGACTCGGTTTGGATTCCATACTCTGCGGCAGGCGATCTTTGGAATACGCGCTACGCCGCGGTGCTGGTATTCGAGCCCATTGCTCCTCAATTCGAGAAGAAAGCGATGGCGCAGGTGCTGGCAGCGATTGCCACCCGACAGCAGTTCTCGCCAACGGACAAAAAGGCTTTCCAAATGTTTGGCCGCGACGAATTCCGTCCGGTTATTGATGCAATCACGATCGGCCTCGAAGTGTTGCTCACATTCGTGGGCGCGTTGACTCTTGGCATCGGCGGAGTCGGTGTGATGAACATCATGCTGGTGTCTGTTGAAGAGCGCATTCGGGAAATCGGCCTGCGTCGTGCGGTCGGCGCAAAGAAAATTCACATCAAGCTGCAATTTCTGGCCGAGACGTTGCTAATCATGCTGCTGGGCGGGGCGGTTGGCGTGCTGCTTTCTTATGTGGTAGCCGCAGCAGTGGGAACGCTTCCGATGATGGGGCCGCTGTTTGAGGATGACTCGGGCAAGGGAGACATTCACCTTCACATTTCGATGATGACAGTCGCGATTTCGACTATGGTGCTGTTGTTGGTGGGAGTGATCAGTGGCCTGATTCCGGCATTTCGGGCGTCCAAGCTCGATCCTGTGGAAGCTCTGCGGTACGAGTAGTCCTTTCTGACCTAAGAATTTCATTGACCCACGCGAGCGATGGCGGTACCTTTCATCGCATCATTACGTCACTTCACGAGGCTCTTGTGCAACCATCTGCTGTTGACTCCATCAGCCCGGCTTTCCAGCACACGAAAGCACAACTCTTCCGTCCGTTCAGTTTCGGCCAGTGGACACGCATGGCGCTGGTTGGGTTGCTTGCCGGCGAAATGAGCTCGGGGGGAGGATGCAATTTTCATGTCCCCAACATGAACACTGGAGGGCACCGCGATCTGGGATTTGCGGCGTTTCCTAATTCCGCGGCATTGGGACTTCTGATCGCAGTTCTCTTGGTGGTCCTCCCGATACTTTGGATTTTGTTTATATACGTCAGCAGCCACATGCGCTTTGTACTCTTTGACAGTGTGATTGAGAAACGGTGCCAGGTTCGGCGTATGTGGCAGGCAAGGCGCGGTCCGGCGCTGCAATACTTCGTGTGGCAGATTGTGTTTTCGCTGGTGACGCTGGCCGGAATCGCGGTTCTCGTTGGGATTCCGGCCCTCGCCGCTTTTCTCCTGGGATGGTTTTCTAATCCTCGCGAGCACCTGTTGCCTTTGGTCCTGGGAGGCGTTTTTGTGTTCTTTGTTTTTGCCGCCTGGGTGCTGCTGTCATTGGTTGTGCACGTGTTCACCAAAGACTTTGTGGTGCCGCTGATGGCTCTCGATAAAGTTTCGGCGTTTGATGGATGGCGACGGTTGTGGACGATGTTGCAAGCGGATAAGGGCGGGTATGCAGGTTACGCAGGGATGAAACTGGTGATGGCAATCGGAGCAGCGTTCGCCATGGGAGTGCTGGCAATCATCCTGATCATCATCCTACTGATTCCCATCGGAGGGTTGGGGGCGATCGGCGTGATCGCAGGGCAGGCTGCGGGCCTGACCTGGAATGTATTCACAATTACTTTGGCAGTGGTTGCGGGTTGCCTGTTCTTGCTGGTGTTTCTTTATGCGCTGTCACTGGTTTCGGTCCCGATAATTGTGTTTTTTCCGGCGTACGCGATTTACTTTTTCGCGTCGCGTTATCCGCAACTCGGTAACATAATTCATCCAGCACCTCCACCAACTCCCTCAGCGCCTCCGATTTTTCCTGCTCCGCAGCCGGCGGGTTGAGCGGAATCACAGCTTTTTGCGATGCCAGTCGAAGCGTCGTCCCACAATGCACTTCACGATCAAATGATCGGTTGATCCGGTCACGCCGACGCCAACCCCGAAGTTAAATTCCCACTGCGGACCGAAATCGATATCGATGGAAGGAAATATCTGCTGTTGCTGTTCGCGCAGCGGGTCGAAGCCGGTGAGTGGGCCGTAGGAGGCGTAGTACTCCAGGCCGCCGGCGATCCTCTTCGTGAAATCGAAGCTGACTTTCGCGTTGGGCGAAAACTCGACGCCTTTATTCACCCCTGGGCCATGCCAGGAGCGGTCAAGCGTGGGATTGAAACTCAAATACCAGTGCCCGAGTTTGCGGTCAACGATGGGGCGGATTTCCCATGTCCAGGTGTCAGCGGAAAACCCCCCGCGCTGATAGCCGATTTCATTTGAGAGGCTCACGCCAACCGGCCAGTGCCATGACTCTGGAACCCTCACTCGTGGCCGGATGTGATCGCCGACCCACTGCCAGCCGCCATCCGGCTGAATGCTGGTGAAAATGTAGAAGCCCGTTTCGAACCAGTCATTGATTCCCTGCGTAATTTCGACGGTCTCGTGCTCGGCATGGTTGGTGGGCTGGACGCCATCAACTACCGTTTTGCTTCCGTTCACGGTGAAATTCGAGTGCAGCTCAACCATGGTGTGGCCCGGAGCGACGGTGTCGTAGCCATAGACCTGGATTTCATAATTGTCCTGGGCGTGAGTAGGAATTGCGGCAATCGCGACAACGATGGAGAGCAGCGCGGCAGAACGGAGCATGGCAATTGGAATGGAATTCGATGATCGGGGATGCAAAGTTTCCATCATCCAACACCAGCGTTCTCTCACTCACGATGATGTCATCCCGAACTCGCCGAACGCGAGAGAGGGACCTTGCGTCAGCGTGCGTTTAAAGATGCCGTGATCGGATAAACCGAGAGCGTTAGGCAGGCCACCCCCGATTACGCCGCTGCTGATCCATGAGCATCGGCGGATCCCTCTCCCGTCCTTCGGACGGGTTCGGGATGACAGGTTTGCTGGTTGGGGACGAGCAGAGGAACTTATGGCTCGTTGGAAGTGTCCAATCTTGAAGGCACGCGCGTGCTTGAGAGGAGCTTCACATGGCATTCTCGACAGCAGGCGGTGGTCCGCTCCGAGCAGAGATCAACATGACTCCGATGATTGATATCTTGCTGGTACTCATCATTGTGTTCATGGTGGTGGTCTCGATGTCGCAACAGAAAGGCCTGGACGCGCAGATTCCGCAGCCCGCACCGAAAGACGCGCGCCCGCAGCCAATTGACCACACCATTGTGATTCAAATTGCATGGTTAGGGGACAAGAAGCCTCCAGCACTGAAAATCAATGAGGAAGACGTGACTTGGGAGAACCTTCACGACCGGCTGTCCGATATCTTCAATCGCCGGATGGAGAGAGTGGCATTTGTAAAAGGCGACGGGGATGTAGATTTCGAATATGTTGCAGACGCTATTGCAATCGCGAGGAACTCAGGAGTGCAAAGGGTGGGATTGCTGACAAAGAGCGGGCCGGAGACACCCTAACGTCAATTGTTTGAGGAGTGAGACGAAAACCAATCGAGGACTCTGCGTTCAAATTCTTGCGGCGCGACCTGGTGAGCCCCGATATGCCCCGCTCCGATGACGTTCCAGAGTTCAATGTCAGAACGATTACGCGCACGGATTTGATCGGAGTGGTATGGAGGTATGTTGCGATCGTCGAGACCGTGAATGAGCAATATCGGAACACTTGTTCCAATCACCGCCTGCTCCGGAGAGGCAGTCTCCATATTTAATCCATAGCGAAAACGGACATAGAGAAATCCAACGTCAACCGTGGGACGAAAGAATGTCCTGCCAAGCCAAGGACCGGTGTGGAAAGGCTGACCGAAGCGGGTGTAAGCAACCTCGCGGAACGTCGCGAATGGCGATTCGGCAACCACAGCACAGAAGCGGTGTTCCGGTCGTAGCGACTGTAGCAACTGGGCTGCGCCCATAGATTCGCCGAGGCCGAAGATGCAGGAGTGGATGGTCATTCTCGTCTAGCCAGTTCACCCATTGATGAATGTCGTCGGATTCCTTCAGGCCGTAGGTTGCGATTTCTCCTCCGCTGACGCCGTGGGCGCGAGCGTCGGGCAAGAGAACGGTGTAGTGGTTCTTCACCAGCCAGTCGCCGTACCCGTACACGCCGAGACGATTGTCACTCACGCCATGAAGCAGGATCACAGCGTTCCTATTCGCTCCTGCCGGCCGAATGAACCAGGCACGCAAGGTCGCGCCATCGGAGGCTGTAACCTCGACACTGCGAAATTCTGCGTGTTCCGATTGAGCCTTAGTTGCGGCTTTCTGCTGATCGTCAGCCGTCAGCGGACGCCGACCAGGATGCAACGCAACCCACCCCAGACCGATGCCGTCAAAGATTGTGCCGATGACGTATAGGGCCGCAAGCACGGCGAACGTGCGCCGGAGAAACGGACGCCGCAATAGGGCTCCTTTCAGGTTCAGTAGTGGTACGTGGGGTAGTCTCGCTGAGTTCCGAATGCCTTAATCCCTGGCCCTGACCTTGATCCAGATAGGCGCGCCAACGAAACCGAATGCCTTGCGAATTTGATTTTCCAGGAATCGCTGATAGGAAAAATGCAGCCTCACTTGGCGGTCGGTGAAAAGGATGAAGGTGGGTGGGGACACTGCGGCCTGGGTTAGGTACAGAATTCTTACTCGCTGGCGGAGAGGGACTGAAGCGCGGTCAAAATCAACATGCTTGAGGAAGCGGTTCATCTCTCCGGTGGTGATGCGCTTGCGGCGCTCGGCGGCGACTTTATCGAGTGTCGGAAAAATCTTGTCTGTGCCTTTGCCGCTGGAGGCTGAGATGAAAAGTACCGGAGCATAGCTCAGGAATTTCAGCTCGTCGCGGAGACGATCTTCGTAGGCCGCACGATCGCTAGGGAGCCGCTTGTGCGGGCTCTGTCTGTGTGGCGCGGACGCGGGCGACTCTGACTGGGCGGCGGCGCCCTCCCAACACAGGTCCCACTTGTTGACCACGATAATCAGCGACCGGCCACTCTCATGCGCGTAACCGGCGATGGCAGCGTCGAGAGCGCTAACGCCCTCGGTGGCGTCAATGACCAAAAGAGCAATGTCGGCGGCTTCGAGATGTTTGCGCGCCATCACCACCGAGAGTTTTTCCGCCATCAAGTGGGTCTTCCCTTTACGACGAATTCCAGCCGTGTCGATGAATCGGAACTGTTTGCCTTCACGTTGGACAAGTTCGTCCACCGCGTCACGCGTTGTGCCGGGAACTGGAGATACGATAGAACGATCCGCGCCGGTGAGGCGATTGAGAAGAGTTGACTTGCCTACATTGGGATGGCCGATGATAGCGACTTTGACCTCGGTCGTTGGCTGTTGGTCGTTGGTCGTTGGCGCTTCATCGTCGGTTGCCTCACCGCCGTCACCGCTCGCTTCCGGCGTTGCCGGCTCAATACCCGCCCTCCCCTTCGGGGAAGGACGGGGCACCCTTGTAGTTTTGGTTTCGGGCGCGGCAGTTTCCAGGTTCAGAGTTTCAAAAATTGCATCGAGCATGTCATCGATGCCACGGCCATGCTCAGCGGAAATGGGGAAAAGATTGCGGATCCCGAGCTGGTGCAGGTCATCCGCAAGCGACTGTTGCTTTTCTGAATCCACTTTGTTGGCCGCGAGGAACAAAGGTCTGCCAGTTCTCTGCAGCAGGCGTGCAAGTTCGAGATCGGGGGCCGCGATTTCACTACGAGCGTCCACAACCATCACGATGGCGTCAGCCTCATCGAGCGCAACTCTGGCCTGGCGAAATATTTCTGAGGGAATGAATTCCTTGTCGTCGGGGAGGATGCCACCGGTATCCACGATGCGCAGATCGCGCCCGCGCCAGTGAGCTTCCCCGTAGATGCGGTCGCGGGTGATGCCGGGCTCGTCGCCGACGATCGCACGACGGGAGCCCACCAGGCGATTGAACAAAGTTGACTTGCCGACATTAGGGCGTCCGACGATGGCTAAAGTGGGCATTTCGGCTTGCATGGGGTAATGTCGAGCTCCGCTCGACCGGGCGGACGAGGGCGTCCGGCCCTACACGAGCTGTGCTAAGAAGAACTGTTTATTATAGAGAGCCAGTGTCTTTGAGTCCCCAGCCCGTCCCCGCCACGACCTCCCGCGGCTCAGCCCCAACGAACGGTACTTCACTCTACCAGTTCTTCGCTCCTGGCGGCCTGCTTTCGCGCACACATCCCGCATACGAATTCCGTAAGGGCCAATTGCAGATGGCGCAGGCGGTCGAGCAAGCGCTGGAAGAACGGCGGCATCTGATCGTCGAAGCCGGCACCGGGACCGGAAAAACGCTGGCTTACCTGATGCCGGTGATTCGATACGGCAAGCGCGTGATCATTTCAACCGGGACCAAGAATTTGCAAGAGCAGCTCTTTCACAAGGATGTTCCGTTCCTTGAACAGGCACTTTTCCCTGACGGTAATCGCAAGCTAAGTGTCTGCTACATGAAGGGCCGCAACAATTATTTGTGCCGCAAGAAGCTATACGACCTGACTGGCCAGCCGGTGCTCAGCGGATTGGATGAGATTGAGCAGTATCGCGCCATCGCGGCCTGGGAGCAAACGACCCACAGCGGCGACCGTGCAGAACTGGCGTCTCTACCCGAGGCAAGCGCCCTTTGGCACAAGCTGGATGCACGGTCCGACACTTGTTTGGGACAGAAATGCAGTTCGTGGGAAAAGTGCTTCATCACGGAAATGCATCGCCGGGCGGCAGAGAGCGACATTATCATCGTCAATCATCATCTGTTTTTCGCCGACCTCGCGATCAAGCAGCAGGCCGACGGCGCGCCGGATGCGGGCATTCTCCCGGATGCTGGCGCCGTGATCTTCGATGAAGCACATGAGTTGGAAGATGTTGCGGGAAGCTACTTTGGAATTTCGGTCAGCGCAGGCCGCCTCGAAGAACTTTGCCGTGACGTCGAAGCTTCACTGCAGCGCAATCGGATGTATACAGCCGGCCTCTCAGGCGCGATTAAGAGCTTGCGCGAGCGCTCAGGGTTTTTCTTTTCGCTCCTTCCAGAGGGAGATGGGCGCTTTGCGTTTGAGAACCGGAGAGAATTTCTCGAAGAAAATGGCGACGAATTCCTCGGATTGCAGCAGTCTCTAGCGCGCCTGAATTCAGAAATCGAGAATATGCCATCGAAGCCGGAGGAAGTGTTCGCATTCACACGGCGCGCGCAGGAGATTCAGGTACAGCTCGGGTTCCTGATGGAGTCAGAAGACCACAACACCGTCTTCTGGATCGAGCGCAGACGCAGTGGCCGCGAGAAGTTGAACATTTCCATTCAGGCGACACCCATCGATGTGGGGCCGGTACTGCGCGAATGCCTGTGGTCAAAGCTGGAGACAGCAGTGCTCACCTCCGCCACTCTGGCGGTGGGAGGAGGCTTTGAATATATTCAGCGGCGGCTCGGGATCGAGCACGCGCGCGAATCGGTCCTACCCTCACACTTTGATTATCAAAGCCAGGCGCTTTTTTATGTGCCTCCTGATCTGCCCGATCCGCGCACCCCGCAATTTGGTACAAAAGCAGCGGAGAGAATTCGGCGTTTGCTGGAGATTACGCGCGGGCGGGCGTTCGTCCTGTTCACCAGCTACGCGCAGATGAGAGACATTTACCAGCGGCTGCTCGGCGAAGTTGACTTCCCCATGTTGCTTCAAGGCGACGCGCCTAAGAGTGCTCTGCTCGAAGAATTCCGCCTAACACCAAATTGCGTGTTGTTCGCGACCTCTTCATTTTGGCAAGGCGTGGACGTGCAGGGAGAACAGCTAAGCTGCGTCATCATCGATCGGCTCCCGTTTGCCGTCCCTTCCGATCCAGTGGTCGCGGCGCGGATCAAGGCAGTAGATGCAGAGGGCGGCAATGCCTTCTTTCAATACCAGGTGCCGGCCGCGGTAATTACTCTCAAACAGGGATTCGGACGGCTGATCCGTTCCCTGCACGACCGCGGGCTGCTAGTGCTGCTGGATAATCGGATTCTCAAGAAGCAATACGGCCATGTGTTCGTCGAGAGCCTGCCAAACTATCGGAGGACGACGGATTTGGGGGCGGTGGCAGGATTCTTTGACAGCGCCGAATGAGGACGTTTTTCGGAATTCCTACTTCACAAATTTGCCCTGCTGGTACATAATCGGCAGCCATGCGGCAAGCGACCTGCTGTGAATGCGCCCTGACCACGGGTGTACGTTCCTTCTATAGCTTCGAAGGCAAAACTTATTGCGAGCCTTGCGTCTGGAATGCTTCCAACAAAGCGAAAGAGAGCGCCAGGCCGTCGCAGTACGTTTCACTCAAAGACAATACAGTTTGCGTGCGTTGTGGCGCTGATAATGGCGGGACGGACTTCCCACTGGTCGGCGACAAGCCCTTCTGCCTTCGATGTGGCGAACTAATCACGCAATGGCCCTACCCAGTGTGGCTGAAAGCTTCTCTGGCGGGATTGCTTGCGCTTCTCGCAGTCGCGTTGGTGCACGGGAAGAAGTATTTCCGTGCTGGCAGCGACATGTACAAAGGTGAGCGGCTCGTGCACGAAAGACGCTACGCCCAAGCTCTCCCGTATTTGCAGCGCACCGTCGAAATCGCACCCCGGTCCGACAAAGCTGTGCTCTTGCTGGGTAAGGCTGCCCTGCTTACGGGCAATGTTCAAATTGCGCAGAAAGCGATACAGGGCCATAACGAAGGCCATTTTGAAGATGCCGACAATGAAGATTTCCGTGAGGTGAATGCTCTCTGGACCCGCGCGGTGAGTGCGCTGAATAAGGTGGACCAGGCTTCCAAGTTGGCAGAGCAGGATGGCCGCGCCGCGGATGCTGCTCGCCTGATGCATGAAGCCGCATCGGGATACCCGGAACTACCTGGCTTGGCGGTTGCCGCAGAGGCCTTCGATGAGGGAGCCGACTTCGAGCGGAAAGATTACGATGGACTCCTTGTTATTGCTCGGAAGCAGTGGGACCAGTTTCCCGGTTCCGCAACCGCCTCCAGACTGGCCAGCGCCTTGGCTTGCAAGTACGCAGTTACCGGCGACGCTCAATTTAGCCAGCAAGCCGAGGCAATGCTCGACAAAGCGCATCAACTCGCAGCCAACGATGCTGAACAAGAAAAGCAATATCAGGAGTATTCCGAACGAATTCGGTATCGGCTGAGGAGCCGAGAGATCATCAGCCCGTCTGAATATAACCGACGTTTTCGTGCGAATCAGGCGCGGAAGGAGTAGCTGGAATGTTCTTCATACCTGGACCAGTTATCGCGGCACTGACGTTTCCAGGAGTTATCGTGCATGAGGCAGGCCACCTGTTCTTTTGCCGCCTGTTCAAACTGCAAGTCTATGATGTCTGCTTCTTCCGATTCGGGAATCCTGCGGGTTTTGTGATCCATGAGAAAACCGAACAGTTTGTTCCGTTGTTCTTCGTGAGCATGGGGCCATTTTTTGCGAATACCCTGCTTTGCATGGTGTTCTGCACGGCGGCCTTTCTTCCGGTCTGGGAGCTCAAGGTGAGTGATCCTTTGGCCTACTTCTTCTATTGGCTGGGACTCTCGATTGGTATGCACTCTTTCCCATCGACCGGAGATTTGTCGAATATGTGGGAACTGGCTCCACATAGGGCGAAGCAGGGAAACGTTCTTGCTATTATCAGCTTGCCGGTGGTTGGCCTTCTCTATCTCCTCAACTTTGGCCGTATTTTCTGGGCAGACCTGGGTTACGGAATCGCCGTTGGTATTCTGGGGCCAATAGCCCTATTCAGGGCGCTAGCCCGTGTGTGACCATTCATTCGCAAATCCACAAAGGCGTAAAATAAAGCTTTAGGAACGATGAAGATGCAGCGGTCTTGGGGCCGGGCGCTGCGCGGGAGTTTCATGTTCGAAGTCACTGTCGAAGATTCATTTGCCGCGGGGCACTACTTGCGCAACTACAAGGGCAAGTGTGAGAACCCGCATGGCCATAATTACAAAGTGCGGGTGACTTTAGCGGGGAAGGAGCTCGATAAGGCTGGTTTGCTATTGGATTTCAAAGACTTGCGGGAAGTAATGAAGCATGTGATTGACCGGCTTGATCATCAGATGATCAATGACATTGCCCCTTTCATCGAACTGAATCCTTCGGCAGAAAATTTGGCGAAATATTTTTATGATGAGACAAACGGGCGACTTCACCAAGTGACGAACGGGCGTGTGCGAGTAAAAGAAGTCACGGTATTTGAGACGGATTCGACCACAGCCAAATACAGCGAGTGAGATCATCGGCTGTTAGCGCCATCTGGTTATCTCGCGAGCGATGTTGGCACCCAGATCATCCGACGACCCGATCATCCGATCGCCCGATGTAATCATGGACATGCAGATCACAGAAATCTACAAATCGCTGCAGGGAGAGTCCACGTACGCTGGACTGCCGTGTGTTTTCGTGCGATTGACGGGCTGCAACCTGCGCTGCACCTGGTGTGATACGGAATACAGCTTCTATGGCGGAAAGAAGATGACTCCGGAGCAGGTGCTCGATGAAGTAGAGAGCCTGAGTCCGATGGGCGGTCTGGTTGAGATTACCGGCGGAGAGCCGATGCTTCAGGAACGGGAACTAGTCCCGCTGATGCAGTGGCTCTTGGATGCGGGCTACAAGGTGCTGCTAGAGACTAGTGGCGAGCGTTCGCTGGACAATGTACCCGATGGCGTTGTCAAAATTGTGGATGTGAAGTGTCCGGATTCTGGCGAGGGCGATACCTTTCGAATCGAGAATCTTGAGACACTGAGTCAGCATGACGAGATCAAGTTCGTCCTCAGCGGACGGAGCGATTATGAGTTTGCGCGTGATTTTACGCTGCGGCACGATCTGGCGCGCCGGGTGAATGCAGTCCTCTTCTCTCCTGCCTTTCGCAAAGATGCCACTGGCGCCCGGGATGCATCCAATTGCCTGCTGGATCCGCAGGAGTTGGCGGAATGGATGTTGGAAGACAACGTTCCGGCGAGACTCGGGTTACAAATTCATAAGCTGATTTGGGACCCGGCATTGAAAGGAGTGTAAATCGATTGAAGATTGATGATTCTAGATTGCAGATTTGTGACGCCGTTGGTATTTCAATCTGAAATCTGAAATCTTGCAATCTGAAATCTCTGCCTGATGCTTTCAGTAAGCACCAAGTCCCGTGCCGTTGTTCTCCTCAGCGGGGGCATGGATTCCTGCGTTTGCGCAGCGTTGGCTGCACGTGACTATGACGCTGCGGCGCTGCACATCAGCTATGGGCAGCGCACGGAAGAACGCGAGCACAAATCCTTTCAGGGGATTTGTGACCGGCTTGGCATTCGCGACCGGTTGGTAGTTCGCAATGAAGCGTTGAAGCTGATAGGCGGTTCGGCGCTGACCGACCGCTCGATTGAAGTCCCTGAGTCGCAGCACGTGGTGCGCGAAATTCCGGTCACATACGTGCCATTCCGCAATGCCCACTTCCTTGCTGTGGCCGTGAGTTGGGCGGAGGTGCTGGGAGCATCTAAAATATATATAGGCGCGGTGGAGCAGGATAGTTCCGGATATCCCGATTGTCGGCCTGTGTATTACCAGGCGTTTAACGAAGTAATTAAGGCCGGAACGAAGGAAGGCGACATCGAAGTGGTCACGCCGCTGATTGCCATGCGCAAATCCGGCATTGTGCGGCTTGGCCTTGAACTGGGCGCGCCTCTCGATTTAACGTGGTCGTGCTACAGCCGTGAAGACCGCGCCTGCGGAGTTTGCGATAGTTGTGTGTTGCGGCTGCGGGCCTTTCAGGAAGCGGGCGCTGCTGATCCGCTTCCCTATGCCGTTGCAGTTCAGACTGTTTGATTCGTGGCTGTGGTGATTCGTCGTTACAACGCTGCGGCCCAGGAGAATGCAATGAAACTAAAATTTGCTTTTGTGGCGCTGTTTGCGCTGGTTACAAGTATTTGCACGATTCCGGCAGTTTCGCAGACATCGGGTTTAGGTAGCGTCAAGGGCGTGTGCAAGGACCCACAGGGCCAGCCCATCGTGGATGCGCAGGTGGTCTGGCACAACGAAGAAACCGGCCGTAACTACAACCTCAAGACCAATAAGAAGGGCGAATATTTCTCCCTGGGTATTGAGCCAAGCCACAACTATACGATCACGTTGAGCAAAGATGGCAAGGTACTTGATACCCAGAAGAAGTTTGCGATCCAGGCCACGAATGGTGAGACCGAGCTCAACTTCGACCTGAAGCAGGAACAGGAGCAGGCCGTCCAGGACACCGCTAAACAGCACGGCTTGACTCCGGAGCAAGTCAAGCAGATGCAGGAGCAGCGGGCGAACGCCGAGAAGTACAACACCAATATCAAGGCCATGAACGAAAAGCTGAAGGCGGCGACGACCGCGCAGCAGGCGGGAGACGATGACACCGCGATAGCATCGCTGAATGAAGCCTCACAGATGGGCCCGAATGAAGATCTGATCTGGTACCGGCTCGGAGGGGCATATCTGGAATCCGCGAAAAAACAGACCGATGCTGCGGAGAAGATGAAGCGAAACACCGAAGCCTACAACGACCTACAGAAGGCGATCGAGCTAAAGAAAAATGCTCCCAAGACCGAGGGCCAGAACGGAGCTCCGCCGCCGGGCGGGAAACCGGCCGACGCGGCGACAGAGAACGTCCGCATGGCTGCCTACTATGACAATCTGGCGGCAGCGGCATCGAGAATTGGCAAGCCGCAGGAAGCGGTCACCGCTTACAAGCAGGCTGCGGAACTAGATCCAGCCCGTGCGGGACAGTACTACTTCAACCTGGGGGCGGTGCTTACGAACGCAAGTTCAGATCCTGCCAGCAAGAAAGAGGCGGTGGAGGCATTTGATAAAGCGATTGCGGCCGACCCTACCCGAGCGGATGCCTACTATTGGAAGGGATCTAATATGATCTCGCTGGCTTCGACCGATGCCAACACCGGCAAGATTATCGCTCCAGATGGAACTGCCGAGGCCTTTCAAAAGTATCTTGAGCTCCAGCCTACCGGCCCACATGCAGACGAAGCAAAGGCCATGTTGACAGCGCTGAATGCCACGGTTGAGACCAGTTATGGCTCAAAGAAGGCCCCTCCCAAGAAGAAATGAGTTCGGCAGAAAGGTTGCATGGGCGGCTGCGGCCGCCCTTTTTATTTGCTGCAAATGGATGGGAAGGCTGAGTTACGAAGGTCTATGAACGTGCTGTTCTTCCTAGAACCATAGCACTGATTTCGCTAGAGTTGAACTGAAGTGTAGGCAAAATTCGTTCACCGAAAACGCAAATGGCAGCGACGGGTACGGCTCCGATACAAATTTCTCTGGACCGAGCTTCTTCGGGCACAGCGACCGATGATTTGCTCATCGTGATGCTGCGTGCGAATCCGCGCGTGAGCGATTTGATCTTTTCTCCCGGCCGGAAGCTGCAAATACAGGTGAACGGTGAGTTTGTTCCCGTCGAATTGGAGGGACTGCGTACGCTCAGCGCAGACGACACACGCGGTGTCGCTTCCGACTTGATTGGCAGCAACAAGGCTGCGATCAGTATGCTGCGCGAGCAAGGCTACTGCGATATCTCTTATGCCCTGTCCGGCGTGGCCCGGTTTCGCGTAAACATTTTCATTCAACGCGGCAGTTGCGCGGTGGTCATGCGGGTAATTCCAACAGGCATTCCAGATTTCAAGACGCTCGGACTTCCCGAACAGTTGCGCGAAATTGCATCTCTGCATGATGGACTGGTGCTGGTGACTGGTCCGCGGGGATCAGGCAAATCGTCCAGCGTGGCGGCACTACTCGACCATATCAATGAGACTGCAAGCTGCCACATCATCACCATCGAAGATCCGATCGAGTTTCTGCACAATCACAAGCGGGCCACGTTCCACCAGCGAGAGCTTCACAGCGATACTCCCACCGTGGCCCATGGCATGCGCGCCGCACTGCGCCAGTCGCCGAATGTGATTGCGGTAGGGGAACTGAAGGACCGCGAGACCATGGAACTGGCGCTGGAAGCGGCCGAGACCGGTCACTTGGTGCTCTCCACTTTGAATACGGTGAACGCCCGGCAGACAGTAGAGCGGTTCGTGGGGACTTTCCCACCGGCTGAACAGGCTGCGGTTCGCGACCGGCTGGCAAGGATGTTGCGTTATGTGGTTTCGCAGCGCCTGGTGCCACGTCAAGAGGATGGCGGACGAGTCGCGGTATTCGAGATTCTGAAATCCGGTTCAAAGTTAATGGATAGCCTGGTGCTAAACGGCTGCGAAAATTCTCTGCCGCCGGCGGAAGTCATGAACTCGGTTGACGCGGAAATCGAGAAGCTGGTTCGTGCCGGAATCGTCAATCTAGAGATCGCTCTGGCTCATGCGGTTGATCCGCGCGAACTGTCCAAGAAACTCGCCATGCCTGAGCGGAATAGTGGCAGCTAGCGCACTCATTCGCTTTTCCCAGCCGTCGCCCCTTATCATTTCGGTATGGCCGCGAATCCGCAGCAGTCGAATGTCCTCAGCTTTGAGGAAGCCCGCAGCATAGTCGAGGACCACGCTTCTGGCGTGCGCCCGAAGGGTCGCGAGTTAGTGGATCTGCTGGATGCCGGCGGACGGGTACTGGCTGAGTCCATTCACGCCGATCGTGACTTCCCTCCTTTTCCGCGTGCGGCCCGTGATGGGTACGCGGTCCGAGCGGCTGATCTGGAGACCCTGCCGGCGGTATTAGAGGTCGTTGGCGAAGCCAGAGCTGGCGCGGCTGAAAGTCCGCGTGTCCTCTCAGGCAAGGCAGTCGCCATCATGACTGGCGCAGCGGTGCCAGACGGTGCGGACGCCGTGGTCATGGTGGAGCGCACATCCCTGCTGGGGGAACGAGTCCAGGTCAATGCACGCGTTGCTGCAGGGGAAAACATCGTGCCTTCAGGCGCCGAGGCCCGCCACGGGGAGAAGATGATGGCATCCGGCACTCGCCTCGGCTATGCCGAAATCGCCGTGGCGGCTTCAGTGGGGCGTTCGCGTCTGGTGGTGCATGCAAAACCCAAGGTCGCGGTGCTCTCGACCGGTGATGAAGTAGTAGATGTGGATGTACCGCCTGGTGTGAATCAGATCAGAAACTCTAATAGCTATTCACTGGCGATCCAGATTCAAGCTGCTAGTGGAGACCCGGTCCTTCTGCCCATCGCTCCGGACGAGCCACGTCGCCTGCGGGAATTGCTGATCGAAGGAATGGACGCAGACCTTCTTTTGATTGCGGGTGGCGTCTCGATGGGAAAGTACGATCTGGTCGAGCAGACGCTCGCAGAAATGAAAGCCGAGTTTTTCTTTGACGGAGCCCAGATCCAGCCCGGACGGCCTATTGTGTTTGGCCGCGTCCCGTGTGGCGCGGGCGCCCCCGCCCGCGAAGGTGCTTCACAGGCTGAAGGCCATACCTACTTCTTCGGTTTGCCGG
>Ga0137379_10002050_pt1 | contig 18572 bp, 8 predicted proteins | sample SagtaG_18_FD_104812 | JGI IMG/M metagenome (GOLD analysis project Ga0137379, IMG submission 104812) | Vadose zone soil microbial communities from Sagehorn Ranch, Mendocino, California, USA - Sage2_L_80_16 metaG | ecosystem: Environmental > Terrestrial > Soil > Vadose zone | place: USA...
CACGCACGACGAGACCTGGACTCAAGCCTGGGGCGAGGTGGCCCATGTGCGGGATCATCACAACGAGCTGAGCGTGTCGCTCGTCGAAACGGCGCCTCCCGGCAGACGGTTCACAGTGGTGTTCCGCGTGTTCGACGATGGGGTGGGCTTCCGCTACGAATTGCCCAAGCAGGCCGGGTTGGACGAGTTCGCGATCACAGACGAGCTGACCGAGTTCACCCTGGAAGACGACGCCCGCGCCTGGTGGATCCCCTCCAACCGCCCGCGCCTCGACCGCTCGGAGATGCTGTTCTCGTCCTCCCCCGTGAGCGTGCTCGACAGCGTCCAGACGCCGCTCACGCTGGAGACGCGGGACGGCAAGAGCTTCGTCGTGATTCACGAGGCGAACCTGGTCGACTACGCGCGCATGTTCCTCGCCGGGCCGCGCATGCAGTCGCGCACGCTGCGCGTGGCGCTCGCGCCCTACGCCGACGGGACGAAGGTGTACGGCCGGACGCCGTTCGTCACGCCGTGGCGCACCATCCAGCTGGCCGACCGCGCGACCGACTTGGCGCCCTCGGTGCTGGGTCTGAACCTCAATCCGCCCAGCGTCGTTCCGAACACGAGCTGGATCAAGCCGATGAAATACGTCGGCATCTGGTGGGGCATGCACATCGGGACGATGACGTGGAGCTCGGGACCGAAGCACGGCGCCACCACCGCGAACACGAAGCGTTACATCGATTTCGCGGTGGCGAACGGGCTGGGCGGCGTGCTGGTCGAAGGCTGGAACGTGGGCTGGGACGGCGACTGGATCCAGAACCGTAACGCGTTCTCGTTCACTAAGCCCTATCCCGATTACGACCTCGCGGAAGTGGCCCGATACGCCCACGAGAAGGGCGTGAAGCTGATCGTCCATAACGAGACGTCGGGGGGCCTCGAGAACTACGAGCGGCAGATGGACAGCGCGTTCGCCCTGTATCACTCACTCGGCCTGGACGCGATCAAGTCGGGCTACGTGACGGACCTCGTCGGCGAGGGGCACTCGCACTACGGCCAGTACATGGTGCGGCATCACCGCCGCGTGATCGAGAAGGCGGCCCAGTACGGCATCATGCTCGATGTGCACGAGCCGATCCACGACACGGGCGAGCGTCGCACCTACCCGAACATGATGAGCCGTGAGGGTGCGCGCGGGCAGGAATACAACGCGTGGAGCTCCGAGGGAGGCAATCCTCCCGAGCACGAAACGATCGTGTTCTTTACCCGCATGCTCGACGGCCCGATGGACTTCACGCCCGGTATCTTCGACATCCTGATCGAGCGCGGTACCGGAAGGCCGCGCCGCCCCGACGAGCCGCGTCCCCGCACCACGCTCGCGAAGCAGCTGGCGCTGTACGTTGTGCTCTACTCGCCACTCCAGATGGTGGCTGATCTTCCCGAGAACTACGAGCACCAGCCCGCCTTCCAGTTCATCCGCGACGTGGCGGTCGACTGGGATACGACCCGTGTGCTCGCCGGCAAGATCGGGGATTACGTGGTGGTGGCGCGGCGGGAGCGAAACGGGACGAGCTGGTACATCGGGGCCGTCACCGACGAGGAGGGCCGCACGTTCGACATCCCGCTCACATTCCTCACGCCCGGGCGGAAGTATGTCGCCGAGATCTATGCTGACGGGCCCGGGGCGAACTGGCTGACGAACCCGTTGCCGGTTGCGATCTCCCAGCGGCCGGTCGACTCGCGGTCGCGGCTGCACGTGGTGCTGGCGCCCGGCGGGGGGCAGGCGATCCGGATCCGGCCCGCTCGATAGATGACGCCCGATGGAACGAGAATGTCGGCGACGCCCAGGGGCGGTCCCTTCGGCTCGGGACGCCTGACAACCGCCCCACCCAACCCCTTGCGTCTTCGCCTTCGGGACCGCCCCTGGTCGTCGCTCGCGCATCGGCGACGCGACCGGTGGCCCCGGAGGTGAGGCTCCCAGGGGTGGGGGGCGGGGCTGTCAAGGAGCCGAACCGGAGGGGCCACCGGTCGCCGGAGCCGATGCCCTTGGCGCCGATGCTCGTGCTCTTCGGGGCGCTGGCGCTGGCGGGCTGCGGTCGCGCTCGGAAGCCGCAGCTGTTCGAGCGGCTGCCTCCCGAGCGCAGCGGCGTCACGTTCGTCAATCGGCTGCCCGACGACACCGCGTTCAGCATTCTCGACTACATGTACTACTACGACGGCGGCGGCGTGGCCGTCGGCGACGTCAACAACGACGGGCTGCCCGACCTCTACTTCACGTCGAACCTCGGCTCCAACCGTCTCTACCTGAACAAGGGCAACTACCGGTTCGAGGACATCACCGAGCGGGCCGGCGTGGCGGACTCCGGGGGCTGGAAGACCGGCGTCACGATGGCCGACGTCAACGGCGACGGCTGGGTCGATATCTACGTCTCCGCCGTCGACTTCCCTACGCTGCACGGGCACAACGTGCTGTACATCAACAACGGCGACGGCACCTTCACCGATCGGACCCAGGAGTACGGTCTCGACTTCGCCGGATTCTCCACCCAGGCCCTGTTCTTCGACTATGACGGCGACGGCGATCTGGACATGTACCTGCTGACGCACTCCCCTCATCCGGAGCGCGCATCCCCCTCGCACGTCACGCACGGTCCGCGTCTTCCGGGTGTCGGCGACCGACTTTATCGGAACGACGGTGGTCATTTCGTGGACGCCAGCGAGCGCGCCGGCCTCTACGGCGGCGCCACTCGGTACGGCCTGGGGGTGGTGGCGAGCGACCTGAACCTGGACGGCTGTCCCGATCTGTACGTCGCCAACGACTTTCAGGAAGACGACTTCGTCTACCTCAACAACTGCGACGGCACGTTCACTCAGTCCGGCGCCACCGTGCTGGGACACACCAGCCATGCTTCGATGGGCGTGGACGCCGCCGACGTGAACGACGACGGGCGCCCGGACCTCGTGGTGCTCGACATGCTGCCCGACGGCGAGAAGATCCTCAAGACCTCCGCCAACGCCGAGAGCTTCGACGTCTACCTGGAGAAGCTCGCGGCGGGCTACCATCCGCAGTACGCCCGCAACACGCTGCAGCTCAACCGCGGCGTCATGGCCGGCACCGTGCGCTTCAGCGAGATCGGCTCTCTCGCGGGCGTCTCTGCCACCGATTGGAGCTGGGCGCCGCTGTTCGCCGACCTGGACAACGACGGCTACAAGGACCTGTTCATCACCACCGGGATCTATCACCGGCCGAATGACCTCGATTACTTCACCTACGTGTCCGAGCCGGTCGTCCAGGCGTCGCTCAGGCAGGGGACGAGGGGGCTCGCCCGGGCGCTCATCCGGAAGATGCCGCAGGTCCCGACTCCCAACTACGCGTTTCGCAACAACGGAGATCTCACATTCACGAACGAGGCCCACGCTTGGGGGCTGGCCGAGCCGGGCTTCTCGAGCGGTGCCGCCTACGTCGACCTGAACAATTCCGGCGCGCTCGATCTCGTCGTGAACAAGCTCAACGCCCCGGCCGCGATCTACCGCAACCGGGCGCGCGAGCTGACGGGGAACCACTACCTGCGGGTGGTGTTACGGGGCTCCGGGGCGAATACGGCTGGGATCGGCGCAAAGGTCATCATCAAGCACGGCGGCACGGAGCAAATGCTCGAGCAGTTCCCGACCCGTGGCTTTCAGTCGTCCGTCGATCCCCGTTTGCATTTCGGGTTGGGGTCTTCCACGAGAATAGATTCGCTGATCGTCGTCTGGCCGGATCGGCGCACCCAGGCGCTGACCGATGTCGCGGTCGATCGCACGCTCACGCTGTCGCAACGGGACGCGACCAGGGCGGGCGTGGGGGCCGCCGCGACAGCGGGTGTCCGCTCGGCTGCCGGAGCGGCGGCCCCCACGCCCGCCACGTTCACGGACGTGTCCGATCGCCTGCGCATCGATTTCAAGCACGACGAGAATGCCTTTTACGACTTCCACCGCGAGCCGTTGATCCCGCATCTCTTGTCGGCCGAAGGGCCCGCGCTCGCGGTCGGCGACGTGGACGGCGACGGGCTGGACGACATCTACGTGGGCGGGGCCAAGTGGCAGGCCGGACGCCTGTTTCTCCAGCAACGGGACGGCACGTTCCGCCCGAGCGCGTCGGTCGACCGCGTGTTCCAGGCGGACAGGCTGAGCGAGGACGTCGACGCGGTGTTCTTCGATGCCAACGGCGACGGGCGGCCCGACCTCTATGTCGTGAGCGGCGGTAACGAGTTCTGGGGCGACGACCCGGCGCTGCAGGACCGGCTGTATGTGAACGACGGCCGCGGTCGTTTCCACCGCGACACCCTGGCGCTGCCGCGGCTCTCGGAGAGCGGGTCGTGCGTCGTGCCCGGCGACTTCAACGGCGATGGCCACCTCGATCTGTTCGTGGGACGGCGGGCCGTGTCCCGCCGCTACGGCATGGCGCCGCGCAGCTATCTGCTCGAGAACGACGGCACCGGTCACTTTCGCGACGTCACGCTCGAGAAAGCCCCCGCCCTCGCCGAGGCCGGGATGGTCACCTCGGCCGCGTGGATCGATTACGACCACGACGGTCGGCTCGACTTGATCGTCACGGGAGAGTGGATGCCGGTGCGCGTGTTCCACAACGAGAATGGCCGGCTGGTCGATCGGACGCGCGAGGCGGGGCTCGCGGGAACAGAAGGCTGGTGGAGTAGCGTCACCGTCGCGGACCTGAACGGGGACGGGCGCCCGGACCTGGTGCTCGGCAACCTCGGGCTCAACTCCTACCTCCGGGCGTCGCCGGCGGAGCCCGCTCGAATGTACGTGGCCGACTTCGGGCACAACGGCACCCTGGCGCAGGTGCTGACCGTCTACAAGCACGGCGTGAGCTACCCGGTGGCCGGTCGGGACGAGCTGCTCGGCCTCATCCCCCCGCTGCGGAGCCGATACCCATCATATGCCTCGTTCGGCGCAGCCCGCGTCGAGGACATCTTTCCCGCCGCGGAGCTCGCCAAGGCCACCCTGAGACAGGCGCGTGTGTTCGCGAGCTCCGTCGCGCTCAACAATGGCAACGGCACGTTCACGCTCGTGCCGCTGCCGGTCGAGGCCCAGCTCGCCCCGATCCGTGCCGCCCTGGCGGACGATTTCGATGGCGACGGACGCACCGATCTGCTGGTGGCGGGGAACGATTACGGGTTTCCGCCCGTGCTGGGTCGCCAGGACGCCGGCTACGGTCTGCTGTTGCGCGACACGGGGAATGGTCGCTTCGAGGCAGTCGACATGGAGCGCAGTGGCGTGGTGATCGACGGCCAGGTACGTCACCTGCGGTGGCTGCGGCGAGCGGACGGCAGCCGCGTGATCGTCGTCGCGCGCAACAACGACCGGCTCCGGGTGCTGCGCCCGCCGCGCTCCGCGCGTCCTTGACAAGTCCACGTGGAGAGGAAGAATGATGTTGCATGGGAGCGACACCTTCAGTGAGAGGATGCGTATGAGACGAGCAGAGTGCGTGATGAGCGCGCTCTCGGTGGCGCTGTGGGTGGCGCCGCTGAGCGCACAGCAGGCGACGGGGACGGTCCGGGGGCGCGTGACCGACGCCACGACGCAGCAACCGCTGGCAGGAGCCACTATCACCTTCGGTACCCGCCGGGCGCTTTCGCAGAGTGATGGTCGCTACCTCATTACCGCCGTACCCGCGGGCACCGACTCTCTGCGGGCGAGACTGATCGGGTACGCTCGTGCGGCCCAGACCGTCACGGTCGCGGAGCGCGACACCCTGGTCGTCGATGTCGCCTTGAGGTCCCAGGCGGTCAACCTGTCGGAGGTCGTGGTCACCGGCTACGGTACCCAGCGGGCGGGCGACATCACCGGCTCCGTGACGGCCGTAACTGATTCCCAGTTCAACACCGGCCGGATCCTGAGCCCCCAGATGCTGATCCAAAGCAAGGTGCCCGGCGTTCAGGTCGTGGACAACAACGACCCGGGCGGCGGCTTATCGCTCAGGATCCGCGGCCCCACGTCGGTGACCGCCCTCAGCGAGCCGCTGTACGTCATCGACGGCGTGCCGCTCGGCACCGGCGCGGGCGGTGGCCTCTCCGCCGGTCGCGACCCCCTCAACTTCATCAGTCCAACCGACATCGAGAGCATTACGGTGCTGCGCGACGCGTCGGCCGCGGCGATCTACGGGACGAACGCGGCGAATGGCGTCGTGCTCATTACCACGAAGTCGGGGAAGGGGAGGCAGGGACCTCGGTTCGAGTACAGCAGCAGCGCATCCGCCTCGTCGGTGACGAAGCTGCCGGACATGTTGAACGCGGCCCAGTTCGCCGCTGCCGTGGCCGCCTACGCACCGACACGCGTCGATTCACTGCTGGGCGCCAACACGAACTGGTTCACCCTCATTGACCGCACCGCGTACGGTCAGGAGCACAACTTTTCCGTAAGCAACGGGACCGGCGATGGAGGCTACCGCCTGTCGCTTGGGTATCTCAAACAGGACGGCATCATTCAGGCGAGCTCGACGCAGCGGGTGTCGCTGGGGTTCAACTATCAGCAGCGATTGCTCAACGACCGTCTCAGCCTGCACACGAGCGTGCGGGGGTCGCGAGCCGTCGATCAGTTCACCCCGGGAGACGTACTCGGCAACGCCGCCGCGATGGCGCCGACGCAGCCGGTGATGGATCCGACGAGCCCCACCGGCTACTGGGATTGGCGGACGACCAACGCCTCCGCGAGCAACCCGGTTGCCAGCTTGAACCTCGCGACGGACCACGGGACGACCTGGCGCAGTGTGGGGAGCGCGCAGGCGGAATATCGGATGCCGTTCCTCGAGGGGTTGTCTGCCAACCTGAACCTCGGCTATGACTTCACGAGCGCCGATCGAACGACGTTCTACCCGAGCAACCTGGCCGCCCAGGTGCGACAGGGCCAGGGCAGCCTTTATATGTCGAATTTCAGTCAAACGAACTCGGTGCTCGACGCGTACCTGGGCTACCGGCCATCACGCACCTACGGACCTGGTACCGTCGATCTCGTCGGCGGCTACTCCTACACGCAGTCGCACAGCGAGTATCCCTACCTGCGGGAAACCGGCCTCAACAGCAACCTGCTCGGCGACAATGGCGTTCCGACGGCGCTCAACGTCCGCAACGTCGACTCTGTCGTCCCGTACAAGCTCATCTCCTTCTTCGGCCGGCTCAATTACAACATCTCCGACCGCTACCTCGCGGCCGTGAGCGTGCGACATGATGGGTCCTCGCGCTTTGGACCGGGCAGGCAGTGGGGCACCTTTCCCTCGGTGGCGCTGGCGTGGCGGATCTCGCAGGAGCCGTTCGTGCGCTTAGGGTCGCTGTCGGACCTCAAGTTGCGCGCGTCCTGGGCGAGGACCGGCAACCAGGCGTTCCCGGATTTCCTCCAGTACACGACCTATACGTACGGCGACGCGCAGACGCAGGTGTGGTTCGGCGACCACTTCGTCACCACGATCCGCCCCAGCGCCGTGGACGAATCCATCCATTGGGAAACAACGAGCTCCTACGACGCTGGCCTCGACTTCGGCTTCTCGAACCAGCGGTACAGCGGTTCGTTTGACTGGTACACCAAGAACACCAGCGACCTGATCTTCAACGTGCCCGTCGACCCTGCAGCGAATCTCGGGAACTTTGTCACGACGAACATCGGCAGCATGAGGAATCGGGGGTTCGAGCTCAGCCTGAACGCCCGTCTGTGGGAGGGACGAGCAACCGGCCTTGGGTGGACGGCGTCGTTCACCGCTAGTCACAACACCAATGAGCTGCTCAGCATCAACCCGAGTAAGAGCGTGACGCGAATCCTGACCGGGGGCATCTCGGGAGCCGTCGGCAACTTCATCGAGGTCTGGCAGCCGGGTGTCCCGGTCAACTCGTTCTACGTCTTTCAGCAAAAATACGGCGCGAATGGAAAGCCGATCTACAGCGACACGCTGATGAACATGTACGTGGACCAGAACGGGGACGGCAAAATCACCGATTCCGACCGGCGGCCGTTCCATGACCCGGCGCCGAAATGGATACTAGGCCACTCCTCGTATCTCACCTACGGGCGCTTCGACGCCAGCCTCACGCTGCGAGCCTATCTGGGGAACTGGGTCTACAACAACGTGGCGTCCGCCAACGGCGCGTACCAGAACCTCACAGGATCGGGAATGCCGAGCAACTTGCACGCGTCCGTGCTCACTACGGGCTTCGTCGTGCCGCAGTACGACTCGGACTATTATGTGGAGAACGGCTCCTTCCTGCGGATGGACAACATCACGCTGGCTTATTCCATCAGCTATCGCGGCCAGCCAATCCGTCTGTACGCTACCATGCAGAACGCCTTCACCATCACGGGTTACAGCGGTGTGGATCCGACCGCGGGCCTGAACGGTCTCGACAACAACATCTATCCGCGCGCGCGCACCATCACCACCGGCCTGAGCGTCCGGTTCTAGGGGGACGACGACATGAACCGCACTATCCAAGCACTGAGGGTTGCCGGCGCCCTGGTCTGCGTGGCCGTGGTCAGCTGCACGGATCCGACGGTGGCCCCGAAGAGCACCGTCACCAGCGCCAACGTGTTCAACGATCCCGCCTCGTATGAGGCATTCCTCGCGAAGATCTACGGGGGGCTGATTGTCACCGGTCAACGGGGGCCGGACGGAAATCCGGACATCGGGGGTATCGACGAGGGTTTCGGTGAGTACCTGCGCCTGTACTGGTACCTCCAGGAGATGCCGACCGACGAAGCGGTGATCGGCTGGAACGATCCCGGTCTCCCTGCGCTGAATACCGGGACCTGGGACGCGAGGAACGAGATGGTCAACGCGATGTATTATCGCGTCTTCTACCAGATCATGCTCGCGAACGAGTTCTTGCGCCAGAGCACCGATGCGAAGCTGGCGGAACGAAATCAAAACGACCCGGCTTTGATAACGAACGTCCACTATTACCGCGCGGAGGCGCGGTTCCTGCGAGCCTTGAGCTACTGGCACGGGATCGACCTCTTCGGAGACATTCCACTCGTAACCGAGGCGGACCCGCTCGGCGCGACACCCCCGAAGCAGGCGCACCGCGCCGACATTTACAGCTACGTCGTGAGCGAGCTCAACGCCATCAAGGACGAGCTGCCCGCGAAGACCCCGCAAACCTACGGCCGCGCCAACAGCGCCGCGGCGCACATGCTGCTGGCCAAGCTCTACCTGAACGCGGCTATCTACACGCCGACAGCGAACTACAGCGGAGCCCTCACGGAGGCGCAAGCCGTGATCTCCGCGGGGTATACGCTCGATCCCAGCTTCGTACACAACTTCCAGGCCGACAACAACACCTCCCCCGAGCTCATCTTTGTCGCCGCGCAGGATGGTGCCAAGACCCAAACGTGGGGTGGGATGACGTTCCTGATCCACGCCGGCTGCGGCGGCAGCATGTCGGCCGCCACCTACGGCATCGACTACTGCTGGGGTGGGTACCGTCTGAAGCAGCAGATCTACAATTTGTTCGCGGCCGGGGACGGACGACGCTCGTTCTTCTGGACGACCGGCCAACAGGTCGACGTGGACACCATTGGACAGTTCAGCAACGGGGTTGCCGCGCCGAAGTTTACCAACAAGACGTCGACCGGAGCGAATGGGGCGCAGACGGGGATGGTCGATACGGATTTCCCGATTTTCCGACTCGCTGACGCGTATCTCATCTACGCCGAGGCCAGTCTACGTGGGGGCGGCGGTTCACTCACACAGGCGGAGGCGTACGTGGACAGCCTCCGCGTGCGCGCCTTCGGCAATACGAGCGGAAACGTCCCGCCCGGCACACTGACACTGGACACGCTGCTAGCCGAGCGCGGTCGCGAGCTGATGTTCGAGGCCCAGCGCCGTACGGATCTCGTGCGTTTCGGGTTGTTTTCGAGCGGTACCTACGTTTGGGCGTGGAAGGGTGGCGCCATGGCGGGGACTGCTCTAGCCCCGGGGCGCGACCTCTATCCGCTGCCGGCGAACGTGCTCGTCGCCAACCCGAACCTGAAGCAGAACCCGGGCTACTGATCGCGCGGGAGTCGTCGCTGTCGCGTGCACGCCGCGTCGCCGCCGCCCTGCTCCTGCTGACAGGGGCGGCGTGCGGCGGCGCGCTCTCTCCACCCGCATCCGGGAATCCGCCCCCGGACCGGCCGTCGCTCTCGCCCACCTACCGCCCCAGCGGCCACATGGCGGCCGGCGACGTGTTCGTGCACTTGTTCGAGTGGAAGTGGACCGACATCGCCACCGAGTGCCAGACCGTACTCGGCCCGGCCGGCTTCGCGGCCGTGCAGGTCTCGCCGCCCGAAGAGCACAGCATCACTCCCAGCCACGACTGGAGCGAGCGCTACCAGCCGGTGCGCTACAACATCGCCCGCAGCCGCTCGGGCACCCAAGCCGAATTCACGGACATGGTGGCGCGCTGCGCGGCCGTCGGCGTCGGCATCTACGTGGACGCCGTGATCAATCATATGACCAACTACCCGAGCCCGGGGATCGGTTCGGACAGTTCGCCCTATTCGAAGTACGACTATCCCGGCCTCTACACTTCGGCTGACTTTCACACGCCGTGTACCGTCAACAACTACGCCGACGCGGCCAACGTGCAGGATTGCGAGCTGTTCGGGCTGCCGGACTTGAACACCGGGCTCCCATCGGTGCGACAGAAGATCGCCGGCTACTTGATCATGCTGGCGCGCCTGGGTGTCGCGGGCTTCCGCATCGATGCCGCCAAGCACATCCAACAGGTGGAATTGGACGCCATTCTCACGATCGTCGATTCCACGATGACGGCCGAAAGCCGCCCCATTCCGTACTATTTCCTCGAGGTGAGCGGCGGACCGGGCGAAGCGCTGTCGCCGCGCGATTACTTCGGCGAAGCGTACGGCTCGGGCGGCGCAGCCGACATCACCGAGTTCACGTTCGTGGGCGTCGGTGACAAATTCCGCCAGATCGGCGGGCAGCACATCTCGCAGCTCAACCCCAACGGGTCCCCCGGCAACCAGTTCTCGCAAACCGCGTGGGGGCTCATGCCCTCGGACAAAGCGGTGGTTTTCCTGCAGAACCACGACACGCAGCACCAATGCGGCATCAGTTATCGCGACGGCAGCGTGTTTCGCGTCGCGAACGTCTGGATGCTGGCGCAGCCGTACGGCTATCCGTCGATTCTGTCGAGCTACGCGTTCAACTGCCCGGCGGAGAATTCCATGGGCCCGCCATCGGACGCCAACGGCTGGACCGTCGCGGTGACGTGCGCGTCCAGTCTCGAGACCGCCACCGACGGCGCATGGGTCTGCGAGCACCGCGACCCGTACATCCTGAAGATGGTCGGCTTCCGTCGAGTCGTGGCCGGCACCGACGTGAATCACTGGTGGGACGACGGCGCCAATGCCATCGCGTTCTCGCGGGGCGACAAGGGCTTCGTCGCGATCAACAGGGAAGCGGTTCCCTCGGATACCACGATCGCGACCGGGATGCCGCCGGGGACGTACTGCGACCTCTTGACGGGCGGGCTGGCCGCCGCCGCCTGCGCCGGAGATTCAGTCGCCGTGGACTCGGCGGGGGCCGTTCATTTTCATCTCGCAGCCAACTCGGCCGTCGCGATCGACGTCGCGACCAAACTACCGTGAGACGGTTGGATTACGCCGCGCGCGTCGCCGCAGCGGGCGCTGGGCCCGCGTCGATGAGCTGCTTCCTAAGGGGATCGACACGCAGGTTCAGACCCTCCAACGAATGTGCCCCCAGGAGAATCAGGTCCCCGGGCTCGCCGAACACAACCTCGTCATTGGTCTCGATGCCGCCCACGCGAAGCGTCACCGCACCTGTCCGGCGGGACAGCACAGCCCCGTCCGCTTGGCGGAAACGCCACGTCTTGATCCGCTTGATTTCGAGAGATTCGAGGGCAGCGGCGGGGAACCACGACAGCTCGGCTCCCGTGTCGACCAGCACCGACTCTAGGACCCGCCGCTCACCCGGGCGCGCCGGGTTCTCGATCTCGACGTTGACGCGAAACGTGCCCATTTCGTCGCCCATATTACCTCCTCCTGCCTCGCCGAGTAGTACCACAAGAGCGCGGGCCGTGTCAATCCTACTCCTCGCGTGCGCCGCGACTACTTCGCTCGCCGCCCAGCAAGCCGCCGTCCCCGCCTGGACCCACGGCGGCGTGTGCTACGAGATTTTCGTCCGATCGTTCTACGACTCCAACGGCGACGGCATCGGCGACCTGAACGGCCTAATCCAGAAGCTCGACTACGTCGCGGGACTGGGCGTCGACTGCATCTGGCTCATGCCGGTGGCCGCGTCGCCCAGCTACCACGGCTACGACGTGACCGACTACTACCGCGTCGAGCCCGCGTACGGCACCAACGACGACTTCAAACGGCTGGTGGCCGCCGCGCATCGCCGCGGCATCGCGCTGCTCGTGGACATGGTGCTGAACCACAGCTCGAGCGAGCATGCGTACTTCCAGGCGGCCCTGCACGACACGACGTCGCCCTATCGCTCCTGGTACCGCTTCGCGTCCCCGTCGCCCGGGAAAGATTGGCACCATTCGCCTGTGCGCGACGAGTACTACTACGGGCTCTTCTGGTCCGGCATGCCGGACTTGAACTACGAGACGCCCGCTGTGCGGGAAGAAGCGAAGCAGATCGCCACGTTCTGGCTGCGCGACATGGGCGTGGACGGCTTCCGGCTGGATGCGGTGCCGTATCTCGTGGAGCAAGGCGACTGCGTCTCGGGGTGTCCCGGGACGCATGCGTTCCTACACGAGTACGCCCAGCACGTCGACAGCGTGAAGCCCGGTGCGTACACGGTGGGCGAGGCGTGGGGCAGCATTGATAAGATGCTGCCCTACTACCCCGATCAGCTCACGTCTTACTTCGGCTTCGAGCTGTCCGATTCGCTCATTGCGGCGGTGCGCAGCGGCTCGGCGGCGGGTGTCTTGACCGGCTACCTCCGTCTGCAGGACACGCTGCCCGCGTATCGCTGGGCGCCGTTCCTGAGCAACCACGACCAGACCCGCACACTGACGCAGCTCAGGGGTGACGTCGCTCGGGCGCGGCTCGTGGCGACACTGCTGCTCACGCTCCCGGGCACCCCGTTCATCTATTATGGTGAAGAGATCGGCATGACCGGCGACAAGCCCGATCCCCGGCTGCGCACACCGATGCAATGGCGCGCGGGTCCCGGGTTGGGCTTCACGTCCGGCAAGGCCTGGGAGAGCGCGCAACCCGACTCGTTGACTACCACCGTCGCGGCAGAGGACGCCGACGCCGGGTCATTGCTGAACCTGTACCGCCGGCTGATTCACTTGCGCAAGCAGAATGAGGCGCTCGCGACGGGAAGGTTGGTACCGCTCACCACGACGAGCCCCCAGGTCGCCGCGTACTTACGCCGCGCTGACACAGACGTCGTGCTCGTGGTGGCGAACCTTGCTGACATGCCGGCCACCCGTATCGCGGTCAGCTCCGCGGCAGGTGCGCTGCCGGCCGGTCGCTACACCGTGCGTAACCTGGTGGGGGGCCCGAACAGCACCGCTCTCGTGGTCGGCGCCGACGGACAGGTGAAGGGCTATGTGCCGATGCGAGGGTGGATCGGGCCGCACCGGAGCGTCATACTCGAGCTGCACAGGCAGTAGGAGTAGAGCGCTTGCACCGCATCCTGGCCCTGCTCGGATGGCTGGCCGTTGGCGGCGCCGCGGCACACGCTCAGCGTGCCAGCAGGGCGGTGTACCTCGACAATCAGGGCGTGGTGCGCTGGCGAGACGACCAGGACGAGGTACGCCTCTTCGGCGCGAACTACGTGCTGCCCACGGCCTCGGACTACCGCGCCGCGGGCTACCTCCACGCCGATCGCAAGAAAATGATCGACGAGGACATGGCGCAGTTCGCCCGCATGGGCTGGGACGGCCTGCGACTCACGTTCTGGGGTGACTGGGAGGCCTCCGACTCGGCCGGCAACCTGATTGCGAACGATCATCTCGACCTGCTGGACTATCTGATCGCGCGCGCGCGCGAGCGCGGCATCTACATGCTCTTCAGTCCCATTCAACTATACGGCGCCAACTGGCCGGACGCCCTCGGAGACACGACCGATCCCGGATTCGGTCGGCGTTTCGGCAAGGCTCGCATGAGCACGGACCCGGCCGCCATCGGGGCGCAGATGACCTATCTGCGCCAGATCCTGGAGCACGTGAATCCCCACACGCGCGTGGCTCTGAAGGACGAACCTGCCATTCTCTTTATCGAGCTCGTGAACGAGCCGTGGCATCACCCCGAGGACCTCGACGGCTCCATCCGTTACATCAACGCCCTCACCGACGCCGTGCGCAGCACGGGATGCACCAAGCTGATCTTCTACAATGTGAGCCAGGACTTCAGGATCGGTGAGGCGATTCGACGCAGTAGGGCACAGGGGATCACGTTCGGCTGGTATCCCACGGGCTTGAACTCGGGCCACGAGCTCGTGGGCAACTACCTCCGCGGCGCCGACGCGTACCCCGACATGCTGCGCCCCGAGCTGGCCCGCCTGCCGCGGATCGTCTACGAGTTCGATAGCCCGGACCTGCGCACCGGCACGATGTATCCGGCCATGGCGCGCACCTTCCGCGCGGTTGGGGCGCAGTTCGCCGCCATGTTCGCCTACGACATGCTGGAGACCGCTTCCCGCAACTTGGGGTGGCAGACCCACTACCTGAGCCTGGTCTACACGCCGCGCAAGGCCATGAGCGCCGTCATCGCGGCCGAGGCGATGCGCCGGCTGCCGCGCATGCGCTCGTACGGCTCCTACCCTGAGAACACGCGGTTCGGCGACTTCCACGTCTCGCCCGACAGCGACCTGGGCGAGCTGGTCGCGCGCGACGCATTCCTGTACGCCGGCTCGACGCGCTCGGCGCCGCCGGACCCGAGCGCGCTGCGCCGCATCGCCGGGTACGGCTCCTCGTCTACCGTGACGTACCAAGGGGAGGGGATCTACTTCCTGGACAAGGTGCGCCCGGGTCTGTGGCGCCTCGAGGTGTACCCGGACGCCGTGCCCGTCCGCGACCCCTTCGAGCCACCTAGTCCCGACAAGGTCGTGACGCGTGCGATCAGCCGCGCCTGGCTCATGACGCTCACGCTACCCGACGTGGGCACCTCGTTCACCGTGCAGCCGATCGCGGCCGGCAACCAGCGGACGGAGCGTGCGGCGGCCGGCGCGTTCATGGTCACCCCCGGCGTCTACCTGTTGAGTGCCGCCGGACCGGTGGACGTCGCCACGTTGCCGCCATACGTGGGCGCGGTGGGGTTCGCCGAGTACCACGCGCCTCCGCTCGATACGCTGCAGCCGTCGGTGCAATCGCTCGCCGCGTCCGAGTGTCTGGCGGGGCGGGACGTCCAACTCCGGGCCCGGGTCGTCGACCGCACTCCCCCCGATTCAGCCAAGCTTTTCATCCGCCCCGCGGCCGGTGGCGTCTACCGTGGCTTCACGATGCACGCCACGGGCGGTTACGTGTATTCCGCCACCGTTTCGGCGGCGGCCCTGCGCGAGGGCGGTGGGGCTGGGGGCCCGGGGGGCCCGCACCAATACGTGATCACGCTGTTCCGCGGAGCTTCGGTGCTCACCTTTCCCGACCGCCTGCCGAAGCAGCCAACGGACTGGGACTACTACGGCCGGGCGTCCTGGAGGATCGATGTCGTCGACCCGCAGACGCCGCTGCGGCTGTTCAGCCCGGCCGAGGACGCGGCGCAGCTCGCCTTTACTCGACTGGGCGATGCGGGACGCCGCGGGCTCTTCCGCCTGGCCTTCTCCGCGGTCACGGGTCACCCGGTGTTCCACTTCGAGTTGCCGGTGAGCGCGAGCGGCGCGGCGCCGGCCGACTACACGGCGTCGCTGGTCATCAAGGATCGCATCGAGGCCCGCCGGGAGACCATCACCCGTGCCACTGAGCTGCGGATGCGGCTGCGAGGCCTCGGGCCTCGGCAGGTGCTGGACCTGACCCTCATGGAGGACGACGGCACCAGCTGGAGCGCGGCGCTGCCCGTCGACAGCACCTGGAGCGAACGGACGATTCCCCTCGCGGCCCTGACCCTGGGTCGCGGCGTGCTGCTGCCCGAGGGATTCCCGGGCGAGTGGAACTACTGGGTGGGACCTGCCGCCGGGCGCGGCGGCAGCGGCGACCGCCTGCGGCTCGACCGGGTGGAGCGGCTGCAGTTATCGCTGCGGCGCGAGGAGGGCGTCACTGTCACGCCGGGCAGCTACGGGGTCGAAGTGGAGTCGATAGTCCTCACCCCCGCCGCCCGGTAGAGGTCGATCGCCTTCGCCAGCGGTCCCACGATGGCGAGCGCGAGGATCGGTGGGGCTGGATAGAGCGGGGCGAGCGCCGCCACATGCCAGTCCCCGGCCAGTCGGATGCCCGCTTCCGCGAGCGCGACCGCGGCCGCCACGATCACCCGGCCGCGCACCGTGCTCGCGGTCGTCTTGGGATCGGTGACCATGAAGAAGATGAACAGCTGGTACATCGGGCCGGTCAGCGGCGCGATCTCGGCGACCAGCGGGCCCCCGCTGATCGAGCTCCGCAGCGCCGCGAGCACGAGAAAGCAGGTCACGTACGTCAGCGTCACGTGCAGCATGCGGACGCGTGAGGCGATCAGCAACCCGAAGCACCAGATCACCGCGTTCGTCGCCAGGTCGTTGCCCCACTGCTGGCTCAGCACGGCGACGCTCGCCGGCGCGGCAAGGACGAGCAAGCTGATGGCGAAGTTGCTCGGGTTCCAGAGGTGCCGGCCGCGGTACTGCAGCACGTACTTGGACGCGATGGCGATGAAGCCCCCGAGCGCGAACGGCCACAGCAGCCCGGCGCGCGGCTTGATCAGGAGCGCGAGGCTGATCCCGGTGATGTACGCGCTCGCCACGTTCGCGAAACGCCCCCGCACCAGGCGGGACAGCACCAGCTCCGTCGCCGTGGACACGCCCAGCGCCGTGACGAGCCGGTCGTAGCCACCCAGGATGCCGTAGCGCGCTTCGCCCAGCACGAGGATGAGCGTGATCAGGAAGGAGACCGGGTAGCGGGGGTCGAGCCCGCCCAGCCAGGTCCACGGCGCCCGGACGGCGGTCATGCTATGGCTTCGGCTCGGTGACGACGTGCAGCCGGTCCACGGCGGTATGGGCGAGCGTCTGCACACCGCCCGAGGGCCAGCGAATGAGCGCGCTGTCCACCTGCGTGGTCTGGCCCAGGCCGAAGTGGAGCCGGCGGTCGTTCTGGCTCGCGAATCCGGAGCCCCCGTCCACAACCTTGAGCTGGCGCGTCCCGCCCGCGAAGAGGAGCACCTCCGCCCCGATGGCGCGGCGGTTCGAGCGCGTGCCCACGAGCTGGAACGCGACCCAGTGGCTGCCCGGCGGAACGCTGTTCTTGTAGACCAGCGCCGGCTGGCCCTGGTTCGCGACCACGACGTCGAGCACACCGCGATTGAACAGATCCGCCAGGGCGACGGCGCGGCCGTCGTACTCGTCGGTCACACCTACGGCGGCGGCGACGTCGGTCCACCCCGCCAGGCCGTGGTTCACCAGCACGCGCGACCGCTCGTAGCCGGAGAGGCTGGCGGTGCCAATAGTGGGCCAGCTGCGTGCGTCCTCGAACACGTTCCCGTTGGCGCCGGCGATCTTGGACATCGCGTACCAGTAGCTCTGCGTGCGGTCGCGGGAGACGTAGCCGTTTACGATGAACAGTTCGTTGCGTCCGTCGTTGTCCAGGTCGCCGAGCTGCGCGCCCCAGGCCCACCCCGCGTCGGCGACGACCCCCTCGGCGGCCTGCTGGAACCGGCCCAGCTCCGGCAGGAAGTTGAGGCGCAGGTTGTTGCCGTGAAACAGGTAGCCCCGCTCCGAGATGTTGGTCACGAAGGCGTCCACGCGCCCGCGATTCAGCACATCGCCGAGCGTGGCCGACATGCCGCTCTTGGAATCGCTCTCCAGGCCCACCCGGCTCAAGATGAAGCGCCGCCCGTGGTCGTTCAGGTACAGCTCTTCGGGTCCGTAGTCGTTCGCCAGGAACAGATCGGGCCAGCCGTCGCCGTTGAAGTCCGCCGCGGCGACCGCGAGGGTCCAGCGTGTGCTTCCCACGCCCATCCGATCGGTTACGTCCTCGAACCGCCCATTCCCGAGGTTATGAAACAGCCGGTTCTTGCCTCCGTTCGTAGCGAACTCGAAGCTGTTCTCCATGATGCGCGTGGTCTTCAGGTGCCAGAAATCGATGTCGGAGCGGAAGTACCCTGTCACGTACAGATCGAGCAGACCGTCCCGATCGTAGTCGATCCACACGGCCGAGTTGCTGTTCATCCACTGCCGCAGTCCCGCCTCCGCGGTGACGTCTTTGAAGTGGAGGTCGCCCAGGTTCTTGAAGAGCTGGAGGTAGCCCCACTTGTAGATCAACAGGTCCTCGAGCCCGTCATTGTCGTAGTCGCCCCATACCGCACCCATCGACACGCCTTCCCCTGGCCGATTCACGTCCGCGACGCCGGCGGCCGCGGCGACGTCGACGAACGTGCCGTCGCCGCGATTCAAGTACAGCGCGTTGGGGTATCCGAACCGGCTGTTCGTGAAATAGAGATCGGGCCAG
>Ga0137379_10002053_pt1 | contig 18566 bp, 20 predicted proteins | sample SagtaG_18_FD_104812 | JGI IMG/M metagenome (GOLD analysis project Ga0137379, IMG submission 104812) | Vadose zone soil microbial communities from Sagehorn Ranch, Mendocino, California, USA - Sage2_L_80_16 metaG | ecosystem: Environmental > Terrestrial > Soil > Vadose zone | place: USA...
CCGGCCGGTTCGGGTCGTTCCGCATCGGAAAGACCAGCGCGCTTCCGATCACGCGATACTTCGCGCGGAACTCGAGCAGCACGCGCTCCACTTCTTTCGGCATCGGCACTACCCACGTCTTGCGCTTCTTGTCGTGCTCGGCCCGCCAGCGGATCGTCTTCTTGTCGAAATCGAAGTCATCCCACCGGAGGTTTCGCACGCTGCCGAGCCGCCTGCCCGTCCAATCCATCAACTTCATGAGCAACGGCATCAACGGACTGACTCGGTCGGCCACCGCGAGCAGCTTCTCTACCGTCTCGCTGTCCAGCACCGGCCGATTCGGGTTCGGCTCCTTCGGGACCACGTACCCGGCCAGCGGGTTGCGATCGAGTAGCGGCCGGCCGTTCTCGTAGACCATCGTTGCCCACGTCATCATCTGCTTGAGCAGCTTCAGGTCCGTATGCACCGCCGTTTGGCCAACGGGAGTACCGCTGACCTTGCCGGACCGTCGCGCCGCCGCGTATTCGGGCATCCGATCTGGCGTCAACTGCGACACCGGGGTCTCCGCGCCGAACCACTCGATCATGTACGCGCCAAACCGGGCGCATCCTTTCGTGTAGTGAACGGTTTTCAAAGAGCCGTCGCGCGTGTGAGTGCTGCCCGCGAGAAAACGCGCGACGAGGGTACCGAGCTGGAGAGGTCCCGACAGATCCTCGCCCGACTCCCGCAGTCGCACGAGCTCGCCTACATCGCGTAGGGCGCGCTCGCGGTCGCGGTGGCCGAGGCCCGTCTGGGTGTACCTGCTGCGCTCCGGGTCCCAGACGGCCGCGTGCAACTTGCCGCCCGGCTCACGCTCGTAAACCCGGATGCGATTCCCCCGCTGGGTGCCCACGGTTCTCGACCAGCGCTTCGGGATGGCCATTTAGGCCTCCTTGCCTCTCTTGAAGAGGCGGCTGGCGAGATCGTGTACGTCCGCAGGGGGAGTATGCTGGTGGCCAGCCTTTGTGGGAAGATCGGCCACGCGGACCTTGATGCGGCCGCGGGAGCCGGTCGGCCGCATGTCGGGGACCTGGCCCTTCCTTACTAACCTGGCGAGGTGACCCTCGCAGTACCCCGAGATCCTGGCGGCCTCGGGGAGGTAGACGATACGGTCAGCTTCGGAGAGGAGGGCGGTCTCGAGCTTGGTCGCGGCCCATTCGAGCGCGCGGGCAGGGGCCTCGGCGCCGAAGGACTCACGGAGCTCCTTGGCCTTGGCGCGGATGTCCGCAATCGATTGGTGAAGAGCACTTCGATTCGTACCCAGAAAAGACACACCCCCCAAAGAGTCTTGTGCTCTTCGGGGGGTGTTGCGCGTGGGGGATTATGCGTGGACCGGCCGGGGAAAGTCAAGATCTAAGCGTTCGCTGACTTGCGATTGGCCGCTCCACGTGCCGCAAAGAACACCTGTCCGGCTGGCGGTCTGCACCCCAGGGTCTACCTTCATTCGCGGGCTTCTCTGAGCTCCAACCGGTATGACCCTGGTCGGCGGGGCTCGCGGAGCAGGCACCCTTAGGACGTGGAAATGACAGAATTCCCAAGGAAGCTAGCCGAGATTGCCAAGCAACTAGATAGTGGCCAGACGCCAGAGAGGACCACCGTGCGCGCCCTTCTCGAGTGGTTCGGGGCGCAACGCCGCGGGTTCTACGTCGTGCAAAACATCCGAAGCACTCTCGAGAAGCTGAATATCAGGACGACGCCGGATTTCGAGTCCGCATACATCGACGGGCTTGTTGCGTTCTCAGCTGCGAATGGGCCATCGGAGGCCTCCGTTGCTCAATCGAACCCAACCCCTTCGCAAGGAGCCACCCTTGAGGCTGGTTCGTCTACCGTCCTAGTCAGCGGAGCGGTCGCTGATCCAACCCATCGGATTGGCCGGCTGCCGTCGGCGAACAATCCACCTCTCGCCGTGAAGCCCGACACGAGCGTGAACGAAGCGGTCACTCTAATGTTGGCTCACGACTATTCTCAACTGCCAGTAATGCCAACGGAACGAGAGGTAAAGGGCGTGATTAGTTGGGCGTCGATCGGGAGCCGGTTCGCGTTAGAACGTCCGTGCTCGGTGGTGCGAGAGTGCATGGAGCCAAGTCGGGAGATCGGGGACGATACCTCACTGTTCGCGGCCATCGATACCATCGTCAAGTATCAGTACGTGTTAATCCGTGACTCGACGAGGAAGGTTTGTGGAATCGTCACGCCCTCTGACTTGAGCCTGCAATTCCTACAACTGGGTGAGCCATTTCTGCTCCTTGGGGAAATCGAGAACCATGTCCGGCGTCTTATCCAAGGCAGATTCAGTCTGGCCGAACTCAGAGAAGCGCGAGATCCGAATGACGCCTCCCGTGAAGTCTCTGACGCCTCGGACCTGACGTTCGGAGGATACATCGCCCTGTTAGCGAAGCCCGAGAGGTGGAGGAAGCTTGGCGTGGCCGTCGATCGCGCCGTGTTCATTGAGCGGCTTGAAAGAGTACGTGTGATTCGTAATGAAGTAATGCACTTTGATCCAGACGGGCCCGCGCCGTCGGACCTGCAGACTCTTCGGGACTTCGTCCGGTTTCTCCAAGAACTTCGCGCAATCGGAGTAACGTAACCCGGCATGGCGATGTTGGTCGCTTCAGGTTCCGAGAGAGACCGTGACCGAGCCTAGAGAGGACCTAGACGCTTGGGTCGTGGACGCACTTCCAGTCAACGGGGTGAGGCGATCAGCCTCCCTGTCTCCGTCTGGGGTGTGGGAGCTTGCATTCAGGTTTGGTGGTGGCAGCCAGTAGAGCGACCCTCAGGGGCGCTATCTCTTTCAGGCGCCTCGTTCAAGGAGCACAGGCGTGAGTCAAGCCATTCGATTGGGCAACAAGGACTTCGAGCTGGAGCGGGAGCGTGTGCCCCTAAGTTTTCTCCGCCTCGATCCGACGAACCAGCGGCTGAGCTACATGATCAAGAAGATTGGGTCGGTTGCTGATGCCGACTTGCACGCCATGCTGTGGGAAATGGATCCTGTGAAGGATTTGTATGGCGCCATTCAACAGAATGGCGGGCTCATCAGCGACCCCATAGTGAAACGGGATGGGCTAGTGGTAGAGGGTAACTGCCGTACCGTGTGTCTTAGGGAACTCCACAAGAACCATCCCGGCGATGAACGATGGACGCACCTCTACGTTCAAAAACTCCCGGACGCGGCCACCGATGAGCAGCTGACAATCTTGATTGGCGAGCTCCACATCGCTGGAAAGATCGAATGGCGTGCCTTTGAGCAGGCGGAGTACGTGTGGAAAATGAACACGGTCTACGGGAAGAGCCACGATTTCCTTGCGTCCCATCTCCGTTGGTCGCGATCGAAAGTTATGCAGAAAATCGCCGCTTACGAGGAGACGAAAACCTACATGGAAGAGTCGGGAGATCCCGATGGCATCGCGCGATTCTCGCACTTCGAGGAGTTCATGAAGAAGAAGGAGCTCCGACACAAGCGAGAGGAAGACCCGGGCTTCATGAAGCTCTTCAGGGAATGGGTTAAGGAGGGCAAGTTCCCAGATGCCAAGGATGTTCGTGACCTCCCCGAGATTCTGGGTACAGACAAGGCCTTGGAGGCATTCGCCTATGGGGGGATGCCGTCAGCTCAGTCCGTCCTTCACGAGCGGAATCCGTCGCTCGTCTCGAGCTTCTGGGCAACCATCGATCGCGCGGTCGACGAGTTGCGGAATGTCCCATTGCTTGAAGTTGAAGACCTGAAGAAAGGCCACAAGCCAAAAGCCGCCAAGCTTCGAGCACTGCATGCCGCGCTACAGGCCGTGGCTGAACACGCTCGACTCGCTCTCAAATAGACGGTTTCCAGACGCAAATGCCAGAGACGAGAAAAGTCCGGACATGTGACGTCGTGGTAGCGAGGCTCAAGATCAATGCTGCCCTCGAGCTTCGGGTGCTTGCTCAGACGTTCCAGGGCGGATGCCACGTTCACATTCGAGAGTTCGCTCTTACGAATGACAATGCGTTCGTCGCAACTCCGAAGGGCGTAAACTTCCCCGCTGAACGGCTAGAATTGGCACTTGACGCGGTTCGCGAACTACGAGAGGCGGGCGACAGCGAAGGTGTCGTAGCAACTATCCCGGCCGGCAACGCCCGTGCGATTCGGTTCGCAGTCACGAAGTGGCAAGGAACCACCAAGGCGGACATTCGCGCCCATTTCTCAGGAAAGGAGCCAGGGGAGTGGGTCCCAACAAGGAAGGGCACCCGTTTTAATCTGGGCCTGCTCGCCGAGTTGGAGCGAGCGCTGGAGGCGCTGGAGCGTGAGCTTTTCGGCTGATGATTCTTGCTCGCGGGCGAGTACGTCGAGAGTCCTCAAGTGACGAGGCGTAATGCTTGACATCGATTTATTCGCGGGCGCTGGAGGGCTGGCCCTTGGTCTCAAGGCTGCCGGCTTCGCGCCCACGGATCTATACGAGAAGGACCGACGGGCGTGCGAAACGTTGCGTCACAACACGCTGTCGGCCGACGCTACCCTCGAGGGTAGGGTTTTCGAGGAGGATGTGACCAGAACCGACTGGCGAAGAGTCACGCAGCCTGTGCGGTTGCTTGCGGCCGGCGCTCCTTGCCAACCGTTCAGCCTCGGCGGCAAACACCTCGCGGACCGCGATGGTCGGAACCTCTTCCCAGAGGTCCTACGTGCGGTTCGATCACTAGGACCACAGGCGGTCCTTCTCGAAAACGTGCGTGGGCTCTTGAGGGACGCGTTTCAGCCGTACTTCGAATACGTGCTGCGGCAGCTGGAGTGCCCTTCCATTCGACCGCGGCCACATGAGCTTTGGCAACACCACGACGAAAGAATCCGCAAGTATCAGTGTGCGCCAGGCTATGAGCCGGAATACCGAGTTGCATGGAGACTTCGGGACGCAGCCGACTACGGCGTGCCTCAGACCAGGCAGCGCGTCTTCATGATCGCGACGCGCGCTGATCTACCATTGTTCGAGTTTCCGAAGGCCACCCACAGTCGCGCCGCACTCGTCAAGAGTCAGACGAGGGGAGAATACTGGGAGAGACATGACATCCCGAGGAAGAAGGTGCGGATCAACGGGAATGGGGCGCTTCTGCTGCCACTGGATCAAGAAGACGCTCGCCAGCCATGGAAGACTGTCCGCGATGCCCTAGCGGGATTGCCTCACGCTGCCGAGCGGGAGGGCGAGGCCGCGATGAATCATTGGACTATTCCAGGCGCACGGCGGTATGCTGGCCACGCTGGAAGTAGTCTGGATTGGCCGTCGAAGACCATAAAAGCGGGCGTGCACGGAGTCCCCGGGGGTGAGAACACTCTCGTTGATGACGCGGGCAAGCTTCGCTATTACACCCTTCGAGAGATCGCGCGCATCCAAACCTTCCCCGACGCCCACCTATTCCGTGGCGCGCGGATGCATGTGACTCGCCAGATTGGGAACGCCGTTCCTTGCGAATTCGCTGCCGCAGTGGCGCGCCCACTCGCCGATCTTCTGATGGGTGCACAACCAACCAAAGTCGGAGAGGCGTGGAGATGACCAACCCTCGGCAACCACCTGACGTTTTCGATCTCCAACCAGACCCACGCATACTGCCGATGCTTGGTGAGATCACGTTACCACAATGGCGTTGTCTGGCGGAGTTCATCGACAACTCGGTTGACGCCTTTCTCTCCGCGAAGCGCGCCGGGCACGAGGTCACGACGCCAGAGATACACATTTCCGTCCCGACGGCGGATTCCCCAACGGCCAGAGTGACCGTCACCGATAACGGATCTGGAATGGATCCCGCGACGCTCGAGAAGGCCGTCAGAGCGGGCTGGACGAGCAACGACCCAATTCACAATCTGGGTCTGTTCGGTATGGGTTTTAATATCGCCACCGCGCGTTTGGGAAGCGTGACCAAGGTGTGGACAACACGAGCGGGCGACCACGAGTGGTGCGGTCTCGAGATCGATTTTGACGCTCTAGTGCGCCAGCGACACTTCCGTACTCCGCGGCTAACCCGCGCCAAGGTGGATCCTCACGAGCATGGGACGGAAGTCACCGTCGAGCGGCTAAAGCCCGAGCAGCGCCAGTGGTTTTCGAAGACGGCCAACCGGACGAAACTGACAAACATGTTCGAGGTAGCATACTCGTCGATGCTCCGTGCGAACGGGGTTCCCATATCCTTCGCCCTTCGTCTCAATGGGACCGCCGTAAGAGGCCGAAGTCACTGTGTCTGGGGTGCAGAAGGCAGCCCGCCCCGGCAAGTGGCCACTACAAGGTACGGCGTAGTATCTGCCCATCAGCCAATTCACGTCGATCTTCAGCCGCGATCGTTCTGCGTTAAATGTTGGCAGTGGTTGCCACCTGATGATGAAAAGTGCCCCGCTTGTGATTCACCCGACAACGTTGTGGTGCGTCAGCGAAGCGTCCACGGATGGCTTGGCATCCAACGATACGTGAGCGATACGGAGTATGGAATCGACTTCGTGAGGAACGGACGGAAGATCGAAACTGACAATAAGGATCTGTTCCTATGGGATGGGGGCGGCAAAGTGGAGCCCGAGTACCCCATCGACGACCCGCGGAACCGCGGCAGGATTGTTGGCGAGATACACATAGACCACTGCCGCGTTACCTACACTAAGGACCGTTTTGAGCGGAGCGATGCTGCGTGGGAAGAGATGGTGGGGATCATCCGGGGGGCTGGGCCTCTGCGTCCTGACAGGGCGGGGGAACTCGGCTTTGGCCTGAACAGCTCACCATTATTCCTCTTGTTCCAGGCATTTCGCAGAAACAACCCCCATTCGAAGGTGGCGGGAGCCTACGGCAAGTTGCTGGTTGTGAAGGACAATGATGCGGCCACGGCGATGGCCAAACGGTTCTACGCGGGCGAGGCCGAGTACCAAACCGACGCGAAGTGGTGGGAGCTGGTGGAGGAAGCGGATCGCGAGCTCCTCACCCCGCCCACCCCGCTTCCGGTTCCGGGTAGCGGTGGAGGCTTGCCAGGGTTCGGCCCCCCCACCGCCCCGACACCCGGGGCGCCGCCCGTTCCGCAACCAGCGGCCCCTCCGGCTCCTCCAAAGAGACAACCGATAGCATCGTTGAGTCGAGAATACCGTGATCACGCATCAGGTCTCCGCTGGGAAATCCGAGCATTTCAAGCGATGTCTGGTGATCCGATGTTGCCCAATGGTGCCCCCTGGGCTCTGAAGGCCACTCCCGCTGGCGTTCACGAGTTCTTCGTCGACGTAGCGCATCCGGTTTTCCGATCGGCGACGCTAACCCCTCTTGACGCGCTACTGTCGGAGTTGGCTTGGTCCGCGATGGACTTTCTGCGAACCCGCCGGCCGGATGTGACCTTCGCGTCCGTGGTAGCAAGCCTGAGGGAGGCGTATGCTGGGGCGAGTCGTCTCGACCCCGTGGGCTTGTCCGGCGAAGCCTCAACCGTGCTCAGCACGGTGGCGCGCAGCCTTGCTCGATCAGTGGGACCGGAGGACGGAAGGGCGCTCTTCGGTGAGCTCTCGCCCGCCGAGCAGGACGCCGTGCACCAACGGATGGCAGGCCGCTCGGTGCGGAACCCTCAAAGCGTCATCACCGAAGGGCGGTTCCTCGAGTACGCACCAAGGGACACTTTGGTTCGGTTTGTTGAACGGCACCCCGAGCTTTTCTTTGACGGCCGTCACTGGGACGCGCCGTACGCAAGCCTGGACTTCGAGCGCCCATCCGCTACGGACGCGGCCCGGGCTCAGGTGGTGGCCTACTACGTTGCCCTGATGCGAGATGCTGTCTGGCTCGCGGAGCAGGACAGCGTTGACCTCGAGGCGGCGTCCCGGCCGCGACTATTGAGGGCGGCTTTGGCGTTGGAGCTCCTTGCCGGCGAGCCTGAAGAGCCAGGGGAGCAGTGACGGCCAGTCGACCGCCCTTTTTGGACGAGCGAAGGCTCCTTCAGGGACCTTGGCAGGCATTCGAGCGAGATGTTGCCAGGCTGCTTCTCGCCAACGGATTCGACGACGTTCGTACCGTGGGTGGAGTGGGCGACCGAGGTGGGGACGTTCTCGGCGTGAGAGCCGGTCAGCTGTGGGTTTTCCAGTGCAAACACACCACTACGTCCCCGCCACCGAGTGACGCGATCGCCGAAGTCGTTGAGGCGGCGCGCTATTACCGAGCAGAGAGGATGGTGGTGGCTACCTCGAGGCCTCCAGGAGATTCGTTTACTCAAGAGAGGCTTCGCCTAGAACGTTCCGGCCTCAAGGTTGAGGTAGCAGATCCTTCCGTGCTTCTCACCCTCATGGAGCAGACGCCCGAGTATCCACCTGCTAGAAGAACGCTTCACGACTTCCAACGGGACGTGACGACGCGATTTCGCGAAGCTCTCCTAGATACTGGCAGAGCTCAGATTGTCCTCGCGACAGGGCTAGGGAAGACGGTCGTCATGGCCGAAGTTGTCGCCGACCTTCTGCGGGATGGACTAATAAAAGGGGATCGAGTACTGGTCCTCGCACACACTCGAGCTCTCGTAGACCAACTCCAGCGGAGCTTCTGGTATCAGCTTCCGAAGTGGGTGGCCACGCATCGTCTCGCTGAAGGCGAGGCGCCGTCCTACTGGGACGGAGTCACCTTCGCAACCTTCCAGAGCGCTTCGTCTCGGCTTGAGGTCCTCCCGCCGTTTGGCTTGGTCCTAGTCGATGAGGCCCACCACATCGGAGCCGAGACATTTCGCGAGACTTTGGAGACTTTGGCACCACCGATGAAGGGGGGTGTCACTGCCACACCTTGGAGGGGGGATGGATACGACGTCGACCAACTCCTCGGTGCACCTGTGGCGAGAATCGGCATATCAGAGGGTTTGCAGCGAGGCTTCCTGGCGGAGACGGATTATCGTCTCCTGGCGGACAACGTCGATTGGGAGTTTGTGCAGCGTGCCTCGAAGCACCGGTATTCCTTGGCACAACTCAACAAGATGCTGATCCTCCCCACGAGGGACGAACAAGCTGTACGCATCATCAAGGACGTCTTCGACGGCGAGAAGCGCCGCGCGGGCATTGTCTTCAGCCCGACGATCGTGCACGCCGAGACGTTTGCCGGCATGCTCAGGCACTATGGCTTCAGGGCGGAAGCGATCTCCTCCGACACACCCGCTCGGGAGCGCGATGTACGCATGTCGCGATTCCGCGCTGGGCAACTGGATCTCGTAGTCACCGTGGATCTGTTCAATGAGGGTGTCGACGTCCCCGATGTCGATCTCATCGTGTTCATGCGCGCTACCCACAGCCGCCGCATCTTCGTCCAACAGGTAGGACGAGGGCTGAGGGTGAGTCCCGGCAAGGATAAGGTAATTGTGTTGGACTTCGTTACGGACCTGCGACGCATCGCGGAAGTCGTGGAGCTTGATCGTTCGGTGAGGGGAGAGGCGGTGGAGCACTTGGGACTGGGTGGTCAACTGATCAGCTTCAGTGACCGCTCGGCTGGCACGTTCCTACGCGAGTGGATGCTCGACCAAGCATCCCTCTTCTTGAGGGAGGACGACCCGAAGCTAGAGCTCCCGGAGTTCGAGTTCCCGCGGCCGATCCCACCCGGAGGGGTTCAGTGAGTCTGCCTCCCCAGGTGCGTGAGGAGCTACAACTAAAGTTGTATGGGATCGCCGAATCGATCGGCTGGCCGAGTCTCTCCGCCGCCGCGAAAGCCAAGTACTATGAGGACTGGACGCGCGATGCGGAAATTGGTGCTGTTCTTGCCCGATACATGGACAAGGGTAAGGTGCGGGTGTACCTGAAGGACACGCTCCTAAAGGACTACACGCGCAAGACTCTCTCCGACGACAGTCGACCTCTTCGCGTTCTCGGAATCTCCCAGCCCGCCGCAACCGACGAACGGTACATTAAGCCACACGGCCTCCGTCTCGGGGATGGGCGAGTTGTCGCTTGGGGGAAAGCTGAGGATTGGAAGCTCATCCTAATGGCGATCTATGAACGAGCGCGCGCGCACCCTGGATCGACGGCATTCGGCGCGGTTCTACTCAACTCAACCGGACGCTTCGACGAGCCCAACACGCGCTTAATGATAGAAGAGGCGGGAACGCGACTCGGAATCCAGCAGGTAGTTTGGTTGAGAGCATGAAACGAGTCGACCCTCTGACTGCGACGCAGCGCTCTTCCTTGATGGCCAAGGTCCGCGGCAGAGGCAATGAGTCCACAGAACGACGCGTCGAGGTAGCGCTCAAGACTGCAGGGCTGCACGGGTGGATTAAGCACCCCCAACGGATCCTTGGAAAGCCCGACTTTTACTTCCCAGACTTCAGGACCGCCCTCTTCGTGGATGGTTGCTTCTGGCACGCCTGCCCCAGGTGTAGTCGGAGGACACCGAGAACCAGAAGAGCGTTTTGGCAAGCCAAAATCGAGCAGAACCGACTGCGGGACGTCCGAACCCGTCGGAAGCTTCGGCGGCTTGGGATTCATTGCGTTCGTGTTTGGGAGCACGAAGCAGCCAACACCTTGTGGCTGGGACGGCTTCGCTTGGTGTTAGACCGGAGCGGCCGGGCGCATCTGCGGGCTGTAGCCGAGCGAGCGCCCAAGTACAACACCGGTGGAAGGAGGTACTCATCGAAAGTGAGTTTCTAGAACCGATCTCAGTTGCGCAATCGCCTCCGGCGTGAATCTCATGGATTGACTCTTCCCTCCTGGTATTTTGCGTCCCGCCGATCCGTAGGTGTCAATCTGAAGGCACAGCCGCCCATCCAAGTCTCGTATGATGGAGTAAGTGCACTTCGCTCCGAGATGCGGCCCGGCCTTCTCCATTGAGAGATGCTGCAAGGATGTAACGAGTGCCATCAGGTTTTCTCCCTTCAGTCTTCCGGCACGAATTGCATGTTGATGGCAGCGAGGTCTCCTTCGAACCAAGCCGTGAGCCGACCCACAAACTTCTCTGTGAGTCTGTAAGTATCGGCCGGCTCGTGTGGTCGAATCTGTGCTACAAGCACGCCGTCAACACTTCCCACTTCGATGTAACCGCGCTTCGAGCTGGTATGCTTCAAACGGGTCTTCGCCTTGTTGCCCCAGGACCACGTGTGCGCTTCGTGAGTCACCTTGTGCTGGAGCAAGCGATAAGCATCGTTTCCCGCAGTGGGGATTACCTGCACAATGATCATGTGGTGCGCATCTCAAGATGGGAGGTGCAGCTCATTCTACGATGATATCGACCTGTCGCTAGCGTCAGGGAAGTTGGCGGCGAGCCTTATCAAGGGCCGGGGCCGAGGGTAGAGAATCAGTGGACTGTTCGCCAACACCGGTCAACGGCGGTACGTTGAGGCCCCCTGGTTTCTGAGGAACCAAAGTGTCTGACGACGTGACCCTGAAGCGCTTGGAAGACCAGATTGCCTGGTACGACAAGCGCAGTCTCCGAAGTCAGCGGTTGTTCAAGACCCTAAAGATTCTCACAATTCTGGCTGCTGCAATCATACCGCTGTCTGCCGGGCTTGGAGCCCCTGCTTGGGTCACCGGAGGCTTGGGCGCCCTGATCGCAGTGATGGAAGGTCTCCAGCAGCTCAACCAGTATCAGCACAACTGGATCACCTACCGGTCGACCTGCGAGACGCTCAAACACGAGAAGTATCTTTATCTGGCGGGAGCCGGGCCTTATGCGGTGGCCACGAACGCGACGGCGGTCCTTGCAGAGCGGATTGAATCCATGATTTCGCAAGAGCACGCAAAGTGGGTATCTGCGCTCGAGCAACCGGTCAAGGGGCCTAAACCGCTTGGGGATCGCTGAGAGTGTGGTCGCGATTGGAGCGCGCCGCTACGCGTTTTGCGCTCACCCGTGAATCGTCTTACTCGGTTCTCCTTGGTACGAGATTCTTTGGGCATTCAGGTCGACCAGAACGCGGCCACCACTGTGTCTCTTGAGTTCCCGCCAGACTTCGAATCCTTGGAGTATGGCCTTCTCCCAGCTGCCGAGCCCACACTTCGACACTTCCAGCTGCGATGTGACCTCCTTCACGGTCCGCAAGAGACTGTAGTCGAGCGCGGCTACCCCATCCAGAAAATTGTGTAGCCGCGCGTACTCAAACACCATCGCGGACAGCCCCTCTTCGATCGCCGCTGCGCGAGCCCCGTCCTCCACCTCATCTACCGTCGCGTTGCTCTTCCTCTTGCGGCCATGGAGTTTTCGTATCACTGGCGACCAGCCCAGGACTGCCGCGTACGCACAGTGGAACACATCGTGAAACCGGTACCCATCGTCTGGGTCGTAGGCGTTATCGGTGAGCTCGTTACCCACGGGCTTCCCGTCCTTTAGGAGCCGCATCTTGACTCGTCCCTCAACCATGACCTCCGTGAACTCCATTTCGAATCGCCTAGGGAAGCGCTCGGCATCAGGGTAGCCAGCATCGAAGTCAACGGCTGCGGCGACGCGACCTTCCCCCCACCGGTCACGAACCTTCTTGAGATTCGATTCGGCGATCGCATTCAGGTCCAGGTCGAACTTGGAAGCCACGTTAGCGATATACCAGAGGAGGTCTCCGAGCTCCTCGCTTACTCGATCCTTGAACATTCGGTGGGCTTCGCCGTCTCGGAGACGCTTCTTGTACTCCGTTAGCAACTCGCCCGTCTCTCCCGCCAATCCCAAGAGAGGGACCACGAGACTGGAGTCTGCGTCTGCAGCCTGCGCCGGACGAGGTACTTGGTCGGTCTTTAGCGCCTCGAGCTGATAGGCCCGCATGTCCATGTGCTACTCACCGAGGGAGTCGACGACGGGAAAGGCTAGCACGGAGTGCAAACCGGAGGCTCACACGGGATCCGCTCGTTTATCCCCCATTTCGGCGGATACCAGTAGTCGATGGGCGGTCCTCCAGCCTTGTATTTCTGCTTTATCCGAGTTCGCCCTGTACTCCCGCCAATGTGCGGATGGGCTACGCGTGCGTACTTCGAGATCTCGCAGAACAGATTCTGACAATCGATGAGTTGAAGTCGGCGCCCCCACAATGTCTCGAACTCCACTCCTAGCCGCTCGAATTCTGACTCTTGTGCGTCGGCTGCGCGCCGGATGACGTCAGCCTCCTCGAGACCTCCCAGGTCAGCGAAACACTTGCGAATGCCGTCAAGCGCCCCGGGTCCCGGCATTACGAACTCACCTTCTGAGAAGTCGGTCACTTCGCTGTAGTTGAGATCCGTGATGAATTGGTATGCGAGAAAGTCGCCTACGCACGGGTAACTTCGCAACAGTTCAAAGCCTTTCTGCATGGTCGGTGAATTCGCCAGGCGCATCGGCAAATCATCCCGCATCATGGATTCCAACAACAACAGGTTATTCTGGTGCTTGGCAGCGTGACCGAAGGCCTTCTCCCCCGGAGGCATGATGTAAGCCGCCGAATAGATGCGACGGCCCGCTTGCATCGCGGTCGTCAGAACCTTGTCGTACGACTCGAATCTGTACTCTTCGTGGATGACGGCGCCGAACGCAGCCTCAAAGAGCTCCCACGTGTCGATCTTGTTGAACAGTTTGAACAACAGAATGCGAAAGCAAACCTCAGCGTCCGTCGACGGAAGATCAGGCCGATAGATCACCCTGCGAATCAAGTACTGGCTGACTCTGTCTGAAGCGCGATACGCGTTTGTGAACTTGTAGGTCCCTAGGACAGGGTCGTTAGTCCACGGCTGGGATCCACCTGAAAACCTGCGAAAGAAAATGCTTTGACGCTCGGCGGCAAAACGCCAATAGCTGTCGTATACCTCTGTCGGGATTATCGGGGATTGCCGGACAATGACCGTCAGAGCAGTTCGACTTGTGCTCTTCGGGGGCGCGAAAGGTTTTGCGGATCTTCCACCAGCCCTACCGTGCGGTGGTGCCATCTATTGGACAGCCCCTCCGGTTGGCCAGAACAAGTGGCTATGCCATAAGGTTGGAAGAGAGGGAGAGAGAGTCAAGGTGTCAGGTACGAAACGATGTTGCTCGGTGCCAATCCTGCGACTTAGCTTGGGCGGCGAGACCACACCTCATGTCATCAAGCGACACCTCTCACTCACCGCCCAATCCCCCTTGGAGGGAGCTTGGTGGCAACGCCGACGAAGCGGGTGGCTACGCGCTCGTCTATTACAGCGACAACGTGAGCCGACTGCCGGTGCGCTTCGTGACGAAGCCAGGCGACAACAAGGCTGACCCCAATCTCGAAACCCTGACCTTCGGTCTCTTCTCAACATGTAACCGAAGTCTCCGCTCGAGTGCCGTCGCCCGGCGCTACCCGTACCTCTTTTTCATCACGAGATGGGGCGGCAACCGTGTCCTCAGCGGCTACTATCACGTGCGCTGGTACACCGAGGGGGTCTTCCACGGCATGAAGGATGTCGCGCTGGCTGCGGACGAGGGACGGTTCCTGGATCCTCCGATCGACGTGACCGAGGTGGATCGACAATGCGGGACCAAACTCCGGAAATGGTTTCGGAGCTATCGGATACTGTCACCCGAAGAGTGCTCGAGAATCGTCAAGCTCATCCGCCGGAAGCCGGACGCGATGGAGGCCTACCTCTCTGAGATAGATCGTCTAGAGCACCTAAACCGGCGTTACGGAGGATTTCGCTACGTAAGTTGGAAGGTATCAGACAAGTTCTCTTGGCAGGTGGCCGGCGAGTACCTCAGGAATATCTCCACCTCCCCCTCCAAGGATCGGGTGCTGAACGCGAGTCCGACAAATTCGTGGAAGTGTGGCAAATGCGGCTCAACGATCCGCAACAAGGCCTTATTGAAGCGTTGCCCCGATTGTGGAGAGCTCGGTTCGCTGCGAGCGGTGAAGGGCTAGGCAGTTCGACTGGCACAGCCACTATATTTGGATGGTACCAGTACTCCAGGAAAAAGGGCAGCGCAGTTTGACAGGGGGCGTTTATGGCGCGCAGAGTGTTCATCTCACATCAGCACGACGACCGGATGAAGGCGAAGGGCTTCAACCTCCTTCGTTGGAACAAGAACGTGGACGTAGAATTTGTCGGTCAGCATCTCCTCGACCCGGTCGACAGCAACAACGAAGCCTACATCAAACAGTGCGTTCGCGAGCAGCTTAAGGGGACATCGGTCACTGTTGTTCTAATTGGTAAGAAAACTCCTGATAGCGACTGGGTCCGGTGGGAGATTGAGGAAAGCGTCTCGAAACAGAACCCCAACGGCGTTCTGGCCATCAAGTTGGAGCCGGACTGCGATCTTCCCGCTGACTCCCCTGTTGGGAAGATCCTAAGAGATGTCGGCGCCGAGATCATGGATTGGAGTCCACACGACTTTGCGGACGCGATTGAACGGGCTGCGGCCGCTGCTGGCCGCATTCGGCAGATCGCTGCCGGCGTCGGAGGATCGGGGAGCAGTTGCGCCCGGTAGGGCGAGTCCTACGCCGTCGCGCGAACGCCTACTTCTTCGGCGGCGGAGGTGGTGGGGGTGGGGGCTTCTGAGTCGGTTGTGGTGTGGGAGTCATGTTGCGTCCCCCCTTTTCGATCCGATCTGGACGGCTCGGTGGCGATGGTGGAGGCGTTGGTTCCTTGCGGTCTCCCATGGCAGGCCTCATTCCTTCCCTGAAAGGACGGGGTTCATGAACTCAACCATCTCCACTTCGGATGCTCTGACCAAGACGCGCTTCACGCCAGCCGCAGGGATGACCTTCTCACCGTCCAGCCACTCGGTTTGGGCGAGCACGAAATGTCCACTATCAGGTGTACTGGGCCATTCTTCGGGCCAGCCATAGATCCGGCGCTGACCGCCAAGGTGCAGGACTACATACCCGTTGTTCTGAGAAAACGCTCCGTACCATTCCGACGAATATGAAGTTTGGAAAGTGATTCGCCAGCGCCGGAAGACGCGGTGCAGTGTGTCGTGATTCGTGAATCGAGCAAGGAGCACACCTAGAGCGATTGCCAGGACCACGGACCAAACCAGGCGGCTATTCTCGGACCAAACTCCCAAGGCGAGCCCGTGCTCTCCGATCCAAGCGCCCGTCCACCTGACGAGCAAAACGCCAACCTGAATGAGGATCGTGAAGATCAGCGCTTGAACGAGCCTCTCGAACGTCGCGGGCCGCGGGCTCGGCGTGAGGTTGAAGAGAACTGCGGCAGCGATGAAGCCAGGCAGAAGGTAAGTAAGTAGATCGATGATTTCCTTGCCAGGAAGATCCATTTGCGCCGACACCCCCTCAATCATGCGGACCGTGGCACGGTAGCTCGTTACCGCTTCGACAGTGGATCGAGTCGTTCCTAGGCTCGCGTAGCAATATCTATGAGGCGTGCAGAATAGATTGCGATTCGCCTCTGCCCATCAAACACGGCCTTGAGGTATGTGCCGACGCGATGGACCTCGTGAACTCCTCTGTTGAGGTACTGGTTGTTCGCGCCTTGGGCCACAGTTAGCAAGAGGGCATTCATACGGTTCTTTGCCCCCGGACTCTGGTGAGCGATGAAGTCGCGGATCGCATGCGCCGTGTCCACAAGGCGATCATCATGATCAGATAGGCCGTCGATTCGATTTGCGTACGGAGGCGCAAGCCATTGTCGTGCCTTGCTCCGAAGCATCTCAGCGTTCCTGAAGGTGAGATTCCATCCGGAAGGATCGACGATCCCTTCTAGGTCGTTCACGCCGACGTGTTCAAGGGTGTTGAAGCGCGTCCGCTGCTGGGCCCACGCCCCGAACCTCTCACCGACAGAAACCATTAGGCGGTTTTCTAGATCCGCTTGGTATTGCGAGAAGTCCCGATTGAGGTAGGCGAGGAACAGATCGGATAGAAACCGCTCGAATGTCACGAACAAGGCGAGGAAGGTGGTGCTTGCGAGGCGACTTATGTCGCCCTTCTCGTGAACGTCACCCTCGAGGGCGCGCCGAGTCCGACCCAGGTATGTCATCAGGTCGCTGACCTCATCGACGAATGCGGTGCGAACGTCAGCGGGATCGACTTTTCGCACACGACCTCACTTAGCTGGCGGGACCGCGCCACCGCGATTGGGCAGGGTCCACGCCATGCACGAGTAACGGGGCGACTTATGGAATCCCCAGGATCGACGCTAGTCGTTGGCGCAACCTTGGTCGAAGAGTCACGATATTCGGATATACAACATGATTAACGCCCTGAAGGTCGAACGGAATGCTCTCTCCGGATCGGCATATTAGAATCGTTCGAGGGTTGACGGCATGGGCGTACCCAACTTCGTAGCACACGTTTGGGTTTGCGCCGGTAGTGTCTGCTACAACCGCATCGTACTCTCGAATGGCGCGTCGCACCTCGTCTATGATCTCACCGTTGTGTTCCAGATCGTCTGCTCTGTGCGCTACCACTCCGATCTCTTCCGCCACCCAACGGACGCCGAGTAGGAACACATCCAACATCGCAGGGTGGAACGGCATGACAACAAACACCCTCTTCTTGGAAGGCCGGAAGGCGGGAGACTCGATACGCTCTCGCCATTGCCGCAAACGCTCGATAATCGCGTCAAAGGGGATCCCGGCCTGACGCACGAAGTCCGCGAGCACTAGCGCTCGTACGCCGCGGTCTTCCGCCGCGCGGTCGGCTCGCGAGGTGAAGCCGGATGTGGCGACGATTAGGGCTTCGTCGATGAGCTTTCGGCCCCGCAGATACTCGACAGTCGTCGTGAATGACAACATCGACCGCAGGCCCACGAGGCGCGTGTACGCCTTGCATTCGACAACCAAGCGATGACGGCCCGAGGGTCCTTCGCGTTGGGCAAAGACATCGACCTGAATCCCTGCCAAGTCCGCTTCGACAGCCACCTCGTACTCTTGAGCCTCGAGCGTCGCCGCAACAAGGGCGGTGAGATCGTGAGCATCGCGGGGTGCACGGTCGAAAGGCTCTGTCACGCGATCTCCGCCCTGTGTGTGACTCTAGGCGCAACATGCGGCCCTGCGGGGCGCTTGCTGCCCCGCAGGACCATGGGGTGGCGTTAACCGAGTTGAGCTTGCCTCATGCCTAGTCTCGACGCAAGGCGTCGGGCACTGGCCCGCGTCTCCTCGTCCAGCGGCGCCGGACTCGGCCGCAGAACTGCACCGCCGCCCTTTGGCTTCCTCGGCAAATCCCCCGCTCTGAAGAACACGTTCTTCCCGTTCTTATGTCCCCGGAGTCTTCCTTGCTTGTACAGATGCAGCAGCTGCGCTCGGCTGTAGCCCGTCATTGCGGAGGCTTGGTTCGTGTTTAGCACAGCCTCGTCATGTGAGGTCAGTACATCTTCGAAGTCAGTAATGAATTCGTCACAGAGCTTTGCAGCGCTCAACAAGACACCCAGCTTCTCCCACTCGGTGCGCCGAGCGCTCCACTTGGCGCGAAACTCTTCGCGTGTCATTGGCCACCTTGATGGTTGTTGGTTGGGAAGCGATCTTGGGTTCAACGAAGTCGAACTAACTCTGACATTCAGTGCGTCGACTCGCGACAAGCGGACGACACGATCTCGCGGTTCGTGTACGTTATGTATCTCGTGGATTCACAAGCGAGTCTGCGCTCTGGATCAGGAGAGTCCTGGTTCGATCCCAGGAGGGGCAATTCGAACGGCCGCAGCGCTTCGCTCGCGGCCGTTTTTCGTTGCCCTGTCGCCCGTGGGTACGCTCAAAGCGGCATAGCCC
>Ga0137379_10002055_pt1 | contig 18559 bp, 18 predicted proteins | sample SagtaG_18_FD_104812 | JGI IMG/M metagenome (GOLD analysis project Ga0137379, IMG submission 104812) | Vadose zone soil microbial communities from Sagehorn Ranch, Mendocino, California, USA - Sage2_L_80_16 metaG | ecosystem: Environmental > Terrestrial > Soil > Vadose zone | place: USA...
AAGCCGCAGGTCAACGTAGCCAAGGTCAGTGAGCATGATGCCGGGTTTGAAGATCGATCATGAGAAGTGCACCGAATGCCGCATGTGCTATGTGGCGTGTCGTGAGATCGATATCAACGCAGTTATCGTATCATCCACGCCCAAGCATCTTTTGGAGATCGACGAGCGATGCATCTATCCGAAGTGCACCGTTTGCCTCATGTATTGTCCCGCGGAAGGATCGATTGTCGATGCAAATAGCGGGAGATCGCTGGTTCCTCCGCCTCCCGAAGTGTGGACCGAGGAAATGCGGTGGCCACGTACCGCGGCGCCGAAACGTGCATAACATGTAAAGCGCAAGGAGATTTGCATGCAGCCGCTTTTACAAGATTTTTTAGATAAGTGGGTCTACCCCACGGGTTTCAGCGGCCCGGGAGTTGATTTTCGCTTGCGCCAGACCGAGCGCTGCATCCCGCCCTGGGATAAGCTTGTCACCCAGGCGATTCAATCCGCCGAGCAGGATCTCAAAGCGGTAAGTGACGAGTGGAAGGCGGCGCGGGCTCGGGCTGGATACGCGGCCGAGGGACCCTTCATGTCAATCAAGCAAATGTCAACCCAGATTCTTTCCGTCACGGTTGACGAGCAGTCGAAATACATCGATCTTCAGCGCATGCGCGCGCGTCAGATCTGGGATGAGGTCAAGCACGGCCAACTGCACGCGGACGTGCTTCTCCGCGGCGGCTGGATCAAGCGTGAAGAAGAGCTGATGAACGACGCGCGAGCAAACACGCAGCCCAAGCTCTCCTACTTCGGGATGACCGCGATGTTTCCGCACATCCATCCGCTGGCGCGGGCGGGGCAGCATTATTACATCGAAGCGATGGCCTGCCTGGGAATCTCCGCGACGCTCAGCGTTATCGACGATCCTCTGATCCGCCACCAGCTGCGCAGCCAAGAAGCCGAAGAGATGATGCATTTTATGGAAGGGAAGTATCAGATCGACGCCTATGCGCTCACGCCGGAAGATCAAAAGCCCATTGAAGAGGTCTTCGATTTCCTGCTCAGACCCTGGGTGTCGGAGCCAAGCCGGGCGCTGGGCGGCTCAGCTTGAGTTCGATATGAAAATGCGAATTGAAGAAGCTCTCTGCATCGCCTGCGGCCTCTGCCGAGAAGTCTGTCCGGAGGCCGCCATCCATCCAAAACTGCAAGACATCCACCACATGTACGAAATCGTTGAGCATCAATGCACGGGCTGTGAAGACTGTTTGCCTTACTGTCCGGCGCCGGGCGCGCTCATAGAGTACGATCCCACCGGCGTCACGTCATAACTATTCCTTTGGCTATCACGGACGGCCGATCGTAAAAAAGCCTCGGCGGCGTTAACAACAAAATACCGCCTAGCCAGGTGTTTGATTTCAGCTTTTGTGAATCGCGCCGCTCGCTGAGTATCGTTTGTACGCTAGCGGAAAAAAGACCATGACTGACTCGAATGTCTCAACGGCAAATCCGGCTGGACTAAAACGTTATCCAGTACTGATCGCGGGAGGCGGGCCCGTTGGATTGGCATTAGCCATCGAGTTAGGCTGGCGCGGGATCCACTGCCTCGTGGTCGAACAAGGCGACGGCACCGTGGACTTCCCGACCACCAACCTTGCCAATACTCGAACTTGCGAACACCTGCGCCGTTGGGGTTTGGCCGACCGAATGCGGTACGACTCCGGTTATCCAACCGATTATCCCCGGAATTATGTTTTCGTGACGCGCATGAATGGTTATGAAGTGGCGCGCTTCGATCATCCAGCCAATGGCGATCCCGCTTCCCGCTCCCCCTACAGCCCGGAAGGCAGGCTCTGGATCTCAAAACCCTACTTTGATCCGGTACTCCACGAGCACGTAAGCACTCTGCCCACAGTCGAGGTTCGCTACCGAACTTCATTCGAGTCTTTCCAACAAGACGGACAAAAGGTCACCGCCCAAATCGTCGATACCCAAACCGGACAACCGACCAGAATCGAGGCCGATTATCTGGTGGGTTGCGACGGCGGCAAGAGCAGCGTTCGGCACCGGTTGGGCATCCAGTTGCAAGGCGTTTTTGCCCAGGGAATGAACGTCGCGGTCCTGTTCCGCGCGCCGCTGTTGTCCGTGAGCCGTCACGGTCCGGCGGTGCAATATCAAATCATCAATGCGCAAATCCAGGGGGCAATCGCCGCCGTGGATGGGAGCGAGTTGTGGCGTTTGAACATTCGAGGCGTCCGCCAAGAACATTTGGATTCGCTCAACGCGCCGGAGAAGCTCCGCCATGCGCTGGGTGAAAACATTCCGTTCGAACTTCTGGCCGTGCGTCCATGGACGGGCCACTGCCTGGTTGCCGAACGTTATCAGCAAGGGCGTGTTTTTCTCGCCGGTGACGCGGCGCATCTTCTATGGCCCGCTGGCGGCTTCGGCATGAATACCGGAGTTGGCGACGCGGTAGATATCGGCTGGAAACTGGCGGCGGTGCTCCAAGGCTGGGGAGGGCCGCGCTTGCTGGACAGCTACGGACTGGAGCGTCGGCCCGTCGGGATGATCAACGTAACCGAGGCGGGAGAGATGCGCGCGGGGTTCGATAGCCAAATCCCTTTCTCGCCCCTGCTCGAAGAAGACGGCGAAGAAGGAAATCGACTGCGAGAAAAAGCGCGCGCGGTCATTCTTCGCACCCGCGCCAAAGAGTTTCAGCACGACTCAGCCGGCATCGAACTGGGCTACCGTTATGAGAACTCGCGGATTTGTGTGTCTGATGGCAGTCCGCCGCCCCCCTTGGATCACGGTCTCTATGTTCCTTCGACATGGCCTGGAGTCCGCGCGCCCCACGTCTGGCTGCGGGATGGCCGTTCCACGCTCGATCTATTCGGCAAGGGCTTTACGTTACTGGTTCTTTCATCGCAAGGCATCGACGGCTCCGCCTTCACCGACGCGGCAAGACAGGCTGGCCTGCCGCTCGATATCGTTTCTTTGGATGAGCTTCAGGTGCGGGAGGTATACGAGCGCCCCTTGGTTTTGGTTCGTCCCGACGGGCACGTGGCATGGCGCGGTGATGCGGTGCCCGTCAATGCTGCAGAAATCATTGATCAAGTGCGTGGCGCCCGGCAATAATATCTTCCAGCACTCGATTACTCCATCACTCGCTCTCTTTCTTTCTTTTCACGTTGTAGCTTTATCCCATCTATGGTCTAATTCGGAAAAAAAAGGAAGCTGATTTTTGCATGACAGCAGGAGCCGGTTTAACTGGTAAAGATCTGTATCCCCGTTTTTCCGACGAAGAGTATGCTCGACGCTATCGGGCCGTACGGAACGCGATGCAGAAGGAGAACTTAGATGCGATTCTGATTTCCGGAGCGAGAGGTTCGTCAGAGGTTCATTATCTTTCAAACTATTTGGCCCAGTCGCCCTGCTGGCTTTTGTTTCCCCGCGACGGCGATCCGACCGTCTTCATTCATTTCTTCAACCATCAACCTTGCGCCAAGGCGCAATCTATTGTCGAAGATGTCCGCTGGTATGGCCCCTCCCCGATAGACAGTATCGTAAAAGAAATCCAACGGAGAGAGCTGGCCGACAGTAAAATCGGCATCGTGAGCCTCAGAAGCATCGCTCACGGTCACTTTATGGCGCTGCAACGGGAATTTCCTAAAGTCGAATTCGTGGAATTCGGCCCGGCGTTCAATCAGATAAGAAGAGTCAGAAGCGAAGAAGAGTTGCCCTACTTGAGGCGAAGCGGCTATCTCACCGACCTCGCCTGCGAGGCGTTAGAGCGAGAGCTCAGGCCCGGCATGACCGAGCAAGATATCCTGTCCGTAGTATATAGCGCCTACCTCAAGAACGGCGGCGACCCCGGAATTCATTTCATCGCGACGACGCAGATGGATGATCCCGACCGCTTTGTTCCATGGCAGCGCCCCACGCCGCGCATCATCAGCGTCGGGAGTGTGGTCATCACCGAACTGACCGTTAGTTTCTGGGGCTACTCGACGCAGATCCATCGCCCTTTCGCCATCGGGCGCGAACCTTCCGCGATTTATCGAAAATTGTTCGACGTGGCGTTGGAGTGCTACGAGAACGTGCGCAAGATTTGCAAACCCGGCACTACCAGCGAGGAAATCATCGCCGCTACTGCGGTCATCGAAGAGAACGGCTTCACCACTTACGACAGCGTCTTTCACGGCGAAGCTGGCAAGGGCCCCGAGCTGGGGACGAGTTCCGCAGCGCATCCTTTGGAAAAATGGACGCTGGAGGAAAACATGGTGCATGTGATACAGCCGAACCCGATAACCAAGGATTTCCGCGCCGGCCTGCAGCTCGGCGCCGCGGTCCTCGTGACAAAGAACGGCGGAGAACCGCTGCACAACTATCCATTCAAATTCCCCGTGTGCGGATGAAATTTGGATGCTAACTATCTATACTTTTTCGTTATCCCGGGGCTTCTCTCCATCGGGTTGTGGTGGTGTGCACGCGCAGGGAAAGGAAAACTTGCAGCGCTGGTTCTAAGCGCCGGTCTAGCAGCGCTTCTTGTAACGAAGCCAGGCTGGGTGTCCCTAGGCTTCAGTTTCCAATTGCTCATTGGGATTTTCTCGTTTATGGTCCTCCCTTTGGGTGGCATTGCTATAGCGTGGCTTCTCGCCGCAAGGTTACAATGGGCTTGGATATTGCTGGTAGTCGGACCAATCGGATATTTCTTGGGATTTGTTTTGGGAGCTAACCTGTGGATTCTGATGGGTAACCGAATTTAGAGTGATCGGCCCCACGATTTGAACCAAGCTTCATTCCTTTGCTAGGATCGCTCAGTCAAACGAAAGCCCATCAAGGAGACTCACATGGCTAAGAACGGATTCAAGGCAATGGACTCGGATATGCACGTCATGGAGCCCTGCGACCTTTGGCAACGCTACATCGATTCCAAATTTGCCGATCGCGCGCCGATCGGGCTCTCACGACATAAAAGAGATCTGGGCATCCAAGTCGAAGGCAAGATCATGCCGCGGCCCGCGGAAAAACCGAATCCTGCTCTTGGGCCGATTCGCGAGCGAATTCTCAACGAGAAGTATCGCGAAGAGGAAGCACGCAACTTCGATAATGTCGCTCAAGTCCGCGCCATGGACAAAGAGGGACTCGATATCGCGATTCTCTATCCCAGCCGCGGTTTGTTCGTTCTCGCCGTGGATGGCTTGGATCCGGATTTAGCAGCGGCCATCGCCAAAGCATACAACGACTGGATGTACGAGTTCTGCAAAGCCGCGCCGGACAGAATGTATGGCGCTGCCATCGTCGCGCCGCATGATGTTTCATCGGCCGTCGAAGAAACCCGGCGCATAGCAAAAGAACTAGGATTCAGAAGTATCCTCATGCGGCCGAATCACGTGAATGGCCGCCGATGGAGCGATCCTTATTACGATCCGCTATGGTCGGAGTGCCAGAAGTTAGGCGTTCCCGTCGGATTCCATGAAGCCGGCCGCGTATTTCTCCCGCAGCCTGCCTTATCGCAGTTTATCCCGAGCTTTACGATGTTCAACACTCTGTCATTCCCGATGGCCAACATGCTGGCCTGCGCCGACATGATCTACGGCGGCGTGATGGAACGGTTTCCGAAATTGAAGGTTGCTTTCCTGGAAGGCAACTGCTCGTGGATTCCCTGGCTTCTCTGGCGCATGGGCGAATACGCAGAGCTCACGGGCGCCGCGGAACATCCGGAAGTTAAACTCGATCCGCTGGAATATTTTCAGCGGCAGTGCTGGGGTTCGGTGGAATGCGATGAGATCACCGCGAAGAATCTTCCCGACTTCGGCCTGGAAGACAATATCGTCTTTTCGACCGACTACCCGCATCTCGACGTAAAATATCCTCACGCGGTGGAAAGCTTCTTGAAACTGCCCTTCAGCGACACGACGAAGCGGAAATATTTATGGGACAACTGCGCGCGGCTATACGGCTTCGCCTCGGAATAAACAACCGCGCTTCGGCTGAAGGCGAGGCGAAGAACGAAGCCTATATCGGCGGCCGTTTTTCGTACCAGCGCGCATGCTGCTGGTAGGTATACGCTGCGCGCAAGACGGTTAGCTCATCGAAAGGTTTTCCCACCAGCTGGAGTGCCACCGGGAGATTCGCCCGAGAAAATCCACACGGGATAGAGATGGCGGCGAGTCCAGCCAAATTGAACGGCGCGTGATATTCCGGCGCAAGATGCTTTCTCAGAGTGTCGAGCGCGTCCACTTCCTCAAACTTCGGCGCCGTGCTCGTCTGGCACGGCAAAGCGAGGACATCCACTTTTTGAAAAACCTCGGCGCATTCTCGTTTGAGCTGACTACGAATCCGCTGCGCATGCAGGTAATCCGCCGAACCGGTGAGCACACCAAAGTAAATCCTTGCCCGGCGTGCCGTGGCGCCGGTCTTGATCGCAGTTTTGGCCTCCTCTCGGTGACCGGCGTAATGTTCGTTGTAGTAGATCACCGCATTGGCTTGAGTGGCGTATTTCAATGTCGGGAGCGAAACATTTTGAATTCGCGCCCCGAAAGATTCCAGCTCGCCTATCGCCTCGTCAACCATTTGAAGAATTTCAGGACTGGTTTTCTCGCGACAGAGAGCGATAAAGTCGCGCGGAACGCCGATCACCATCCCGCGTACGTCCTCCCGAAGAGCGTTGCCGTATTCCGGAACCGGCACATTGATGGAAGTCGGATCTTTGGGATCATAGCCTGCGATGGCTTGCAGCATGTGCACGGCATCCTCGACAACTCGCGTCATGGGCCCGCAGTGATCCAGCGACCAACCGAGTGGCGCGAGTCCGTGGCGGCTGACCCGACCGTAGGTCGCTTTGAAGCCAACGATCCCGCAGAGAGACGCGGGATTGCGGATCGAACCTGCCGTGTCTTCACCCAATGCGCCCATACAGAGCCCCGCCGACACCGCCGCGCCCGCGCCGGTACTGGAGCCGCCCGTGATGCGCTTGAGATCCCATGGGTTGCGCGGCTGCGGCGGCTCGCTCGGCATGCTGCTCATGGTGAGCTTGCCCAGCAGGATGGCTCCGGCTTCGCGTAGTTTTTTTACTGCTGTAGCATCGCCGACCTGCTTCGCCGCGCTGGCGTCCAAGCCCCGAATTTCCGCCGGCGCTTCCTTCACGTCGAGCTGGTCTTTCACGGCCACGGGAATGCCATGCATCGGTCCGCGATAATTTCCCCGCAGGATCTCGGCTTCGGCGATGCGAGCTTCTTCCAGAGCCGTATCGGCCATGAGATTGACGAAGGCATGAAGCTGCCCGTCCACGGCGTCAATGCGTTCGACAATCGCGCGTGTTAACTCGACGGGCGACAGCGCACCGCTTTGGATGAGCTTGTGCGCTTCGTGAATCGTAAGATAATGCAGCGCTTTGTTCTCAGCGGTCATGATAACTCCTCCTTACTTCGATTCCGGATGAAAGGTACCTGCGATCTCTTCTTCGCCGACATCCACGCCGCGCAGAGTTTTAAGCGTCGCGACGTATTGTTCCAGCAGCGGACCGAATCTTTCCAAGTCGCCCTCTTTGGGTTCAAGCCCTTCTTTCGCCAGTAGTGCTCGCAAAGTCTCTTCGAGTGTCCTGTCCATATTTACTTCCTCCGCCTATTTCTTGAGTTCCGCCTTTTCCTCTGCCGCCGAATTTATTGCCAGCTTAACAATCCAGTCAACTTTCGTCCCAACTAGCGCGGCTGCGTGATCACGTCGACGACCGCGGGCTTTCCGTCGCCCACAATCTCGATGGCTTTGTCCAGCGCCGGGCCGAGTTGGTCCGGCTCCGTGATCGGGCCGAAGCCATCCACGCTCAGCGCGCGGGCGATCGCCGCCAGGTCCGGCGCTGGATCTTCGATGCGAATGCCAATTCCCTTATTCTCCACGGGTCGCTGCCGCCAGCGAGCCATTCGCTCCTGATGCTCTTCGTCGTTGTAGTAAGACCTATTATTAAGCACTACAACCAGCAGCGGAATTTGATACTTCGCCGCGGTCCATAGGGCATTCGACGTCATCAAAAAGTCGCCGTCGCCAAGAATGGCGACGCAGAGGCGGCCGCTCCCTTTGTGTCCCAGCGCGGCACCGATGGAAGAAGGCAAGCCATAGCCGACGCCCCCTCCCCTGCCGCCGCCGATGCCGTGCGCGGGCTCCGTAACTTCAATCGCCTCACGCCAGCGGCGCCCATGGGCACTCACCAACGCCCACGACTGCCCCTGCACCCGCTTATTGATTTCGCCGAAGAGGCGCGCTTGAGAGATCGGTTTTTCCTCCCACGTCTTGTCGATCCATGCCTGGCTCTGCTTCCGCGCCTCATGATAAATCGCTTCTATCTTTGCGCGCCGCTCCTGAATCTGCCGGCCGGCACTGCCATTGGATTTTAATCGCTCCCGCACCTGCTCGAGCAATGGGGGTAACGTCACGGCGGTATCGGCCGCCATAGGCACATGGACCGGCAAAAGCCACATGGAGTCGCTCACCCAGCTCTGTCGTTCCAAATCCAGCAACGTGATGTGAATCACTTTGCAACTCGGCGAAATCACCGGCGCAAAGTTGCCGCGCTCGCGAACCGACGGCCCAAGGGGCACACCCAAACTTGGAACATCGAGAGCGAGCACCACGTCCGCGTTGCGCAGCGCCTCTTCGCGCGCCGTGGTCAGATTCAGCGGATGGGTGCTTGGAAAAGCATACCGGCCGTCTGAATCGATCACCGGCGCGCCAAGCGCTTCGGCAAGGTCGAGCAAGGCCGGCAGCGCCTTGGGATTCCGCCCGACTTCTCCGGCGACAATCACCGGCCACTGAGCTTCAGCCAATAATTGAGAGGCTCGCCGTAGCGATTCCGGATTGGGCCCCGGCCCCGCCGGCGCGCGAAACAACCGGGCATCCGGCACGATCATCGGTGAAGTGATCTTCTGCTCCTGCACGTCGGTGTCGAGGCAGACGTATACCGGCCCTTTTGGCTCCGTCATCGCGATCCGATAAGCGCGCAGGAAAGATTCAGGCACGGCATCGACGGAGTTCGGTTGATCGTCATACTTGACGAACTCACGGACCATATTGCCCTGGACGAGTGCAGTATGCACCCAATCCGTGGACCGGCGATGGGTCGTACTCTGCGGACCGCCGCCGCCGAGATTGAGGATCGGCGTGCGGTCGCACCAGGCATTGAAGATCGCCATGCAGGCATGCTGCAAACCGACGATGTCGTGCAGCCCGGTCGCCATGATCTCACCGGTCGCACGGGCATAGCCGTTGGCCAACGCCACCGCGATCTCTTCGTGCGTGCACATGATGATTTCGGGCCCTTTGCCGGGCTCGAAGTTAACGATCGAGTCGTGGAGGCCGCGGTAGCTCGCCCCCGGATTCAACGCGATGTATTTAATGCCCAGATCGCGCAGCACTTCGACCATGAGATCGGAGCCGTATTGCGCTCTGCTTTTCCGCCCGATCCCCGCCGACCAGATTTCCGGATTGCTTTGCGCCTCGGATTTTTCTGCCATGTTTCCTCCAAAAGTTTCAGAATTTCAGTTTCGATTTGTGCCGTGATGCCCTTCGACCGTGTCATCCTGGGAATAAGACTGTGCGAAGACGTGTTATCTTATCGTCCCACGCGATTAAGGGTTTCCACGTAGTCTTTCACTCCCTGCTCGACGTCATAAGACGGCTCATATCCGAGATGCTTTTTTGCCGCCGAAATGTCGAAGACGCAGTAGCTTTGCTTGCTTCTGCCTAATTTACTCGGTCCCGGGCCAAGCTCGATTCGATGATTCGGAAAGATTTTGCTCGCAGCATCCAAGAAGTCTCGCGGCGTCGACGCCTTTCCCGTGCCGATATTAAAAACCGATTCGCCCGGCCGCTCCGCCTTCACGGCAAGATAGATGGAGCGCGCGACATCGCCGACGTACACCGTGTCGTTGAGCTGATCGCCTCCCTGAGGCACCAGCCATTTTTCTCCTCGCCGGGCTTTTTCGATCAGCTGGCCGTAGAAGGATAGCGGGCCATGACGCGCTTCTTTGCCCGGACCGTAGATTGACACGTAACGCAGAGCAATGAATTCGATGCCGTAGGTTTCCCGATAGTATCTACCGACTTCTTCGCAACAAACTTTGATCGTTCCGTACAGATCCGCCGGATGCTTCGGAAAATCTTCGCGCACGGGCTTGCAGTTCGGCGGCGCATACTCGCCAAGGATCTCACCGTAGACGGCCTTCGAGCTGGTGAAAACAACGCGCTTGATATTTTTGGCGCGCGCGACTTCCAAGACGTTCACGGTACCATCGACACCGACTTTGATTCCCAATCGTGGATTCGCCTCGGCGGGTTCTGGCATCAGCGCCGCCAAGTGAGCGATGTGCGTTACTTTGTAGTCATCGACGATCTTTTCCAATGCTTGCTGATCGCATACGTCGGCTTCGACACAATCCACCTGGTCCTGGATGTCCCGCATGAGCGACAAATCCATTCGGTTATCTAGCAGAACCGGCCGTAACCTCTCTTTGACCATGAGCCTCGCGGTCACCGCGCCATTCACGCCCATTCCGCCAGTGATCAATACGTTCATGAGTGCATGTCCTTATACGATCGTCATCTGCCTTTCTATCCGGTTTAGCGCTTGGTTGTCCAGTCGAATGCCGATCAGCGTGTCGGATCTTGGATTAAACGCGAAACCCAAAGCTCGAAACTTCAAACTCGTTTCAACTTCAGGGTTGACTTATGGCGCGGGCAAACTATAAAGTCCGGGCTAATCCCACAGAAAAAGATCTGACGAAAGGAGAAACTTCAATGGCAAAACCTAAAGTTTTCGTCTTTGCTCCCGCCGATCCAACGGGCAACGCGCACAAGATGCTGGAAGATGCTGGTTGTGAGCTCATCCTGGGAAAGGCGAACTGGGACACCCCCCAGGGAAATAATGAAGACGAGATGGCGAAAATGGCGACGGGCTGCGATGCACTCATGGGAACTTCTATTCGGAGCTCGCCCATCACGCAAAAAATCTTGCAGGCGTCGAAGAATCTGCGCATCGTGGCGAAGTTCACCATCGGCGTCGATGATGTGGATGTCGATGCGGCAACGGAGATGGGCATCCTGGTCACTCACGGCCCGACGGAATCCAACTGGGGCGGGGTCGCCGAAGGCACGATCACGAATATGCTAACACTGCTAAAGAAGACCCGCGAGCGCGACCGCTATCTGAAAACGACCAGCGGCTGGAGAGACATGAAACTCCAAGGAACGTTCGTCGGCCATCGCGAAGAGGACGGCTATCCGGGCATCACGCTGGGCATTATCGGTCTCGGCAGGATCGGTAGCCGTGTCGCCAAACTCATGCGGCCTTGGGGCATGAAGATGATCGGCTACGATCCCTACGTCCCGGATTCCAAGTTTCAGCAGTTCGGCGTCGAGCGCGCGAAGGATCTCTCGACGCTCTTGAAACAATCCGATGTCGTCACCCTGCACGTGGTTCTTACGAAAGAAACGCGCCACATGATCAACGCCGAGACGCTGGCAATGATGAAAAAGACGGCGATCCTTGTAAACACCTCGCGCGGCTACTGCGTGGACGAGAAGGCGCTGATCGACGCGCTGCAAAACAATAAAATCGCCGGCGCTGCGTTGGACGTTTTCGAGAACGAGCCGATTGCCGCAGATAGCCCCTTCCGCAAGATGGACGACCGAGTACTGATCTCGCCCCACATGGTTTCTTCCAACTACGGCAGCGGTCTTAAAACCGGTCTGCTCTGGGGAACGCAATCAGTGATCGCCGCCCTAAAGGGCGAAGTCTCCCCCTACGTCTACAACACCGAAGTCATCGACCAATGGAAGAGCCGATTCGGCGGCAAGAGCATTTTGTAAGATGAAAGCTGGAGAAATATAACAACAGGGCACCCAACCGCAGAGAGCGCAAAGATCTGATAGAGCATTCTTCTTTAAGTTCTTCGCGTTCTTTGTAGCCTACGAATGGGAGATCGAAATGAAAGCTGAAGCTAACCAGCGCTGGCAACCTCCGCAATTCGTTTCTCGGGAGCAGTGCATCAAAGATACCGAGGAAGTCTTGGGCATTCCTGATATCACCATACGCCAAACCGAAGATATATTCTGAATCAACGTTCTCGGCATGGAGTGGGATATCGGAATGATGGTGTACGAACCAGAGGATTCGAAACGAATTCCCGTCGGCGCCGACGGCAAAAAAGCCGGCTTCTTCTTGCTTCACGGTGGCTCGGGAGACTTCAAGGGGATTGAGCGGCACGCTAAATTGTTGGCGACAAAATTCGGTTACAAGGTCATGGCAGGCACTTTTCCGGGGCGCTTTTATTTTCCGGATGCCAGCCGAGATTGGCCCGGCGACACGATCCACGCCGACGGAACGGTGCGCACGCCGATCTGGAAGCAAGGCGAGGTGATCACCGCGGATGAATATGACGTAGTCAGAGACAAATCGATGCGCAATCGTTACGGCACGCGCACACTGGCGCGGGCGAAGCCGGAGACAAATTTTTATTATCGCATGGCAGCTTGGCCAGCAGCCTTCGAAGAAGGCATGATCGAGGCGAGCCGGCGCCATTTTCCCGCGACGGAGTTTTCCCTTTACGGCCAGGGCCACTCCACCGGCGGGCCGTTTGTCTGCATGCTGTCCCAGCGCATTCCCAACATGGCCGGCGTCTGCGCCACAGAGCACTCGCCCTTCGGCTATCTTAGCATGGGGCGCGACGAGTGGGGCGGTGACATGGGTAAGATCACCGGCTACGAGAAAGTGGAAAATAAGGGCCATGTGCGTACGGATCCTTTCAATGAACTGTACATCCGCACTTGGCGCGACTTAGCGCGCTATCAGGGACCAGAAGCGCTCGGACAAGAAGGGCCCGCCGCGCTCATGCGGCTGCCCGCGATCATAGAAGACATCCTTGAAGCCTGGGAAAAAGCCAAACCCCGTCCCCAGTTCAAAGCGGAATACGTCGTCACCCACGCCATCACCGGGTCTCTAACCGAAGCAGCCAAGGTCAGTGCGGCACGGCTAAAAATGAACCGCGATGAAACCGACGCTCTGGTGCAACGCTTCGTCGGCTATACGCGCGAGCTGTCAGGGCCGAATGTCAAGCCGGTGCCGCCGTTTCTCTTCGAGATCTCCAAGGATAGCCGCGATCACAGTTCCGAGGTTTACGAAGAAGTGATCATGCCGGGATTTAGGGCGATGAGTCCCGCACCAAAGATAGCCCTCACCCGCTTCGGCGCGGGCGTTCATAGCTTCTGGAAGGCGGAGAAAGATTTGCCGGTCGGCATCGCCCCGTCAGTGCTGCGCACGTGGAACGATGCCGTTCTGGGTGGGTACTTCGTTTAGAACAAGAGAATTGCGGTCCTAGGGGAACCGGCCCGGTCGCCCCTACATTGTCCCAAAAATTTTCTGAAACTCCGCCATGTATTGTTTTAACTGGCTGCCAAACTCAGGTCCGACGACGTAATCGGGGTCGGTCTGAAACTCTTTGTATTTTACCGGCAAGCCTTTCATTGCACTTCCCTTGCCTAATTCTACGGCCAAGACCTTCTGCCCCTCTTCTGACAGCGTCCAGTCGGTGAAAAGCAGAGCAGCGTGCGGATGCGGAGCTTTTTTCGCGACGAAGAATCCGTTGGGTTTGATGATCTTCGGCGCCAGAAGACTAAAGCCGAGCGGCGCGCCTTTATCTCTCGTTTCGGCTGCAGTTTCGCCGTTGACGGCGATGGCGATGGGCTGTTCGCCTGCGGCGACGAGCTGAGTCGTCAAGGTCGAGCCCCGTCTAAGAATGAGATCCTGCTTGGCAAGTCGCGCGAGGTAATCGCGCGCTTTTTCCTTGCCCCATGCATGCTCCATGGCCGCCATGACGTATGCGGCCTCGGGATCGAAGAGCATCTTCCCTTTCCATTTTGGATCGAGCAGGTCCTGATAGCTATGCGGCACGTCAGCCGGCTTGACCATGTTTTTGTTATACATGAGCGCGATGGTGAGCATGTACATCGTGTACCATTGGCCGTTTGGGTCGTACGAGCCGCGCACGTAACGCTTCACGTCGGGAGTGGAGAAGGGGTTGGAAATTCCCTCCTTGATTAACTGGTAGCCATAGCTCACGTCCGTCATGATCACATCCGCCAGGTTAGCGCCCCCGCGAAACTCGCTGATTGTCTTATTAAGAATGCCCTGGCGCGGAGAATAGAAGTGTTTCAGGTCGACAAACGGATAACGCGCGCTGAAAGCCTTCTTTAAGACGGCGACTTGATTCACGGGCGTCGTCCCGTAAAACATCACCTCTTTTTCTTCCTTGGCGCCTTTGATCAAAAGAGCCTCTCTCTCCGAGCGATTCATGTTCTCGACGCGGCTTGCCAACTCCGGCAATGTGATCGCGGTGGCGCTGCCGGCGAAGAGGACAAATGCCACTAAGAAACTACACACGAACCAGACTTCTGTGGATCTGATCATCATCTCTCCCTCGAGAACGACTTCACGAGACCGCCGCTAGGCCGCTGCCACCGTAATGAAAACTGAGTTGCAGCACGTTCGATTGCGAATCTCGAAAAGCCGTGCCATAAAATCATGACCGGTATTCCGATTGCAAGTTATCCGAGTATTGACCTTTTTGCAGCACGACCAGCGTCTCGACTTCTTCGGTTTGGGGAAACATGTCGAACGGTTGAATACACGATACGCCGTAGCCAGCGTGGGCAAACCAATCCAGATCGCGCGCCAAGCTGGTTGGTTCGCATGAGACATAAATAATCCGCGGTGCATTCACGGCAAGCATCGTCTCCAGCGCCGCTGGTTGAACACCTCTGCGTGGGGGATTGAGAACAATCAAGTCGATCTGAGGCTGGCTTTGTCTGACTTGCGTAACCATTGCCGCCACATCCCCCGCAAAAAAGCGGCAGTTACCGACGCCGTTTCGGCGCGCATTCTGCTTCGCCGTCATGATGGACAACTCGCTATCATCAACTGCCCAAACCTGCCGAGCCGCAGCGGCGAGATAGAGCGAGATCGGACCCACACCACAATACAAATCCAGCACAGTTTCTCCGCCCGTCAAGCCGGCTCTGTCGTAAACCCGCTCATACAGCTTGCGCGCGGTGAAAGGATTGCTTTGGGAAAAAACCCCAGCGGGAAATACAAGTTTCAAATTCCCCATTTGCTCCAGAATCGTGTCACGCCCGGCAAGGGACCGGAAAGAATTTCCCCAAATCACGTTGCCCCGCTGGTCATTGATGTTTTGGATAACGCCGCTAACGAAAGAGAACTTACGGCAGAGAGAACGAGCCAGCAGGACGCCCTGGGGAAAGTCACGATACCGAGTCACCAGCGTCACGCTCAGCTCGCGCCGCGCGAAGCTGTAACGAAAATCTAGATAGCGCAGATCACCGCTATCGTCTCTTTCGTCGTAAGGCACAATGCCAAGCTCTTGGACTTTTCTTTTGAGATACTGAACCACCAGGTTTACCGGTCGCGGATGGACCGGGCAGGAGGAAATGTCGATGACCCGGTGGCTTTGCGGTACATAGAGACCCGCTGCTACCTCGCCCTTGGTCCTCCGCACCACCAGCTTGACGCGCGCTCGATAGCCCAGCCGACGCGGAGATGGGGTAACCGACGCCACCTCGAGCTGAGCCAACATAGGATAGCGACCGAATGCGTCAATGACCCGCTGCCGCTTGCGGATGAGCTGCTCGGGGTAGGGTAAATCAATGAACGGACAGCCGAAACAATTTGGATAATGGGGGCAGGGCAAAGGCCGATGGCCCGGGCGATCGGATCGCCGGAAATGATTGGTGAATCGAGAAACCACTCATTGAAACATATCGGCGCAGCTCCAGGGAATCAAATATGTCGCGTTTTTCTCTTTGACTCTTTCCGTCGAGATGCTACTTTGCCGGTCGGTCTTACAATGTCTTGCCCGTGGAGGATTCATGGAAAAGCAGGCTGATGATATTTTTAGAGTTACGCTGTTGGGCACCGGCGCTCCTCCTCCCGTTTTAGATCGTTTCGGCCCGAGCACCCTGGTGGAAGTCGGCGCTGAGAAGTTTATCTTCGATGCTGGGCGTGGCGCGATGCAGCGTATCCATCAGCTCGGGATCCCATTTGCCGACATCAGCGGCATGTTTCTCACCCACCATCACTCCGATCATGTCGTCGGCTTTCCCGATCTCTGGCTGACCGGCTGGATCGGCCGGCCTTGGGGCAAGCGAAAGGTCCCGCTGCCAGTGTGGGGACCCGAAGGGACGAAGCAGATGATGGAATATCTGCCGAAGGCGTTCGCCGTGGACATTCGCGTCCGCAGTGAGAACTATCCGCCGAATGGCGTGAAATTAGTCGCGGACGAATTCACCGAAGGCATGGTCTTTGACCAGGACGGCATCAAAATCACTGCTTTTGAGGTCGATCACTTCGCGGAGCAGTTGCCCGCCTACGGGTATCGGATCGACTACCGAGGCCGCTCCGCCGTGCTCTCCGGCGACACGACCTACAACGAAAATCTCATCCGCCACTCGCAGGGAACGGATCTGCTCGTTCACGAGGTCGTCGCTGCGTCCAATGACGGCCCAGAAAATGCGGAACAGCTTAAACGGATCACCAGCAACCACACCACGCCTGAGCAGGCCGGCGAGATTTTTTCACGAGCGAAGCCGCGACTTGCCGTCTACACGCATCTTTTATTGTTCGGTGACGCCAAGCCTGAGGACCTGATCCCGGCGACGCGCAAGAATTATTCCGGCCCGCTGGAAGTCGGAGAGGATTTGTTAAGAATCGAAATAAGCGACAAAGTCGCGGCGCATCGCTTCAGCGGATGAAACAAGCGGAAATCTGAAATCACTCACCGATAATCTTCACCAACACTCGTTTGCGCCGTCGGCCATCAAACTCGCCGTAAAAGATCTGTTCCCAAGGGCCGAAGTCTAATTTGCCGTCGGTGATCGCAACGACCACTTCCCGCCCCATGACTTGCCGCTTGATGTGAGCGTCGGCATTGTCCTCGCCGGTGTCGTTGTGACGGTATTGCTTAATCGGCTCGTGAGGCGCGAGCTTCTCCAGCCAAACACCGTAATCGTGATGCAAACCCGACTCGTCGTCGTTGATGAAAACCGACGCGGTGATATGCATCGCGTTGACCAGCACAAGACCCTCTTTCACTCCGCTTTCTCGCAGGCAGTCGTTCACTTGCGGCGTGATGTTAATAAACGCCACCCGCGTCGCCGTATTGAACCACAGCTCCTTGCGATAACTTTTCATGGCTTGCTCTCCTCTTTCAACGGTTGGATTAGTTCGATTTGATTTCAACAACGCAGCCAACGTAGACAGTCATGCGTTTCATCGGTTGGATTTGCACTTTATTGAAAGAAAATCGATGAGGAGCGGCAAACAGCTACGGCAATCGCGGCTATTTGATTCCGAGGCGGTCGAAGGTTCCATCTTTTTCCATCTCTTCCAGAAAGCGTCGGTCGATCAGCTGTTGGGGCGAGACCTTGGTCGCGCGCGGATCAGTGCGCGCTATTTCGTCGAGCGTCGCTTGAATGGCACCGGCCTTGATGTCGAGCTTCGGCTCCAAGACTTTCAACTCTTGAGTGTAAGCTGCGTCGAACACTTTTCGATCGGTGAGACCGATTTTCTTGGCCATCAGTCGGAAAGCCAAGTCGCGGTCGGTCAGCATGATTTTGTAGGACTCGGCCATCATGTGCATAAACTGGCTGATCACCTTGGGCCGCTTGGCGATGACGGAGCGAAGTGTGACAAAACCTGTCGCGACGTAAGGCGGTTTAATTTCTCTACCGTCGATAACATAGTTGAAGCCGGTGAAAGCGGCGCGCGTATCCTGCGGCGTCGTCATGGAAGCCGCATCGACAGCGCCTGAGCTCAACGCCAAAAACGTTTCCGGCGCGCCGCCGGTCTGGATTAGATTGGCGTCCCGCAGCGGATCGAGACCCTTCTGGCGCATTCCGTAAAGCGCAAAGTAGTGTGAATTGCCGCCGATGCGGCCAACGCCAATTTTCTTTCCCTTCAAATCTTCTGGCCGCTTAATGTCCGGCTTGCCCATGATGCTGTGCGTCAGCACGTTTTTTACCGACCCGATAAAAACAAAATCAGTGTTGCCGCTGAGAAAGGCTCGGATGGGACCCTCGCCGCCAACCAAGGCGACTGAACCGTTCCCTCCGCTCATCGCCGCCGTCACGATGCCGGACGAGGCGATATAAACGAGCTGAAAGTCGAGGTCGTATTTTGGATGAAGTCGCGCCTCCTCCGCGAACCACGGCAACGCCATGGCGATGCTCGGCGCGGATTGCAAGCCGACGAGTTTCTCCGCGGCGCCGGAATCATGGCCGAAGCCAAGGGCAAAGAGAAAAACCGAGGAAAAACCGTATCGGAAAAGAGCTTGCCTTTTCATTTTACAGCGCGAGCAAAACAATTCGCCATACTTAGTGAAAAAGAGCTCGTTGATTCCTCTGATTTGCCCCATTGATTTCGAGCTCAGAAGTCTGAACTCTTATTGTTTTTCTTCTTCCCTTCCACGTCACGAACTTCGCCTGTCTCTAATTCCTCACTAGTGGACCGTAACATTTGAAT
>Ga0137379_10002056_pt1 | contig 18559 bp, 20 predicted proteins | sample SagtaG_18_FD_104812 | JGI IMG/M metagenome (GOLD analysis project Ga0137379, IMG submission 104812) | Vadose zone soil microbial communities from Sagehorn Ranch, Mendocino, California, USA - Sage2_L_80_16 metaG | ecosystem: Environmental > Terrestrial > Soil > Vadose zone | place: USA...
AGCGAGTGGACCACCCCGTCCACCCGCACCCGCGCGAAGCCGCGCTTGTGCGCGTCGCCGAGCAGGTCCTTGTACTCGCCCTTGCGGTTCTGGACGAGCGGCGCGAGGAGCAGGATGCGCGAGCCCTCCGGCATCCCCACGATGCCATCGACGATCTGCTGCGCGGTCTGCTTGCCCACCGGCCGCCCGCACCCGGGGCAGTGCTGGATGCCGATCGAGGCGTAGAGCACGCGCAGGTAGTCGTGCACCTCGGTGATGGTGCCGACCGTCGAGCGCGGGTTGTTGGAGGCGGCCTTCTGCTCGATGGAGATCGTCGGCGACAGACCCCGGATGGTGTCGTACTTGGGCTTCTCCATCTGCCCGAGGAACTGACGGGCGTACGAGGACAGCGACTCGACGTAGCGGCGCTGTCCTTCGGCGTAGAGGGTGTCGAAGGCGAGCGAGCTCTTCCCCGAACCGGAGACTCCGGTGAAGACGACCAGCTTCTTCTTCGGAATCTCGAGCTGGACCGACTTGAGGTTGTGCTCGCGGGCCCCCTTGACGATGATCGACTCAGGCTCGCTCATGGAACGGCAGTTGTAACCTCCCGCGGGCTCCCTGGCATCCCCTCCCGAGCGGCGCGCGGTTCCCCTCCGGGCGGAAAGGCGGTATCAGGCGGGCATGGCCGAGCACTCCCAGCGCGCCACCGCGCGGGCAGCGCACCCCGCGGCGCCCGTGCCGGTGACCCACCCGAGCGGCGTGCCCCTGCCTGCTCGTTCTGCGGGCTCGCGCAAGGCCGCGGCGCGCGCGCAGCTCTTCGCCTCCGGCGCCCTCTTCGGCCTCATGGCGGCGCTGGCCCGGCTCGCGGCCCGCTCCGGTGGGGGTGGGTTCACCGCCGCCCAGCTCACCACCGTCCGCTTCGCGGTGGGCGCCGGCATGACGCTCGCGCTCTTCCGCCTGCGGCCCGGCACCTTCCGGCCGGTGCGGCGCGGGCTCCTCGTGGCACGCGGGCTGGCGGGCGGGGTTGCGGTGCTGCTGTACTTCGTGGCGCTGGCGCGCATCCCGGCCGGCCAGGCGACGCTGCTCAACAACCTCTTCCCCGTCTTCGCGGTCGGCATCTCCATCTTCACATTGGGCGAGCGGCCGACGATTCACCTCGCGCTGGCACTGGTGCTCGTCACGGCGGCGGTCGGGCTCATCGTGGCGCCCGGCTCGGGCGCGCTCGGCCTCGACACCGGCGTCATGGCCGGCGTCGCCTCGGCGGTGCTGGGCGGCGGTGCGGTGGCCGCCATCCGCGCGCTCCGGCCGACCGACAACGCACCCACCATCTTCTTCTCCTTCTGCGTCGGAGGCCTGCTCTGCGCGGTCCCCTTCTCCGGCGGCGCCTGGCCGCGCGATCCCCGCCTGTGGGCGCTGGCGGCCGCGGTGGGGGTGCTCTCCTTCTTCGCCCAGATCCTCATGACGCACGCCTACGGCGTCTTCACGGTCGCCGAGGCGGCGCTCTGGCAGCAGCTCACGCCGGCGGCGAGCTTCCTGTGGGCCCTCCTCATCCTCGACGAGAGGCTCTCGCCCTGGGCGGTGGGCGGCATCGTGCTGGGAGGCTGCGGGGTGGTGTACGGGAGCGTGCTCGGCCACCGGCCTGCGGCGGGCGGCCCGCCGGGCCCGGTGATCGAGCCGGTCGAGCCGGGATGAGCGCGGCGCCCGAGGCGCGGCGGCGGACGCGCGCGCGCCTCCTGCTGTGCGGCTCGGCGCTCTCGTTCGGGCTCATGGCGGTGCTGGCGCGCGGTCTCTCGCGCGGGCCGGGCGGCTTCACGCCGGGTCAGCTGTCGGTGGTGCGCTTCGTCCTCGGCGCCGGCGTCTCGCTGCTGGCGTTCCGGCTCCAGCCCGGCCTCTACCGCCCGAGCAACCACCGCCTGCTCATCTCGCGCGGCCTCTCCGGGGGCCTGGTGGTGGTGCTCTACTTCGCCGCGCTGGCGCGCATCCCGGCCGGCGAGGCCGGGCTCCTCTACAACTTCTTCCCGGTGCTGGCGACGGGGATGTCGTTCTTCACCTTCGGGGAACGGCCGACCGTGCACCTGTGGCTCGGCCTCCTCGCCGCCACCCTCGGGGTGGCGCTCGTTCTCGGCGACGGCGCGCTGCGGGTGTCCTTCGGGTGGGGCGAGGCGGCGGCGCTGGCGGCGGCGGTGTTCGCGGCGACGAGCGCCAACGTCATCCGCGCCATGCGCGGCACCGACAACGCGCCCACCATCTTCTTCTGGTTCTGCCTGGCCGGCCTGCCGGTGGTGCTGCCCTTCGCGCTCGACCCCTGGCCCGCGCTCGGCGCGCGCTGGCTCGCCGCCGGCGCGATGGCGCTCGCCGCGTTCGCCGCCCAGGTGCTCATGACGGAGGCCTACGGGGTGCTCTCCGTCTCGGAGGCGGCGGTCTGGCTCCAGCTCACCCCCATCGCGCAGTACGCGCTGGCGCTGCCGCTCCTCGGCGAGAAGCCCGCGCTCCCCGCCCTCGCCGGCACGGCGCTGGCGGTGGCCGGCGTGGCGTACGGGACGGTGCGGGGCACGCGGCGGGCGGGTCTCGTCGCCGCGGCCGCGGTGCAGCCGCCGTGACCTTCGAGGGCGCCGGAGCGAGCGAGCTCCCCGCCCGCTACACTGGCGTCGGGGGTTTCGCCGATGCCCGTCGCCTTCGAGCCGTTCACCGAGGACCACCTCGCCTTCCGGCGCATGGTCCGCCGGTTCTGCGAGCAGGAGCTCGCCTCGCACGCGCGCGCCTGGGACGAGGCGGGCGCGTTCCCGCGCGAACTGTTCCTGCGCTTCGGCGAGCTGGGCCTGTTCGGCATCCGCCACCCCGTCGCCTGGGGCGGCTCCGGCCTCGACTACTGGTACGTGGTGGCCTACGTGGAGGAGCTGGCGCGCTCGCGCTCGGCAGGGCTCGCCATGGCCATGCTGGTGCAGGGCGAGATGGCCACCCCGGTCATCGCCGACCTGGGCACCGACGAGCAGAAGCGCGAGTTCCTCCTCCCTGCGCTGCGGGGTGAGAAGGTGGCGGCGCTCGCCATCAGCGAGCCGGACGCCGGGTCGGACGTGGCCGCCATCCGCACCACCGCCCGCCGCGACGGCGACGACCTCGTCGTGAACGGCGCCAAGACCTGGATCACGAACGGCACCCGCGCCGACTTCCTCACGCTGGCGGTCCGCACCGGCGAGGCGGGCCACGGCGGGCTGTCGCTCCTCACGTTCCCCACCGACGTGAAGGGCTTCACGGTCTCGAAGAAGCTCGACAAGATCGGGAATCACGCCTCGGACACCGCGCTCCTCTTCTTCGAGGACTGCCGCGTCCCCCGCCGCTTCCTGCTGGGCGAGGAGAACCAGGGCTTCGTCCAGGTCATGCAGAACTTCCAGGGCGAGCGGCTGGCCGCGGCCCTCACCGCCGTCGCCGCGATGGACCTCATGCTGGAGGACACCATCCTCTACGGCCGCGACCGGCGCGCTTTCGGACGTCCCCTCGTCTCGATGCAGGTGTGGCGGCACAAGCTCGCGGAGCACCGCTCGGCGCTGGAGGCGGCGCGCTGGCTGACCTACCGCGCGGCCGACCTCTTCAACCGGGGGGTGGTGGCGCAGAAGGAGATCTCGATGGCGAAGCTCTTCGCCTGCGACCTGGCGCAGCGGGTCGCCTACGACTGTGTGCAGCTCCACGGCGGGATGGGGTACGTGGTCGAGAACGACGTTGCGCGCGCCTGGCGCGACGTGCGCCTCCTCACCATCGCCGGCGGCGCGACCGAGATCATGAAGGAGATCGTCGCCAAGCTGGAGGGGCTGTGACGGACACGGTCGTCGTGCTGGTCACCGCGCCGAGCGCCGACGAGGCGGCGCGCATCGCCCTCGTCCTGGTCCACGAGAAGCTCGCAGCGTGCGGGAACGTCCTCCCCGGCGTGCGCTCCATCTACCGGTGGCAGGGGAAGATCTGCGACGAGCAGGAGGCGCTGCTCGTGCTCAAGGCGCCGCGCAAACAGTTCCCGGCGCTCCGCGACCGGGTGGTGGAGCTCCATCCGTACGAAGCGCCGGAGGTGATCGCGCTCGGCATCGAGGACGGGAACGAGAAGTACCTCGATTGGATCGTGCAGAGCATGTACTGACCCCCAGCCCCTCTCCCCGACCCTCCCCCCGCGAGCGGGGGGAGGGAGGAATGCACGGCGCGAGCGGGTTGAGCACATCCCCTCGCCCCGCGAAGCGGGGAGAGGGCTAGGGAGAGGGGTCGAGCTCGACCACCAGCGGCGCGTGATCGCTCGTGCCGACCTCGCGCAGGCTGTCGCAGCGGGTCACCTTCGCCGCCAGCGCCTCGCTCGCCAGCACGTAATCGATGCGCCAGCCGATGTTGCGTTGGCGCAGGTTCCGCCAGGGCGCCCACCAGGTGAAGAGGGCGTCATCGTCGGGGTGCAGGTGGCGCCCGAGGTCCACCAGGCCACGGCCGAGGAGCCGCCCGAAGAGCTCGCGCTCGTCGGGGCGCTGACCGATGGCGCCCGCCTTCCGCTCGCGCGGGTGGACGTCCACCTCCGCCCGCGCGACATTGAGGTCGCCGCACAGGACGAGCTGGCGCCCTCGCCCGTGCTGCTCCGCGACCCAGCCGTCGAGCGCCTCGAGGAAGCGCAGCTTGGCGGGGAAGTCCTTTCCGCCGTTTGGGACGTAGATCGACGCCACGGTCATCGCCCCGAGCTCCGCGGTCACCACCCGGCACTCGTGGTCGAACGAGGGATGGACGAAGCGGGGCTTCTCCGGGGCGAGCTCGCGGCGGACGTGAAGCGCCACCCCGGAGTAGGCCGACGCGCCGTGCCAGTAAGCCCAGTACCCGCCGGGATCGAGAAGGAGCCCCGGCACCTGGGCCGGGGTGGCCTTGATCTCCTGCAGGCAGACCACATCCGGCCGCTCGCGCTCCAGGAACTCGCGCAGCTGCGCCTCTCGGGCGCGGATGCCGTTCACGTTCCAGGTGGCGATCTTCATCACGGCGCCGGTCTGTAATCGCCGCCTGTTCCCCGCTCAGCGCTTCCGGAAGAGCGCATCCAGCGCATCCCGCGGATCCTCGTCCGCCGGCGCGGGTGCCTCGCCAAAGAGGGCGCCCAGCGCCGCGCGCGCCGATGGGCCGCGGCCGCGCCGCCGAGAGGCGCCGTCGCCGAGCTGGAACAGGTCGCACGCGTTCGAGGCCGACTTGTCGATGAACTGCTCGGCGTGCGGCTCGCGGCAGTCGTGCGGGGCCCCCTCCTCGTAGTGGCGGCAGTTGATGCAGGCGTGCAGGTCGGCGTCGCACTCCGGGCAGGTGCTGCGCCGCCCCACCGTGCCCTCGATGCGCAGCGCAGCGCCGCAGCCGTGGCAGGTCGTCTTCGGCATGTGCCGAGTATAATCCTGGGACGAGTCCCCGATGCGCGAACCCGTGCCCTTCGGCCGCTACCTGCTCCTCGAGCGCGTCGACATCGGCGGGATGGCGGAGGTATTCACGGCTCGCGTGACCCAGGGCGAAGGGGCCGGGCGGCTGGTCGCCGTGAAGCGGCTCCTCCCGACCCTGGCCGAGGATTCCGACATGGTCGCCATGTTCCTCGACGAGGCGCGCATCGCCGTCCAGCTCGACCACCCTTCCATCGCCCGCGTCGACGATCTCGGCCAGCACGGCGCCACGTACTACATCGCGATGGAGTACGTGGCGGGCCGGCCGCTCAAGGCGGTCATGGACGCGCTGGCTGCGCGCGGGGAGCGTCTGGCGGTGCCGCTGTGCTCGCTCGTCGCCGTCCGGATGCTGGCGGCGCTGGAGCACGCGCACGCGCGGTGCGACGGTGACGGCCGGCCGCTCGGGATCGTCCATCGCGACGTGTCGCCCCAGAACGTGCTCCTCTCCTTCGAAGGGGAGGTGAAGCTCATCGACTTCGGCCTCGCCCACGCAGGCGAGCGCGGCGCGCGCCAGGAGCCGGGGGTCGTGCGGGGGAAGACCGCCTACCTGAGCCCCGAGCAGGCTGGCGGGCTGCCGGTGGACGGCCGCTCCGACCTCTTCTCGGCCGGCGTCGTCCTCCACGAGCTCCTCACCGGGCGGCGCCTCTTCGCCGCGCCGTCCGATCTGCTCACGCTGGAGCACGTCCTCGAGGCGCCGGTGCCGTCGCCCCGAGCCTTGCGCCCGGAGATCCCGGAGGCGGTCGCCGACGCGGTGCTGTCGGCCCTGGAGCGCGATCCGGAGCGCCGCCCGCCCTCGGCCGCGGCGCTGGCGGCCGCCCTCGGCCCCTTCGCGCGGGCGCCCGCCGCAGGATCGGCGGAGCTGGCGCAGCTGATGAGAGAGCTCTTCCCGCGCGAGCTGGCGGCCGAGCGGGCGCGAGCGTCCACCGCGGCGCCCTAGTGGCCCCCCTTCATCTGCGCGTGCGGCTTGTTCAGCTCATCGATGGTCACGTCGCGGGCGTGGTCCCGCTCCAGGTCGTCGAGGACGCGGTAGCAGGTGCGGACCGGGATGTTGCTGCCGGTGGGCCGCTCGTACTCGCAGATCACGCGCGTCCCCGGGGTGGCCTTGGCGAGGGCGGCCTGGTCGGCTGCTGCGCCGGTTCGGCTGCCGGCGGTCGTGGGTCGCGCGCCGGCGCAGCCGATCGCGAGCAGCGGGACGAGGAAGAAGGTGAGGCGGTTCATGGAGGCCCCCGACGGTAGCACGCACCATGCGTGAGCGGCCAGTATAGACCATCCGTGCGTATGGCGGCCGAGGAATCCGACCGAGAGGTTACGACGACGCGCTGAGCACGGTCGCGGGAGCGAGCGCCAGATCCTCGTGCTGGGGGATGGGCGGCCGCTCCGCCAGGTCGGCGGAGAGGACGGCCACCGTCTCCACGTCGAGCCGGATGCGCTCCCACTCCTCGGGCGGCACGGTGAGGAAGGCGTCGACAGTCCTGGGATCGAACTGCGTCCCGCGGCAGCGCAGCACCTCGGCGCGCGCCTCGGCGAGCGGCCGCGCTCGCCGGTAGGGCCTGTCGCTCGTCATCGCATCGAGCGTGTCGACGACGTGGAAGATGCGGGCGCCCATCACGATGTTCTCGCCCTTCAGGCCGGCTGGATAGCCGGCGCCGTCCCACCGCTCGTGGTGCTGCAGGACGATGATCGAGGCGGCCCGCAGGTAATCGACGCGCTGCATGAGGTGCCAGCCGAGCTCGGGGTGCTTCTTCATCTCCGCCCATTCGTCGGGGGCGAGCGGGCCGGGCTTGAGCAGGACGCGGTCCTGGATCCCGATCTTGCCGATGTCGTGCAGCAGCGCCCCGTGCTCGATCATCGTGACGTCGGGGTCGCTCATGCACAGCTGCTGCGCCAGGCGCCGTGCGTAGAGCGAGACGCGCCGCGAGTGCCACTGGGTCTCGGCGTCGCGGTAGTCGAGGGCCGAGATGAGACCCTCCAGGAGCGCCTGCGTGCGCGCCCGGACCATCTCCTCCAGCCGCAGGTTGATCTCGCGGAGCTGCCCGTTCTGGCGTTGAACCTCGGCGGTGAGGCGCTCGTTCTCGCGCCGCAGGCGGGTGGCATCGATGGCCTGCGTGACGGTGGCGAGGAGCTCCTGCTGGTGCCAGGGCTTCGAGATGATGCGGTACACCTCGCCCGAGTTCACCGCCTGGAGCGCGACCTTGAAGTCTTCGGCGGCCGTACAGAGGATGCGCGCCGCCCCGGGCGCGCGGAGCCGCGCCTGCTTGAGGAAGGTGATGCCGTCCATGCTCGGCATCATGTAGTCGGAGATGATGACGGCCGGCGGCTCGTGCTCCAGGGCCGCAAGCGCCTCCTCCGGGGCAAGGTAGCAGCGGCTGAGGAACCCGGCCCCGTCGAGGATGCGGGCGAGGGCGCGGAGGATGAGCTCGTCGTCGTCGACGATGAAGACGCGGTCGTGAGCCATGGGAAGCGCGCCGACCGTGGCCGGCGGGGCATCATCTCCCCTCCGGGAGTCCGAGGGCAACCCCGGTCGGCAGCACGCCGTCGATGTGCGAGAAGACGGGTGTACGCCTACCCGTGGCGCAGCACGCCAGGAATGGGCGGCTCAGAAGCTGCCGAGAAACTCGTCGTTCGTCTCGAACTCGGAGAGCTTCTTCAGGAGCCGCTCCATCGCCTCCACCGGCTTCAGGGAAGCAAGGGCGCCGCGCAGCTTTCGGATCTTCTCGATCTCCTTGGGCAGGAAGAGCTTCTCCTCCTTGCGCGTGCCCGAGCCGGCGATGTCGATGGCGGGGAAGATGCGCCGCTCGGCGAGCTGGCGCGAGAGCACCACCTCCATGTTGCCGGTGCCCTTGAACTCCTCGAAGATCACCTCGTCCATGCGCGAGCCGGTGTCGATGAGGCAGGTCCCGATGATGGTGAGCGAGCCGCCCTCCTCGGCCTTGCGCGCCGCGCCGAAGAGGCGCTTCGGCCGCTCCAGGGCGCGGCTGTCGACGCCGCCGGTCAGGGTGCGGCCGGAGGACTCGATCTCGCGGTTGTAGGCGCGGGCGAGCCGGGTGATCGAATCGAGCAGGATGACCACGTCCTTGCCGCCCTCGACGAGGCGCTTGGCGCGCTCCAGCGCCATCTCGGCAGCGTGGATGTGCTCGTCGGCCGGGCGATCGTTGGACGAGCCGATCACCTCGCCCTTCACGTTCCGGCGCATGTCGGTGAGCTCCTCGGGGCGCTCGTCGACGAGCAGCACCATGAGGTGCACGTCGGGCCGGTTGGAGTGGATCGCCTGCGCGATCCGCTGCAGCATGATGGTCTTGCCGGCCTTCGGCGGCGAGGTGATGAGAGCGCGCGCGCCGAGGCCGATGGGCGCGATGAGATCGAGCACCCGGCCCACCAGCTCGTCCGGCCGGGTCTCCATGATGAGCTTCTCGGTCGGGTCCGTCGCGGTGAGGTTCTGGAAGTGCGTGCGCCGCGCGACGGCGATGGGATCGGTGCCCTCGACCTGGTCGACGCGCGCGAGGGTGCGCTTCATGTTGCGGAGCGTGGCCTGGCCCTTCACCAGCACGCCCGGCTGCAGGTGCATCCGCTCCACCAGCCAGCGCGGCACCTCCACGTCGAACGCGTGCGGCAGGTAGCTCCGCTTCGGATCGCGCAGCCAGCCGACGCCCTTCCCTTCGAACTGGAGGACGCCCTCCACCTCCTCGGTGACCTCGGGCTGCGCCTGCCCCTGTCCCTGTGGCGCGCCGTTCGCGCCTGGTGGGGGCGCGCCACCGCCCGACGCCGGGGTGGGTTGCCCCTGCACGTTCGGCGCGGCGCCCTGCCCGGGCTGTCCCGCTGGCCCGCCCCGGCCGCGGCGCCCGCGGCGGCGGCGCCGGCGGCGGCCCTGCCCGGGCTGCCCCGGCTGTCCTGGGGTGCCCTGCGACACATTGTCGAGGTCTGCGCCGCCTGCTTCGGCTGCGTCACCAGCCTCCGCGCCCTCGGCGGGTTCCGGCTGGTCGGCGGCGGGGGGAGCGGGCGCGTCGCCCGCGTGCGGGGTCTGCTCGTTCTCGGTCATGCTGTCGTCTGCTCCGGCAGCGGGGCTCTTGGCTCACCGCGGCACGTCGTGGCTGGGCTTTGTGTACGGGGCCCTAGCGCGGAGAAGCCGGGATGCGTCCGCGTGCTCGAGCCCGCCCCCGCTGCCGCGACCTGCTGCCGGCGCGACTTCCGCTGCGGCGTCGCGGCGCCTCGAAACCGAGGGAGCCTGGCAACCGGGGGACCGTCCCCCCTCCACAAACGTAAACCGCTGGAGGAGGAGTGACAACTCGTTCTTAACAAAAAAGCGGCGCGAGTGGAAGCCCGAGCGCAGGGAATCGCGATCGACTCACGTCAGGGCGTGGCGCCGGGCACCCAGCCCGGTGGGAGCGCCACTACCGGGCCGACCTCCAGCAGCGTCCCGAGCGCGTGGAGCTCGGGGATGCGCGCCGCCGCCTCGAGGAGCGGGTTGGCTGCGGCGAGATCGAGGCCACCCGGCAGCCCGGAGAGGAACTCGCGGTCGGGCTCGAAGGTGACGATCTCCGGCTCGTCGCGTGGGGAGAGGCCCGCTCGCTCCGCGGCGAGCCGCTGGGCGTCCTCGAACGAGCCGAGCCGATCGACGAGACCGCGGTCCAGCGCCTGTGCCCCCGTCCAGATCTGCCCCTGCGCCACGCGCTCCACCGCCTCGCGGGATAGGCGGCGGCCCTCCGCCACCCGCCCGACGAAGAGGTCGTAGAAGGCGCGCACCTGCCGCTCCACCAGCGCCCGCTCCTCGTCGGTCCAGCGACGGGTGAGGCTCTGCAGATCGGCGTGCCGGCCGCGCTTCGAGTTGACGGTGGCGACGCCCAGCTTGCCGAGCAGGCCCGACAGGTCCGGCTTGAGGGCGAAGACGCCGATGGAGCCGGTCAGGGTGGAGGGCTCGGCCACGATGGCGTCGGCGCCGACCGAGACGAGGTAACCGCCGCTCGCGGCGAGGTCGCCCATCGACGCCACCACCGGCTTGCCGGACCGCCGCGCCTGCATCACCTCGCGCCAGATGAGGTCGGACGCCAACCCGTCGCCGCCCGGCGAGTCGACCCTCAGCACGAGGGCGCGGACGCGCGGATCGGAGGCGGCCTGTTTCACGAGCCGCGCCACCGTCTCGGCGCCGGCGATGCCGCCCACGAGCGGCTCGTTGCGGCTCTTCCCCGAGGCGATGGTCCCCTCCACCCGAACCACCGCCACCACCGGCCGAGGTCCCCAGCGCTGCGCGGCGCGCGGCGCAGCGTCGTCCCAGGCGCTGCTCGTCCGAACGCGGCGTCCGGTCCGCTGCGAGGCGAGGGCGTCGAGCTCGTCCGGCCACGCCACCGCGTCGATGAGCTTCGCCGCGACCGCCTGCTCGGCGTTGAAGACCCCCACGTCGATGAGCTCGCGCACGCGCGCCTCGTCGAGGCCGCGGACGGAGGCGATGGCGCGCACCTGCCGCGCGAAGACGTCGTCGAGGATGCGCTCCGTCACCTCGCGCTGCGCCTCGCTCATCTCTCGCCGGGTGAGCGCGTCGGGCGCGTTCTTGTAGCGGCCGATGGCGACCACGTCGAAGGCGACCCCGAGCCGGGAGAGCCCCTCGCCGAGGAAGGGCGTCGTGCTGGAGAGGCCGGACGGGAAGAGCTGAGCCGAGGGCGGGGCGAGGACCGCGCTGGCCGCGCTCGCGAGGTAGTACTCCTTCATCCCCCCGCCCACGAGGTAGACGATGACCGGCTTCTTCGCCTTGACGGAGAGGAGGACCCGCCGCAGCTCCTCGACGCGGGCCTGGCCGAGGGGGAGATCGTCGATGCGCAGCGCCAGCGCGGGGACGTGCGGATCGTCGCGCGCCTCGCTCAGCCGGTGCAGCAGGTCGCCCCACGGGTCGCGCGGGCCTGCGAAGAAGAGGAGGGAGCGGCCCGGCGAGAGAGCGCGCGCGACGTCGACGAGGGGGGTCGGATGCGGCCAGAGGCCGCCGTCGCGGTAGCGCTGCGAGGAGAGTCGCGCGCCGACGAGCCAGGTGTCCTCGCTGCCCCGGCCCGCGCCGGCGGCGGAGGTGAAGCCGCCGTGCGCCCCGTCGAAGGTGAGGGCGAACAAGGGGTAGCTCGAGAAGGAGCCGTTCTCGCTCCGCAGGGGCACGAGCCACTGGAGCGAGAGCGAGAGGCCGAAGCCGACCTCGACCGCGCCCCCGAGCTGCACCGCCTGCGAGCGGAGGTCGCCGCGCGCCTGATCGTCGGACAGGAGGTCGCCGCTGAGCGTCAGCCGATCGCCCCAGAGGCGGGTGGCGAGTCCGAGGTCGTAGTGGATGGGGAGGCGCCGGCCCGCGAGCTCGGCGTTCATCCCGCGCACCGCGGCGCCCAAGGAGAGGTGGCGGGTGGGCCGCCAGATGGCGCCGGCGTCGAGGCTCCACAGGTCCTCGAGCGGCCGATCGGGCGATGCATAGAAGTTCGCGGCGAACCCGATGGAGAAGGTCTGTAGGTGGGGGAGGGCGAGGCCGAAGGTCGTCTTCCGGAAGCGCGTGCCGCCGCCGTCCTCGGGCCGGATCCACTCCATCGCGAGGGTGGGGACGAGGCCGCCGAGCGGCGCGGTCAGCCAGAAGCCGTCCGCGCCGAGCCCGGTGCCGCTCCGCCCCTGATGGAAGTACTGGAGCGTGAACGCGTCGACGAAGCCGGTGCCGGCGGGGTTCAGCTGCACCGCCGTCGGCTCTTCGGCCCCAGCGATGGAGACGCCGGGCACCGCGATGCCGGTCGGCGCGGCGCGGACCCGGTTCTGGAGGTTCACCGCCTGCGCATCGGCGGCGAGGGGCGCGGCGAGGAGGAGCGCGGCGGCCAGGTTGACGCGGCGTGAGGTGAGCACGCCGCCATCCTACCTAGTCCTCGTTGCCGGCGTCCTCGACTTTTCGGAGATCGGCCTCGTCGAGCGGGGCGAGGTTGCCCGCCTTGTACTGGCGGAAGAGCTGGAAGATCTGCTCCTTGTGCGGCCGCACCTTGCCGATGGGGCACTGCTCCCAGTCCTTCACCGGCTCGTCGCAGTAGCCGGTGCGCTTGTCGCCGCACTTCGGCTGCAGGTACCCGCCGAGCTCGGGGATGGCCTTCATGATCTCGCGCCGCATGAGCGCCACCATGTGGCGGATCTCCCACTGCGCGCGCCAGCACAGCCGGAGGTCGGCGATGTGGAGCAGCTCCGCGAAGTTCACCATCACCTGGAAGTTGGTGGGCGTGGCGTTGGGCAGGACGAAGCGCGCGTCCTCGGCCGGGATGCCCTTCTCCAGAGCGAGCTGGTAGACGCGCGTGATCTCCTTCATCAGCCGCTCATACTCTTCGTGCATGCCGGGCGTCTTCTCCCAGGTCTTCGGCGTCACGTAGTCGAGCCGGTCCTCCCGGTACTTCACGTAGCGCTGCGACTGCTGCTCGAAGCTGATGCCGATCCGGTGCCGCACGAACTGGTGGCTGAGCGAGCGCGAGACCCCGGAGATGCCGAACCAGAACACCACCTGCTCGAGCGGCGAGGCGTGGCCCGTCTTGAGCCGCTCCTGGATGAAGTCGCGGATGGTCGAGCTCGCGATGCGGCCGTCGCCGATCTCGGCCCATACCTCTCCCGGCGTCTTGGGCGTGTAGCAGGTGCGGTAGGCGCCGTAGAGCTTGGTGAGGGGATCGCGGGCGTAGTCGATGAGCGTCACTTCGAGCGGCATCGTGAAGATCTACCGCGCTCCCCTGACGCGCGCGAGCCGGTCTGGGAGGCTCGCGGATCGCGCACGGCCGCGGTAAGAAGAGGCCCATGTCCGAGCTCACCGCCAAGCTGGCCTCCACCTCGCGGGTGGAGATGACCCAGCTCGTCCTCCCCGGCTACGCCAACTCCTTCGGCAACGCCTTCGGAGGACGCGTCATGCAGTGGATCGATCTCGCCGCCGCGATGGCCGCCATGCGCCACACCCGCATGCCGGTGGTGACCGCCTCCATCGATCAGCTCGTCTTCCGCGCGCCCCTTCGCGTCAGCCAGATCGCCATCCTCCGGGCGCAGGTGAACGCCGTCTTCGGCAGCTCGCTCGAGATCGAGGTGACGGTCGAGGCGGAGGACCCGCGCTCGGGCGATCGCAAGCTGTGCTGCGACGCCTTCCTCACCTTCGTCGCGATGGGCGCCGACGGGAAGCCCTCCAAGGCGCCGCTCCTCCTCACCGAGACCGAGGACGAGACGCGGCACGCCGAGGAGGCGGCCGTGCGGCGCGCCGCACGGATCGCCAACAAGCGGCAGAAGTGAGCGCGAGGCCGGCTGCCCGCTTCAGGCGCGCAGCGCCGCCGCCGCCACCCCCGGCACCTTGCGCCAGTGGCCGTCCTCTTCCAGCGACGCCAGCCGCGCACCGAGGAGGTGCGCCGAGCGGTGGCTCGGGAAGTAGGGCAGCTTGACCGGGCTGTAAGCCGGGCCGCGCAGGACGAGCTTCTCGACGTGCTCCAGCATGCGCGTGTTGTGGACGAACCCGCGCCCGCTCTGCACGTCGTTGAGCGGCATGCCGGGGTAGCTGCCCCACGGTCCCGTCCCCGAGCTGTAGGCCAGCCCCGGCCACAGGTTCACGCACACCGACCCGTAGCGCAGCGCGCGGATGGCGCGCTCGATCGCCGCGGCGGTGGCCCGATCGCTCTGGGCGCGGCCGCTCACCACCAGCGCCGCCGAGAGCGTTCCCCACAGCCGCTCGTTGCAGAAGCGGACCGCCGCCTCGAGGAACTCGACCGGATCGGCGCTGCCGACCTGCGTCTCGGAGAGGATCGAGCAGAAGGGCTCGGTCGAGAAGGCCGGGTCGGCGAGGTCGTCGGGATCGAGGCCGGTCATGAGGGTCCAGGGCAACGTGCCCTCGCCGCCACCGAGCCGGCGCAGCTCACTGCGGCCCTCGGTCAGGGCGCGGTAGCGCTCCTCGGCGCCGGGATACCAGGCGCGCCGCGCCGGGGTGAGGGCGAGCTTCCCCTGGACGAGGTCGAGGAACCGATCGCGCTCCTTCCAGCCGCGCGGCAGCACCAGCATCTTGCCGGCGATGCAGTTGAATGACGCGTTGTGCGTCACCATCCCAGCCACGCTGTCGGCCTGGTACTCGAGCTCGCGATCGCTCCACCCGCCGGGGACGACCACGACCGGAGTCACGTTGCCGAGCTCGCTCGACACGGGCTTCTCGAGGAGCGGTGCCCCCCGCGCCATTCGCTCGGCCCGCTCCGGCCCGGGCGGCCCCCACACCATGAGGTCGTGCGTGCGGTTCGAGCCGGTGATGTGCACCTCGTCCACGGCCGGGTGGCTCGCCAGGTAGGCGCCCTCCTCGGCGCCCCCGTAGGCGACGGAGAGGAAGCCGGCCGAGATCGCGTCGGCGAAGGCCTCCTCCAGGAGCGGCCCCATGTACGCGTTCACCGGGTTCACCTTGAGGAGGCAGACCTTCCCCTCGTTGAAGAGCTTGGTGACGACGTCGGCGGCCGGGATCGAGTTCACGTTGCCGGCCCCGAGGACGAGGCACACCCGGCCGTCGTGATCGGGTGCCTTGTGGAAGCGCGCCCGGGAGGCGTTCATCCGATCCTCGTCCACGCCCTCCTGGAAGTGGACCTCGCCGCGGATCCCGAGGAAGAGCAGATGGTCGAGTGGGTTGGCCGGGAAGACGCGCACGGTGAGCCGGCCGTCGACCGTCTCGCCGGTGGGGCCGACGGGGGTGTTGCCGTTCCGCTCCAGCATGACGAGCGAGCGCACCGTCTGGCGGAGGAAGCGCAAGGTCGGGTAGGGCGAGGCGAGCCACTCGTCGCCGGCCGGGGGCGTCGCCGGGTCGAGACCCTTCGCCTGGCAGGCCTCCACCACCGCGCGCTCGCCGATGCGGGCGGCCCCGGCCAACATGGCGCGGGCGAGCGCGATGCGGGCGGCGAGGGGGCGGCGCGCCCACCGGCCGGCGCCGTCGCGCAAGCGCGTGAGCGCAGCGTCGAGCCGCGTGCGGTCGGTGCTCTTCGGGATGTCGAGGGCAGGGGGCATGACGCGACCTCCAGGCAGTCATGGTAGCGCCCGCGCCCGACCTCCGCCCGCCGGGCGGTCAGGCGCGGGGGGCGGCCGGCCGGAGCACCGCCAGCGTGACCTCCGGGTCGGAGTTCACGCGCACGCGCAGGGCGGAGTTTCCTACCCCCCGGTTCACGTACAGCTGCACGGCCCCGAGGCGATACAGCCCACGCTCGTACGGCTCGTGGGCCACGGCCCTCAGCACGAGCGAGGTGAGGCCGGGGATGTGGACCTGTCCGCCGTGGGTGTGGCCGGACAGGCACAGGAGCGGCTGCCCCGCGCCGCGCAGGTCGTCGGCCGTGCGGGGCCCGTGAGCGAGCACGACGCGCGAGCCCTCGGCGGGCGCGCCGCGGAGCGCCTCCTGCGGCCGGGACTCGCCCGACAGCCGGTCGTCGATGCCGATGACGGTGAAGGGTGCGCCGCGGAGCTGCAGGGTGGTGTTCTCGTTGCGGAGCACGGCGTAGCCGAGCGCGCGCAGCGCGCGCGAGGCGCCGCGGGGGTCGACCCAGTGGTCGTGGTTCCCGAGCACGGCCACCGTCGGAGCGGCGAGGCCGCCCAGCTGCTCGCGCATGAGACCGACCCCGCGCGTGTCGCGCGAGAGGTAGTCGCCGGTGAGGACGACGAGGTCGGGGTGGAAGGCGTTCGCGCGGGCGATGGCGTCGCGGATGCGCTCCGGCGGTGTGCGCGGTCCGACGTGCAGGTCGGAGAGCTGCACCAGCTTCAGGCCGTCGTGCGACGGATCGAGCCCGTCGACGAGGAAGGTTCGGCGCTCGGCGGTCGTCGCGTGGGAATTGCCGGCGGCGGCGGGAAGGGCGACGCCAGCGGCGGCCGTCGCCACCGCGCCCTTGAGGAAGTCTCGCCGGGTGATCGCCATCGTCGTTGTCGAAACGCGTCCGCTCGGACGGCCATTCCGCCGCCGCGGTCGCGGGCAGGCAGTGTGGCAAAACGCGCGCGGCCGCACAAGCGCCGCATGAAGGCGCGCCGCCTACTTGCCGCCGAGCAGGTTCGCCGGTGTCACGCCGAGCGCCTTCGCCATGCGCTCGACCGTCTCCAGCGGCGGTGAGCGTTGCCCGCGCTCGAGCATCGAGACGTAGGAGACGGAGATGCCGACCTTGTCGGCGAGTGCCTTCTGCGAAAGGTTCTTCTTCGAGCGCAGGCGGCGGACGTTGCCAGCAAAGCGGGTCAAGAGGTCCATTGCGTCCGGGCTTTAGCAGAGCGTACGGCCAAGGCGCATCGACCTTTTAGGGGTGAGGCGAGAAGGTCCCATGGTCACGGTGCGTCACGCTGCTTACAGTCACGCCCGGTCCCCACACCAGAGGAGTTACATGGCGAAAGCGATCTGGAAGCTCGCGGTGGGCGAAGAGGCGCCGGAGTTCGAGCTGCAGGCCACCGGAGACACGGCTGGCAAGGGCGGCCCGAAGAAGAAGGTCCGGCTCTCGGACTACCGCGGCAAGAAGAACGTGATGCTGGCCTTCTTCCCGGCCAGCTTCACCCCTGTCTGAACCGTTCAGATGCCCTCGTACGAGGAGGATCTCTCCGAGTTCGAGCGGCGCAATACCCAGGTTCTGGGTATCAGCACGGACCTCGTTCACGCCCAGGAAGCGTGGGGCAAGAGCCTCGGCGGGCTGTCGTACCCCCTCTTGGCGGACAGCTGGCCGTACGGCTATGTGGCCGCACAGTACGGAGTGCTCCGCGGCGACGGTCTCGTGGAGCGGTCGATCTTCGTCGTCGATAAGCAGGGAAAGATCGCTTACATCGACATCCACGACATCGGACAGCAGCCGCCCACCGACAAGATCATGGCGGCGCTCGACAAGCTGAAGTAGCGGCTCCGGGAGGAGCTCGAGGGATTCACGATGGCATCAGAAGGCAGCGCGGCGAAGCCGCTCGAGCTCTCCCGTTATTGCGTCCCGTTCACCCCCTTCAAGGGCAAGCTGGAGGAGGCGATGGTCTGCCTCGTCTCCACCGCCGGCGTGCGCGAGAAGAAGGACCGTCCGTTCCAGGTCGAGGGCGACGACAGCTACCGGGTCATCTCCGGCGAGGCGAGCGGCGCCGATCTCGCCTTCGACGACGCGCACTACGACCACGGCTGCGCCGATCACGACATCAACTGCATCTTCCCCATCGACCGCCTGCGCGAGCTGTCGGTCGAGAAGCGCATCGGCGGGCTGACCGAGAAGCACTTCTCGCTCGGCTTCAGCATGGCCCTCCGGGACCTGCGGGAGAAGACCATCCCGCAGCTCGTGCGCGAGGTCGATCGGGTCCGCCCCGACCTCGTCCTCCTCACCGGCGGTTGACGCCTCTGCCACCGCACGGTGGTCACCGTGCAGCGCGTCATCGAGATGATCGGCCTCCCGACCGTGGTCATCACCGTCGAGCCGGAGGAGAGCGCGCAGGCGCGCCCACCCCGCGCGCTCTGCCCGAAGGGCTTCATCGCCGGCCACTCGCTCGGCAAGCCCAACGAGCCCGAGCTGCAGAAGCGCATCCTCCAGGACGCGCTCGCGCTCGTCACCGGCCCGGCCCGGCCGGGCGAGGTGATCGAGCGCGTGTACACGTGATGCGGCGATCAGGGGCGCAGGGCGGGGATCATCCCCCGCCGCCGGCGCCGCTGCGTTCATTCCCCGCTGTACGACACCACGCCGCCAGGGTGGATCGTCCCCTGCTGGTCGGCGTGCGAGCGCATCGCGAAGTAGACCACCGGGCTCGACCGAGACCAGTCGTCGATCTGGATGTTCCAGGCGATGTGCCGAGCCAGCTCGGGCAGGCCTGCCGGTGCCATCGAAAAGCTGCCCGCGTGCGTGTCGTAGCGGACGATCTCGCCCCAATCGGTGCTGATCCAGAGGTTCGAGCTCCGGTCGCACGCGACCGCCCAGACGTTCTGGCCGCCGCCGGGGAGCCCCAGGCCCGAGACGCTCCCGGTGGTCGTGTCGACGCGCGCCAGGCCGTGGTTGATGGAGCCGACCCACAGCGCGCCGTCGGGGCAGAAGGTCATCGACTGGACGTCATCGTCGTTCGGGGCCGTCGGGGTGTCCGGCCACAGGTCGAACACCTGGTTCCAGTTCATGTACACGCCGGCGCCCAGGTTGGCGGTGTCCCCGAACATGCCGGCCAGGCGCAGGCTGTTGTGCGCCCAGGGCTGGCCGGCCGGA
>Ga0137379_10002058_pt1 | contig 18557 bp, 14 predicted proteins | sample SagtaG_18_FD_104812 | JGI IMG/M metagenome (GOLD analysis project Ga0137379, IMG submission 104812) | Vadose zone soil microbial communities from Sagehorn Ranch, Mendocino, California, USA - Sage2_L_80_16 metaG | ecosystem: Environmental > Terrestrial > Soil > Vadose zone | place: USA...
AACTGACCGAAGAGCCTTTGGCAACAACCGCCACCATTCTCCGTAATAAACCCCCAGATGCCGCTTGTACCCGCCGAACAGTTCATCTGGGCCCTGACCAATCAAGGCTACTTTAACGTCCTGCCGCGCTCGCTGCGAGACGAAGTACATCGGCACAATAGAAGAAGCGGCGATCGGTTCTTCCAGGCATTCGACGATCTTGGGCAACGATCGCTCAAACTCGCCCCGATCAAGTTTCACCGTCACGTGACGGGCCCCCAAAATAGACGCGGTTTCCGCCGCATCGGCGAGCTCATCATCTTGGAATGTCTCTCCATAACCTATTGTATAGGCTGGCCACGGCCCTCCCTGCTCGTTCATCAGCGCCAGGAGCAAGCCGGAATCAAGACCGCCACTCAGAAGAATCCCCACAGGAACATCGCTCAGCAGATGCCGCCGGACAGCCCCTCGATACAGCTCCAGCAATTCGTGCCTGGCTTCCTCCTCGCTTTTGTAGCTCAAAAACGGAATCCGTTTGTACTTATACCACCTCTCTTCCCGGCACGCTCCATCCTTCACAACCAGCATCGTTCCCGCCGCGAGCTTTCTGATTCCCTGAAAAATCGTAAGAGGAGACGGCGTATAACGAAACCGAAGGAAGAGATTGAGCGCAACCGGATCGACAGACGGTCTGGAATTTTCTGCCGCAAGAATCGACCGAATTTCCGACCCAAAGGTGAGTTGGCCATTGTCGATCTTGTAATAGATCAGTTTAATGCCCATGGCATCGCGCGCCACGACTAAGCGCTTCTCGTTTACATCCCAAATAGCCAATCCAAACATGCCATTGAGATGATTCAAGACGTCGATCCCCCACTCCTTGTAGCCGTGAATGATCACCTCGGTATCGGAACGAGTCCGAAAATAATGTCCGCGCCCTTCCAGTTCGGCGCGTAGTTCTTTGAAGTTATAAATCTCGCCATTCAAAATGACCCAGACGGTTTCCTCGGCATCGGACATCGGCTGGTGCCCACCGGCGAGATCGATGATGGAAAGCCGCCGGAATCCCAATCCGAGCGAGCCCGAGATGAAGTAACCGTCGTCATCGGGACCGCGATGAACCATAGTTTGGGCCATGCGTCGAATCGTCTCCGATTCCACGGGTTCGCTCCGAACAAAATTAAACTGGCCGCAAATGCCGCACATTCTGTTAAAGAGGTTGAGAGTTGAGAGTTGAGAGTTGATGGACCGGCGCACTCGTTACTCGACTCTCGTTACGCGACGCTTCACGCGTTTCACGCAAATAAAAAGCGAGGCTGCGAAACATCTGCGCCTGGCCCCAGCGATGCATAGGGACATTGTCCCAACCTAGATGCAGTCGACGGGAACGGAAGGAACCATCGGGTTTGATCCATTCTTTCAGAATTCCTGCGACCACAGTTTCCAGCGTTGTTTCCAATTGCGGAAAACGGCCCCGCAGCAGCAGACACAAATTGATGCACTCGGCGCAATCGTAGAGCTCACGCTTGTAAACGGTCAGGCGGGGAGCTCGTGAGAACGGCTTCGGCAGGCCATCCGTATCGAAGAGATTGTTCAGATAGTAACTCACCCCTTTGCGCAATGCCTCAAGCGTTGCCGCATGGTCAGTGAGAGCGTAGACCTTGGCCAGGGCTTTCATGACGAAGCACGTATGATAATGATCAACGAAATCACGCACGCCATCGACGGCATAGAACCAGGAGCCGTCGGAATTCTGATTGCCGAGGACAAAGTTCAGGTTCCGTTCAGCAGTCTTCCAATAATCGTCATTGGAAAACACTTGAGAAGCGCTGGTCAGCAAAAAGGCGCGGTACGCAGCGGCATTGATGACTCCGCCTTTGTCGAAAGGTGTATATGAACAGCTGCTGGCGTTTTCCGAGACCGAGAAGTCTTTGATGTCCCTGAACGCATGACGCGCGATGGAAGCCATGATGCCCTTCCACTCCTCGCGTCCACCAAGCTCATGAACATGCAGAAAGGCCTCGTAAGCATATGGGGTCGAGGTGATCAGCGGCGTCTGACTTCTGATCATGCCGTTGCGGGTGACCCAATCGTAGGGATAGCCCCAGCAATATTCCGCGAATCCCGGGGACCGGCTCTTCTTCAATTCTTCAAGGAAGTGGATGGCTCTCCGCAAATGGACGTCATCATTCGTGACTTGAAAGAGAAAGGCGAAACCCATCGCGTAGTGGGCATCGGCGATCGGAAATCTTGTCGGGTGATGAAAAAGCCGTCTCGCTGACGGCAGGAAGGCCTCAAGGAAAATCATGGGCGCGACCGCCGCTGTTCCCAGAAGCTTATGCCGGTAGTATAGCGCCTTCGCGGCTTGTCCGGTTGCTCCTGCGAAAAAAGTCTGGTGGTCACGCGACTTTTCTCCGTAGCGGGCGAGCCACTCCGTGAAATCGTCCAGAACATCGGCGACTCTCCCGTCCAATAGAGTTGTTCGGCCGGTTACCATTCGATCGCGGGAGGGCGCAGTTGGCAAACCGAGGGAAGTCATCTCAGATTCTTAGGAGCGGGAAAAGGCCACCATTCGCGCTTTTGCGGGCTCCAGGTAGTTATCACGCGCCTCTGAAAGGTAACGCCGCAGCATCGTCTTTGCAGTATAAGCGAGATTCTGCGTGCTGTGCGCCGAGTCTTCAGCAGCTTTAAAACGTAGTGTCAGTAACGTGCTCTCACCGGGGGCGAGATTCACTTCGCACTCGATGTAATCTTCAGCAGAATCCCACGATACCCGGCGCGATCCGGCATGAAGGCTTTCAATGCTCTTGGGCTCATGTTCGCGCCGGCGGATGAAGTAACTCTTCGCCCGATCCGAGCGATTCTCGATCAGTAGTTCACTTCCGTACATCTCAATCTCGACAGAATCCGGTGAGAGTTCCTTCTGCCGATAACTCCTCCTGATCACGTCGCTAAGACAGCGCCAAGTGAGCGGAACTTTGAGAGCGTTGAGCCGATCGATGAATTGCACTAGCCGCGCATATCCGTCGCTGCAGAAATCGTGATGGATCACCACGAGGCAGGGTTTCCCCAGAAGGAGATCAAAAGCGAGGTTCTCGACGCCTTGAGCAGGATAGCGCCGAGTGTAGATGGGGAAATCGGCATAGGTCATGACGGCAACATCCCAAACGTCAGAGATCCTGAGCTTGCGTAATCCCAGCGGAGTGCTGTGGACCTCTGTGTTTACCACGGCATGGAAGCTGGCGCGTTTCAATTCCGGAATCGCCTCCTCAGAGAAGACTCCCTGCGGGAAGACCATCAGGCGATCGTGCGCCAACCCTGTTCGCCGTTCGTGCAGAGACATACGCCTGGCCGCTTCCGAGGCACCCGCACGAAGTCGCTGCCGATCCGAAGTGCCAAACTCACCCGCCGTGTGGTCGCAGCCATGGATGCAGAGAGAGTAACTCTCGGGATTGTCCTTAAAGAGTTTAACCACAGTCCGATCGCTCCGGCGCCAGTTCCAAGGGATGAATGCTATGCTGGTCGAGAACCGATGCTTCTTCATTAGGGTGAGTAACTCGCGGAAGCGAACGAAGCCGTATCTCGCCTTCAGCAAAGGGTCGTCAATAACCAGGCAGGCACTCGCCTCAGGTGCTCTCCATGCGCTGCGGGCGAATGCCCATCTGATATAGGAAACGGCTGGCACCGCGGAGAAAAGATGATCACGAACGTCGAAATTAGGAGTTGCGAGATCGGCATCAATGTCGATCAGCCGCTCTGATGAAACAAAAACCGGCACTCCGTTGAAAGTTAACTTCAGGAACGCGGCTTTGTCGCCTGCGGCAATCAGCGAAGTCACCGAGCTTCCATCAGTATGGAAGAAGTCGCCGCTGCGAAGTGTAGTGGCCGAGGGGTATATGCGGAGATCGCGCACGGCGCCGCACATGCCGTCCGGATCGTTCGCGATACGCCACTGAATATCACTTCCCGCTCCTCTGCGAATCGACATCGTCGTTCCGTAGAGTTGGCCCACCACGTTCGCCAGCGCGACGGGATCCCCGTTGGAATACAGGAAGACAGAATGGATTTGCCGCGTAAAACCGTTCAAATGGTGTGAAGCGTCCTGCCCGTCTCCCATGACGCGCGCAAAGGTTTGTGCTGCGCAAACCAGTCTGTAACTCGTATTCTTTCCCGCCGGGCTACTCTCGGGAAGCCGAAAATCTGTTGCGCTTTGTCTTTGATAGGGAACACCAAAAAACTCGAGCAACCTTCTTGCCCTACGGTCGTCCGCTAATGAGTGGTCGCCGGTTAAGAGTAACGCCTTTTCGAACATGGATTCTGTCTAATTCTACATCCGCAACTGAGCGGCCGAAGAGCTAGGATTGTAACGGCTTCTTTGCGACGACTAACGACCTCATTGCCCTGGAGCTCGCGGCCATACTCAGGAGCGGGGACAACGCGCGAAGGAGCCCCGTCAGAAATCGACCCGCGGAATGAGGAATCCAGCAGAAGTGTTCACTGCGCAAAACTTCAAAACCAGCTTCTTGAAAGGGTGCGGTGTATTCCTGGAGTGACGGCAGGTAGCACTCTTTCTCCTGCTCTTTCTTGTCATGAAGCTTGTTCTTCAAGGCGCTACGGAAAGCGGGAAAGCGGTCGTTCATATCGATCACCACACAAACTCCTCCCGGGGCAAGCAGACGGAAAATGTCACGCGCGCAATCCAACTGCTTCCCCGCGCGATGGCAGTAACGGATTGTATTTACGCCGATGATGAAGTGAAAGGAGTTCTCCAGTTTCGATAGCTCCTGGCCCAAACGCGCCGACAGTTCCTCGAGTAATGTCTCGTTCTTCGCCACGCAAAATTCAACGCGATTTCGTTCCCACTGGGTAAGATAGCCTTGTGCTTCCTTGTTCGCGGCCTGAATCAGCACAGGGGAAAAATCCGTGCCGATAGCGCTCGCGAGGTTGAAGCCATCCCGGCTCAAAACCGAGACCAAATGCAACAGGTTCATCCCGCCGCCACATCCAAATTCCAACATCCGGATTCCATCTTGTCCGACCTGCGGAGGCAGACGTTTAAGCGCTTCGAGGTAGACCGTCTTGTAGTCGTGATCGAGAAGATAACTAATGCCGAAGCCGGCGGTAGCCATCGTATATTTCAAGATCGCATCCGGCGACGTGTACTCGCGGAAGAAAGGGTCAGCTTCCTTGAGTGAATCCATTTCCATTGTTTGCGCCATATCTGCGTCCCTTGCGACTTCTGACTGCCGATTGTTAAGATTTACTGCCGCTCCGTTGCGACTCGGAAGCTGTCCACCTTCCCGAATCTTAAAAGGGTGCGAAAAATAGCTCTCAATTTGTTCATCTGCTCGCCCCGATGAAACCGCATCAGTTCTGGCGAGACAGGTCGCTTAGTCCGTCGTAGTGCAGCCCAACAGTAACCGAACAGCAGCGCCGCGCCCTCAACCGGATGCTTCATCGTCCGGTAAGCCACACGAAAGAGCTGCCACAAAGGTGAACCGCCTAAATAATAATCCTTTTCGCCGTAGGAAAAGCTGGCTGCCACACTGCTCCTTCCTGCCGTACCGAGCGTCCGGTAGTGATGAAACCGTTTCTCAGGAAAGGATCGTGTTCTCCATCCTTTCATCCGCGCTGTGGTGACGGCAATCCAGTCGATCCCTCCGGCCCGATTGGGAGTAAAACCACCGATTTGCTCAAAGCACTGGCGCCGGAAAAGCTGACATCCCCCCGCAACATGATTCTCACCTTCGAAGCTGTCTCTGGCAGAGTCGTAGCCATCTTCTATAAATGGGGTTCCCGCCACACCGAGCTTGGGATCTTCTGAGAATTTTTGCATCAGAAACGCCAAGTAATCGGGTTCAAATGAAAGGTCCGCGTCAAGATTTCCGATTACATCAAATTCCAACGACTGAACTCGGGCCAGTCCGGCATTGAAGGCATGCACCTTTCCGGCAAAGCTGCGATCAAGGCGCTGCGGCTGTATCCCCAGTCCAATCCAAGGATGGCGCCTCGCGTAAGTCTGGACGATTTCTGGAGTTTGATCCGTTGAGCCATCGTCCACAATTAGCCACCGTTCTGGCAACCACGTCTGCGCCACCATTGAATCGAGCGTTTTCCTGATGAACCTCTCCTCGTTGTGCGCGGGGGTAATGAGAACGTATTTCATGGCGTAGCCACAGATCGTTAAATCGTTACGACGCTACAAACGGTGCAGCAGTGGCGGTTCGTTGAAGCGTTGAAGCGACCGGCTCAAGTCCAGGCTCGCGTGTCTTACTTGCGGGGTAAATTTGGGTGAAGATTTCATCCATAATACGGGCGGTCAAAAGGATTTCGCGATATGGGATTGGTGGTGGGCCGCCGGTGCGGATGCTATTATAGAATCGTTCGATCAGTTCCTTCATGCCGAAGTCCTGGTAAAGTCGTCGGCGGAGGAAATTGGTTACGTTGAGCCTTGCGTTTCTAAGGTATTCGCAGGCATTTTTCAACGGTGGAACAAAATAGGTGAGATAGCTCTTATACGAGCGATTTGCGGTTCGAACGAGGCTTCCAGTGATAATATCCGCAGTAATTGAATTGGCCGGTCCGTAAACGCGCAGTTGGTTAAGCCCTTTAACCTGAGTCGAAAAACAGAAGAGTGCCGTGGTGCCATTCGTGTCTCGCATCAGGACCCTCAATTCGTCCATGACTTCTTGTGCGCCGAGATCTCGGAGTTGCTCGCTTTGATGAGCGGTTGCAACAACTTCCGCCACCTCATCGTCAAGAAATTCAGCCAGTTTAGCAATCCCGTGGCTGATGATATTGTGAAATAACTGCCCCGGTAATTGGCGCACCCAATGGTGGCGATTTCCAAGGACCGGCGCGACGTAACTTGTGTCTCCCAGGTCGTACGACCAATAGCTTTCGAGGTGAACAGGCCGTCCGCCCAGAAATCCCTCTTTCACGAGCCGGTGCATTTCGAGCATCTCGAGCGTGAATAAGTAATTATGGCCGACGGTTATTTTTAAGCCGCAACTTTCGGCGAAGGCGATCAACGATTCTGCCTCTCCGGCCGTGATCGTAAAAGGTTTTTCCAGATAAACATGGCTACCCGACTCGAGGCATTGTCTGGCAAGCGAATAATGGCTCTGTGGCGGGGTGGTAATATGAACGACATCGGGCGAGATGGCCCCCAGCATTTCTTTCACATCGGAAAAGCATTGTGAGACGCCAAACCGCTCCCCCAGTTGTTTGGCCATGAGCAATTCCCGATCGCATAGGGATACAATCCCACAATCAGGAATACGATGGATCGCGTTCACATGCTGATCGGCGACCTTTCCGCAGCCAACTATGGCGATTTTTAACATCGTGAATTGTGATCAATGATCCGCTTCAACCCTCCAACCGATCATCGTTTGCATTGGATTCAAACTGGCCCAGAAACGCGTCCATCGCCTTTTCCATCGGCACCCTTGGTTTCCAGCCCAACTGCTCTCGAAGCTTCCGATTCGAATAGCAGTTTCCTTTCCACTCACCAGAACAACGGCGGCGATTGAAAACAGGCGGCAACTGGTTCTTTGACCATCTGGAGTACTTTTCCCAGAGCAGGCATAGCAGGTAAGCAATCGCGTACGGGATGCGCACGGAAGACCCACTTACCTTCTTGTTGTATGCCTGTAAAAATTGCCTGCCAGAAAGTAGCTCGTCATCCACCACGTTAAAGACTTCACCTTCCACGCCAGGTTTCAGGCCCGCCACAACGATCCCTTCCGCGCAGTTATCGACAAACGTCAGTGGCAACACATTGGTGCCATTAACCTGGATGAAAAGCCCAAACGTATTGATTCCAACGCGGCCGCTTAGCTCTCGCTTGCCCGGTCCGAAGACGTATCCAGGCCTGAGAATCACGTAAGGCAACTTATATCGACTGCCATATTCTTTGACCAGTTCCTCCTGCTTGAGTTTTCCGAAACCGTAGGCATCGAATCGTTCCTGCGGCGCGTCCTCCAAAGGACAGGTTTCATCGAGCAAAGCACCACGTTTCAAGCTCAGATTCGAATAGACCGCGAACGAGCTGACATTAACGAACCGCCTCGGTTTCCCCACTTTCAGAAAAGCATCAATTAAATTGCGCGTGCCCAGCGCCGAAGTCATGAATGCGCCGGCAAAGGACTTATCAAACCCAGCGGCAAGATGGTAAATAATTGAAACGCCTTCAGCAGCCTTCGCGCAGTCCTCCCGCGAAAGAAGGTCGCCTGCAAGAAGCTCCACATTTGTCCCGGCATCGAATTGGCGGATCGTCTTTTCAAGCCGGCCAAGCTGGCTGGAGGTCCGAACGAAACAACGAATGTTGGAAAACCCGTATTCCAGAAGGATCTCGACGACTTTTGTGCCGATAAAACCACTGGAACCAGTAACCAGGATCAGGTCATTCGTCGAAGCGATGGAGTCCGGATTCAATTGTTTGAAGACGAATTGGCGTCTGTCGCCTGTCGTCGGTCCTCGGCCCTCTTCCCCGGTGGGACCGGCACGCCGCTCACCAACGGATGCGGATATGTATAGGGTTTGTAATAAAACGTCCAGGTGTTCGGCGCGGTGCAAACATACAGCTGGCCATCAGGGCCCTCGTGTGTGCTGTCCCACTCGCCCTGATCTGTCGCCCAATACGCAACGCCCTGGGTGCAAGTCTGTGGCCGGTCTGCCAGTCTGCCAACTCCCACACCAGTTGTTCCGTCAAACGGGATTTTTTGATTGTAAAAATCGCGATTCTCCTGGATCGTCGGGTACTGACTTTCTACGTCAAGTTGCCGCGAATTGTTGTAGGTGTTTCCCCAGGCGTAAACGGGTTCCAACGCCTGGTGTGGCCACGACCCGGTCACCACCGGATCCTTGTCAGCCAGCAAATCGCCTTTTCCTCTGCCCGGCTGGTCAAGTGCGGCTAAGAGCTTGTTAATCGCGTAGCCGTCGCCGTTGTTAAACGTCATGGGTGGGCCCATGTCGTTACCTCTAAAGGTAATCGTGTCACTCGTATTTGCCTTAATGCAACTACTGGGATGGAATATAGCTCCTGTTCTCCCTTTAACCGTTTGCGTCGTATTCGTGACGCTATAGCCGACCCACTGATTTTCCCTCCAACCCGCATTTGCCACTACCAGCGTAATCGACCCGTTTCCACCTGTGTGCTTGCCGCTCGCGTACAATCCATAGGGATCGTTCGAGTCAAGACGATTATTTCCATTCGCGCCGCCCCAAAACGGGAAAGGCCGAAACTGACGGTAACAGGTTAAATGAGTACTTTTAGAATCGGGCCTTATCTTCCCAGTGAACACATTATTAAATTGAAGCATCGTTCCGCTTCGAAGCTGGCCTCGCGGATCAACCAAGTTCCAGACGTACGTGTTATTGTAAGCTTCTATAGCTCGTACCCCGCGGAAGCGCCCGGTCGTTTCAGTCCCATGCCCTCCTATTGGGGTATCGACCAGGTAATTGTGGCGGGCCACGTACCTGCCGCCACCATAGGAATCAATGCCATTGCTTTTATAGCCATTAGAGTTACGGAAGGTGTTGTCTTCGATAAACAGGAACTTCTCGCTTCCAAAGTAAGTTGCATCTGCCCAGGATCCATCGCCATGGGTGTGCCCCCCCCATCCGTCATGATAAATCTGAAAAGTCAGTGCCCTCCCCCTTTCGTCAAGAACACAATGATCGACAACTCCGTAAATCTGGCCACGTGTCATGATAAAGGGATTCGCGTACAGCTGGTCAAAATGGCAGTGATCGATCCGAGCGGAAGGACACGTTCCCACAAGGTGCACGCCGCCGTTATCAGCGAACATCGTGAGCGATCCATATCTGAATGTAAAGCCTGTCAGCCGAAATGATAGCGTGGGCTTGAGTGTCGCTATGATGATAGCCGGCATGTGACCTGTCTTGGGGACACCTGTCGCGTTCGACTTAGAAACCGGGCGTGACTGGCCGCGCAAGGGCCCTGCGGGGACAAAAAATGCCGCTGGCCGCTGCCGCGGGCCTTGTTGTTCCCTAGCTGGCGGATGGCCGCGGCTTTCTCGCGGAACATCATCGAGAACGACGGTTCTGTCTGTTACCGCAGGGCTTTTTGAAGAACCGTCGATGCTGGTCGCTCCCTGCAACGTGATACCCTTTGTTATGACAAGAGGAGAAGTCCAACTCGCCTCTCCAGCCGGAACCATCACAGTGTCACCGTCGTGGGCTGAAGCAATCGCCGATTTAACATCTGCAAGCGCAGGGCTTTTTGCCTCAACAGTAGCACCTTTCGCCTGACCACCAGCGGCCAAGAATATGGCGGTAAGCGCCGTCACCTGCAGCAAACAATCGGCCATTTGCACTCGCTTTCTCATTTACAAATTGCTGTTGTAGTCGGGAACTTGTGAAGACCACCGGCCTCCCGCCACGACCTCATCCCGGCAGATAAGTTAATTTCCCGGTCTCTTCTAGCTCATCCGTTTCCGAAGATTGCAACGCTGGTTCGTATTCAGCGATTGGATACTTCATAGCTATGATGAAGAAAACGAACCAGGTCAGGCTAAGCCCTTTAAAGGTTGCCTCGGTCAAGTTGTAGAACAGGATGGCGGCAAGAAAGCCCAATTGAAAGCGGCCCCAATCAGGATTTCGGACCAACTCAAAGCGTATTTTGCGAAATGTCGCAATGATTAGCCCAAAGAGCATGAATAGTCCCACCAACCCCAGGTTCAAATAAGTCTCAAGGTAGCCATTGTGCGCTTCATTAGGCTGCCAGGGGCGGCCCTCGTGGAGAAACTGAAGCCGTTCTCCCAACCAAAAGCTTTCAAAGCCGACTCCAAACAGTGGGTGCGTGTCGACCGCCAGGCACTGGCGCCAGATCTCCATTCTTCCGATTATGGTAGATTGATGGCCCATAAACTCCGCTACGCGCTCAAAAAGCCCGAACGCGAGTTCCGCCGCCACGAGTCCAACCAGGGCCACCAGCACGTAAGTGCCAATCAATTTCTTGTTCACCCAGCGGCGCCCAACCACGAATGTCACTGCGATCGCGATTACCAGGCATAACGTGGCAGTTGCGTCGTGCGACTTCCGAAGAAGCCACGCAATCATAACCAGCAAACCGCAGAGTAAGCGAAGCTCGTCTCGCCGGGCTTTGCTCTTCTCAGCGCGCCAGGTTTTTAGGAAATACCAGACGAAAAAGAAACCCAGGACCAGGCAGACACAGCCCAGCATGTTCTTGCTTTGGGTAATTCCGACGTTCACCGCCAAACCGCTCCAATCATCGAACCTGCGACCTGTATCCGGATAATATTTGATGGCCAGAATCGAAAATGTCACCAAAACGTAAGCACTTCTTTTCATCAATCTGGCGAACGCTTCGCCCGGATCGGGCTCCGTAAGGAGAATCAGGGCCATGATGGGATGGCCCAGCACCTTTATCCATCGCTTGAATGCTACGAACGGAAAGTCAGACCAGAGGATAGCAATAAAGCAGTAGAGAAGAAATGCCATGACCCATCCATTGTTGCGAAAAACCTCTGAAAGACTGACTTGCCTCGTATTCAGGACGTAAAGGCCCGCGGCTATCAACGTGAAGTACACGAAAGCATCGAGGGGATTTCCGTCTTCTGCTGAGCCAAGGGCGATGGGGACATGCAAAATATCGAGCCATTGCACAACCGACCTGGATCCCATAAGCACGACCCAAATAAGCGGCAGCCAAAGCGCCCCGGTTACATTGGGTTTTTGCCGAATGTCCCGCCGGAAGAGAAAGGAGACGAAGATCACCGCGGCAAACAACGCAATGGGTGGCGGTAAGCCAATAATGGTTGCGACAGTCGGTTGGATAAAGCTCATAGCAGGCTGGTAAATGAGGTCTCTTCCGCTTTTAGCTGAATTCGTTTTGCGATTAGCAGAAACTATGGGTCGAACGATTTGATTCAGACCAATGTGTAACTGCCGACCTCAAAACGCCGCAGCATTCCAGAGAATTCGTCGCTCAAGAGGTACTCCGCCTCTGCCCGAACGATCGGATGCGTCATCAGTTCAACATTACTTGACCGCGCTAATGCCGCTACTCGGTCTAATTTCTTCTCCTGGATGCACTGGGTCAGATCGAAGAAATAATCCGTAAGCGGGTATCTTCGAGCGAGCCAGCGATCGACAAGAGCCCGGTAGGCACGGTTGAACCAGCTCTTTTCGCCGGGCCAGAAAGAGAAGTTGCGACGGATTTTCATACCCGCTGGAATCAGGTTGCTCAGAAGCAAGTTGGCGCACAGATGCATGTGATGGTGCCCGTCTATGTGTGACGGCGGTTTCCCAAACAGACGCGTGAACTCCTCGACCTGCGCTTCGTACGAATAAGAAAACTCTCTCCGCAGAAAAGGATTATACAGAAGTTGCGAGTACCTGTTTCGCATCAGAAAGCGAACTATCTTGTCATGATAATTTCCAAGCGTTTTTGGAATCCTATTCCCAGTGAATCTCTCAGCAAAGTTGAGATGCAATCCCACATCCAGTTTGTTTTCCTTTGCCAGCTCCGCCGCGCGCTCGGAATCCGCCATAAAGACCATCGCGCTGACGGAGGTGAGTCTCGCTGTTCGGTAACACCTGAGGGCTGCATCCGTCTCAGCCGCCGAGCGTCCAAAATCATCGGCGTTGATGATCAACATTGTCGGAGGTGAGGATTTGCGTCCAAATGAAAAGAGCGTCAAAGAGGCGCAGGCGATACTCCAATATTCCGGCACTTAAGTGGGTTAGGGCGTCGACGAGCCATTCGCGTCCAACCACCCGTCCGAGCCAAGATTATTCTGCTTAAGAGTGTCCGACTTCACGATAGCCTCCAAAAGGCCGGAAGGAAATTGTTGACGCAAGATGGCGATATTGGGCATGACGCAGTGGCCGCCAATCACACCAGGGAAATATTTCACTGGCGGGAAGAATTTAATCTCGTCATAGAAAGACACGACTTCGTCGTAATTGGCGCCAAACTTTATGCAATAGCGTTCGACCTCCTGTGCCCATGCAATCATCAAGCCGAAATATGTCGTTTCCGCGAGCTTGGCAATTTCGCTTGCCTCTGGAGAGGCAAGCAATTTGGTTTTCATCCCGACTTCCTCAAAGTGTTCGACGGCGCGCTGGCCTGACCGCAGGTCGAGCGCTCCGATAAACTTGGCATAGTGCAACATCTCCTCCTGCATTCGGACATGCTTCCCGCGAACCGGGCTGTGTACGACTGCAGTTCTGGATTCAGCCGCAATGCTGCGGGTGGTTCCAGGAGCAACCGTGCTATTGATTACCGTGAGAGCAGGCCGGTACTTGCGAATGTATTCCAGCACTTGCTCAACGAACGTGTCGTTCTGGAACGGGAAGCACACATGCATGACATCGCATCTCGCGACCGGCGCCGACAGATCGATGTCAACACCGAACGTTTGATGCTTGCTCTTAACGATCTCCAGCAAGGGTTTGCCGACCTCTCCGAGGCCGACGATGATGACAGTTTGGTCCACAGCCGAAATCGTAATCGTTCTGGTACTCTAGCTCGTCGCAGTTGGCGTTAGAACCGGCCGCACTACGTCGTGGCTTGGCCCACGTCCAGGACCGAGCTTGAAAGCGTTCTTGATCTGACACGTCACCTCTTCAATCGCTTCGTCAGTAATTTCTGGATATATGGGCAGGGAAAGAATGCGAGACTGGTTGCCGTAAGCAGCGGGAAAATCTTTTGGACCGTGACCGAGATAAGCATAGGCAGGATAAAATGGGAGCGCTTTGGGATAATTCAAAGCCGTGTAGATACCCGCCTGGGTGAGATGTTTTCTCAAAGCATCTCGGTTTTCTGCGCGAATGACGTAGAGGTGATAGACATGGTCGCGGTCGGAGCCGACCTTTGGCGTGATAACGTCATCTACGTCTTGCAGAAACCTGTTGTAAAGCGCAGCGACACGACGGCGGGCGTCAGTCCAGACGGGTAAATGGGGCAGTTTCGTGTTCAGAATTGCCGCTTGCAGACCATCCATGCGGCTATTGATGCCTTCCATGACGTGATCGCCCTTGCCACCGTGACGCGCGAACGTCGCCATCCAGTCGGCGAGGCGATCGTCATTGGTCACAACGCATCCGGCATCCCCATAGGCGCCCAGATTTTTGCCTGGATAAAAGGAGAAGGTTGCAACGTTGCCAAAGGCTCCCACGAACTGGCCGTTGTACTTGGCGAGGTGTGCTTGAGCGCAATCCTCGAGCACCCAAAGATTGTGCTTCTTCGCGATCGCCATGATCGCGCCCATGTCCGCAGGCTGTCCATAGAGATGAACTGGAATGATTCCGACCGTGGCCGGTGTGATCTTTCTTTCGATATCCGCGGGATCAATCGTGAACGTTTCCGCATCCGTGTCGCAGAACACGACGCGGCCACCGGCCTGCGCGATCGTCTCGGATGTTGAGATCCAGGAATGTGCCGAGGTGATGACTTCATCGCTAGGTTTTAGATCAAGTCCCCGCAGGGCGATGTAGATCGCGTCCGTCCCATTCGCGCATGAGACGCAGCGTTTCACGCCAAGCGTTCTCGCCCATGCCTCCTCGAAAGCGTCCACGTGCGGCCCGCGAATGTAAGCTGACTCAGCGATCACTTCGGCGATGGCGCTGTCAATCTCTTGTTTGATCGTCAGGTATTGCGCGTGCAGGTCAACAAAGGGGATTTTCATAGGGACAGAGGAGAGAAATCACAGGTCAGAGGTCTGAGGACAGAAGACGGAGGGCTGAGTTAAAGGCGACGGAGGAGGCGAGCTGGATTGCCCGCGTAAATGCCGGAAACGGTAATATCTTTAGTAACAACTGCGCCGGCTCCGATCACAACTTGATCACAGATCGTGACCGGCAGGATAGTGGCATTTGTTCCGATACTCACACGATTGGCAAGTTTGGTTGGCCGCCAGAGCTGCGGTTTTCCGGCAGGGCCACCCGTGACGAACAGATCATTAATAAACATCGCACCATGGGAGATGAAACAGTCGTCCCCAATCGTGACCAGATCGCAGATGAACGAGTGGGATTGAATCCGGCACCGCTTGCCGATGGTTGCTCCCTTTTGTATCTCAACGAAAGGTCCGACGAAGCTATCATCTCCGATCGTGCAGTCATAGAGATTAACGGGCTGCACGACGGTGACGTTCTTGCCAAATGTAACATCGACAATTCCGATTGCTCGAAGCTTCGGGGTTCCCTTCTGCGCGTCCAGCGGTCGCGCCCTACCAAGACGTCGCATCTATTTTTATGAGATCTGTGCTTGTTGCCCGTTCGAGTTGAAGGGACGGGCTCGCTCCAAGATCGACACTACGGTGCGGGCGTGCTTGAGCCCAGTGAGCGGTTCACGTGAGTTACGGATGCAGTCGGCGAAGTGTTCCGCCTCGACGCGGAGCGGTTCCGAAAACTTGACCTGCGGTATCAGAATATCGCCGCTCCGGTAGTTGAACTGCGCACCCCGCGGGTTATCGAAGTCCATGTTCTCCCCCAGCACGGCGCGGCGATCGATTCCTTTGTCGTAGATGACGATTTTGTTCTCCGCGATGTCGTCGTAAACCACCATCTTGCGCGAGCCGACAATGATCATCTTGCGCACCTTCTGCGGATCCAACCAGCTAACGTGAATGTTTGCGATGACCTTTCCCGGATATTCAAGACTAAGAAAGACAACGTCATCGATCCCTTCCTGCATGTAGGCCATGCCCTGACGGCCGATGGAAATCGGTTCCAGATTGCCAAGCCAATATTGAATAATGCTGATATCGTGAGGGGCGAAGTTCCACAGGGCGTCGATGTCGGAACGGATGCGCCCGAGGTTCAAGCGTTGACTGTAGATGTAGCGAAGTTCGCCGAGCTCACCGGAATCAATCAGTCTCTTCGCATAACGGACGGCCGAGTTGTAAACGAAAGTATGGCCCGTCATCACAACGAGATTTCGCTCGGCAGCGCGTCTCGAGAGTTCATCGACCTCCGCAACCTTGGTCGCGAGCGGCTTCTCTACGAAAACGTGTTTGCCGGCGTCGAGGACTTGATTAGCGAGGGAGAAGTGACTCGCAGCGGGGGTCGCAATTACCACGCCATCAACACTGGGATCGTCGAGAACAGTCTGATGCGCCTCGATCGCGCGGCTGCAAGGGAAATTTGACTCTACAAAGCCGCGGCGTTCCGCGCTCGAATCCACCACGTACTTGACCGTGCACCCAGGCAAGGCCGAGAAGTTACGCAGAAGATTCGGGCCCCAGTAGCCACATCCGAATTGGGCAAGGACTAAATTTGCTGACATGGCAGAAAGGAGGTCGAAGGAGGAACGAGAAGGACTAGGAGCCTGTCATGAACTTCAAGCGGAAATGACACGCTTTAGGCAGCGATCAGCACCTGGTCTGATTTGTCGATTGTAAAGTCCTCGAAGGCTGCGCTCCGCGAGTGACGGAGGTTGTGCTTTAAAGCGCCGCCGTTATATACTCTCACTGTTAATGGCGGAAGATCAGCGGCGGTTCGATCAGTAGCTGGCTGCACCCGGATGCTTCCGCCGTCCTGTGTGACACTGGCGAACGATGTCGCGCGCCGCTTACGAAACCACGAGACGGTTTGCGTTGCTGTAGCAAACCAAGGTTTTCTGGCGCGTAAGTCGTGGAGCAAATTCATATAGGCGTCGCCCCATAACCTTTCGGGCCCAAGACTCCGGTCGTGCCAGTTGATGGTCAAGACACCGCCAAATTTTGTCGCGTTCTCGATCAACGGCAGCATTGCGGCGCCAGCCTGCTCGTCGGACAAGTTCATGTACGACGAATAAAACAGCGCCGTGTCCATGATGTGCAGTGGGAGTTCCAGCAAATGATCGACGCTGGGGTGCTTAAAGACCTGAGCGGTTCCCGCGCGGTATCCGATCGTTTCGTTGTAGCCAGCAGTTGAGTCGTAGGAGAAGCCGGCTTTCTCGAGCGTCAATGGCGCCTGCGAATTAAAGTAAAGCCAGTGCATTCGAACGCCGATATCGTCTGCACCCGTGATCTCCTGGATACCCTTGCGCTCATCACGTGCTTTTGCTATGTCGCGCCACGCATCGATGCCATGGACACCGATTTCGCGATTTGCGGAAAGCAGCCTCTTTAAGTCATCCGCAATATCGGTCGAAGCGTAGCGCGAGGCGCGCTTTGCTCTTGTTCGACCGTGAGAATCGACGCCTGCCTCCCCCTTTGTTGGAATGACAAAGAAGGTTGAGGCAAGATGCCTTTCCAGCTCTAGGTAGCGATCGAGCTGGTTCCAGAAGTCTTTTGCAAGTCCAGCGAACACCAGGGGCAGGGAAAACGCCGCCTTCCAATTGATGGCTACCTGCCGAAGAGACCTTCGTCCTCGACAGAAGTTGATGACTGAGCCAACCAGCGCTCGGAAAAGAAAACCAAACATCGTGCGGTCACATTTATGATAGCGCACGCACGGGTGATCGACATCATGAGTGAGGCACACTATAAAGCGATGTCCTGCAGGGACAGGAAGTATCTCAACGAGGGGCACTCCCTGGCTAACGATCAGCTCGCGGAGCAGCGAGATGTGGAGTTCCAGCGTGGGTATGCTCGCGAATTCTACTGGTTGTCCCTGCGTCAAGAGGTAGCGGACTTCTGCGAAGAGATCGAAGCCGAGACGAACCGCCACTTGAGCGTCAGAACCTACCGCGACAGCAGCAGGCGAGTTTGTTCCTTCGTGAACGAGGACTTCGTTGCATGGGCGGTCGAAGAGAAGGCAGCTTCCATAAATCGGCATTCGCTCGTCGCGAAAAGAAACGAAATCGTGGCCCGGAGCAGGCCGTGTCTTCATGCTTCGACACTCCTCGAATGCTTGCCGCTGAGCACCATAAAGCAAAAGCAGTCTGGCGCTGTTCTCTGGAACCAGGCTGTTTGAGCAGAGAAGAACGTCGTAATGCGCGCCCGGGCGATGGAATTCCCAAGGTGTTTTAAACAGTTCAAAGAACTCGACGACGGCGGAACGTTCGGCCTCACTGGCAATGACACCGATCATTCGAGCGGAGAGGTGGTGGGATTCGGGTAGCTAGAGAAGTTCTCTGATGGAATTCAACAAAGTGAGTCGTTCGCGGCTCCATGTGTGTGAAAGGTAGACTTCCTGGCCACGCTTCACCGTTTCCGCCACTTCAGCTGGATGAGAAAAGGCGAACTCGATTTTTTGGGCGAGATCGTCCGCATCCCCGACCTCGAAAAAGATCAGGTCATTGTCGCCAAAATAGTCCTGAATGCCCCTTGTTTTCGGTGCAATCACTGGTTTCGCGAGCGCCAGGTATTCGAAGATGCGCGTGGGCGTATTGATTTCAGTGAAGAGGTTGCGGTGGTTGGGGATGATCCCGAGGTCGCAATCCTCGATTGCCTCGACGATCTCTTTGAGATTGCGAGCGCCGAGATAATCGACATTTGTATCGAGTCCTCGTTGCCGGGCGGATTCCATCACTCTCTCGAAGAAGCTTGTTCGCTTACCGCAAACACTCAGCCGGGCAGATGGAATTGTTTTCCTCACCTTCTCCAGTGATTCTACCGCCAGGTCGAAACCGTTGCGATGGACTAACGAGCCGTGAT
>Ga0137379_10002063_pt1 | contig 18546 bp, 14 predicted proteins | sample SagtaG_18_FD_104812 | JGI IMG/M metagenome (GOLD analysis project Ga0137379, IMG submission 104812) | Vadose zone soil microbial communities from Sagehorn Ranch, Mendocino, California, USA - Sage2_L_80_16 metaG | ecosystem: Environmental > Terrestrial > Soil > Vadose zone | place: USA...
GCCGTTGATGATCCAGTTGGCGAGATGGATCATGTTGTACCAGACGAAGCCGAGCGCATGCACCGAGATGAAGCGGTTGAGCATGCCCTGCGCCTGGTCGTGCCAGTGATAGGAGCCGTGGAAGGCGATCGGCAGGCCCATCTCCTCGAGCAGCGCATAGGTTTTCATGTACAGATTGCTGTGCACCGGGCGGTAGCGCGTCGAGGTGATGAGGAATCCAACCACGCCTTTCTTCTCGCCGAATTCCTTCACGAATTGGTAGGTGGCGTCGGGATCGTTGAAGGGGAGGTAGAGCATCGAGACGAGCCGCGGCTCGCGCGCCAGCACGCGTTCGCAGAGCCATCGGTTGTAGGCGCGAGACAGAGCGACCTCGACCTCGACCTGCGGATGGACGCCGAGCGCCAGCATCGGGGTCGGGAACAACACGGCGACGTCGATACCGCAGGCGTCCATCCAGCGCTTGGTGAGCACGATGTCGCGCTGGTCCTTCGCGCCGGAGGCTTTTTCGAGGTTGCGCAGCGCATAGCGCGTGATGCGGCCGCCCATGTCCTGGTAGCCGACCATGGTGTTCATGATGCGGGCGTTCTTGGCATTGGGCTGCGCGCCCGCGAGCGCCAACTGCCGCAACACCGGATCGTCCAGATATTCGAGGATTTCGGCGAGCGATTCATTCTCGTAATGGTGCGAATCCACGTCCACGATCGGAAATTTCTCATAGCCGCGCTCTCTTGCCTGCTTCGACGCGTGGGCGAGGAGCTTGGTCGTGTCGAATTCCTCGACCGACATCCGGCGATAGTCGCTGAGTTGCAATTCCATGATCCGTCCTCGTTGTCGTTCTGCGCCTCGCGGTCGTCGCCGCTGGCGGATCGGCCTACTAGAGCATGTTTCACTCGGTTACACGCCGTACTCGGTCGTCATTGCCGGGCTTGACCCGGCAATCTATCTTCTTCGCATAAGGTTTTTATGCGATGGATCGCCGGGTCAAGCCCGGCGATGACGAATCTGGTACGCAATGACCGCATCAAGTCGACCGAAACTTTAGCCGGTGATGACATAGACGTCCTGGTCGCGCCGCACGACCCGATACGACTTCAGGCGCAGCTTTCGGTTGCCCGCGCATTCGCCGGTCTTGATGTCGTATTCGTAGCCGTGCCACGGGCATACGAAATGTGCTTCGTCGGCGGAAAACTTCTGCCCAAGCCAAGTCTTGTCGGGGCCGAGCACGTCCTCGACCTTGTGCATGATGATCCCTTCGCAGCAGGGGCCGCCCTGATGCAGGCAGAGATTCTGGTAGGCGTAGAAATTTCCCTGCCAGTGAAAGACGCCGATTTCGAGCCCATCGTGAAAAACGATGCGGCGATCGCCCTCGGCGAGGTCCGCGACTTTTGAGACGAATACTTCAGCCATTTTTCATCCTGTCTGTTCGCAGGAAGGGTGCACTTTTTCGCATGCCGGCACAATCGCGACCCACCACTGGCCAGCGACGCGGGCGAATTCCCCTGAATTCGGCTCAAAGGCCCAAGATACCGGAAGGATTGCCGAAACTATGGGGACGTACCGCCTGTGTGTGTCTAACGGCATTCACCTATTTTTTGCTGCATTTGAATTAGGTGATGGCAATGGGACAGATCGGCTGGTTATGAGGAGCAATTTCAGTGGGAGTTCGATGAACCTCGACGTCAATACGCTTTTCCTGGTCACGATCTACGTGGAAGCGATCCTCGGGTTGCTGCTTCTGTTCGCGTGGTTGCAGAATGCCCAAATCCGCGCGGTCGCCTGGTGGGGGTGTGCGAACCTGATGCGGGCAAGCTCGGTCGTCCTGTTCGGCATGTACGGCGACGTGTCCGAGGTGGTGTCGATCGATCTTGCCAACGCGATGCTGTTCCTGGCCTACGCCGTCACTTGGACTGGTGCGCGCGTCTTCGATGGGCGCAAGCCGCTGCCGATTTATCTCGTGGCCGGCCCGGTCGTGTGGGTGGTCGTCTCTCACCTGCCGACCTTCACCGATGCGCTCGATCTGAGGTTCCTGCTCGCCTCGGGCATCATCACGGCCTACACTTGGCTCACCGCCTATGAGTTCTGGCGCGGTCGCAGTGAGCCCCTGGTATCGCGCTGGCCGGCAATCTTTGTGCTGTTCGCGCATGGCTCGCTGTTCCTCCTGCGCACGCCGCTCGCTGCCATGCTGCCGTGGTCGCCAACCAACCAGGTGTTCGAGAGCGTGTGGCTCACGGTGCTGAGCTTCGAGACGCTTTTGTTCACGATCGCGATCGCCTTCATCTTCCTTGCGATGGCGAAGGAGCGCACCGAATACCGCCACAAGACCGCGGCCATGGTGGATCCGCTCACGGGCATCGCCAACCGTCGCTCCTTCCTCAACGACTCGACCGAGCTGATGCGGCGGCGCTCTGCACACCCCTGTCCCATCGCCGTGCTGCTGATCGATCTCGACCACTTCAAGTCGATCAACGACCGCTTCGGCCATGCCGTCGGCGACCGCGTGCTGCAGATTTTTGCCGAGCGGGCGAAGGAGACGATACGCGCTTCGGATCTCGTCGGCCGGCTTGGCGGCGAGGAATTCGCGGTCGTGCTTTATAACGCGAGCCAGGAGAAGGCGCTGGCGCTCGCCGAGCAAGTCCGCTGCGCATTCGCCGAGGCCACGGCGGAAGTCGACGGTTGTCCGGTCGCGGCCACGCTGAGCATCGGCGTGGTGCTCAACCAGGATGCCGCGCTCGATCTGTCCGAGCTGCTGGCGCAGGCCGACCAGGCGCTCTATGAGGCCAAGGAGCGCGGGCGAAACCGGGTCGAGGTTGCGACTTGCGACCTCCCCCACAGCTGCAAGGACCCGGGCCCCCTCGGCGCGGTCACCGCGAAAAGCGCCGCTTGAGCGCGGGCTGCGGGCGAAGGCGTCCTTATTTGGCCTCTTCGACTCGGGTGCTGGTCGCTGGACCGTTACCGACCATGAGCAAGACCGTGTCTTCGTTCTTGGCGCCGTCCCAATGCACCTCTTTGGCAAAATGGGTGACGAAGCTGCCCGCCGGCATCGGGATTGTCTGCGTGGCAGGGTCGAACTTGTTGCCGGTGGCGACCCACCATGTTCCGTTGAGAACGGTGATGAGCCGATCATTGGGATGGAAGTGCGGGCGGCTGAAGTTGCCGGCTAGCCACTTGAACATGAGCACATAGAGGCCCGGTTTGTCCGGATCACCGACCAGGACCGCGGTCCGATTGCCCCCGGTGCCCTTCCACTCGATCTGGTCGGGAAGCTTGACGCTGACGGCGGCCGGGTCGAGGCCGGTGAATCGACCAGCGACTTTCGGGACCTCGATGTTGGTGGCAGGCCCCTCGCCGGCGATCAAGAGCGAGACACCCTCATCCTTGGTGCCATCCCAATGCACCTTCTGTGCGTGATCGATGACGAACGAGCCCTTGGGTAACCGCATGGCATTGGTCGGATCCACGACCGGCCCGGTGCCTTTGAAACCTGTTCCCTCGATGACGGTGATGAACCGGTCATTGGGGTGGTAATGCGGACCGCCGAAGCGGCCCGGCTTGAGCTTATTGATGTAAATATAGAGGCCGGGCTTGGTGGGGTCGCCGTAGAGAATGGCCTGATTGACGTCGGCCTTGTCGGTCGGGTCGCGCCATTTGTACTGGTCTGGCGTCGTGTAAGCCATGATAGCTGGATTGAGCTCGACAGCATGCGTTGCCGGCGCAAAGCTCAGTGCCGCGGCGAGAATTGCGAAACTAGGGCATAACTGGCCAATTCGAGCAGTCATGTTGTCCTCCCGTGTCTTGGACGCGCACGCGCCCCAATGGTCCGGCTCATCGGCAGGACCGACCGTTTGGCAATAGTAGCCTGTCCCCCTGGTTCGCAAAAGGAGGACCGGCATTTGTGGGATCGCCATTGGAGATCAGGAGTGCTATTGTTTCGTTTGCGGGCGCAACGAAGGTGGGGCGTCCTGGGAGCAAAGGCGAGGAGCTAGGGATATGAAGACGAAAACCGGTTTGTATATGGGCGTGGCGGCGATCGCAATTGCGGCGTTTCTAGCCGGCTCGCCAGCGCGCCTCGATGCGCAACAAAGCCCGGCGGTCAGCATCGGCGACACCGATCTCGGCGGCGTCGTCAGGGGGCCGAACGGTCCGGAAGCGGGCGTCTGGGTGATCGCGGAAACGACCGATCTTCCGACCAAGATGGCCAAGGTGGTGGTCACCGACGATCAAGGGCGCTACGTGCTCCCCGACCTTCCGAAAGCGAATTACGACGTGTGGGTGCGCGGCTACGGCCTCGTCGATTCGCCCAAGGTGAAGACCGCACCGGGCAAGATCGTCAACCTGACCGCGGTGCCGGCGCCGAACGCGGCGGCGGCGGCGGAATACTATCCGCCCATCTACTGGCTTTCGATGGCCAAGATGCCGGACAAGAGCGAATTCCCCGGCACCGGCCACGGTGGCAACGGCATCAACGAGGCCATGAAGAGCCAGGCCCAGTTCCTGCGCGAGTTCAAGACCGACGGTTGCTTCCACTGTCACGCCGTCGGCACCAAGGCGACACGCACCATCCCGGAAGCGTTCGGCAAGTTCAGCTCCCACTATGAGGCCTGGACCCGGCGCATCCAGTCCGGCCAGGCCAGCAAGGACATGGTCGAGACCATCGAGCGGTTCGGCACCGAGTGGGGCTTGAAGGCATTGGCGGACTGGACCACCCGGATTGCCGCCGGCGAACTGCCGGCGGCGAAGCCGCCGCGTCCGCAAGGCGCGGAGCGCAATGTCGTCATTACGGTCTGGGACTGGTCGGGCCCCAAGACCTATCTCCACGACGAAGTCGCCACCGACAAGCGCAATCCCACGGTCAACCCCAATGGCCCGCTCTATGGGGCGACCGAGAACAGCACCGACTTCATTCCGATCCTCGATCCTATCAAGCACACCGCCACGACGGTGAAGCTTCCGGTCCGCGATCCGAAGACCCCTTCGGCTATCAACAACCCGATGTTGGCGGCGTCGGCTTACTGGGGCGAGGAAAAACTCTGGGACGCCCAGACCATCCCGCATAGCCTGATGTTGGATGAGAAAGCGCGGGTCTGGTTCGCGGCCAGAATCCGTCCACCGGCCAACCCCGATGTCTGCAAGCGGGGATCGGACCATCCATCGGCGAAGGCATTCCCGATCAACAACTCGAACCGCCACGTCATCATGCTCGACCCGGTGACCAAGAACTTCATGCAGGTGAGCACCTGCTTCCCGACCCACCATGTGCAGTTTGGCTTCGACGCCAACCGCACGCTCTGGGCGAGCTCGGGCGGTGCGGGCGCAGAGGTCCTCGGCTGGGTCAACACCAAGATGCTCGACGAGACCGGCGACGAGGTGAAGTCGCAGGGTTGGACCCCGTTCGTTCTCGACACCAACGGCAACGGCAAGCGCGACGAAGGCTATGCGGAGCCCAACCAGCCGGTCGATCCGGCCAAGGACAAACGCATCCGCGTGGGCTTCTATTCAATCTCGCCGTCACCGGCCGATGGCACGATCTGGGGCACCGTGACCGGCTTTCCCGGCTCGGTCGTGCGGGTTAATCCCGGCTCGAATCCGTCCGAAACCGCGCTGGCGGAAATCTACGAAGTGCCATTGCCGGGATTCTCGCCGCGCGGCGGCGACATCGACGGCCAAGGCGTCGCGTGGTCCGCGCTTGCCAGCGGACATCTCGGGGCCTTCGACCGCCGCAAGTGCAAGGGCCCGCTCAATGGCCCGACCGCGACCGGCAAGCACTGCCCCGAGGGCTGGACGCTCTATCCGCTGCCGGGACCGCAGCTCGGCGGTGTCACTGACAACGGCAGCGGCGAAACGCCCTACTACGCATGGGTCGACCAGCACGACACGCTCGGGCTGGGCAAGGACGTGCCGATTGCCACCGGCAATCAGAATGACTCGCTGATCGCCCTCAAGGATGGGAAGATGATCAATATGGTCGTCCCCTATCCCATGGGCTTCTGGGCCAAGGGCCTGGATGGCCGCATCGACGATCCCAATGCCGGCTGGAAGGGCCGGGGCGTGTGGTCGAACACCGGCAACCGGACGCCCTTCCATATGGAGGGCGGCAAAGGGACGACGCCCAAGGTCGTGAAGTTCCAGATGCGGCCCGATCCGCTCGCGAGATAGGCGGGTCGCACCACGCTCCCCCTTCTCATAGGGCGGTAGCTTAAGCTGTCGTCCCGGACGGCCGAAGCCGGACCGAAGGTCCGGCGAGGTCGATCCGGGACCCAACTATCCGGGCGCCGAGAGTTGGGTCCTGGCTCTCGTCCCATCGGCGTTTCGCGCTGCTGAAGAGCGCTCGGCCGGGTGACACGCGGTGCCACGTGTGCGCCCCTTCCACAGGGGCGACTGATGCGATAATCCTCCGCAAGCTGCTATGCCACGACGTGCCGAGCTCTCCTTTTCCGACAGCAATGCCCGCGGCGGGCATCGAACGTTTCACGTTCGCGCGGTGAGCGCTGACCTCGGAGCAGGCACATGATGAAACTTCCCCGTCGAACTTTCCTGCATCTGGCCGCGGGCGCTGCCGCGCTGCCGGCCGTGTCGCGCATCGCGAGGGCGCAAAGCTATCCATCGCGGCCGGTGCGGTTGATCTTCGGCTATGCCCCGGGCGGCTCGGCCGACGTCACGGCGCGGATCATGGCGCAATGGCTCACGGAGAGGCTCGGTCAGACATTCATCGTTGAAAGCCGGCCCGGTGCCGGCAGCAATATCGGCACCGAGGCGGTGGTGCGGGCGGCAGCGGACGGCTACACGCTGCTTCTGGTCGCGCCGGCAAATGCGATCAACGCCACGCTTTATGCCAAGCTCAATTATGATTTTCTGCGCGACATTGTGCCGGTTGCAAGCCTCATCCGCTTCGGCAATGTCATGGAGGTCAATCCCACAGTTCCGGTCAAGACCGTTCCCGAATTCATCGCCTATGCCAAGGCCAACCCGGGCAAGATCAATTTCGCGTCGTCCGGCGCCGGCTCCACGATCCACATGTCCGGCGAGTTGTTCAAGATGATGGCCGGAGTGAACATGGTGCATGTCCCGTATCGCGGCGCGGCGCCCGCGATCACCGATCTCCTGGCCGGGCAGGTGCAGGTGATGTTCGACAACATTCCGACCTCGATCCAGCACATCAGGGCAGGCACGCTGCGGCCATTGGCAGTGACCACCGCAGAGCCCTCGGAGCTACTGCCGGACCTGCCCGTCGTCGCGGATTTCCTGCCGGGCTACGAAGCGAGCGCTTGGTACGGCGTCGGCGCGCCGAAGGGCACCCCCGCCGAAATCGTCGACAAGCTCAACAAGGAGATCAATGCAATCCTCGCCGAACCGAGAGCGAAAGTAAGATTTGCAGAACTCGGCGCCTCGCTGGTCACGGGATCGGCCGCCGACTTCGGAAAGCTCCTGGTCGACGAAACCGAAAAGTGGGCCAAGGTGGTCAAGTTCGCGGGCATCAAGCCGGAGTAAAGCCGCCCCACGTACGGGCTCATATTCCGTAACGTTTCGATCTGCGAATCCCGAGCGCTACAGCGCACGAGGGCGCCAAGGTCATGTGGATGCATCGCCGGCGTGGTGATATCATTAACTGCAATGAAATCGTTGAGGCGATCACCGGCATGACCCGCACCTACACGTTTGCCTTCGATCCGGAGCCGGAGGGCGGCTACACCGTGACCTGCCCGGCGCTGCCCGGTCTTGTCACCTACGGCGAGACCCTTGAACGGGCCAGGGCGATGGCGCAGGACGCAATGGAAGGGCTGATCGAGGTCATGCTGGAACGCGGGGAAACGGTGCCCGAGAGCGACACGCGGGAAGCCCTGCCGCGATTCGACCGGCTTGCGCACACGCTTCGAGAGGATCATGAAGCGGAACCGATTTTCGAGCAACTGAGTGCAAGGATCGGCGAGAAGGTATGACCCCACTGCCGAGCCTGAAACCACGGCAAGTGGTGGCAGCGCTTGAGCGGGGTGGATTTGTCGTCATCCGGATTGCCGGCAAGTCACTATCAGTTGTTCAGTCGTCATCGCCGCGAGGAAGGCGCCACATGAACATTGTGAAGGTTCTTCTGCCGCTCGCACTCGCCGCCGCGGTCCCGCAATCCGCCCGCGCCATCACCGGCGACAAGGCCGAATTCAAGCAGATCGCCGACGACGTCTATGCCTTCGTCGGCAAGCTCAACGACGCCAATGCGCTGGTGGTCGTGACCACGCAGGGCGTGGTCGTCGTCGACACCGGCAACAACCCGCCCGAGACCCGCATCCTGCAGAATTTCATCAGGTCGGTGACCGCGCAGCCGGTGCGCTATGTGATCATCAGCCAGAACCACGGCGACCATACCGGCGGCGCGCCGCTGTTCTCGCCGCCTGCGAACGTGATCGTGCACGACCGGGTCGCCAAGGACTGGGCGAGCTGGAAGCCCTATCAGATCAAAGCCTGGCGCAAGCGGTTCCGCGAGCGGACGGACGCGCTCAAGGAGGTGAACCCGATCGACACCGTGCTGAGCTTCAATGAGAAGATGACGCTGCGCCTCGGCGGCAAGATCATCGAGCTGATCCATGTCGACGACCCCTACAATCCCGGCGACATCGCCGTCTGGCTGCCGCAGAGCGGCGTGATGCATGCAGGGTTCGTCGGCTATATCGACCGCCATCCCGACATCCGGCCGGACTACAGCCATGGCACGACCTGGGGGATGCTCAAGCAATTGGAGGTGCTCAGTCCGCTCAAGCCCAAAATCATGATCCCCGCGCACGGTCCGCTGGGCGATGTGAGGGATCTCCATGCGCTGACCGACTATCTCCTCCTGGCGCGGCAGAAAGTCCGTACCATGATGGCGCAAGGCCTCCCGCTCGAAGCCATCATGAAGCAATTCCATATGCGCGAGTACAAGGGCTGGGACCGCGAGAACCATTTCGAGTGGCTCGCCGAGACGCTCCATCGCGAGCTCGGAGGGGAGGGGCCGCAGATCGCCGAGATCGTCGAGCAGCGGGTCAAGGGAACGATCCTGCAGCTCGAGGAGGAAGGCCGGCGGCTCGTGGTGAAACCCGAGACCGGAGCGAACGTCAGGCTTCGGGTCGCAGGCGACACCGACTTCGAGGGCGCCGCCGCCGACCGCTCGCAGCTCAAGGTCGGAATGAAGGTCACCGCGCTCTACCAGGTGCCGCACGGCTTCAATGCGGCGCTCGGCTATGATGTCCTGGAGTTGGTCGTCGAATGAAGCGCAGCATCGATCGAATCCTGACCACCCATGTCGGCAGCCTGATCCGCCCGCCGGCGCTGCAGGAGTTCCTGCGCGCCAAGCAAAAGGGCGAAGCATTCGACCAGGGGGCTTATGGCCGGTGCCTGACCGAGTCGGTAGCCGCCATCGTGCGCCGGCAAGCCGAGGCTGGCATCGACGTGGTCAGCGACGGCGAGTTCGGGAAATCGATCAGCTGGTCGCAATATGTGCTCGAACGCCTGAGCGGCTTCGAGCGCCGCCCCTTCAAGGAGGGCGCAAATCCCTTCCAGCGCGGCGCCGACCGGGAACGCTTTGCCGAATTCTACGGCGAGCTCGACGCCAAGGAGGGAGTCGCGACGACGGTCGATTCGGTCTGCGTCGGGCCGATCGCCTATACCGGACAGGCGCAGCTCAAGCGCGACATCGACAATTTCAAGGCCGCGCTGGCGAAGAGCGAGGTCACGGAAGCATTTCTCCCGGTTGCCGCGCCGGCAAGCGTCATCCCCGATCGCAAGAACGAGTATTACCAGAGCGACGAGGACCTTCTTCGCGCCATCGGCGAGGCGATGCGTACCGAATACCGCATGATCGTCGAGGCCGGCTTCCTGCTCCAGCTCGACGACGCCCGCGCCGCCACCACCTACGACCGCATGGTGCCGCCGGCGAGTTTTTCCGATTACCGCAATTGGGTCGAGATGCATGTGGAGGTGCTCAATCGCGCCATCGCCGGAATCCCGCCGGATCGCATCCGCTATCACGTGTGTTGGGGAAGCTGGCCCGGGCCGCACACGACCGACGTGCCGCTCAAGGACATCGTCGACCTCATCCTCAAGGTGCGGGTCGGCGCTTATGTCATCGAGGGCGCCAATCCGCGTCATGAGCACGAATGGAAGGTGTGGAAGGACATCAAGCTTCCGGCCGGAAAGGTCTTGATCCCGGGCGTCATCAGCCATGCCACCAACATCGTGGAGCACCCCGAGCTCGTGGCCGAGCGGATCGTGCGCCTGGCGGGGTTCGTCGGCCGCGAAAACGTGATCGCCGGAACCGACTGCGGCTTTGCGCAAGGCCCATTCCACCGGCGCGTCCATCCCTCGATCATGTGGGCGAAGCTCGAGGCGCTCGCGGAGGGGGCGCGGCTGGCCAGCAAGGAGCTGTGGAATTGAGAAAGAGCGCCGCATTGAACGCCGCCGAGGAGTCGTCTATCAGTTGTGGAATATCAGTCGTTTCGGAGGATCGTTCATGGCCGTCCTGCTGCGCGTCCTCGCGCTTCCCTTGCTCGCGGCGGCGCTGCTTGCGCCGGCGTCAACTGCTTCGGCGCAGGCCTATCCGTCGAAGCCGGTGAAGATCATCGTGCCGTTCGCCCCCGGCGGACCGGCCGATGTGTTCGCCCGCCAGATCGGCCAGCACCTGTCCGAAACGCTCAAGCAGTCGTTCGTGATCGAGGACCGGCCGGGCGCCGGCTCGATCATCGGCACCGACGCGGTCGCGAAATCGGCGCCCGACGGCTACACGCTGTTGATGATGTCGAATACGCACACCACGAACGAGTCGCTCATCCCCAACAAGCCCTTCGAGCTGATGCGCGATTTCGTGCCGGTCGCGCCGGTCAACACTTCCGACCTCGTCATGGTGGTGCACCCCTCGCTCGGAGTGAGCACGCTCAAGGATTTCATCGCGCTCGCGAAATCAAAGCCGGGCCAGCTCAACTATGCCTCTTCCGGACCGGGCACGCCCTACCACATGGCGGGCGAGCTGTTCAAAGCCATGAGCGGCACCAACATCGTTCACGTGCCCTACAAGGCTTCGAGCGACGCGCGCAACGGCATCATCGGCGGCCATGTCCAGATGATGTTCGATGCCATCACCACCATGGCCGCGAACGTGCGCGCCGGGCAGGTGAAGGCGATGGGAACGACCGGCGACAAGCGCTCGACGGTTCTCCCCGAAGTGCCCACCGTCGCCGAGGCCGGCGTCCCCGGCTACGAGGCGACGATCTGGATCGGCATCATGGCGCCGAAGGGCACGCCGAAGGAGATCATCGACAAGCTCAATGCCGAGATCAGCAAGGTCGTCGCCCGCAACGACATCAGGATCGCGTGGGGTATCCAGGGCGCGGTGCCGATGACGATGACCCCGGGCGAGTTCGACAAATACCTGCGCGCCGACATCGAAAAATGGGCGCAGGTGGTCAAGGTTTCCGGCGCCAAGGCGGAATGACCGCATTGGCCGAGAACTTCGACTCCGGCGGCACCCGCGCAGCCGGCTATTCGTCGAAAACCGATTTCAGAGCCGAGCTCAGGGCCCAGATCGCGGCGCCGGCAAGCGCCGCGATGGCCGCGATCATCAGATAGAAATCCGCCTTGTCCATGCGGCTCCAGAAGCCGCCGAGCCAGCCCCCGAGGATGTCGGCAGGGAAGGTCGTCGCGAACCAGAAACCCATCATCATCGACAGCAAGCGGGCGGGGGCGACCTTCGAGATCAAAGCGAGTCCGACCGGCGCGAGATAGAGTTCGCCGATCGTGACCAGCACGAAATAGCCGACGAGCCAGATCGCGCTGGCCTTGCCGTCGGGACCTGCGCTCAAGGCCGCGGTCGCCATGACGAGATTGGCGAGCGCGACGCAGAGGCATCCGAACGCCATCTTGGTGACCGACATCGGCTCGGTGCCGCGCTTGGTCTGCCATGCCCACAGCCTGACGATGAGCGGCGCGAAGACGAAGATCATCAGCGGGTTGAGGGCGAGGAACCAAGGGGTCGGGATTTCGCCTTGCCAGAACTTGAGGTCGACCGAACGGTCGGTGAAGTCTTCCGCCCAAAGGAGGAGGGTGTTGCTCTGCTGGTCGTAGGCGGCCCAGAAGAAACTCACGAGCGCGCAAATGATGAGGAGCGCCAGCACCGCGCGCCGCTCCTTGCCGTCGAGGGGCTGCTGCGGAAGCTTCGCCGCCTGGCTCCGCGAGCGCTCATCGGGCGGCAGCGTCCGCTGGCCATAGAGGTAGATGCCGAGGCTGATCAGCATGCCGACGCCGGCGGCGGCAAAGCCGAAGTGCCAGCCGAACGAAACCGCGAGCGTCCCGCACACGAGCGGCGCGAGAAATGCGCCGATATTGATGCCGACATAGAAGATCGAATAGGCGCGGTCGCGGCGATGGTCACGGGCGCGGTAAAGGGCGCCGACCTGGGTCGAGATGTTGGGCTTGAGGGCGCCGACCCCGAGGATCAGCATGACGAGCGCGAACAGGAACAGCGCCTCGAACGCCATCATGAAATGGCCGATCGCCATCAACACGCCGCCGATGAGGACGGTGCGCCGCTGGCCGAGCACGCGGTCGGCGAGGAAGCCGCCGAGGATCGGGGTGAAATAGGCGAGCCCGGTATAGAAGCCGAACAGCTGCGAGGCGAGCGGCTGCCGCTCGAGCGGCCCGAACGCGAATTCGAGCGCCGTCTTCACGGCGCCATAGCCGATCACGGCCTCGACCTGGCCCGGCTCGAACAAATATTTGACCATGTACAGCACGACGAGCGCGGCGTTTCCGAAATAGGAAAAGCGCTCCCACATTTCGGTCGCGAACAGGACCGCGAGACCCTTGGGGTGGCCGAAAAAATCCCCGGCCATGGCGGGCGGGGGCGCCCTCGCGATGTCGATGTGCGCCTGCGTCATTTTCCGAGCCGCCGGACGGCAGCATTGAGTCCGACGCCATCAATACCTCAGCTTAGCGCCTGTTGATATGTCCAGCCCAGGCGGAGACCGAATGCGGTTCGCATGCCTGCGACGGACGGATGGTCTTTCGCCGAGGCGCCAAATTGGCTCTTGTAGTTGTCGTCCGAGCGGGCCACCATTCGGCGACATCATTGCCAAGCAAAGAGCGCGCGCCGTGCTGCTCGAGGCCACGGACGCCCGAGGAGCTTCGATCATGCTCACTGCCGCCAAGCCGAATGCCGCCCCGTCGATCCCCTTCGATTCCGCTCGGCTCGACCGCTTGCTGGAAGAGGCCGGCATCGACGTCCTGCTCGCCACCTCCAAGCACAATGTCCAATATCTCCTCGGCGGTCATCGCGCCTTCTTCTTCGACTACATGGACGCCATGGGGATAAGCCGCTATCTGCCGATCGTGGTCTACCCGAAGGGCGCCCCCGACAAGGCCGCCTTCATCGGGCACCGGCTGGAGAACTTCCAGCGCGAGGTCAAGCCGTTCTGGACCCCGGAGACGCAGACCTCGTCGTCCGGTTCGGTCGACGCCATGAAGAAGGCGATCGATCACGTTCGCCGGCTGGGGGGCAACGTTCGCCGCATTGGCGTCGAAATGGCCTTTCTCCCGATGGACGCTGGCGCTCAGCTGCGCAGCGCGTTCCCCAATAGCGAATTGGTGGATGCGCTGTTCGTGCTCGAGCGGCTGCGCGCGCGCAAGACCCCCGAGGAGCTGGAAAAACTGCGGATCGCGTCCGAGCTCGTGATCGACTCGATGCTGGCGGTGATCGCGAGCCATGGCCCCGGCACCACGAAGCAGGAATTGGCGGAGGCGCTGCGGCGCGAGGAAGTCAACCGCGGCCTCACCTTCGAATATTGTCTGATCGCGGCGGGGGCGAGCCACAACCGCGCGCCTTCGGAACAGAAATGGGAGACCGGCGACGTGCTCTCGGTCGACTCGGGCGGGAACTACCATGGCTATATCGGCGATCTTGCCAGGATGGCGATCCTCGGCGAGCCGGACGCGGAGCTCGAGGATTTGCTGGCCGAGATCGAGGCGATCCAACGCGCCGCCATGAAGCCGATCAAGTCGGGGACGATGGGCGGCGAGATCTATTCTGCGGCCGGGCAGCTCCTCAACCGGTCGAAGCATCACAATCACATGCACTTCCTGGCGCACGGAATGGGCCTGGTCAGTCACGAGGCCCCGCGCCTGACGGCGAGCGGCCCGGTTCCTTACGATGCCTATGATGCCGCTCGCCCGCTCGAGACCGGAATGGTGGTGTCGGTCGAGACCACGCTGCAACATCCGCGCCGCGGCTTCATCAAGCTCGAGGACACGGTCGCGGTTTCGGACTCCGGCTTCGACATCTACGGCGAAGGCGGGCGGGGCTGGAATCGGGGCGGAACAGCCCTCGCTGTCCGTTAGCTGGACCGCCGCCAGATGCAGGGCAATCGCATTTCGATCGAGTGAGTGCAGTGAGTCACTGAGAGCGCAGCTGGCTCGGTCTGCTCCCTCCCCGCTTGCGGGGGAGGGGACCCTGTGGCACCGCCGCGTCCATACACGATGGGTCATCCCCATTGATCTGGGGCGACACGCATCGGCCGCGGAACGGCCTCCCTGCGCCAGGTCCTCCGACCTGGAACCTTTCAGGTCGTCGAAAATTGTCTCTCAAAATCCTGCACCTGGAGACCAGGAGATGAATCTATCGGAGGAGTTCCGCAGGCATGCCGCCGAGTGCGGCCACATGGCGAATTTCCTGCGCGATCCCAAGAACAGGGCCGCGTGGAACACCTTGGCGGAGAGGTGGCTTCGTTGCGCCGAGTGGTATGAAGGTAGGGAGCCGCTGGCAGATCGGAAGCGACGCGCAAGGGCGCACAAGAAATCGGACCTTCGAGCGCACGATCTGGCGCCCTAGGCGATCATCAATGGGTGCCGGGATTTGGCGGCAGCGCCAAATCCCGGCACCTATTCGTGCGCACCCTCTCGCCCTGTGATTGCTGCAATGACGATTTGCGTCCCGTGGCTGCCGGCGCATGCCCTGGGACAGCCGTAAAGTTATTGCTAATGTTGCCTTGGGGATGGGGCGTGAGGGGCCGCCAGGTCGGGCACATTCGCCAGGGAGGAAATAATGCGCGGTATCGTTCACAAGTCATTCTTTGCCGTGCTAGCGCTGCTGATGTCGGCGGGCATGGCCGCGGCGGCGGAAGTCCGGCTGATCGCCGTTGGCGGGGCGAAAGCGGGGCTCGACAAGATCATTGCCGACTTCACCAAGGCGACCGGCAATGAGGTGAAGTTCACCGTCGGCTCACCCCCCGTCGTGTCGCAGAAGCTCGCGGCGGGCGAGAGCTTCGATGTGGTGGTCCAGTCCGCGCCGGCGATGGACGATTACGCCAAGATCGGTGGGGTCAAGGCGGAGACCCGCGTGCCGGTCGCGCGCGTGGGCATCGGCATGGCCGTGCGCCAGGGCGACCCGGTCCCCAACATCTCGACCGTCGACACCTTCAAGAGGACACTGCTGGCGGCAGGTTCGATCGGGGTCACCGATCCGGCCATGCCCAATGCGAGCGGCATCCTGGCGCAAAATATCCTCACCAGATCCGGCATGATCGACGCGATCAGGTTCAAGGTAAAGATCGTCGGCCTCGATCCTGGTCAGGAGCAGATCGCCAAGGGCGAGATTGATCTCGGATTGTTCAACGTGAGCGAGATCCGCAGCTCGGTGAAATATGCCGGTCCGGTTCCGGAGCCGCTGCAGCAATACACCAATTACGAGGCTGCGGTGACGACGAAGGCCGCTGCGCCGGAGCCAGCCATGGCGCTGGTCAAATTGCTGGCGAGCGCAGCGGCGGCCGAGCGCTGGACGTCGAGCGGGCTCGAGCCGCGGTCGGGCCAATAGCCGAAGCGCGCAAGTAATTGCGCATTCCACGGGACGGATGCTGCCGCATCCGCATCACCCGAGGAGGTTCATCGTAAAGCCGGCCCGGCGCACCACGGCGTCGCGCGCTTCCTGCACCAATCGCAGGACCCGCGGCACGTCGACGCCGACAAGGTTGCCGCGCCACTTCCTCACCTTGCCGGCGATGAAGACGGTGTCGACATGGCTCGGATTCATCAGGTTCACGACCACGCCGGGCGCATTGTTGAGCGGCCAGACATCGAGCCGATCGGCCCGCAGAAGGACGATGTCGGCTTCCTTGCCAGGGGTGAGCGTGCCGACCTTGCGCTCGAGGTTGGCGCAGCGGGCGCCCTCGATGGTGGCGAATTCGAGCACGTCGCGGCACATGAGCCGGGGCGGCAGATTCTGCTCGCCGTTGCGCGCGCGTTGAAAGAGGCCGAGGTGCTGGAACGTGAAGGTCGAGCGCATGATCGTGAAGAAGTCCTGCGCCAGGGTCACGCCATGGTCGGAGCTCAGCGACGGGCGGATGCCGTGGTCGAGCGCGTCCTGGATCGCGGGGGTTCCGTGGCCCATCGCCATCTCGATCGGAGGCGAGAGCGAGACATGACCGCCGGTATCCTTGATCAGTCGCCAGGCCTCGTCGCTCAAGTGGGTGCAGTGGATGTATTCGTCGCCCGGCCGCAACAGTCGGGCGCGCCCGAGCGCCAGGAGCGGCTCGCTGTCGAGGCGGATGTGCAGGACCGTCGGCACGCCCACCTCGCGCGCCAGAGTGAAGATCTTCGCATCGAGCGCTGCTCCCATGGCAAGCGTGAGCAGCTGGTCCTGCGAGTTGAAGTAGGTCCGCTTGAGCCGCACGATGTCCTGCGGGAACTGAGCATCCGCTCCCGCCCCTCTCGAATAGGCGTAGACCGCCCGGATGCCCGCCTCCTGGAAGGCGCGAATGCAGGCGTCGCTGTGCTCGGGCGTGTGCGAGACCTGCGAGATATCGACGATCGCGGTCGTGCCCATGGCGATCATGCCGAGCGCCGTCGCCAGGCCCCCGGCATAGGCATCCGCGGCCTGATAGGCGGGAGTGAGCGCGCTTTGAACGTCTCGATTGTAGTCCGGATTGAGCACGCCGCGTGCGAGGATGTTTCGCAACAGGCCCTGATAGGAATGGCTATGGGTGTCGATGAAGCCGGGGATGACGATACGGTTCGCGGCGTCGACCACCGCCGCCGCGTCGCCCGACACGGCGATGTTCGGCCGCACCTCGCGGATCTTGCCGTCCTCGATCAGCACGTCGGCCTCTCCGAAGTCGCCGACGTTGCGGTCGAGCGTCAACACGACGCCGCCTTTGATGAGGATGCGGCGCTGTCCTTGCAGGCGGCTGAGCTCCGCGTCCGCGGCGCCAGGCGCCTGGGCCAGGGCGATGCCGGGAAGCTCCTGGGCCGAGGCTGCGCCAGCCATGAATCCGGCGCTCGATTTGAGAAACCCGCGCCGTGACGTTGCTTGATCTCGGGACTTCCCCCGATCATCGCCGTCGGGTGTTGCGGGCGTCGTCGGGATGCTGTTGCGCTGGTCGGACATCTTGAGCCCTCCTCCTCGCTGATCGATCGCACGTCGCGGCCGGCTGCGTGCGAATTGGGAAACCCGGTCCGCCGCATGCTGGCGACCGGCCCCGGTTGCCTGATCATAATCTAACGGGAAGTCAATCGCAGGAGGAGGCTCAACTCTTCGTTCGTTGGTCAGCTCGGCGTTGGTCCAGCCGAGAAGCTCCGCCCGATGAGCGGGCAGGCGGAAGTCGAAGCCGTCGACTTTGGCGGCGATTGCCTTCGCCTTCTCGCGTTTGGCGTCGGTGGCCTCCGCTGATATCTGCACCCAACCCTCGGCGGGTTCGCCGACGCTGGTGATGACGAGCCGCAATCCGTCCTCGACATCCCACCGCCATGCGCTGCGGATCGTCTGCCGGCTTCGATCGCTGGCGCACGTCCTGGAACGCGAAGCTCTCGACCAGCGTCGCCAGCCTGCTCACCTTGAATTTATCTTCGACCCGCTTTTCGGGCACATTTTCGAGCGTGAGTTCACCTGGCTTTTCTGCCGTCGCGGTCACCCGGTCGCGGCCGCCGCCGCTGAGCTCCACTTTCTTGATCTCGTTGCGCTTGGGCTGCACAAGGCGGCGGTTGCGCCGGACGCCGCCAAGGCGCTGGGTGAAATTCCTGACCGCGCCCGAGGCGGTTCCGGTGATCAGGAAGACCGGCATGGAGCCGGGCTGACCGCTCGGCGGCCATCGATCAATGCAGTGATGTGTAGACTAATGCGCCGAGGTGTGCGCGGCGTCGCCTGGTCCGAGGTCCGACGGTAATATCTGCACATGAGTCGCAAGAATCGCAGGACACTTGACGAACGAGTGACCAAGGCTGCGGAGGCTGCGCTCGCGGCCAAGAACTACGTGAGCCCTATCGACGTGCTCGTCAGGATCGGGTGGCTTGACCCCGGAGCGGTCAAGCGCTGGCAGCAGGGACAGGTCGACTATCTCGAGCATGCTATTCAGGTAAATCTGCCGCGCATTTCCGCGGCCATGGAGTTGTTCCGCTCATGGGCGACGGCAAAGGGGCTGGTCCCGAGTGAGACGACCTATGTCGCACGGACGCCGCAGCGACAGACGCTGCGCTTCAGCCCGCGCGGAGACCCGACCATCGAAAAGCTCTACCGCACCCATTGGATTTCGGGCGAGCTTTCCGAGA
>Ga0137379_10002065_pt1 | contig 18543 bp, 16 predicted proteins | sample SagtaG_18_FD_104812 | JGI IMG/M metagenome (GOLD analysis project Ga0137379, IMG submission 104812) | Vadose zone soil microbial communities from Sagehorn Ranch, Mendocino, California, USA - Sage2_L_80_16 metaG | ecosystem: Environmental > Terrestrial > Soil > Vadose zone | place: USA...
CTCTGAAACGCGCTGGTAGACCTGGCTCAAGTGGCGATAGCGTTTCGATCCCTTCTTGCAACGACCCCGCTTAGAGCGTATCTTGTCGAGTTGGCGATTGTACCAACGACTCCCCTTGAACCCTCCAACGTGATAGAAACGGCCTTGCTCGTTCACTCCCGTTGCCAGCGTCTTGACACCTAAATCAATGGCAAGCACGCCATCGTGCTCATGTGTCTCTTCCTCGACATCGTGAACAAATGAGGCGTAGTAGTGTCCCTGTCCATCCCTGGATATCGCCACTTCTTTGTAGCCGGTAGGTGCTTCTTCGGTGAGCTTGGCTACCACGTCAGGATAACGCTTGTTCTTACCTTTGCCCCCGGTTGGAAGCGTGATATAGTTGCCTTCCACTTTGATGTACATCGCCGGATAGCAGAGTGTGAAGAAGTTCCGACGTGGTCGCACTCTCGGAAACCCCGGGGTTTCTCCGTTCTTCACCCGGCGAAAGAAGGCTTTCATGGCCCCATCCAGGCGGAAATAGACTTCTGCTAGACACTTGCCGTAGACCCATCTCAGTTCAGGGGCATGTTCTTTACTGGCTTGCAGGGTCTTCTTCGCTTCTTCCCATCCAGGCCATTTCTCTCCATCCCGTAGGCGCATCACCCACCAGTTGTACAAGCCTCTGCACTTTCCCTGCATAAATTCCAGGGTAGTAGCGTCCTGTTCACTGACCTCAAGCCTGATCTTTTTGCTTATCAGCATGTTCTACTGCCTTTTCTGGTATTCGTTTGTACGAGCATAGTCCGTGGAAGCGGGCAGAAAACATAGCAGCATAATTGCTAACAACTCCTTGCGGTTGCCTAGCAAGTGATTGCATTTGCTAGTCCGGCGTCTCGAACGTGTCCAGAGCCGGATTTTTATTGCTTGCTTCTCTATCACCCTTCCCTTCACGGTGTATCAGCTCAAATCAATGCGTTTTCGTTAGGATTATAACACCATACAAGGTAAAAATCAAGAGTTATATCGACTTAAATACTTTTAGCTGGTATAATATTACAAATAGACGTATCAGCAGATGAAATAAACCGTTAGCTTGATTTTAAAAGAATATAAAGGTAAATAAAGGATACTTGAAGAGATGTATGGACAAGCTATCCGCCATGCGGTATACTCCACACAACAAACTCTGAATACAAGAGGGTTGAACCGTATGGCAGATATACTCACTGTAGAGCAAGTAGCACAAGAGCTACAAGTTAATGTTAAAACTGTCTATCAGTGGATTAGGGATAAAAGGCTTAAAGCCACGAACATAGGCACGGAGCGGAAAGCTAACTGGCGTATAGAACGTAGAGACCTGGAAGAGTTTCTCGCTCAGGGAAAGAGGGATTAAAACCAGCATGAGGGTGTCTATGCAGAGCAAACACAAACGTCCTTACGTCTAGGCCCTGGCATATCCTGAGTCAATGGGTGGTCGAATCTTCTACGTGGGTAGAGGAACCGGACATAGGATGAATGCTCATGAGAGGGAAGCAAGAAAGGGAGAAATGCATAATCCCTACAAGGTGAACGTAATAAGAAAGATATGGGGTCATGGCGAACAGGTGGTAAGAAAAAAGCTTGCGGTTTTTGACACAGACGAAGAGGCTGCGCTCTATGAGACGGCCTTGATTGCCTCTCTCGACGGTCTCACCAATGTAACTGCAGGTGGAGAGGGGCGAACAAGAGGCCATATTGAGAAGACAAAAGGCGATCTAAATTTACAGCAATTATTAGACGATGCTGCTATAACAGTGTCGGAACTTTCTAGACGTGCCAACGTGGATTATAGAACAGCAAGGAAAGCGGTTGAGAGCACTGGACCGATACAGAGAGTAAAAGCGCTTGCTCTCTTACGTGTGCTTAATGAGCTTCTCGGGACTTCTTACAAACTAGAAGACATTGATGGTTTAGAAATTGATTAGCCAGGAACAATAGCCGAGAGAGTCCTTAGTAGCTACGTTAGAAGAAGTGTTTCAACCCTGGTAACTCAAAAAGAACCATTCAAGTAGTAGAAGCTACAAGGATGGGTTTTTCATGCTCAAAATCCCGCCCTATTTTAGAACACTCGTTTTAAAATGCATACATTTAAACACATTTTTGAAAACAGTCGAATGCTCCGCTGTACGGAAACAATTACACTTCTGGATAAGGCAGGATTTGCCCTTTTTTCTCTGCCCGTGGCACTATTCCAGCATGATTTGTAACCTCTAGCATCAATAAAGAGGCTGCGCTGTGACCTTCTCATTTCTCGGCAATGACGCAGAAACAAATCTGGCAGCAATACCGCAAAAATGTGGCGTTGAACAAATGTGGAAAATGCCAGATCGTCAAGCCGGTCCTTGAGGCTGATCCGATCTGTGCGGGTACGATGAGAACAAATATGGGATGTTTAAGGCAACCTCGCTCCGCAGTGATTGCAGAAGCGCTTGCCTGGGCGAACTGGTTGTCCGCACTGATCACAGAAAAGCGTTTCAGCCTCCTGCTCAGGTGTTGCGGTATGCGAGGGTTGAGCAAGAGTCGAAGCTGGCGGAGTTTGAGGAGCCTGGTATCCCTGCGCTTGCTGGTTAGCGCCTTGTGAGGTAGGATGAGAAGCAGGCGTTGATTGCGACCCTTGCGGGGTCTGAATAGTATCCTGTATGGTCTTGACTGCCTTTATGGCAGCTCCGCCAACTGCTCCCGCGATTTTGAGTCCTTTGGCGATATCTTCCATATTGCTTTTCAAGCGGTGGGTGGGCGGAAGGAGCGTCGAATCTGACACTTTCTCGAAGAAATCATTGCCGATCTGGATGCCTTCCGGGGTGAGTTGTCCCTGTTCCTGTGTGCCATCATCGAGGTAGAATGTGATGGTATTGCCTGCGGAGGTATACCTGCCCTCGCGTCGCACTTCGGGAGCATTGGTGTCAACTTGCTGCCCACTTAAAAGTGACCTGGCAGCGTGGCCGATGCGGCTTCGTTCCTGAGCGACGAAGATACAACGTTTATTTGCCTGTAGTGTCAGGCGGTCAATGCGGGAGGTAAAGTAGTCGAGTCCAACTCCAGAACGGTGCACACATTCATATTGGCCAGTAAGTGATTTCATCGCCAGTAGTCCTTGAAATGCCGATTTGATTGAGATTGCTTTCTGCTTCTATACTTAACTGTATGTAGTATATACGCTTCATGTAGGAAAAGGTTTTTAGGTTCCTGGTTTCAAGAGCATAGGGAAAGAAAAACGTATGTCCAGAAAAATTGGAGTCATTTCGGATACGCATATTCCGCATTTCAAACGCTTGCCCGATGCTCTCTGGCAGCATTTCGCGGGCGTCGAGTTGATTATTCACGCGGGTGATCTGTCGGTGCTGTCGGTGCTTTCCGAGTTGGAGACAATTGCGCCCGTAGTGGCGGTGCAAGGCAATATTGAGGAGGATGAGGTAGTAAGGAAATTGCCCATCAAATGTGAGGTGGTGGTCGGGCATTGCCGTATTGGTATCGTTCATATCCTGGGCGAGGCGCATAACCGCGAACGGGTGGCGCGTCAGGAATTCCCCACGGCACGCTGCGTGGTGTTTGGGCATAGTCATATCCCCTGGAACGAGGATCGAGGTGGGCAGTTGCTGTTCAATCCGGGGAGCGCAACCGACCGTCGTCGCCAGCCGCGATGCAGCATTGGACTGCTGTATGTGGATGACGATGTGAGGAGTGTGAGGGGAGAGATTATTTATTTGTAGGGACAAGGAGAGGCGTGGGGTGGACGTGGGGGCCTTGTGCTTGTCCTCATCCTGTTGGGCTGCTTGCCAATGGTCATCATGGGACCCCGATGTAATCGCTATGCCCACAGGACAAGCACAAGGCCCCCACCCATCCTCTCTGCCGCCCATTGTCCCTACAGATTAAACTTTGACCACCTCTCTCGGTCGTATGTATTCCTGTCCACCCATATAGGGCCGCAGCGCTTCTGGAATGCGCACGCTGCCGTCGGGCTGCTGGTGAATCTCGAAGAGGGGCAGCAGGATGCGCGGCGATGCAATAGCGGTGTTGTTCAGCGTATGCACGAACCGGACCTTGCCGTCCTCGTCGCGGTAGCGGATATTGACGCGGCGGGCCTGCCAGTCGTGGAAGTACGAACACGAATGGGTTTCGCGATAGCGTCCCTCGCTGGGGATCCAGCATTCCAGGTCGTACATGCCGACTTTGCCGTCGCCCATATCGCCGGTGCAGACGTTCACCACGCGATAGGGCAGTTCCAGCGCCTGCACCAGTTCTTCCGAGTTGGCGAGCAGTTGTTCGTGCCAGCGCACCGACTCTTCATGATCGGCCTTGCAGATGACATACTGCTCTACCTTGTTAAACTGGTGAATGCGGAACACACCGCGCGTATCCTTGCCGTAAGTGCCAGCCTCTTTGCGGAAGCAGGGGCAGTAGCCAACGAAGGTCATAGGCAGGTTTTCAGCTTTGAGGATCTCGTCTTTGTACATGCCGGTGATCGAGACTTCGGCGGTACCCACCAGAAAGAGGTCTTCATCCTCAAGGGCGTATACCTGGTCGCGTCCCTTGGGGAATTGCCCGCTGCCGATGAAGCAGAAATCACGCGCCATAGCTGGTACGATGATGGGGGTGAAGCCCTTGCGAGCTACGCGGTCCATCGCGAAGTTCATCAGCGCCAGTTCCAGTCGCGCTGCATCGCCTTTGAGCGCGTAGCTGCGCGCCCCAGCCACCTTGACGGCGCGCTCGATATCCACCACATCCAGTTTTTGCATCAGGGCATAGTGATCGAGCGGCTCGAAGTCGAATTTCGGTGGCTCGCCCCAGTATTTGAATGGCACATTGTCGTTCTCATCCTTGCCAATGGGTGCGCTGGGATCAGGGATGTTGGGGACGTAGTAGAGCAACTGCTGGCGTTCATCCTCCAACTCGCGCAGGCGTGGCTCTAAAGCTTTGATCTGGTCCGCGAGTTGTTTACCCTGGGCTATCAACGCGTCGCGAAGCTCCTTGTCTTTGCCTGCCTGCTGGACGCGCTTCGATATCTGGTTTTGTTCTGCGCGGATCTCTTCGACCTGCCGCTGCAGGGCGAGTACCTGGCGGTCAACCTCTAACAGGTGATCAATGTCGAGTGTGTTGTTTTTGACGCGCGCGGCTTCTTTGACGATGTCCGGGTTGTTCCGAATAAATGCGAGATCGAGCATGATAGATCATTCTCCTTCCAAATTGTTTTGTAATATACATGAGAATACATGAACAATAAAAAACGCCGTCGTCCGTTGTGAAGGACGATGGCGCGGAATTGCGCGTGGATCGTGGTGCCACCTTAATTTATTCAATCGCTTAAAGAGATTGAAACTTTCCTGCCCGCTAACGGGGGCTGCCGTTGGCGCTTATCGCGCTGGCTCGCGGGTGGATTTCCCTTCGTACCGACTGCTGCGTTGCACCATCCCGCAGTTCTCTGTTGCCCGGTAGAAGGTACTCGTCCCGTTCATCGCCGATTGTTTTTACTGTGACAAGTGTAGCAGTGGTTTTGTTGTTTGTCAAGTGCATTTCTGACAGCCAGGGCGACCGACTGTGATTGTCAATCAGCACGTTATACTCCCTCTTGTTCTTGCCTATGGCAATTGCCAGACTTTCGCGTTGGCGAAGGCGACATCGGTAGAGCCGGTACTGCTTTCCCCGAAGACCCCAATTTTGCCGGAGGTGAAGGTATTATTGCTGACACTATTGAGGTACTGGCCGTTGACGTAGAAGTACAGATTGCCACCCTGGGCCACGACAGTGATGGTATTGGTCTGGTTAAGGCCATTCTTGAAGTTCTGAGCCGTATTGCTGAGCAGGCTCTGGGCCTGGCTGCCCTGACTATTGCTATAGAGAAAGAGGTCGTAGGTGCCATCCTGGGCGATGCGGAACAGGTAAAACCTGGAGTTGGCAGGGTCGGCGCGGAAGAGGATACCGCCTTCGTCCCCCTGAGTAATGGTCATATCGACCTGAAAGGCGCAATTGGTGAAGTTAGGCGTTTGCGCGTAGCACGGTTGAAAGTAGCCTTTCTGCGGCATATTCGAGTGATAAGCGCCATTGGTAAAGGCGCAACTACCCCCCACCGAGGAATTGGCGGGTGCGAGCGTATCCCACTGGCTGTTTGTTTGTGCGCTCAATGGGTCGTTCAAGGCCAGTGTCCCGTTCATAGCGTTGCTCAAGATGCTCTGGAGCGCGTTGGCCGTAGCGGTAACCTGCGCGTTAGCAGTGGCCTGAGCATTGGCGGTGGCCTGAGCTATGGCTGTCGAGGTTGCCGCAGCAGCAGCCGTAGCCTGGTTGTTTGCCTGGGCCGTTGCCGATTGCTGCGCCTGCGCGGTGGCGGTAGCCTGGTCATGCATCACCTTGGGTTGATAGACGCCTACATAATAGATCAGTCCACTGCCCGCGAGCAGCAGTAAGACCAGTACGATGATCAGTATGGTGATGGTCGGTGAGATGCCGCGCCGCCTGGGTGGCTGCGGTTGCTGTGGCGGCTGCGAGAATGGCTGCTGTCCTGATTGTGGATAGGCCTGATACTGTGATGGATCAGCGTAGGCAGTTCTGTCCTGGGGCAGGAAGACGGGTTCCTGCGGTGTCTGTGTGCGTGGCGCGTAGTTGGCATAGTCGCTCGCCGGAGTGGTCGCAGTATAGCCCGGCTGAGGCGGGTATGCCGTATAAGGAGCATAGGGTGAGCCTGGTGTGGTTGCGGGTGGGTAATCTGGAGACGAGGAGGTGGGGGGGAAATAGGGCGCGGGAACGTATTCCGTCGGTGAGTTCTGGTTAAAGCCCGGATTCGATTGTCCTGTGTATGAGTCAACAGGAACCGAAACGGTCAGAATAAGATCACCAACGGGTCCACCAGCCCACGCGGGTTCGCCCTGACCCTTGAGACGAATTTCTTCTCCATTACGAACGCCGGCAGGGATCGATACGGTAATGCGGCGTCCTCCTGGGAGATTGAGTGTGCGAGTGCTGCCGGTCTGTACTTCATCCTGGCTAAGCGCTAACGTTGCGCGAATGTCCCCTCCATCTGGAGGGCCTGCATATGCCATAACAACACCTACCTCTCATCCGACTTAGCAACCAATAAACTGCTTTTCGGATGAGGTCTTAAATCATGCCAAGTTCCCATTTGGCGTCTTCGGTCATCTTATCGGGTGACCAGGGGGGATCGAAGGTCATATTGACTTTGCAGGACTTGACGTTCTCAACTTCTCCTACGCGCATTTCGACTTCGGAGATGACATCGCCAGCCATTGGACATCCCATAGCCGTGAGGGTCATAGTAACATCGACGTGTCCTGCCTCATCATTTATATCAACGTTATAGATAAGCCCCAGGTCAACAATATTGACCGGAATTTCGGGGTCGTAACATTCATGTAGCGCGTCCATGACTTCTGCTTCGTTAATGACTGCCATGGCGTTTTGCTCCTTTGCTGCTGAAACCATGTGGATTGATAAGGATTATTTTCCTTTATGATAGCCTATAGTGCGAAGCTTGTCAAAGGAAGGTTGTTTGTATCCTCTCCATGTACAGCTGGATAAACCGCTCGACATCGACACCAACAGAGGCCAGTACATTCGACGGATGAAGGTGTTCCAGTGACGGGTCGATGTCTTCTGTTTGTTCAAAATAAGCGACGGTCTCACCGAGAGTGAGCGTGCCCGCCAGTTCTACATCGACATAGGCGGGTTTCCAGGTGAGAAGTTCGGGATGCAAAGCGGCTGCCAGGCATAGTGGATCGTGCATGTGGAAGGCGGTGATGCCGCGCGGCTTGCCAAATTCGTCAAGGTGGTAATCGACCATGCTCTTCATAGCTTGCGTGACGGGATGACCGTTCGCGGCAAGGACGGCAAACTGTTCGCGTTGCATGTCTGTATGGTTGGTGGCATCGAGCGAGACCAGGCGGATAGGCCAGCCCGCGTGCAGTACGATATGCGCGGCATGCGGATCAGCATATATATTAAATTCGGCGCAGGGAGTCACGTTGCCAGGAACACGCAGTGCGCCGCCCATGATGACGACCTCGCGCACATGTTGCGCGATGCGCGGCTCGCGGCGTACTGCCAGAGCGATGTTGGTGAGCGGCCCGATGGGGACGAGTGTAATGGCTCCAGGTGCCGCCATAATCTGCTCGATGATGACATCTACGGCATGTTTGCCGGTGGGCTGCCGTTGTGGTTCAGGCAGCAGAACTTCTCCCAGCCCGTTGCGTCCATGCACATAGTCAGCGATGACTGTCTCGCGCACAAGCGGGCGATCGCTCCCGCGCGCTACGGGGATACCGGTTCGTCCCGCCAGTTCGAGCAAGGCCAGGGCGTTACGCGTGGTAATGTCTACATGCACATTGCCGCTCACGGTCGTAATGGCCTCAAGCTGAATTTCGGGCGAAGCCAGGGCCAGGAACAAGGCCAAAGCGTCATCAATGCCAGGGTCGGTATCAAGGATAATGCGGTACATAGAACCTCTCTTTATCACCAGTCGCCCTGGCTAATTATAAACGAAATGCATCCACTTCTTTGCGCGTGGGCAAACCCGATTGCGCGCCAAATTTGGTCACTTTCAACGCGCTGGCATAGACCGCGAAGCGTAAGGCCTCTCGTGGGGATTGCTGCTCGGTCAGGGCGACGGTGAATGCGCCTACGAAACAATCGCCCCCGGCGGTGGTGTCGATGACCTGGACACGGGGTGCGGGTTGGTGGATGCACTGCGTTTTTCCCGCGTGATCTGATATGGCGAGCAATGCGCCCTGAGCACCCAGCGTTACTACAACCATAGGGATACCCCGTTCACGCAGCACGGTTGCTACAATGCGAGCATCTTCAAGCGAGTCAATGCGCTGCCCGCTGAGCATACTGGCCTCGGTCTCGTTGACAATCAGGACGGTGAGCTGTTTGAGAATGTCCCAGGAAAGGGGTTGGGCGGGCGCGAGGTTTAGGATAACGGGTATGCCAGCCTTATGCCCCTCGGCAACCAGGTTTTTGACGGTTTCTAGTGGTATCTCCAGTTGCAAGACCAGCGCGGCTGCCTGGGGGATGGTCTCGTAGATACGGGTGAGTTGCTGCGCGTCCTCACCTACGCGCATATTGGCTCCTGACGCGACCACGATGGCATTGTCGCCATCGGGCGTAAGAAAGATAAAGGCGGTGCCGCTGGCCTCCTGCACATCGACCACGATGAGGTGGGTATCGACGGTATCGGCCTGTAATGCTTTGAGCAGTTGCTCTCCGAAGGGATCGCTGCCGACGCCTCCTGCCAGCATAACGGATGCCCCCAGGCGCGCCATCGCGACGGCCTGGTTTGCACCTTTCCCTCCTGGCACGAGTTTGAGCGAGCCCGCGCCGAGTAGAGTTTCTCCTAATACGGGTATGCGCGGCACCTGCACCACCTGGTCCATGTTCAGGCTGCCGACTGTGAGAATTGGGCGTTTCGACATAGGTATCTCCTACAATGCTAAATCAATCGCTTCTGCCGCAGGCGATTCATGCTTTCATCGACATCACCGATGGGTAGACCAGTAGCAGCAGCGATGGATTGCGGCGTTGCAGCTGGTCGGTAGGCAGCAAGCACTGTGCCATCGATATCCACCTTGCCAAATTCGGTGAGCATGAGGGCTAACACCTGGTCGATCAGCGTATCGGCTCCGCCGATGGAGACGAATTGCCCGCCGCCATGCCGGGCGATCTGCTGAAAGCTCTGGACCATGAACGGATTGTCGCCTATGCCCAGGCTAAAGATGGTGATGCCGCGCATACGGGCTTGATGGGCGATGGTTTCGGTATCGTGTCCACATGGGCATCCCTGCGGGAATTTATCCCTGCGCGCGCCTTTTCCGTGTGGGGGAGCATCACCTGCCAGCAGAATAACTTTATGCGCATGCTCGCGCCATTGCAGTTTATAGCAGGCATCGTAGAGACCATCAGCGACTGCTTCAGCCCCGTCTCCGCCGCCGCCCTGCACATGAGTGTTGTCGAGGGCCAATTGCAGGTCGGCCAGGTAGGTGGAGAAAGGGATACATTGGGTGACAAATGTCTTACCAGAATCAGGATGATCGCGGTAGAGTACCAGGGCGTAGGACAAATCTGGTCGTAAGCGGTGGGCAGTTAACTTTCGGGCGAAGGTTTGCAGATCTTTGCGTGTGGCTTCGATGTGGTCGCGCATGCTGCCTGTCGCGTCCATCACAAAACACAGATCCAACTGGCGGAGCCGTTCGTCCGGGAACAAGGCACATCCACAGCGATTGCAGAACTTTGCTCCATCGCGATTCGGTGCGCCGCATGAAGGACAGATCATACCCGCGTTCCTTTCTCTCTCGCCTCTCAATTGCATCAAGTGGGATTCAAAGGGGCCATAGCCCCTGTACCCCGGTGAGGTTTGGCTGTTGGTTGAGTATATCCGAAAATATTGAGCAAGTACAAGAGAAATGGGCGACCAGGACAAATGCCCAGACCAGATAGGCAAATCACTTGAAAGGAATTGCATCGTCACCCAGGGGATATGAGCAAAATGACCCGCAAGGTTAAGAACTCTGCGCATCTTTTGGCGAATCTTAACCTTTCCCATAGTCCTGTCTCAATAAAAGGTTAACGCTAAACAGGTATATATAAGAGGTAGACGAAAAAACGGAGACAGCCGCGGGAGTAAGGGCTATGGTGAAGGGAGAAAAGCGGCAAGGTTAGAAAAGGAACAAGACCATGCTCGATGTGCTTGATGCCCTGGACGCGGTAGATACACAGGCCACGCGAATGGTACAGGAAGCGGAGCGACGGCGTATTGCGCGCGAACTACATGATGGCGTTGTGCAATCACTTACCGCGCTGGTGGCCGACCTGGAATATTTCCGTACGCGTTATCCGTCCGCGGATGAGGAGATCAATCAGAACGGTCAGAGGATAGCCGAAAAAGTCGAGACATGGCAGGAACTGGCCCGCGATAGCCTGACCTCTATGCGACAGGCACTGGGAGGATTACGTACACCATCGGAACTTGACCGGGGCCTGGTAAATGCTCTCGAAGGCTTGTTGAGACAAATGCAGAGCGCGGGGTACCGGGTCGAGTTCGAATGTGAGGATTGGTCGGCTCTTTTGCCTTTTGAATACACATCGAATATCTATTATATAGTGCGCGAAGCGCTCACCAATATATCCAAACATGCAAGGGCGTCTACCATCAGTATCTGTATGTTTAGCTTCGAAGGGCACATCTATATCAGTATTGCGGACGATGGCAGAGGAATGACGAAAGGCGCGTCGTTGGCATCACGAGGAAGCGGATATCACCAGGGTGTCATTGGTATGTGCGAGCGGGCCGCATTGCTTGGAGGGCGTGTGACGCTCGATAGCGTCCCTGGCAAGGGTACACGCGTGGATATTGATATTCCTTTATCCAATGGATTGATGGAATAGGGCATCAATGTCTGTACAAGTTGAGGAAGAGCCGGTGCAAATACAGACCAACTTCTGGTCTGCTGGCGAGCAGAACCAGCAGGAGATCAAGATTATAGTAGCGGACGATCAACGGCTTTTTCGTGAGAGTATCGCGGGTATGTTGAGCGCGGAGGTGCAGTTTTCGGTAATAGGAGTAGCCAGTAATGGCCAGGAAGCTGTTGAACTCGTGCGTCAGCTGCGCCCGCACATTATATTGATGGATGTCAAAATGCCGCATTTGGATGGCATAGCGGCGACGCGCCAGATCAAGGCCGAGTTGCCTGACACGCGTGTAATACTATTGACTACCTTTACCACTGATGGATATGTGCTGGAGGGATTGGGAGCAGGCGCGAACGGCTATATTTTGAAGGACATCTCTGCTATTGGACTGATAGCAACCATCCGTGCCGTGAATAATGGAGAGCAGGTAACAGCGCCTGATATCACAAGCCGCATGATGCACTTGCTCGAAGGGCAATCTCCTGAGAAAGGTCCCTGTTTCGATGGCCTCACTTCTCGTGAGACGGAGATGTTGAAACTGCTCGCCAGGGGGAAGATTGCCAAAGAGATCGCGCGTACTATGGAGATCAGCGAAAAAACCGTGCGCAATCATATCAGCAATATCTATCGTAAACTTGAGATTTATGACCGCTCGCAGGTGGTCATTTATGCTATGAAAAAAGGCCTGGTAGACCTGCATGACGCTTGAATATCGCCGGCCTGGATGAGAAAATCGTCTCATCTGATTAATGAAGTATGCTTCTGTTCTATATTGCTGACGTCGTTACAGTTAGCAGTATATCGAAATATTTGGCTACTATGATTGGGGGAAGTTGTGTCTACTATTTTTCTAGACCGGGATGGGGTCATCAATGAAAACCGATCTGATTATGTGAAAAGTTGGAGCGAATTTCGCTTTTTGCCAGGCTCACGAGAGGCGATAGCGAAGCTGACACGGGCGAGACACCGTATCGTTGTTTGCTCAAACCAGGCGGGGGTAGCCAAAGGCTGTATTGCCCCGGAGATTGTTGAGGATATACATCGCCGCATGCTGGCGGAAATACAGGACGCGGGGGGAGTCATAGAAAAGGTATATTATTGCCCACATAGTAGAGATGCGAATTGTCACTGCCGCAAGCCTCGTCCAGGCATGTTGCTGCGTGCAAGTAGTGAACTGGGCCTTGATATGGGCGACGCGGTCTTCGTTGGAGATAGTATCACTGATATACAGGCGGGGTTGGCGGCTGGAATCCATCCCGTACTAGTGCTAACCGGGCTGGGGATGGAGCAATTCCGCGAGTACCATCACGAGGTTGATAAACCATTTCGGATTACGGTGAATTTGCAGCACGCGGTTGAAATGATTTTGGAGAAGGTGCATATTCACACCGGTGTCCGAACCTCACTTGAGCGCGCCTGTTATGCTCATCTCGATATCAAGCAACCCCTGGAAGCCTTACTTCAGGATCGGTACGCTCTGGCTACCGAGGTGTAGTCGGCCTCGCGACAGGAGTGTGAGTGTAAGCGATGACCGCGTCCATACCCCGGCAATAAGTGAGTAGCCTTTGAAAAATGGGGAGGCTCTCCAAAGCGAGGGCATGTCCTACCAGGATGAGCTTGCGCTGTGCGCGAGTAAGCGCCACATTCAAGCGGTTGGGGTTGGTGAGATGCTCGCGTATCTGGCTCTCCACGTCAGGAGTGCTGGTGGTGGCAAATGAGATGATGATGACTGATCTCTCGCCCCCTTGAAAACGATCCACTGTATCCACGCTGAGCGGCGTTGTAGGCAGTAGAGCTTTCCACCCTATCGCCTCATCGTCGCTGAAGAGATGCCTGCGTAAATTGGCAACCTGCGCCCTGTAGGGAGCGATGATGCCTATACCTGCTTCCTCTACACCTCGCGCCAGCAAACCCGCTACCACCTCTCGTACCGCGCGAGCCTCGGCATTACTGATCTTCTCTTGCTCTCCACTATTCCCTGACTCACTTTGTACGTCGAGAAAAACTAGGGGAGCACGAGGGTCAAGGGTGCGGGTGATAGAGAGCATTTCTCCAATAGCATCTGTGCGCACGGGCGCTAATAGGCGGCTGGCAACGGATGTATGGGCCTGTAGTTGGCCCTCGTAGAAAACTTTCGAGGCGAAGTGTGAAATCCACTTATTCATTCGATATTGCACTTTTAAGGGGACGCAGGCGCTGACGGCTTCCGGGTACTCTTTTGAATAGTCAAAATCTATTTGTTTCAGCATGCTGAAAAGAGAGTCGGCCAGTCCTGCCTGGGCCGCTTCTTTGCTCAAGACGAGTGGTGGAAGTTGTTTTTCATCTCCGACCAGGATGAAGCGTTTAGCGAAGCGCAGCGCGCCCAAAATCGCCGGGATGGTGAGTTGTCCGGCCTCGTCAATAATCGCCACGTCGAAATGCAGAGCTGAATCGGTTTGCAATCCTACTGAGCCATCGGCTCCATTGAATAATGAAGGTGTATATTTTTCTGACGACCATGTGGCGGTGGTTGAAGCAACCACCGGAATGCTGCGTAGCAGGGTATGGACCGATGAACTGTCCCCTTGCTGCTCTACCAACCGTATGAGCAGTCGATGCTGGATGGCACCATCCACGCTGCGCTCATGCCCCAGGCGCACAAAGTCACGAAACCCCTCTAGTTCCAGCCGCTTCAGCATGTTATCTACTGCCTGGTTGGTAAAAGCGGCCAGCAACACCCGCTGCCCCTGCTGGCATAATTGCTTGACGATTTCTGCGATTACGCTGGTCTTGCCCGTACCAGGTGGGCCATGTATCAGCAGGTAATCCTGCATCTGCAATGCTCGTTCGACCGCCAGGTTTTGTTCCTCATTCAAGTCTGGGTACGGCGGAATCGTGATAGGCCGGAATTGTGGACGCCGCGTCCCCGCCACGAGTTGGCGTAGGTGAGCGTCAGCTTCCAGCCAGCGCAGCAGGTTTTGCAGGGTGCGCACATGCACGATGCTCGTGTCATAGCGATCGATCAGCCGAGGGTGGGCAATCAGTTCGGGGCTCCAAACGGTAACATGCTCAGCGCTGATCTGCAAGATGGTGCCGGTTACAACTTCTCCAGTAATAGGGTCGCCATCGCTGAGCAAGATTTCGTCCCCTTCGCGCAGTTCTGAGGTGTTGATGCATGAAAAGGTCTGCTGCCATTCCCCGTGTCCTGTAGGTATGGGTTTTCCCGATGCCTCTAAATTGCAAATCGCACTCCCCTGTTTGACCCGCGCCGAAACGGGAGTCTGCCAGAGCAGCGCCTGCTGCCGTTCTGTTTCCAGCCCCTCGAGTTGGAGCAGTTGGTAGTATTTTGAGAAAAATGCGCGGTCTTCTGCCGTGTAAGGGCGCAATTCATTGCGCCCACGATGACCATTTTCAACGTATCCATTGTGGTTATCCGCCGATTTCGAGAGCGCAATGAATTGCACCCCTACACCATATCCATCACCATTCTCAATATGTTCAGAGGGTCTATCGGGTTGCGGCGGCTGCCAGTCGAGCAGGGATGAAACAGATGCACACCTGTCGAGCATGGCGCATTTGGTGCAGCGCGAGGGTCCGGGCGGCGCGGATGGAATACCGGTGATGTGGCTCAGTACGAGGATATTGCGCGTCTCGTTGACGCGTTGCAGTTGTTTGATGGTGAAGCGGAGGTTGAAGTCGGTGGCTTCACCCGGCGTGCCGCTATACAGCAGGGTGGCGAGGGCATTCTTCATTTTGGGGTCACGCCGCACGGCCAGGAGCGAGAGATAGCCCTGCACCTGCCAGCGGTGAGCAGATTTAGGAAGCTCGCCGTTGGCTCCGCCCGTTTTTAATTCGAGGAGACGCTGGCGACTCTTCTGCCGCCACAGTAAGTCGAGTCGTCCGCGCAGTCCAATTTCGGGTGCGAGCAGGAAGGTTTCGGCGCGCACCATATTTTCACTGGAGTGATCCTGTTCGATCTCATCTTCATCGCCTGTAGGCTGCGCTGGCATATCCCAGAGGGTGGCGTGTTGTTTATCGAACCAGTTTGCCAGGCTTTGCAGGTGAGGAGCACCATCCGCGCGAATCGCTTCGATGGGCGTATTGGCGAGAGCGAGATCAATGGCATTGCGCTCCAATGCCTCTTCAAAGTGGCGTTCCAGGGTAGCGAGCGGCGTTTCTTCGCCATTGGCGACATGTCCACTCATCAGTTCACCCCGGTCATGCTCTTTCAGCAGTTCCTTGAAGCTACTATGCACCAGGTTGCCACGTATAGCGGCGGCAGATTGTGGAGATGCCGCCAGGCGATTTAATAAATATTGCCTGGGACAGTAGTCCGCGTGGTTCAGATCGGTGATGTTGAGAATAGTATCGGGTTCCAGGATGGCCAGGGTAAAATCGTTAGCACAGTACCGCTCAACGGTGTGGCCTTTGTGTTCGGTTGTACTCATAAGAGGCGGCAGGTGATAGACGCGCATGGTCACCTTGCTTGCGCGCAAGTTCTTGCCCAGTTCCTGTAATCCTTTGACCAGGCCGCGATACGTGTGGGTCAGTCGTAATGAGGCGTAGGTAGCGCCAAGATCAAGCGTGATGTAGGGTGTTATCTCTCCCTGCGTTGTAAATTCATGGGCGTAGATGATCTGGCCCTCAAGCTGCTTTACCGCACAGGGTTGAGTATCGAGCGTGCAGAGAAAGCATGCATGCGATGCATTTGTGGGTTCAGCCATATCGGATGGTATCATCAATCGCGCTCTCCTGCAACATTGGTGTTGCTGGCAGTGTACGGGACGAACGGATTTTCGTCAAGGGGTATTTTCGTCAATTTGTCGCTTGCTTGTATTTCCTACAAAGCGTATCATGAGTTCTGAGATCATACGAAGAAGAGAGGGGAAAAATATATGCATGCTCTACCTGTTCGCACCATTACCCTGGGCCTGGCTGATTCGCATCCGCTTGCTTTCAAAAGCATACAGGATGCGGCGACGATGCTGCAACAGGCAAGTGCGCGCTATATAGAGGCGGGCTATGAGGTGCAGACGGTGCGAATTTCAACGCACCCTGTATTTGATGATCTTGCGGATTGGTCGAACGTGGCTCTTTTGGAGTATGCGCGGGAACTGCAATGCATGCTGGATGATGTTGGATTGAGCTTCTGTTCGCTTGGGACTGCGTTGGCGGCTCGGCCAGACTTTCCGCTGGAGCGCATCAATCTCATTGCGGATATGCTGGCGGCTACGACAGCGATCAATGCGACGGTGCAACTTGCTACCCAGGATCATGGTTTGCGCATGGCGGCGGTGTTGCCTGCCGCGCAAGTAATGAGAAGGTTGGCGCGGGAAACAGCCGAAGGGTTTGGCAATTTCCGTTTCGCGGTACTGGCCTGTGTCGGGGCCGGATGCCCATTCTTTCCATCTGCCTATCATGCTGGCCCGGCCAGTCTTGCGCTCGGTACGCAGGGAGCGGGGATACTCAGGGATGCGCTACAGGCATACGGGCGTAGCCAAGGCCAGCTGTCGGAATTCATGGATGTAAGCACGCGAGTGAGGGATGCGCTTATCGAGCAGGTGACGCCGGTAGTAGAATTGGGGAAGATGTTTGCTGCTGAACAGGGTGTAGCGTTTGGGGGAATTGATCTATCACCCGCTCCGTTGGGAGAGGATAGTATAATCGATGCGCTGGAGCTTTGCGGCTATGGGCCAATTGGCAGCCCCGGTACGGTAGGGGTTGCCGCCGCGCTCACCTACGCGCTGAAAAATACCGGTTTACCTACCTGCGGCTACTGTGGGTTGATGTTGCCTGTATTGGAAGATGCAGTGCTGGGGAAACGTTGGGAGCAAGGTCTGTTACAGGTGCATCAATTGCTGCTCTATTCGGCAGTATGTGGCACGGGGTTAGATACGGTGCCATTGCCAGGAAATACGGAGGCAGAGGCGATTGCTGGCCTGTTGCTCGATGTAGCGACGCTGGCGCTGCGCCTGAACAAGCCGCTCTCCGCGCGTCTTTTCCCCGTTCCAGGCAAGCTGCCAGGTGAGCGCACGGAATTTACTTCACCATATCTGACGAATACGCTGGTGAGGTAATACACCTCCTACGTGCCGCTCTAGAAGAGGTGATATGAGTTTATCACTTGTCAGAGTATTGCAGGCTGCTTCCCCAGAGGACATCCATGACGCCGTCGTAGGAGCTTTTCAGGCTTTCATAGAGGTTAGCGTTCTCGATGGCAAGGGCAGCAAGCCGGGCCAGGACGGTGAGGAACTGAATATCATCCTCGTGGAAGGTGCATTGCTCTCCGGTGTAGACGCGCATTACGCCGATGGCCTCACCGCGCACTTCCAGTGGGACGCATAACGCCGAGACGATACCTTCATTTTTAGCGGCTTCGGCGTACTGGAAACGGGTATCAGTGCGAACATCAGGAATAATCACCGTTTGTCCCTTGAGCGACTCGCTATCAATGGGGCTGTGTTCAACATCGACCGGCCCTTTTGCCAGGTAGCCGCTGCTTAACCCATAAACAGCGCTCAGCTGCAGATGCCCGGTGCGCGCATCGAGCAGGCGCAGGACACATGCCTTGACCCGCATAGTTTCGGCAATGTTAGTAACGACGTTTTGCAGCACCTCTTTCAGTTCGAGGCTGGAAGAGAAGGCGAGGGCAGCTTGATAAAGCGCCGTATAATAATCATCATGCAGGCGTTTAGGTTCGCCAGCCGTGGCATCGGTTTTCATAGCATCGCTCCTCACAAAAGGCAACATCAAAGCAGGCGCAATACAGTATATCAAGCACAATCCCGTTTCTATAATTATAGCATACGATATCGTCTTCACAGCAAACACATGATTTGAGGCTCTATCACTTGCGTAGGGGTCGGCCTATGAACTTTCAAAAAAGACTACATTATCGGACCGCGCCGTAAAACCCTGGGCTTTAGCCGTTGGGAGTCGTCACGAAGGGTCCTGCACTACCCATACTCTACACGGGGCGTTTGCCAGTACAAAGGGTACAGTTCTTCACAGGTCGTTGCCCATGCCGTGCCCCTTCTGGGCATTACGTACAAGGCCGATTAAGATGAGCGCGCACCCGTGATCTTTAGCTTCGTCAACGATAGCCGGTCCGGCATCGCGTGTCTGTACAAC